>VFQN01001460.1_pt1 | contig 39629 bp, 60 predicted proteins | sample 3512371 | NCBI WGS metagenome assembly VFQN01 (sample SAMN10412370, study PRJNA504923) | tailings metagenome | isolation source: Replicate 2 from Balatoc abandoned mine | place: Philippines: Itogon, Benguet | collected 2017-08-28
TGCCTGTGCTGGTTGGGCCTTGGACTCCCGCTGGCCTGTCCCTTCCCGTCTCCTTACCTGTAAACCTTTCTACAGAAAAAAAAGGTGGGCGAGCCAACAGCCAAGTAGGCGGGGTGGCCTTGACTTCGTGGGTGTAGAACCGGAAGCCGATAGCATGGCGGTTGGCTTGGCGGCGCAGGGCGTGGTACAAGGCCATGATGTTATTCACTGTGATGTCGAAGGGGATGTTGGTAAACAGGCGCTCGACGTCGTAGGAAACGATGCTGGGGCCAATGGCGATGGGGCGCTTGGAGAGGGTTTCAATGGTGCAGGTGGCGGTGTGGACTGGCTGGCCGTGCGCGGGGTGTAGCGGCAGGGGGGCGGGAAATTTGGGGGCGTCGGCGGCGTAGGGGGCTGCACTGCCGTCAGGCAGGCGGTTACGCCGGGTGACGGGGGCTCGGGGGGGCGGGGGAGGGCATTGTAGTGGGCGGCGTAGGTGTCGGCGGCGGGGGTGTAGGCAGGGGGAAGGACGTCGTCGGCACCGTAGTGGCAGGTGACGGCGGCGTGTTCGATGGGAGGGGGCATGAGGCTAGCGGCGTGGAGGCGTGTGGAGGCGTCGCTGTTGCCCTTGACGTGCCAAGGCCGGGCGTGGATCCATGGCATGGTCTTAGCGAACAGCTTAAGGACCTGGCGGCCAAGGCAAGTCAGGGCGGCGGTGAGGGTTTTGGCGGCGGCGGCGGTGGGCGTGTCTCAGGCGCTGACGATGAATCGAGCGGCGGGGGTGGACTTGTGCATCTTGACCGTGGCAGTGTAGGGCGGGAGGGGTTTCTCGGGGTGGAAGGAGAGGTTGACGGACTGGAGGGCGTGGCGGGTGGCAGCCTGGGTGGCAGCGACGGCGGCGGGCTCGGCGCGGGTGTAGAAGGAGGACTGCGCGAGGCCATGGGCGATGGATTGGTGATAGGCGGCGGGGCAGAGGGCGATGAAAGTGGTAGGAGCCTTGTCCATGACAGTGATGACGGTGGGAAGGCGCCGGAGTTCGGTGATAGCGGCGGGCACGAGGCGGGGTGGGATGGGAAAGGGGGCACCGAACGGTGGGGGTGCGGGCGCGGGGGGAACCCCTGTGGAAGGGAGTTGGAAGTCGCGGTCGGCGTTGGGGGCGAGAGAGGGGCGGCGGCGTGGCGCAGGGCGAGAGAGGGGGCGGCGGTATGGCGCAGGGCGAGAGAGGGGGCGGCGGTATGGCGCAGGGCAACGCTGGCAGCGGAAGCCCTCGGCCGGATGAGGTCGGGGCCTGTGCAGAGGGGATGGTACGCCAGTGTGTGGCATGGCCAGTTACCCCAAATTTGGACCACTGGCCCGCCGCGGGTGAGACCGGGTTGGGCATGGCTCGCGTGGTGTCGTGTGGTGATGACGGCAACGTACTGCCGGGTACAGCAAACCCATCTAACCGGCAGTTGTCTATAGACATTTGTTGTAGCATGGCGCGCCTTCCACCTTTCGTGTTGGCTGCCTTCTGCCTGCGCATTGTACTGCTGGGGAGCAGGGGATGCTGGGGATGTCCCAAAAAGCGCGCGAGCCCTCGGATCCTCTGCTTTAATTAAACGGTGATCCCGGTCACTAGTATCAATCGTTCATTAGAAAGCAGTAGCGACTCACGGTTCAGGTGGCGGTTGCGTGTCCAGGGTACCGACCGGGCCTTGCTTCTCCAAACTTGTCCTCCTTTCGCACGCGCTACACCGAACGGCACCGCGATCAACAGATGCCACTTAGCTATAAAATCATGTAGCCTGCTTCAGAGATGTGCACTCGGGCAGCGCACCTGGGGCGCTGGATAGAAGCAAGGCCACATGCCTTTCAACGCTTTTCCATCGTGCCTTTGCTGCGGCACACGACCCTCTTACCAGATCATATACAGCAGCATAGATCGCGGGGGACAACATGCCTGGCAACGGAAACAAACCACGGAGGAGTCGCCGAGCGCCAGCTGCCCAAACCCTTGCTGCAGCAGCTAGCGTCCCTCGGCATTGCCGAGCGCGATGTGCTGCCCCTCAGCGCAAACTACGGTTTTGTGGAGAACGCGGAGGCGTCCCTTGCGCTTATTGGAGGCCTCAACAGCAAGCAGCTGTCGGCTAAGCTGGTGGCTGCACACCCGGAGCTGCTGTGTGTCCCGCTGGACTCCTGGCTCGACTGTGAGTTGGGGGCTGGCTACCGGTACTGCCCAATCATAGCACAGCTTACCCCTGCACGCCCATGTTACAAAGCACTGTTATGTTAGAGGCGCACTCAAGGTGCCGCGGTGGACATTCTGCACTACGGTATGCAGCAGTTTACATGCCAAGCGGGGGTCCGGGGTACGTACTACGTAGTGCAAGGAGGCAGGGAGCTTGCAGGGAGCTGGCAGGCCCCATGCCAGCACGCTGGCCAAGCCGGCGCAGTAAGCGCCACGCTTTGCGGCCAGGGAGCATGGATCAGCGCGTTGCCGGTGCAAGCTGCAAGATGCGAACAGTGCGTTGCGTGTGGGTGTGCATGTGTCCAATGCTAATGCACATCCATACCCCACGCCCACGCAGTCTTGACCTCCTACGGGGTGTCCAAGCGCGACTTCTTCCGCCTGCTGAGCTCCAACCCCAGCCTGTTCACGCAAGGATCCCTGTTCAACGCCGGGAGCGTCATGGCATGGCTGCAGGTGCGGTGGCGGGCCCAGTGCCCATGGAGCGGTGGCGTAGGCGCCAGGGGCAAAGCCAACAAGGTCCCGCGTGGTGACGATTAGCCCGTGGTAAAGCAACAGTGGGCATACAGCAAGGTCTTACGACCACGCGTTTTCGGCACATGCGAACTGAGTCGTACAGGGAGCAGGTGTAAGCCGCGGCAGCTGCCCCTTTTAGGTGCCACAGGCCACCGACGCTCCGTCGTGTGTGGCCGTGCATCTTGTACACTGGTACCCCAAAACCCAACCGTGTCCCTGGTGGTTAAAACACTCCCTTGCAACACCGTATGACAACACTACTTGCCTTGACCACAGACCTGTCCTGCTGCCTCTTGTCTCCCGCCACCCACACGCCACAGGCACCAACACTTCCGCGATTCCCTGACGCCTTACACGGTTTCTCGCGTTTTACGCGTACCCACACGCCACAGGGCCTGGGCCTCACGCCCCGCGACGTGTCCAGCAACATCGTCCCCCGCTGCTCCGTGCTGCTGCTGCACGACCTGCACACGCAGCTCATGCCCGCCGCAAGCTTCTTGGCCTCGGAACTGCAGCTGACACCGTACCAAGTAAGCCAAGACGGGGCGCGATACGGTACACTACCATAGGGGCTTACAGCTAGTGCACGCCGTGCCCTTTTTAGCCTCAGCCCCCAGCCCTCACACTGCGAACGGGCTTGGCCCAGCACCCTGCCGCCCCTCAGCCGTCTTCCCATTACAATTATGCCGGTGTTGCCACCGGTACTTCGCTTCCTTGGGTGTGGTTGCCCATTGCCTCGCTGCTGTTGGCTTCATGGGATCCCCTGGCCGTAGCTGCCTTACGTTTTCCTCCTAACCGAGCTTTACCGCTTTCCTTACATCTGCCCTGCCGTTATACACGTGTGCAGGTCCGCGACGTGCTGTGCCGCTGCCCCCGCGTGCTGCTCATGGACGTGGCCAGCGACCTGCGCCCCAAGCTGTCGTACCTACGTACGGCAGCGGGGTACGGCGAGGAGGACATGCGGCGGCTGTTCATGCTGAACGCGTCGCTGCTGGTGGGCGACGTGGTCGGCACGCTGCGTCAGCGCACCAGCTTCATGCGGGGGTGTGGCTTCACGGATGCGGAGGCGCAGGCCATCTGCCGCTCCTGCCCCGAGGTGCTGTCGCTGTCGCTGCCCAACCTGACCCGCAAGTGGAAGTTCCTGTCGCGCACCATGCTGTGTGGGCCGGCGCACGTGGTGGCGTACCCGGGCGTGTGGGCAAAGAGCCTGCTGCTGGACATTGGGCCGCGTCTGTCGTACGTCAAGGAGCGGCACACCGCCCGTGCAGGGGCCGGGCGGCCGGCAGCGGCAGCGGCAGGGGCAGGGGCAGGGGCAGGGAGAGGGGCAGGGGGAGGGGCGGTGGAAGGAACTGCGGCAGGGAGCCGTTCGGGGGAGGCAGGCGGCGTCAACCTGCGGCAGCTCCTGGACTGCGACGAGTCCAGCTTTGTGGAGCAGCTGGCACTAGAGTGGGTGAGTGGGTGGGGGACTGGGCCGCGTGAACTGCATTGTTTATGTACCCATAGTGTCATGGCGTGGTGGGAGGTACTCAGCGTGCCCTTGGTGTGCATGTTCAGCCCTTTGCACGCGTGTAGGCCGTGGGTGTCGGCGATGGGGGCAGTTGGCGTTCGCAGGGCAAAAGAGTCATAGGGGGAGGACCCTGGTGGTGCATTTAAATCATTTTGCATGGCTGCGCCTTACCACACTTTTTAAGATAATACCGGTAAGGGCATGCTCACATGCTGGCCTGGCAGGCGAAATCGAGCGACGGGGAGTCCGCCTTGGAGGCTGCACGTGAGGACTACGAGCTGTTCCGGAACACATGGATGGAGACGGAGGGCGTGCGCTGGGCGGACAGCAGGGCGGTTGGCACCACCGCAGCAGGCAGCTGGTAGCGGCCAAGGCCCTCTCTGGCAGCAGCGTGTCTTGGCGGTGTGGGCATGCTGCTCGATACAAAGTGGATCCTTGGTATGGATCAGTGCTTCTGTTACTGCTGAGTAGTCTGCGCCGAGTGCCGTGCGCAATGTCTGACGGTTTCAATGGTCGCGCATTGTTGCACATGAGGGAGCTAGCGTGCCTGGTCTCAAGGCCTCCTGAAGGCCTGATTAAACGGCCGGTACGGCCCCCGCATATCTAGCATGTTCAAGCGGGCTGTCCCGTTGACCCATTGCGGTGGTAGGCGTGGAACAGCAACGTGCGACACCCCGATCCAGGGGCGGGCAGGGGCCACGTTGCGTACGCCTTCCCCCTGCACCCTGGGGGAGAGCTCCCATGCCCAGGCGGAAGGTCTGCCGTACAATTGTACAAATCACTGACCGCCAAAGCATTGGCCAGCTCCAATGCAAAAACCTTCATGCACGCAACATGTGTAATTCTGTACTGGCACGAAGGTCGCCCACGTGTGCGCGTGTGGCTATCTGGAGCTCCCCTGGTCTGAAGAGCGTACTGGTGCCGCCTCACAGCTGCTGCATGCATTGTAAACTTTCGACCACGCTGCCTGCTGCACGCTACAGCGTTCTGGAAGAACGTCTATGGTTCTTCCTGCTATCTGCTTGGGAGGTACATGCTTGCTGAGTTAACGGCAACGGTGCCTGCCGTGCCTCGACTGTCCGACACCTCAGCAGTGGAGGAAACAAGCTATGCAGAACCAAGGTGGTGGGGCTCCCCCGGCTGAAACCGACAGCTGGACCAGTCGGGCAATCTGCATACAGCAGACCAGCTGTGGATCGTACTGACTTGATATGCTGGAGTGTGATTATGGGTACAAGACACGTGGCACAGAGACTGCACCGCTTCATGAGTTACAGATTTGATGCCGCACAAAATTGACGCTTGCAGTATATGCACGTCCTCATATGGCCTCTCGACGCCCTGCCCTCATCTTGGCGCCGTGACGTTCAACGCTTACCTGCCTTCGCTCCTGGCGCCCATCCTTTCATCGACACGCAGCATTACAAGGGCGGGAGGGACGCTGGCACGCGGTGGTTGCAGTGACGCGTTCATGCCGTGTTCCACAGACGAACCCCACAGATGCGAGCAGTAGCGGCAGTAGCGGAATCCACAGGCGAGACGGTCAGGCGAGACGGACACAGGAGTTTGTCGTGGCGTGCGGAAGCAGCAGCAGAGCAGCAGGCCCTGTGGATAAAAGCACAGGCATGCTGCTCAGTACAAGGGACAAACATGAGGCATGTGCACCACTCACATGACGCAGACCATCGTAGCAACGTAACGGCCATGCACAACAACTGCTCGTTTGCGTCAACAACCATGCAGAGCAGCCCAAACATCCAACACGCCCTGTCAACACACCAGCCTTCGTCACTATACAATATTATCGGTAGCATGCCTTACCACACGGCGCCCTAACTGCCTGATCAATGGCCCGCCCCATACCTTGCAGGCGTGCAGGCTACGCCGGTATGGCACCAGCTGCCGCAGACCTGCCGCCTGATGCAGTGGAGCGCTGCTCGGCCTCGCACAGGAAACACTGGCAACCTCGTGCACTAGGACACTGCTACCATACAAAACCGTGCACACACTACACGAACGGAGTCAGGCAGCGGGCGAGCAATAAAGTTGCGGGACACTGGCATCTTGCGGCTCGCGTCTTCCGTGTAGCCGTTGTCTTCTCCTTTCCTCATCAGGGCGAACGGCTGCGGTCACGCTCGCGTCCTTCGTCACGGCGACGTGGGCTGCATGCAAGCGACAGACTCCCGTTAGTCATAATGAAATAGCAACGTACTGAAAAGCAGTGCAGCAGCACCGGAGCTCCGACAGCAACGATACGTCACAGGCCTACCTGGGGGATCGCCTCCGGTCGTACGACGGGCTCCGGCTCCGACGCGGAGGGCTACAAAGGGAGCACAGCGGCAAGAGAGCGTCGCGTGAGCAAGAAGTGGATGATCCAGAACAGTCCGCAGCCCATGCTTGTCGAAGCTAATGAGCCAGAAGTGAGCAAGGGTGCAGCATCACGTGGAGCACACTTCCAGTTCCACACCTGCGGCTCCGGCTGCGGCCGCGCGGCGGTGGTGGTCCACCGCGAGCCATGCCGCCGCCGCCGCCACCACCACCACCACGGATGTTGCGGCAGTCGCGCGCGATGTGGCCGATCTCCCCGCACTCGTAGCAGCGCATCTCACGGCCACCCATGGGGCCACTACCCATGCCCCCACGCGGGGGGGGACCGCGGTCGGAGCGGCGACTGAACTCTACTCGCCAGCCCTGGAAGCCTGTATGCGTTGATACGTGACAAAATGTCATAACGGGCATGTTGAGGGAAAGCAGCAAGGTAGGGCAGCAGCACTCTGGCGTCTCGGGGCTGTTTACGGGACTTGCCATCGAGCTTGCGGACAGCGTCTGCGGCGTCGCGGTCATCTTCCATCTCCAGGAAGGCAAAACCTGCAAATGGGAGATATATGCTGTCAGTCCACGCTTGATCACAGCGGTCAACCGGGATGCCAGCATTCGGGACACTTAACACTCTGCGACATTACAATAATGCCCCCTGAACAACATGCGGTGCAACACATAAGCGCCACCCAACAAACGTGCGTGCATCTGACTCAGGCCGGTGAGCCCTGCAAGAGCCGCCATGCCCCCTAACAGCTTTACAAAGTTGCCCAATAAACCCACCAGGAGGCTTCCTTGCCACCCAGATACTGCGCACGCGGCCGTAGCGCTCGAACTGCGAGTCCAAGCGCAGAGGTCAACGGGATGGTCTGCGGAGCGAGCAGGCTTCCGGCATAATACTCGTGCCCCAGCACACCTCATCGCGGACGTCACGCTCCGCAATGTCAGGAGGCAAGTTGCCAATGTAAACCCTGGAGCCCATGGTTGCTGTTGAGGGGTTTCACCAAAAGTAGATCGCTACCGCAGGCGAAGGAGTGGTCAGTGCAGCGTCCCGAGTACTATCCTCACGTATGTACTGTTGCCGGCAATGGTCCTACACAAACGCAAACGCGCTGCGCTGCAGTTCAGCAGGCACTTGTCCCATGTCCGTGCCCAAGCCACCCCATGCACCGCATGGTGGCGCAAAGTGCTCTTCACAAGCGACCTACCTGTAAATACAGCTGAGCATGAGCTATATTGCCATATAGGTTACTGTCATCCCACGGACGGATCAGAAGCACAGGGTTTGGGGGGGCGAATGGCCACTGCGGGTCCCAACGCAAGCACCAACTCCAATGGCGCTGCCAGCACCATTACGGTCGTCTTTATTGGACATCATCAATCCGGAAAGTCATCGGCAGCTGGCCACCTTTTGGTTCGAACACGGGGGGTAGACAAGCGGACGTTGGACCGTGTCGAGCGAGACACTTCCTCCCGCCCGTTGTGCCGCTACTCGTGGGTGAGTGTTTCCACCAAGTGGTCCAATACGCGGGCGTATGCGTGATGTTGTCATGGGCGCAAGATGCCCGCTGCAGCTGCCCTGGCATACCCACTTTCTACCAGTGTGGCAGCAACGCACCCAACTTCCCTTGCCTAGGGCCACAGCAGCCAGGCACACGGCACTGCCCCCCAGCGTGCAGCACAACGCCAAAATTGCACATGGAGTACCATACATGAACACCTGCCCAATGCCGCCCCACTTGCCCTCCGCTAGATCATGGACCGCTCTCGACACGAGCGGGACAAGTCCACCACCATCGACCTCAAGCTGGCCCGCCTCCCCCTCCCTCCGTCCTGCTCCTCCGCTGCCTCACCGGACGGCCCCGCCCGGCCCACCTCCGTCACCCTCATCGACACGCCCGGCCACCCCGACCACTTTGCCGCAGCCATTGCCGGCATCCTGCACGCCGGTACGCCCCCACAGCCGCCACCTGCTGTACGTTGCCACCCACAACAGCCGCCCACACAATCCCACACGTCGCACACCCTATCGTGCTGCTAGCCTTTCCTAAACAACTCCCCCTCTTTTTATTTTGCCTATGCGGCCTGGGCCTACGCCTATCCTAGCAATCGAGCCTCCCTGTCCGGCCACTGTCTCCAGTTCCGAATGCTCCCCTGCACCTCACACTTCCTGCTCTCCCTCCTGCTTCCCTGCCCCCTCCCCTCCCCGCACACAGACGTGGCCGTGCTGGTGGTGGACTGCCGCTCCGCCATGCTGGACTCCCCCGCCAACGCCAACCAGACGCGCGAGCTGGGCCAATTGGCGGCGCAGCTCTCGGCCAACCGCACGCTGGTGTGCGCCGTCAACCAGATGGACACGGCGGCGGAGGCGGGCGCGGGGGAGGCGAGGTACAACGCGGCGGTGGCGGCGGTGGCGCAGCTGCTGCGGAGGCGCAAGGAGGTGCGGCGGGCACAGGCGACGGGAGAAGCGTTTGGGACTGCAGCGGCGAGCCGGGTTGGAGTGCGTGTTAGGATTCAGTATAAGGACGTCGCTACGGGAAATTGGGGTTCACTTTTGTATGGCCGAGGACGGATGCTGTGCCCTTGGGAGGTTGAGTAGGTTTGGCGGGCCGGCAAAGCTAGCTGGTTGCTGGCAAGTCATCCTGGGCTCGCGGTGCCTCCTGCACGCGGCTTGAGCACCAGCCGAAATCCCTGTACACCCCGTCAGCGTTGCAGGCCACATCTTCCCGCTGTGCACCGCTTCGTACCCATTTTACCTTGCGCCCAACCTCTGTACCCGCCGTTCCGTTCCGCGGTCCCCTCCCTCCGCAGTCTATCACGTTCGTGCCCGTGTCGGCCTACACGGGCGACAACCTCACGGAGCCCAGCTCGCGGCTGCCGTGGTGGACCGGACCCACGCTGCTGGAGGCGGTGGTGGCAGGGGCGGCAACAGCGGCGGCGGGGCAGGGGAGCGGCGCGGCGGCGGCGGGCGGCAGCAGCTTGTCGCTGAGGATGCCCCTGCTGGTGGGTCGTGGTCGGTGTGGCGTTCGCGTAGGGTTCTCGCTTGACGCGCAGGAAAATTGTGTCAGGGAAGCGCTGCCGCCTGCGCGGAAGATGCCAAATGGTCGTCACATGCGTGGGTTATGTCAAAGTCATGCGGGCTGCATGTCCGGCAGGGCGCCGACGCGACCTTGCCCGCAAGGCGTAGGGGGCTCTGCTGGATGGTGCACCTCGCTGCCTTACCGAGCCCAGCGCATCTCTCCAAAGCACCACTTCAACCTTGTGGCCCCCTCCGTCCCACTTGCACAACGTCTTGCCCCGTGCGCCTTCACCTCATGTTTCCATGCTCCTACTCCCTTCTCCCTGGGCTCCTACTCCTGCCTACACCCGCTGCACCTAAAAGCCATCAATGACCCGCCCCACTGCAACCCGCGTTCCATCCCCCACCTGCCCTGCAGTCCGTGGTCAAGGTGGGCGGCATCGGCACCGTCGCCCTCGGCCGCGTGGCCAGCGGCACGCTCACCACCGCCGCCAAGCTGGCCGTGCACCCCGCGCCCAGCTCCGCCCGCGTCGACGCCCTCACCTCCGCCGTCACCGCAGCGCACGCCGTCGCCACCGGCGCCGCCGGCCCCTCCGCCGCCGCCTCAACCCTGCCTCCCCTCGCCGTCCGCTCCATCGAGGCGTTCAACGAGTCCAAGGTCGAGGCCCGCGCAGGGGAGTGCGTGGCGTTCTCGGCCAAGGGCTGGCCGCCGGCGGCGCTGCGGCGGGGCATGGTGGTGTCGCTGGGGCCGGGGGCTGCGGGCGGGGCGCAGGCGGCGGTGGCGTTCACGGCCACCGTCGTGGTGCTGCGCAACCCGTGCGGCGCGAAGGGCATGCGGCTGGGCTTCTGCCCGCTGGTGCACGTGCACGCGGCGCAGGTGCCGTGCCGCCTCACGCGCATCCTCAAGGCCAGGGACAACAAGGGTGCGTTGGGGGGCGCACGGTGGGGCACGGGGCGGGGCCGGGGCTGACCGCAGAGCGGCAAAGGAACGGAAACAGTAAGGGTCAGCCTGCAGGAGCGATGTTAGCGGTAGGCAGGCCACCGAGGCAAAAGACTGGCAGCTTACCGAGCAGAACTTACCGCGGGGTGGACTGTGGCGGCTGCTGCTGAGAAGCTGCTTGGGCTGCGCTGCGTAACCCTACGGCGAGAACCGGGGGATGGGCGCAAAGTGTCCGTATTCCACGGGCACCTGCAAGGCTGCGCCGTTTGGGACCTCGTCTGTCATCGCAGGGAGCCTTGCTGAAGGAAGGTCGATAGTGGCAAAGCAGTCCGCCTTGCTGCGTACTGCCGCACTTGCTATGTACCGGTTGCACGGCAGCGAGCTGTCCCCTGTCACCCTTGCAGGCAACGTGCTGGAGGTGGACGCCGAGGCGCTGCGCAAGGGCAAGGTGGCGCTGCACGACGGCTACGTGGCGGAGGTGGAGCTACGGCCGCAGCGGCCGCTGGTGGTGGAGGCGTTCAAGGACTGCCCCGCGCTGGGCCGCTTCGCGATGCGCGCCGCCATGCGCGTGGACATGCGCGGCACGCTGGTGTGGGCGCCCGTCATCGTGGGCGTGGGCAAGATAGAGGTGCGTCGGGGCTCGTGGGCGTGGGAATGGGAGGGGAACCGCCGTGGGCGTGGACAGGGTGGAGGTGCGTCGGGGCTCGTGGGCGCGGTCACGGGAAGGTGCGTCGGACCGCGTGGGCAGCGTTGGGAAAGTACCGGGGGAGGCGCTGGGAAGGCGGGTGAAGGCGACATGGGGAGGGGAGGGGCCAGCAGCGGCTTGATGGGGTGCATATGCTTCGTGCGGTCAGGTGCTGCGTCCCACGTGCTGCAGCCCGTGCGCTAATGGTTGTCGCTGTGCGCTGCGTGCCCTGCAGGCCGTCTCGTACACCGATAGCGCCGAGCCGCACACCGTTGTGCGCTCGGCAAAGAACAAGAAAGCGAAGCACAAGCGTGGCGGCGCCGGGCCCTCCGCTGCGGCTGCCGCCGCGCCCCAAACCGTTGACTCGAATGGCCCCAAGGAGGACCAGACGAGAGAAGTAATCGATTTGCTTGACTAGCAGCTGCCTTGCGCTGACGGTGCGGCGCGGTTGCGACTCTTTTCCGGACACGGACCATGGAACGAGCTGGACTGTGTGGACTGTGTGCGGCGGGTGTGTTGTTTTGTGCGACTGAACATGCCTCTGCATACGTACAATGCAAGGCATGACACATAGTCGACTGACACACGGCCCAGATGTAACACTGCAACACCGGATGCTCTTGTGGTATCATGGCTCCTACGGTTTACACCAAAAACGTTCAACTGCTGGTGAGTTGCAATCACTACCGGTACCCTTGGGTCCTGTACGGTCGATCATGTGGCTGATCTGTTCACGTGGTATGCGTGAATGCCAGTTTGGTGGGCGGCATTCGGGGCTGCAATTTTGCATCCCCGACGAGCACAGCTTCGCCTCGGCTCACAAGTGTTCCTGGTACGGGACATGATTATCACGGACACGTTCACAGTACCGGTGTCTTCAAAGAGTTAGTCCAGGTCGTTCTGACACCCCTGGAGGCTGTGTACTGCATCCAGAACCTCGGCTAGACCAGGAACGACCTTGAAGGATAAACCTTGAGTACGGTACGGTGTGCTGCAGTTCTTCTAAGAACATGAACTACAACACGATCCCGAGTGTGGGCAGCAACAAAATACAGGTAACAGGTTACCAGGAGTCGGTCAGTGTGAACAGCACACACGACGGTCCCACCCTCAAACCCTAAAAACGAGAATTCACGGCAGCACCATACACACCCGTGAACGCACTGCAACGCCCAGGCGCTCGAACGAGGCCGATTACAGTGCCGGTCGGCCTGAGGCCCGAAGTACCGTAGGCCCATAGAAGGGAAAAACCCTTGCACCTTGCCAACCACTTTTGATCCCTAACCGCTACAACAATCCGCACAGCGTGTCGACATGTCCACCAGGTACAGCAACTCCTGTCAACAAGCTCTTCATCACCGGCACACAACAAGCAAGCGTTGTACCCCAACGCGACCATGTATGCACCGTTTTGACAGGTGCCCTTTTCTGCGTGTAGTCATCTAGCCCGCAGGCGTCCCAAAGGCGGATGGGCTCTGTGTTCAGGTTCAGCCCTGATTGTAGTTTGTTGACATACGATGCCAGGCATTATGCATGCATCGCAGCAGAAATGTGCAATGCCAGGACTTTCCTGCATACAAACATACTCCCCTGCCCCGAGTGTAGGAGACAGCCTCGAACCAAGCCAGCCCGGAAGACAACCAAGGTACTGTCGAAGCAGCACGCATCTGAACACAACGTCACGCCCGCCGACCCCACATCTGCCCATGTGAACCATTCTGCGACACAGGGCGCCAAACGAATGCAATGCGCACAAGCACAGGTCACTAGCAGTGACTCAACGACCACGAACTCCCAGACTTGGCCACTGCAAGTGCGTTATCGTACAGCGGTGGACTACTGCTGCTAGCCCAGGTCCCCAAGTGGTACAGCATTGCACGCGATGCTTACTTATGACATGTTGCCACGCAAGCCCTCCTAAAGAGCTTTCGCTATGTGGCACATTGACAGTGATGAATGCATTCCACAAACCCGCACGCCCACACTGCAACCCACCTGCATCAACAACCCCTACACACAGCTCGGCACGTCCATAGCGTTGGCGCAGTCCACGTCAGTCCACGTTTCCAGCATTCGTCGTCGTCCTCGTCTCCCGTCGGAGGGATCGAACTAAGCACGCCAAACACCAACCAACATGTCCAACACCCGGATCCAGCATACTGGCCAGTCTAAAGAAAAGCCGTGCCGTGCCCCGAACCAGCATGTAGACAACCATCATGCCCAAACATCTGTAACATTCCACCTCCCCCTGGTAACACATGGGCGTCGTTCTCCGTAGGCACACTCAGCCCGCTAGTCCTTTGCCCGCGTGTGCGCCCTCCTCCGCATTCTCTGGCCCGGCCGCACCCGCCCTGCCCGCCCTAGCCTTGGCCCACAGGGCCACCAGCGGCTCCGCCCTGCCCCACACGCCACACGCAGGCGGCGAGCCGGCCGCGCCCTCCCGCCCACCCTGACCCTGCCCCGCACTGCCCCCATGGCCGTGGCTTCCCGGACGCTGGTGCCCCACCGAGCCGTACCTCAGCAACCTGCTGGTGTGGTGGTTCTGCCCCTGCGGCTTGTGTATTAGCCGGTGGGTGTTGTTGTGGTGGTGCGGGGGTTGGTTTGTCGAGGGATGTCCCCGCGCCGTTGTGGGCAAGGAGCTGGATGACTGCGCGTGCGGGTGCGGTTGAAGGGCCAGGGCGGGGCCGGGGGACGAGGAGCGCAGCGGGACGATGGAGCTGGTGGTGTGGTGCGGCAGCAGCATCAGGCTGTCCCGCAGGCTGTTGAGCAGGCTGCAGCGTGAAAGAGTAGGCAGATAAGGGTGAGTCAGGCAACAGCCTCGAGGTACATGTCCTTACGTACTGCGTGGCAAACAGGTACCTACCAGACAGGAATAACCTGGACTGCCGTGCTATAGTGCGAAGTAGATCCAACGTTGCATGGCTAGGCGTTCAGGTTTGTATTGTGCTGTCCGCCGAGATTTTGCCACCTTTGCCTTACCTGCGCTGCAGCTCGTCGCACTGCGTCGACAGCCGCGCTCGGGCCGCGCGCTCCGCCGCCAGCTGCACGGGCGCGCACGGGGTGGCAAGGCGGTTACGGCGCTTCTATACACCAAACCCTTCACGCAATGCAAGGCAAACGCAGGGCAAACGATACATGTCCACTCATGAGACCGCGAAATACGGACGACACGAATGACGCTGCTCTGCAGCAGCTGCAGCTGGTGGCCATGCACCATTACCCACCATGCACCAGAAATACACGGTGGTGGTGCCCCCACCTGCGCACGCGTCTGCTGCAGCTCCAGCATCGCCTCTCCCTCGTTGATGGCCAGCTGCTGCAGCGCCGCGTCGGACTGCGTGGCGCGCTGCCGCAGGCCCTCGCGCTGCGCGCTCAGCGAGCCCAGCTGCGGGCGGGCGGAAGGCGGGCCAAGCCGGGATGGCGGTGAGGGCAGTGTGGGACACGTGGTGAAGCGAGTGAGCGTCAGTGAGAGAGGCTTTGGGGCGAAAGGGCAGGCACGGAGTGAGGCCAGGCCGGGACGCGAAGGAGCGGCAAGGAGCAGGACACGTGCCGGACGCATGCCGAAGGGAATTCTGGCACTACCTCAAGACAACAGCGGCTCGATGCGGCGGTAGGCGCCGCTGAGCAGCAAAGCGCTGCAATACAACCCATATCCGCACATGCCACTGTCACCACAATCTGCCACCTGCGTGGTGAGCGACACAATCTCGTACTGCGCCAGCTGCAGCTGCTCGCGGAGGAAGGACACGGCGGCGCGCAGCGCGGCGGGGCTGCCGCCCGCCGCCGCCGCCAGCTCCCTGAGCTCGAGCTCCTCCTCCTCCTCCTCCCCGTCACCATCCTCCTCTCCCTCCGGCCAGCCGTCGCTGTCGTCGCTCCAGCCCCCACCGCCGCGCCGCACCCCACCCTCCGTCTGCCAGGCGCGGAACGCAGGATCGAAGCTGTGCAGGTCCACGGGACAGCTGGCAGTGGCTTCCAGCAGCTGCTGACCACCACCACTAAACCCTCCTCCAGGCTCGCCTGCCCCGCCTGCGTATTGTACGGCGTGGTGTGGCCTGGACGAGCCCTGGCTTCCGCCGTACCGGTCGTCTGTGTCGTGGTCGGAGGAGAACAGGTTGGTGTACGGCAGGTGGCGGCTGGGGGACTGGGTTCGGGGGCTGCAGGGCGGCGTGGGGATGCGCGGCGTGGTGCAGGGCGCAGCAGTTCCCTCCTGCTCCAGGCGAGCCCGCTTGGCGTGCAAGGGCCGCGGCAGACGCGCCTCGTCCTCCCCGGCTGGCAAGGACTCCTCGCCTGCGTTAGGCTGCGGTGAGGCTTGCGTCGTGAAGCAGGTTGCCAACTGCGCCGCAGCCGGTGGGCGCAGCAAGCCAGCCGGCCCGTTTTGCTCCTGCTGCTGTTGCACTGTCGCTGCCGCCCTGTGCCCGCCATCCGATGTGCTTACAGCCAGCCGTCGGTCGCGCAAGACCTGCTGCAAAACACCCATCGCCCTCTTGTCCAGGAGGTCCGACGTAGCATCGCCGCCGGCGCTGCTTGCGCTCCCGGGCGCTTCCGGGCGGACCGTCGGCTGGTCCCTGACAGCTGCTTCCCCTGCCGGTGGCGCCAGCTCCTCGGCCTCATGCTCCAACACGGCCACCAGCCGCCGCACCGCCGCCTCCAGCGCCGCCGACCGCCCCTGCCCAAAAACAGGCTGCTGCTGCTGCTGCTGCCGCCAAATTGGAGGTTGGGTAATGGTCGGCAGGGGAACGCCGTGGTGCTTGACGCCTAGGGCCAGCGGTGCTGCCAATGGGAAGGCTGCAGGGACCGCTCCGTCCGCACTGGTGCCGCTGCTGCTTCTGCTGGTGGTGTTGTCTGCACCGCCGTCCTCTGGCTGTCCTTCCTGCACGTATGACAGTTCCACACGCACCGCCGACTCGCCCTTCCCCAGCCCGCCATGCCCCTCCGCTGCTGCCGCTGATGCAACCCGCAGTCGCACCCGGAGCCGCGTTGCTGCCACGCCGCCGCCGCCACCCCGCTTACCGGCCCCTGTCCCGCTGGCAACACCTGCGGCCGTCCCCAGACTGCGACAGCACGTCTCTCCATCGCTCCCACACGGCACGGGGCGCCCCTGCAGGCCAGACACCTCCTCCCCTGCCCAACGCCAGCTCTTCACCCCCTCTCCCGTACCCTCCAATGCCCTGCCCCGCGCTCCATGCTCGCTGTCCCCCTCCTCTCCTTCCCTTGCCCCAGCCCCACGGCCAGGAGGCTGGTCGTCAACGCCAGGCGCTCTGCTTAGTCCCGGCCCAAGCCCCACTCGCACCCACGTGCACGCCTCCCGCGCACTGAACCACGGGTCGCCTCCGAGGAGGCCCACGTAGGCGATCAAGCTGCTGCACTGCCGCTGCAGGCGGGAGCACGTGGCGGCCAGCGCGTCGCGCTCAGCGGCGAGCGCTGACAGCTGGCTGGGCGACGTGAGCGGTGGAGGAGTTGGTACCGCAGTGGAGGGGCAGGAGGGCGCGGGGTGAGGGGCGCGGGGGCCGGCCGTGCTGGCCGCGTTGCACAGGAGCTGCAGCGACTGCCGCAGGGACATGGTGTGGCGCCTGTGGGGAGCAGGATGGCAGGGAGCGGTCAACAAGTAAGCCCAGATGGCCGGCCGGCATGCGGACTGCAAAAAACGACTGTTACGTCTCTTGTAGGACACGTTGCCCGTACGGTACCCAACGGCCGCAGCACCTGACTGCCGCAACCCCATTGCTGTGGTTGCATTTGCGCTCAGCGTACGCTGCCATACTGGTGCTCTCTGTGCTTCCTCTTCGCGGCGTACCTGTTGGCGTCGTACTGCGCCAGGGCGCGCTGCTGCACCTCCGCCCGGAGGGCCATCAGCTGCTGGTGCAGCTCCCGCGGCAGGGCCTGCCCAGGCTGCTCGGACTGCAGGCTCGTGCTGGGCCCCCCTGGGGCACTGCCGCCGCCGGCGCCGCACCTGCAGGCAAGGCGACACACGAGGCAGGGCGCTTGGCATTAGAATGTTGCACAAGCGCTTGGTGCAAACCACACGGCTGCCAGCTTGCAATCTGCAGAGATACAGGAACGGCCCCAAGCGGGTGGTGCCAGCTTGACTACTGGTTGTATTAGTTGTGACGCTCCATACGGTTCCGAGCGTGCCGCCGTGCTGCAGCTCACCCCGCGCCGCTCAGGCTGTGGTATTCTTGTCTGCTACCAGTGCTGTCGCCCGCCACTTGAGTTCCGCTCTGCACAGCCACGCCCCCAATGGGAGACCAACAGCCGATGCCGGCGAGCCTCGCAGCCCCAGCCTCAGCTGGTGGTGAAGCGGTCACAGCTGGCAGGTGTGCGGGTTTGGCATCATCCATCCTGGCGTTCTGATCAAAAGGGTCATCTGGCTGGCTTGTTTCATAGGAGGCTAGCCTGCCACTCTCTGACAAGACATTCCCGGCCGAAGGGGATGCTTGGGGGCCAGATGTGGTGGGCGTGCAGCCAGGGCGGGTTGGGGACCCTCCGGTGGGCGCCTCGTCCTGCCCTGTCCAGGTGGCTGCATCGCGAAGGAAACTGCGTGCACTGAGTGCCTTGCTGCTGCCGGGTGAGTTGGCCTGGTATGTTGGGCCAAAGGGACCTTGCAGGGCCCCTGACAGCGCCCCGCTCCAGTGCCGCTGCAGCCCCCGAGGCAGTGACAACCCCGCAAGGCGTGGGGCGGGAGACGTCGCCCCAAACACCCCAAACCCTCCTCCAGTGCCGTCTTCGCTCTCCGCGAGCCTCGCCGAGCCGCTGATGGGTAGCATGCGAATCGGGTGGACTGGCTGAGCGAAACGCTGGCTGGACTGGGGGGCCTTCCATGGCGACACTGGCTGGGGCGGGTCGCGGTCTGACTGGACATCAAAGCGGTTGATCTTTTCATAGAACGAGAGAAGAGAAGGGTCCTCCGCGTTCAGCGACGGCGCCCTGTCGGCACGCGAGTCGGAGCTGGCGCCCGGCGCAGAAACCCTGGCTAGATGGTCCAGAGGCCTAGTAGCATTGTTAATGTCTCCGATTGGGGGCATGCTGCTCGCTGTGCGTCGCGAGTGCGCTTACTGGGCTCGGCTGGCGCAAATGTCGCGGCGCAATTGCCGTATGAACCTGCTATGCTCAACCACCAATTCTCTGGCACTCCTGCAAGGCATAGAGTGTACCCTAGTTTCTTGCATCACATATTGGCCTCGTCCGCTGTGCCGACAAGCTGGTCACGATTGACCGCAAACGCTGCAAAGTTACGATGTTGGTTGCACAAGTAATGAATTATGCGAAACGAGGAGCTTGATGCCAAGCGTTGCCATGATCCCAATGTTGTGAGCCGGCCCTGTGAGCAAATTGGTTCTGGAGCCATCGGGATGCAGTTGCGGGGTGAGAGGGCAAGGCATGGACGGTTGATAGGAGCGGTTGTGAAAGGTAAGCTCGCGGGGCAGCGTGTGGGTTAGGCAGCCCCAGGGCAGCCCTTAGAAAGCCCTGTCAACCCTTTGGCTTGCCCTTTGGTGCCGGACTGGTGGTCCAAGAAAGAAAGCACGGATCAGTGTCCCAATGGCACGAGGTCCACGAACCTGGCAGTTGGAGCCTTTGCCCGTCTTTGCCAGGGGCAGCCTCCGGACACCATAACGCAGACCAAACCAGAAAGCAACGCTACTGGTCAGGTGCCGTTGCTGTGTGCACAGGCAGGGCACCCTGTGCACCACTGCTGCACAGAAATTTCGTGCAAAAGACAGCTGCTGTCATGTACGGGAAAGCCAGCTCCTCTGACCTGGCATTTGGAAAGCATTGACGCACCTACACTTCACAGGCGACTGTTTGCCCCTGAGCATCCCAGTGTTCCGGAGCAAAGCCATGACACTCGAACGGCCTTCGTACACGGCAGTCTGGGCGGTGTTCTGGCAGCTGAACACCTGGCAGCAGCATGGCCGGCGCTGAAGACACTGGATAACTGCGTCATTGAGGGCACGTGGTCCTCCGCTCCAGTCTGCTGTCTTGCCATTGACCCGTCATTGGCATATAGCCAGAGCAAGAACAGTACCGTACACGGCTCGGGGCTGAGGCTCGCTGCCTGACCGACGGCAGGGAACGGAGCTGTGCGCACCCGCCCATAGACTGCTGCTGCACTCCAAATCGCTGATGCCCCCGTAACATGACGTCAGCAACCGCCCGCTCAGGCATGGGCAAGCTGAGCCGCTGCTGGCCCCTGCTGCACCATACGCCACATGCAAAGTCGCTGGCCCCGGCGTTCATAAGCGCAACCTCGGCTGTGCTGCGTCCGTGTCCTGGCATGCTGGCACCTGCTGTGCACGTTGCTGCTGAGCAACCGCAGCTTTGCACGCAGAGGATGGCAGCAGCCGCTTCGATTACGCTTGGGCGTTACAACCGCTGGCATACCATGTCGACCGAGCCGATGGGTGGCGCTTACGAGGTGGGGGCCTTGTTGAGCACCACGCCGTCGAACTCCTGCTGGAACCTGCGGGTGAACCGGGCGGGAGGGGACACAGGATTGTCAGCGGAGAGCTCAAGACACTGGCGAAAGAGGTGAAGACATTGGCATTGTCGCGCGTACTTGGCGTGCTCAGCTCCTTGCCGCGCATCTGAAGCTGGTTGGCAGGGGTCCGGGCTAGCCGAACGGACCAGACCGCGAGACATCCCACAGCAACGACAACTCTTGCCTGTCGTTTTCCCTGCCTAGAGCCCCGTGCACGCCGCCCCGATTGGCAGACCACGGCGCACGTGCAGCCTGGTGAAGTGATCACTTGGGTGCAACCAGGGTGGCCAGCGATTTGCTGCGCCTTGTACGGCACTGACAAGCAAAACCGCAGTGCATGCACACAGCGAGGTGCTCCAGGGCCCATTCCCACTAGGTCCTGCATACTTCACAGCCCGCACCCGGCTGCCCATGTGCTGACCTCGTGCCAGCCTGTCCCAGTTAACCGCTCCCTGACCGGTACGTCCCTCCCACCCCTCCACAGCTCCCCTCCGTTCCCGCGCTCACCACTTGATGGCGTCCTCCTTGGTCACCTTGTGCTTGACGCCCACCCGGGACTTCTGCTTCCGGCGGCGGGCCACACGGTACCCCTTGCGCTCCAGGCACACGTAGAAGTCCATGCCTGCCAGGGCGACACGGGGGGCGGGTCAGCGCGCGCCACGGGCTGTACAGCTGACCTGCATGCCACCCTGGACACCAGTTGGGCAGGACGGCAGCAAAAGATTAAAAAGCTGCTGCTGCTGCTGCTGCTTTCGCGGCTGGTAAGATACCGTCAATCGCCGCCGCTGTCCCGCGGAACCATACGGAGCTGATCCTGAAGACACGTTTGCTGCGCCCGGCAGTTCAATACGCCGTGCACCAGCCAGCAATGAGCTCGCCGGGAATCCTGCGACGCCGAGCTGCGACCGCCACTCCAGGCCGCGCCGTGAGCACACCCCGCCCGCCCCGCCCGCATATGACCCCTGCTGCCAGGGCAGCTGCTGCCAGGGCAGGCAGCAGCCCCTCACTGAAGCCCAACCGCCGCTGCGTCGCCGCCATGGGGTTGCCGAAAGCTCCGTCCGCCAGCCATGAGCAGCATGCCACATGTCGCCGCCACTGCCCTGCCGCAGCGAACGTGACCCCTCCTATCCGCTCCCTACCCCTGGAGCTAACGAAATGTAGTGGTACTGCCCGAGGAGCGCTGCAAGCGACTTGCGACCGACTAGTCCACTGCAACTCCAATCGTTGTCGTTCTGCTGCCGCCAGAATAGCGTTCCACACGAGCCGCCAGCGCACGGGATGCCTCCTTTAGGCAAGGACCTGCAAGCTGCTGGTCGTACCGCCTGCACGGCTGCAGCACGTCCACGCCAGCCCGCCGCGCCAAGCGCACCAGGAGGACACGCGCCCATGGCCTGGTCCAGCGCTGTGCATCAGAGGCAGCTTGCCGCTGCCGCTGAGGCACCGCCAGCGCTGGAGAGATTAATGCGGCGCTGCATGAACGCGGCTGCTGCTGTCCTGCCAGAGCGTCCAAGAGGAAGGCACCCGGAGCCTGCTTTGCCTGCGGGCGCACTGTGACCAGCCCGACCCCCCCCCGCCCCGCCCTGCGCCACTGCGCCTGGACTTACCGTAGATACCGGTCGACGGGTCGTACTTCAGGCCCAGGTCGATGTGCTCCTGGATGCCGAAGCCTGCGTGCAACGGGTTGGGGTATGCCGGTTTCGCCTGACTGTCCCACGCAACGAGTACGCAGCAGCCCGGGCACCTGCCCCCTGCCCTCGACCTACCGAAGTTGCCGGTGTCCGAAAAGTTCTTGCGGATCAGCTCGAACTCCTTCACGGCCAGACCGCGCTTCTGCATAGCGCATCGGAACGCAGCGCGCGGTGCAGCGTTAGCGCCGCCCACTGACAAGGTGCAATCCGCGCTGCAACACCTCGCCGGACAACCCGGGAACACCCCTATTCCCACTCTCTTGGCAGTGCACTCACCACCAGGTCGTAGGCCTTCTCGCCACGGACGGTCACGGAGCAGGAAATCTTCTCATTGCGGCGGATGGCGAACGAGCGCACCGTGAAGCGGGCCTTACCGTACACGGGCACCTGAGAAGTCAGCTGCTCCAGCACCTGCAGGGCGGGAGAAGCGAGCCGGCTGAGTCTGGGCGATGGGCAAAGCCCATGAGCGCCGACGTCCTCCGCCCCACCTTGGCGGCCTTCTGCAGCCTGTCGCCGGACTCGCCGACGGCAATGTTCAGGACGAGCTTAGAAATGCGGATAGCCCGCATATCCTGGGTGTTCTTCTTGTCCGCCTGCGCGCGCCGACGCCATTTCCTTCAGAACGCTGCGCCAAATTGTGAGACCCCGCTCTACATGTATAAAAACGCACCATTTTTGCTGCCGCCCCCTTCCAAAGTCTGGGTGGGAGAAAGGGCGAGTTAGGCTTCTGCCTGGGCATTAGACGCCGCCGACCCACATGCCGTACTGGACGCAGTTCATCAGTCAAAGGCCCAGGTCACTGCAGCACAAATAATAATACAATCACACTACTTTGTGCACCGACGCCCACGCATAATCGCGCAGGGTGCCTGCGACTGGAGTTGTCCATGTGCCTCTCTGGAACTGCTGTTGCCCGTGCATTCCCATTATGTCCCTGTATGCAAGCACTGAGCTGACCACCAAACTGATGCGCAACTCGCGGTCGCACGGCTATGCGCCGAGCCAGGCACCCAGTGTTCCTCGAGTGTTCCCCATCGGAGCCAGGCGGTCGCCCGTGGGACGGAGGAACTCTTATGGCCGTGCTTCCCCTCTACACTCAAACTTTGCATGACCAGGAACTGGAAGAGCTGCTCGTCATTACAGGGCTGCAGTGGTGCGTGGCTGCGGTGTGGGCAGGGCGCAGGCCGCAGGGGGTGTTGGAAGCAGCTGGCACCAGGGGGGCCCTGATCGCCACCTGGTAGGCCCATGCCACCCCCTCTCACGTCTCCACAAAACCTCAGGGGTCGACCTGCCTAAGCACAAGCACCAAGGCGTAACAATATCCCAGGCCGTGCAATGCTACGCTTGGCGAAGCTGCACCAGGGGCTCTCAACAAGCTTCCACACCGTGCATGCCGGGCGGGTGCAAACCCAGCTGAACCCAGTCGCTCGGTTGGCCCTAGCATGAGGGCTATACCCGGCTATACCACAGCAGTATGTGAAGCAGGAGCACCCTGCAACGTGACTACCATTCGACTGAGCCAACGGCAACGCGGCAAGCATGGTCCCCAACCAGGTCGAGGTGCCAAGCCCCCTACACCTCACCGCCAGGCACATGCGAGCCGCACACTTGCTTGCACGGGATCGCCTGTTGGTAAACCGTGCATACAGAGTATTTCCGCAGTACGTACCGATACTTCAGCGCTACTTCCCGTCCTCCGCGACACTCGGACTACCCAAAACTGCGCATGTTTAGCCCCGCCCTCTAACCCATCGCACGTGCGCACGCTAGGACGCTCACCGCCAACGGACTGCCGTACACCCCACGCACCGCACGCTGAGCCGCTTCTGCCCCGGTCACCTTCATTCGTTCCGCTCACTGCCGCTCTGCACTGCTGCCTGTACCCTTACTTCACGCCTTCTACGCCTCGCCCTCTTGCCCGTCCTCCGGCTCCGGCGCCCACTCCTCCCCCTCCTCCGGGTCGTACTGCCCCATGCTGAAGTGGTCGTACGCCAGCTGCATGAAGCTCTCGTACTCCGTGCTGGCCACCAGGTAGTCAATGGCCGCCATGTGGGAGTGGGTCTCCTGGGCGGAGGCGCACGCTTCGCACACGGACTGGGGGCGGGGCGGCGGGCATTGGGGCAGGGCGGGCCGGTGAGGGATTGTAGGCGGACACGTCTGCCATGCACGTGGGAGGCCTGTGCACCTTACTATGTGTTGGAGCCGCTGTTCGGGATGCTTCATCGTGATTATTACTTGCTTATGAACCTTGGCCAGTGCGCCGAGGAAAACCGGCACGCAGGAGGTAGGTGCGCGCATGAGGTGGAAAGCAACAGCGGACGGTCGTGAGCGGGTACTCGTTCCGAACTTCCTGCAGCAGCAATATTCGAATTTTCCGCAGCAGCAATATTTGCAGGAGATGGCCTCCAACCACTCCTTCCCGCAAGCCATCCAGGCGGCCTCCACGCAACAGGAGGCCCACGCTCATGATCACGAGAAGGCTCAGGCACAGGCCCAGCGAGCCACCTGCATTCTAGTCCGTGGAACATGTCCTGTGAACCTTGCTCTGGCAGCCCGCTTACCTTGACTGTTAGGCCTTCACTCCGGATGAACTCCTCTAGTTGCTGCTCTATCAATGTTGTGTACTGCTTGAAGATGTCAAAGTTCTGCGGCAGGGTCAGGTAGGCACGTCCACAATTGTTGGCTTTTGAACACCAAGTGGCTCCGGTTTACCAGAGAGGGATGCTGTCTGCCAACATGGCGACGTGGTTTAGGGCAGTTGGAAGTTCGCTTTGTTGCCCCCATCCGGGAGCCTCATGGCCAGGCATGGCACAGCCTCCGCAGCACAACTGGCGTCCACGCTCCATAGTGGACTACATGTCAGCCCCACACCTTCAGCGGTTGCTCCTCTTCTATAGGCTTGAACTCTAGCTCGGATGTGTTCGTGCTCAGGAAATCTCCTATGGCGCTTGTGAACTTCGGGCTGCAGAAGAACTCCTGCGTGGTGGCACGTGGTGGGCACGTCCGACACGGCATTTGTGTACACGACCAGTGGAAGCCAGCAAGCTCCGCCAGGTCATTGGTCACGGCAGGCGCAAGACGACATGACAGTGGCATCGTACTAGAGGCTCTGTGCGTATTGGGGTAGCCTCGATTTGGACCCAGCACACGGCACGTCCACGTGCAGGAGAACGGCCAAGCCCAGGTTTCTCCCCACTCAGCCCCGTTGCCCGTTTCCCGTTTCTCAAGCACAGTATGTGTGCCGCAATGCCCGCCAGGTTATGGAGTGCGCTGCAGGTGCAGACGGGCAGGTTTGCGCCCACGACAGACGGCATGGCATGAGGTCCAGCTCCGACAGCCCACCTCAATCTTTTGTAACATTTCTGACTGATCTGACATGTTTAGTTTGTCTCGTTAGAGAGAAGCCGCAGTGTGGTGGTGCTCAGGCTAGAGAGAAATGCCGGTTATACAATTATGAATCCTCTGTGACGATACGGGTACGCAAGCAGATGTATTTGTTGGAGTAAGTAAGCATACGACATATTATAACTATCGGGAGTTGTCACTGTCGCACTTCCATGCGGAGCCGAGGATGAGAGCTTGCGATCGCTCCAAGCGCCTAAGGGCATGATTCCCATAACAAAAAGATTGCAACAACGAGACGCGGTGCACTCGGACAGGTTTACCTGTCACAGGGCTTATCACCCTACATCCGGTCTGCATCTTCACTCGTTGCCTCGGGGCCACAAGCTACACATTGCAAAGATCTGAATCCATCTCCTGTGGACTGAACATCAGCTGAATGGTGTAGCCGCGTGGCGTGCGCAGCTTACGGGACGGGGCAGGGCAGACCGTGTCACGGCCGGCGTGCCCAGAGGCGGATGAATGCGGACCCTATGGCGCGTGGCACTGTGGCTGCCTACGGGCATAGCGATCACGGACACGCTAGGATGCATTCTCCGCGTGGAGGGCGACTCCATGTGGCCCACCCTCCATGGCACGGGCTGGTCGGACCTGGTGCTGGTGGAGAAGGTCTCCTACAAGTGGTTCCACAAATACCAACGAGGAGACGTAGCCGTATTCTGGTATGTGCCCAGGGAGCACTCTGGACCAAACCAGCTCGATACCATGCTGTTCGCATACGGGCTGTTTGCCAGTTCCTGCAGCTTTGAGGCCTTTCGTAGTGCGACACCGCAAGCACACTCACCAACGGGCGCCGTGTCCTAGACGCATGCCTACTATCTTTCCCGCACACCGCGGCGCGCCGCAGGGCCCCCGACCAACCGCACCAGCAGCTCATAAAGCGCATCGTGGCGTTGGAGCAGGACGTGGTGTGGGACTCAGAGAAGAACGAGCCCCAAAAGATACCCCAGGTACGATGTACCGTGTGCATTGGCAGATGGTCCTCGCCTGTCGTACGCCAAGTCCTGTCGTACACGACATTGTGGAACACGCTGCGCGCACAATATGTTGGCCATGTCTGCCGCCAGGCATGAGTCCTCATCCCTGCTGCCCTTACCCCCTTGCAGGGCCGCTGCTGGGTGGAGGGTGACAACCCCGACCCTCAGGCCAGCGGCGACTCCAGGAACATGTACGGCCCGGTGAGTCGGTGTCAGCGGTACCAGGTCCTACACACCACGCCTTGCCATTGCGCAGCAGCGCCATGAAAACAGGGGGATGCGGTGAGCGCCGGCACTGGCAAGGTACATTGCCACGCTGACAAGGCCCGCTAAAAAAAGCTTTATTGTGCCCTGAGTGCACGGTTTACACGACAGCACAAGGGCGCGTGCTGTGCACTGACTGCTGCTGGTTGCGCTGGCCGCCTTTGCCGCCGTGAGCAGGTGCACCTGGGGCTGATGGAGGGGCGGGTCACCTACGTGGTGTGGCCCCCCTGGCGCATAGGTGCCGTGCACCGGGTGTACGACGAGGACAAGCTGGTGTGGCGGCATGAGCAGTCGCGGGGAGGTGGTGGAGGGGCCGCGGGGGCTGCCGGGGGTTAGGCGCCAGGTGGGGAGCTGGGAGCCGGGAGAGTGGGACGTGGAAGGGATGGCGGCAGGGGCAGCAGCAACAGCGGCTGCGGTGGTTTGCGGCTGTGGCAGCAGTAACAAGAGCAACAGCCGTGGCGTTGGCATCTACAGCAGCAGAGCATGCTCTGCGTTTTACCAGCTGCGGGCGGACGGGGGGCCGGGGGTCGCAGTGTGGCGCCGGTCAGCCTGCTGACGGCAGGTGTAGCTAGGTTGCGGCTGCGTTGACCCAGTAAATCATGCTGGAACCCGGACACAGGCATACTTTCCGTATGCAGACGGATGGAGAGAATTTCAACTTCTGTGTAGCCAACTAGCGCGGCAGTCAAGCAAGAGGCAGCTAATAGAGAGCATGGATAAGGACCTGATTAATTTCCCTTTTGGTGCTGCTTGGCAACACTAGGGTGGCATGCATGCAGCCCGCCGCTTTGCACAACCGCGTGTCGAAGCCTGCCAGGTGAAAAGTGTTTGACGCGTGTATGTTTGACAACTTGACTCTGTTGTTGCTGGCTGCTGCCGGCATGCGGTTTGAATGCATGTGGGTTTCGCAGTCGTGTGGGCTGTCCGATGGGCTTTCCGTGCACGCCTTGGTGCTGTGAGCAGAGCAAGCACACGTCGCCATCGTGTCTCGGACTCCAGTATTGTCTATTTGCTGTGGCGGTATAGCGGTGGGGCCCAACTTCCTGGGTGTGCTTGGCAGTTGGCACTAGTGCCAGCAGCGCAGCAAGCGAGATGGTGGCAGCAGCGCAGCACGCTCGTCCAATAGCATGCGTGGTGACCCTGTTCAATACCCGTGTCGCAATAGAGTGCCTGCATTACATCTTGTTTTGTCTTTAGTCGACTAGGTTCCTTTAGTCGGCTCTGGGCTGTCTCGATAGGCAGTTTGTCGGCCGCCGGGTGTAGGGCGACGCACCATGCGTCAGGTAGCACCCTCCCCACCATGCTCAGGCTGCTCAACAAGCGGCAGACATACTGTGCCTTACGTATTGGGCCATGGTCGCGGGAGACCATCAGTGCGGGCTCTCGCCCGCGCGCAAAAGAAGCTCACAGGCGGGGGCAAGTCCTTTCTCAGCAGCGCACCTGCGCCCGATACAATTATCACAGATTATCCAAAAGAGCTTGAAGAGGTTTCAGTCGGCACCTCAACGCTTGCGTCAACGGACAGTGACACAGCTGGAGATGTCATTCCGGACGTTGAGCTGCTTTCGCCCGACACCATCGAGGCAGAGAGCCTGCCAGCATCTTCCGTTGATGAGGAGAATCCGTACACGGATGCAGACGCTCTCAGGTAGGGCAATCGAGCATAAGCACAGCGTTGCTATGTGGCCACCTGGGCGACACGACTGCAGCAGCCCACCACCCCAACAGAGCCAACAGAATACCGGTACTCCACAAGGGGTGCCCCCTGCGCGCTCACAAACCCCATAGCATTGTGCCTGGGGGCACCGTGCTTGGGGCCCGTTCAGGAGCCCGGAGCGCTTAGGAGGTCGCAGGGGACGCACGGCACAGCCCCTGCTACACCCCTCCCTTCCCTCCCCGCACCACACCCCCTTGCCCCACACTCCCGCCACACATTCTACACCCTGACCCTCCGACCCAAATCACATCTCCGCACCCTCGTGCCCCTGACGCCCCCCAAATCCCACTTCGCCCACCCTGCTCTCCTCCCTCCGCACAGCACCGCTGTTGAGGGCCTGGCAGGCGGCGAGCCCGCCCTGGAGTCGCTGCTTGCGGAAGGCGGCTCGGACCTCAGCGTGGAGCGCATCTGTGCCATGTTCCCCTTCCCGCTGGACGCCTTCCAGCGCAAGGCCTTGGAGTCCTTCCTGGCGGGCAACAGCGTGGTGGTGTGCGCCCCCACCGGCGCGGGCAAGACGGCCATTGCCGAGGCGGCCGCGGCGGCAACCCTGGCGCGGGGGCAGCGGGTCATCTACACCACGCCGCTCAAGGTCCGTGCCGCGACGCGGTGTCAGAATCGGAAGGGGGGGGGTGGACTGGCTGGGCGGGGGGCAGGTGCGGGAGCAGCAGGAGCAACAGCAGCAGCAGCAGCAGGAGGAGGAATTGAAGGACGCAGCAGCTGGGAGCTGCTGGCGGTGCCTACGGGCAGAGCCCTGGGCGAGAGTGTTGGGATGGGTACATGCGGGGAAATTGAGCTGCGGCTGTGGGCCTGGGGCTGTGGAGAGGGTAGGGCAGGGGCAGACAGGGTGGTCCGCAACCGGCGTCAGGCGTATGGGCGGTCGGGGTGGCCGGAGGGGCCTGCGGCCTGAGGCGTCGTGGGTGTGCTCAACAGGCAGACTTAACGCAGAGCTGATGCGCAACGCACCATGGCAACTTTTGGCGGCGAGCTGGAGTCACGGCGCTGTTGCATCACCTCCCATCGCCGTGGCCTGTCGCCTTATGCTGCACGCCTGAGCTCTATCCGTGAGCAAGTACCCGCACTCGCCCTGACCTTTGGCCCTAGCCCACCTGCCGTCGCGATGTGCGCGCCCACATCGCTGCTCCACACGCCCGCAGGCGCTGTCCAACCAGAAGCTGTTTGAGACGCGGCGGCGCTTCGGCTCGGTGCGCTGCGGGCTGCAGACGGGGGACGCCTCGCTCAACCCCGACGCGGACATCGTGGTGATGACCACCGAGATCCTGCGCAACATCATGTACCGCACGGCGGAGCTGGCGGAGGAGAACAACACGGGTGGGCGGGTGGGTGGGCGGGGGTAGCGGGGTACGCATGTAGCGCGAGGCAACTGTGTGGGGGAAGGGAGAAGGAGAGGAGAGGGGCAGGGCTGGTGGTTCGCTCGGGGGCGAGGGCAGGTGAGCGGTGGGGGCAACTGCTGGGGTTGAGACCAAGGAAAGGAGCACGGGAGGGTGCACGGAGGTTGATCGACGCGGCGGCGTCAGGGGTCTGCACCCGCCTGTGGCAGCTGGTTCCCGAGAGGGGCGAGTGGGGTCGCCTCGGAGATCCTGGTATGCTGCAAGCTGTTTCACATGATTGTACAACCTGGCACTGACCGTGCACTGGCTGGGCCGTTCGCAGGCAGCCAGGCCACTCGTGAGGCCCGGTTAGGCGACGTGGGGCTGATCGTGCTGGACGAGGTGCACTACCTTGGGGACCCGCACCGCGGCAGCGTGTGGGAGGAGGTGATCATCAACTGCCCGCGCCACATCCAGCTGCTGTGCATGAGCGCCACGGTTAAGAACCCAGAGGACCTGGGCTCATGGATCAGCAAGGTAGGAGCGGGAAGAAACCGCGGAGGAGAAAGGGAGGGCGCGGGGGGCAGGGGGAGGGGAAGGCCGCGGGCGGGCGGGCTTGGGGACGTTGCCATGTCTGCAGGCTGCGAGACGGAGGGACTATGTCATAAATAGGGTTTCAGGTCGCCTACCTACATGCGGCGTAGACGGAGCTGGGCCTGCACATAAGATCGTCGTGCGTTCGCAAGGTGCCACTTTGCTTACCTCGTACCGGGAATCGTTCCTGTGCGTTTTGTATCGTGTTGCGCAGGAGCACATGTCCTGCGAGACCATCCAGACGCGGTACCGGCCTGTGCCGCTGCACTGGCACTTCTCGTACTACAAAGACAAGCGGGTAAGTAGCAGGTGCAGCGTGGGGCAATGGGACAAGGTAACGGCAGGGATAGGACAATGGATGACCGAGGTCGCGGCGACGCTGTCGGTTTGCAGTCGCTTGCTGGCCAACAGCCGGGTGGGTACTGCCCGTCAGGCGCTGACACGTGGCGGCAGTCTTGCCCAGGCGCAGTGCGTCCGCAATTGCCTGGCAGTACACAGCAGTCTAATCGCACACTGGAACGCGGTGATTTCATCAACGACTCTGGCAACTCGCCGGTTGCGCGATAGCACACTTACGTGTGTACTGCCTGCTGTCCGTCTGCCACCGGCGGACCCACAGGGCGTGCAGCTGGACGACCTGCTGCACGGCAAGGCCGGCAAGCAGTTCCTCAACCCGCGCCTCACCAGGCAGGCGGTGCTGCAGGAGGAGGCACGTGCCATGCTGGCACGCGTGGGGCCGGGGGCGGGGCGTAACGGTCGCGGCGGGCGCGGCGGGCGCGGCGGCGGCTTGGGCGGGCAGGGGCCGGCGGGAGGCGGCAACGGCAACGGGTGGTTTGATGACTGGGAGCAGGAGATGGAGTCCCTCCTGGAGAAGGACCCACAGGTGGGTGTGCGGCCTTGGGAGGGGAGGCAAGAGCGCAGGAGAGAAGCGGCGGGGAGGCGGGCTGTGGCGTGGGGTGCGCGGCGGGGGGCGCGGGCGGCTCACGTGGGCACGGGTAGGGCAGGCGCAAGCAGCAGCAGCAAGTATGCAGCGTGTCCTGGAGCCGGGAGGCAGGTCGGCGGGGTTAGTGACCCAACCCGCTGCGTGTGGTCGCCTGCCGGGGGATACGGTCCACGGCCGGCTGCATTCATGTCATTCCTCGTCCCCATCCTCCCAAGCCACCCCACCGCCTCTGATGTCGATGCCGACGCCGCCTCTTCTCCTGTGCTATGCCCCATGCGGTGCTGTCCTTCCCCTCCCAGGCGCTGCAGCGGCGCGTCAACCTCCGCCGCATACCCGACATGCACAAGCTGGTGGCGCTGCTGGCGGAGCGGCAGCTGCTGCCCGCCATCTGGTTCATCCTCAGCAGGTGCGTATCGGTAGTGATGCAGTGCTGGGGTGGCAGACGCCTCAGCAGGTGCGTGGGGCAGGGACGCCGAGGACGGGGGCGATGTTGGGCCCCCGAGAGCGCAGCAGCCCAGCGGCTTGCGACGCAACGCCGCCGCTAGCCACTCGCTGCGCAACGCGCCCTGCGCCCTCCGTTCCCCTGGTCAGCAACGCAGCGGCCCTACGGTCCTAGTGGGGCCTCGCAGTGCAGATGCGCAGTCCTGGCAAGGACGTGTTTCCGCCATGTGCTGGGTATGCCTGCACCACAGCGTGGTCCCCTTGCATCTGCGTCCGCTCCATCATGACACTAGGCACAAACACCAAACAACGTTACCCTCACTCAGGCCGCACCCATCCTACCGTCCTTGGTGCACCTCGCCAACCCGCTGACCTCCCTCATGCCTCTCCCCATGCCGCCGCCCCGCCAGGAAGGACTGCGACGTGTCCGCCATCCGCGCCGCCAGTGTGCCGCTGGTGAGCCCCCGGGAGCAGGCGGCCATTGCGCAGGAGCTGGCGGCGCTGCAGGCGGACCAGCCAGAGGCGGTGCGGGAACAGCTGGTGCCAGGTGCGTGGGCTGGGGTGCGTTGGAGGGGCATGGGAAAGCATGGGGGGCGGTGAGGGAGCAGCTGGTGCCAGGTGGGTTAGGTGGAGGAGGGCATGGTGCAGCTAGTATCGGATGCAGGGTTCGGGAACGACAGGTGGGTAGTACGGATGTGCGGGGATGGAAAGAGGCACAACAGGGAGCAGCTGCTGCAAGGTGCTTGGGGGGAAGGGAGAGGGAGAGCACGGTGAGCGGTGCAGGCGCACCCTGTGCCAGCTACACCCCTTGGTGGGCTTGAGCAGGGGGCTAGGTGGGGGCGTAAGTGGGGAGCTAGGCGGCGAGCGGAAGGATGGGCAGGGAGAATCACGGGCGGCAGGCCGCGGGCGCGAGTGGGAAGGGGGGGGGGCGTACCATGCAAATCAGTCCGATGTCTGTACAGCCTTCCTGGAGATGCAAAAACTGAGTGTGACTGTCATGTGTCGACTGTGGTGGCTTACGCGCAGCTGCTGTCGCCACCTCCTGTCGCTCCCTCCCTGCCGCCTCGCAGCGCTGCTTGGCGGCATTGCCTCCCACCACGCGGGGCAGCTGCCCGGGTGGAAGGCGCTGGTGGAGCGCCTCTTCCAGCGGGGCCTGTTGCGCCTCATCTTCGCAACAGGTGGGTTGTGGGGCAGGGGACGAACAGGGGTGGCATACTGCAGGAGGCTGGCGCCGGAGCCCAGAGGCAGCAGGCGGAAGCTTTGTCAGCGCCGACTGTGATACGGCTCTCCTTCGCAAGCTGACGGGGTGTGTGCTGGGCAGGTTGGGCCTGCCGCGGCAGGTGGCATCTGGCTGAGGCCTCAGGCAAAGCATGTGTGCCTGGTGGTAGATGGTGTGCGCCTGGTGGTGCCTTTGTCGCCGGCTGAGCCCTCCTACGCCGCGTTAACAACGAACATAAGAAAGCTACCGCTGTGCACTTCAGGGAGAGCCCGATATAGCTGCCATCTGGCCGTTAGAGCAGATACGCTGGTCGCAGGCTGCTGTCGCCGGCTGCTTCTCGCACCATGCTGGGCCAGCTGCAGTTAGTTACCTCCGCTGTGCCTTGACCCGGTAACCCGCACCCCACGGCCCCCACTGCCGCCCGCAGGCACGCTGGCTGCCGGCATCAACATGCCCGCCCGCACCACCGTCATCTCCTCCCTGTCGCGCATCACGGACGAGGGGCCCAAGCTGCTGCCGCACAACGAGCTGCTGCAGATGGCGGGCCGCGCGGGGCGGCGGGGCTTCGACACGGAGGGCAACTGCGTGGTGCTGCAGAACAAGTGGGTGCAGGCGGCGGGGACATATGGGTGGAAGGGCGTAGAGATTGCAAGCACGTTCGCAGCACCTGGTGGGGCCGTGCCATACGGGATGTAGGCCTGTCGTAGCGGTGCAGGGTGAAGGTGGGGACTGGTTGGTGGCGGGCGGGTTGGCGGGCGCAGGGCTCTGCAAACCAGCTGGGAAACGGGTCGCGGCAGCCCATGGGGCCTGTTGCGGCCAGGTGCTATGCCAACGTCCTGTGTCTTACGCTATCAGCTCGCGCCCCTGTGCCTTATTGTGCGGCATGCGGCCTGGAGCACCACCACTGAACGGCGCCCCCTCTCCCGCTGTGCTGCAGGTTTGAGGGCGCTGACGAGGCGTGGCAGATCATCCGCAACGGCCCCGAGCCGCTGACCAGCCAGTTCTCTGTGTCGTACGGCCTGGTGCTCAACCTGCTCAGCGTCAACACACTGGAGCAGGTGGGGTTCCGTTGCCGGCCGCGCCGTGTTGCTACCTTGTGCCCCGGACGCACGGCGCCTCCGGGGCCGAGTTGGGCAGGGGGCAAGGGGAGCAGCTGCACGAAACCACGTCCGTAATGCTGTGCAAACTAGAGCTGGCGGTAATGAGCTCTCCGTTCACCGTTTGAAGCATGCCTAGCGCGCCCGACTGCCATTGTTGCGCCCCTTGCCCATCCACCAAGCGCTGGCGGGCCTCCATGTTGCGCCCCCGCACTCGCCCTTGCCCTAGCTGTAGCCCGCTTCCCCGCCCAGGCTCGGCTCTTTATGATTGCCAAAAGCCTGAAACCCTCCCTGGCCAGATGCAATATCTGAAGCTGTAACTTTCTGTATGCCCAGGCGCGGCTGTTCGTGAGTCGATCGTTCGGCAACTTCATGGCCACGGAGGGCAACGAGCGGCGGCTGGCGGAGGCGGAGGCCATGGAGGACCAGGCGCGGTACCTGGTGGAGGAGTTCAAGGCCAAGGCCAACATGCGGGCTAAGGAGCTCAACGTGAGGAACACTGGGGAGGAGGCAGAGAGGGAGGGATTTGCGGTCAAAGTTACCCATAAGCAGTTTCACCATGTACCGGTAGTGAGATCGTGCCGAGACGCACCGCATTCCAGCCGAACCGGGGTGTAGGAAGGGGCAGCCGGGCTCGGGAAGAGGGCGGTTGATGGGGCTGTGAGGGTTGGGATAAGGGATGAGGGCGTAAGGAAGGCAGGGCATTGGCCGCGAGTGCGGGAAGGTCCCAGGGTGCGCTGGCTCGTGGCGGCTAACGTTGTACTGTCGAGGCGTATCCTGCAAAGCATGATAGGGCGGAGGAGCGGCGACGCAGCGGTAACGATGGTGGTACCTGTTGCATGGACGCAGGCGCGCATCAAGGAGGCGAAGGACGAGCTGCGGCGGCTCAAGGGCGAGCAGGTGGCCGCGCAGTGCGCCGCCGCACAGGAGCTGCTCGTCCAGCACACCGCCCCGCGCAAGGTCGTTATCAACCTGGCGGCGGGCGGCGGCAGCGACCGGCCTTTACTCATGCCTGCCGTACTGGTGGGCGAGATGGAGGCGCCGCCGGAGTTGGCGTCGGGGGCGGCACGCGGGGCGGCGAACGCGGCGCAGGGGCAGCGGGAGCCGCCGCCGGGGCCGTTCTACGCGTGTCTTAGCGCGGACAACCGGCTTATGCGCGCGAGCGTGGTGTGCCTGGCGGGCGTGCTGGAGGGCGAGGCGGGCGCGGTGACGGAGGAGGACGCGGAGAGGGTGCGGGCGGCGCTGGGGGCGGTGCGGTCCAACGGCTGGAGCAACGTGGAGGGTGAGGGCCGGGTGCAGGTGTCTTAGAGGAGGGACATTGGGGAACTGGGGGCCTTGGAATGGAGAAGGGCGTTCGGTGAGCGCATGGACCGGGGCTCTGGAGCCGGCAGACGCGGCACGACTGGCCCGAAGTCTCATCTCTCGAATTACCAACCCCTATTTTGCACCGATAGCCGATACCGATTGTTGTGTAGCTCCCCTGGACCCATACTGGCCTTGGCCGCCGCTTTCCTTCCCGTGCCCCTCGCCCCGCAGCTGGCTCGTGGGCGCTGCAAGCGGCGCTGGGCACGCCCGCCACGTCGGCCGTGACGCGGCAGCTGCAGGCGCGGCAGCCGTGGCGCTTCGTGGAGCTGGACAGGGCCGTGGCGGCGCAGGTGGGCGTCCGGGTGGGGATGGAGGCGGAAGGGGGTGCTAGGCGTGCCGCCAATGGGCGTGGAGCAGCAGGGTCAGGGGGAAAGGTCTGGGAGGCGGGTGAAGGTAAGGGCAGGGGTGGTGAGGAAGTGCGGAACTGTTGCAAGGATACGAACTGGACAGGTACCAAAGTTGTTTACAGCAGAAGAGGACGACAGGGGCAGGGATCGGATGGCGGTGCAGGCGGGCTGGGAGGTGACGAGCGGGGCTAGCGAGGGTGCGGAGGAGCTGGACAGGGCCGTGGCGGCGCAGGTGGGCGTCTGGGTGGGGATGCAGGCCCAAGGGAGTGCATGGGTCACCGGCGGGCGTGCAGCACAAGGGGGCAAGGGAAGGACGTGGATGGCGCAGATTGTCGCAAGGGCTGGGGCGGAGGCGGAGCAAGGGCAGGGACGGGTATGCAGTTGTTGCAAGGTTAGCGCGCACGTGTCCCAACGCGACCAGGAAGCCTTGCCCAGGAGCGATACCCCTTGCTCCGCTTCCCCTGCTGCTTCGACCTAACACCACCCACCCGCTCGCTGGTGCTCCCCTCAGGTGCTGGCCGCCCGCCAGGCGGTCAAGGCCGCGGTGCACGACCTGGAGGCACAGCGGAGGGCGTCCTCCGCCTCCTCGGTGCGGGACGGCTCCTTCGAGCGCATGGTGAGCGGCGGTTGGCAGTTAGGGGGCAGTGGTTGAGGGGCCGCGCTTGCAGGCGTGGCAGCAGCGTCGCAGGCAACTGCCCAGCCCGATGGTGACGGGTGAGCGGCAGGGCCAGGCAGGTCACCCGGGGGCCGTGACGGCCGCTGCAGCGGGGATTAGTGCCTGGTGGACAGGGCCGTGCTGCGTTGGAGCAGGCTACCCCGCCTGTCTGTTGTCTCCGTTTCATCACAACACGTCCATGCTGCGAACTACTAGCTGCGTCTACTGCCACTTCTGAAGCTGGCTTGTCCTTGCCGCCGCCACCGTGACGTCCTCATACTCCCGTTCCCCTCTCTGCCCGCAGGCCAAGGCCAAGCGGCTGCTCAAGGCGGCGGAGAAGCTACGCGCGGAGAGCACCCAGTCCAGCCAGCTGGACAACACGTGGCGCACCTTCGAGGTGGGGGCGGTGGGGGTACGTGTACAACGCGAGGAAACCGTGGGTCACCGGGGATGAGGCCGAGGGCGCAGAGAGGCAGAGAGACAGTGCTGGCATGAGTCAGGGTTGCAGCAGGGTCGTTTCGCAGCTTGGTTGGGGCCGCGCAGGGCCGGGAAGCAGGGACGGGAGCTTACCGTGTGGTTCTTGGCCGGCTGCGCAGATACTCGCGTACTCCTGCTGCAATGTCTCCACACGTCCACAGAGCTTTAATGCCCCCTGGCCTTCCGTGTGCCTCGCTTCCCCTGCCCGTCGCACAGGCGACCATGGAGATCCTGATCTGCATGGATGCGTTGGAGGCGGAGAGCCTGCGCGTGCTGCCGCTGGGGCTGCTGGCCAGGAACATCCAGGTGGGGCTGGAGCAGTACATGTGGGTATGGGTGTTGGGGACATGCCTGGGTGGTGGGAGCGGTGCACGGCTTTAAGCGCGTTGCGGGCGGGGTGCAGATCCTGACCCACGCGTGGGGTTGAACAGCAATGCCCGATGGTTCGGCGCTACGATGTGCGGGTCCCTGGCTCACAAGGAGCCGCAGTGTTGCCAGGGGGTGCCTGTGTGGCCACCCGCTGCCAAGGCACACGCACGGCCGGCAACTGCTAGTGCGTTCCTAGGTGCAACGTTAGGCATCCACGTTGGTCCCCGCGTCTTTTCATGCGCACCTTAACACGCACCGCCCACACTACCCACGCCCCGCACCCCACCTGCAGGGCGGCAACGAGCTGTGGCTGGCCCTGGCGCTGTCGCACCCTGTGATGTCCACGCTGACGGGGCCGCAGCTGAGCGCGCTGCTGGGCGCGCTGCTGTCCCCCGAGGTGCTGTCCAAGCCCGTGTCGGTGTGGGCCGCGTACAGCGTGTCGCCAGAGGTACGCGCGAAACGCACCAGCACAGAGTCCGAAGAGTATGCGCTTACATTGCCAGCACTGCCTTACGTGCGTACATCACATATCAGGATCCTTATTCAGCGCCGTCGCTCGGAACCCAGGTCGATGCGGTCCGTGATGCATTAAGCACAGTTGTTGGCGGTGTAGGTGATGAGGAATGCCTCACTGCGCATCTCCCGTCCGTCCCTCCGCAGGTTGAGGCTGCCGTGAAGGCGCTGGACGCACAGCGGCAGCTGCTGCTGGAGCTGCAGACGGACGCGGGGCTGACGCGGTGGAACGACGCGCTGCTGGTGGACCTGCGCTTTGCGGGTGGGTGCGGGCTGACATGCGTGTCCAGCGCGTTGCACAGTGGTACCGTGCTGGGATCAAGGCCGAATGAACCCTAAATGTGCTGGCACCTGCCCGTACACCAGTCCACATCATATACAGGTTGCAGGGGTCCCGTGACGCTCAACGGCGTGGCCGGCTGATGTGGAAAGGGACAGCAGGTTCAACGAGCTGCCTTCCCTCCTCCGGCTGTCCGCGTTGCCCGCAGGCCTGGTGGAGGCGTGGGCTAGCGGCGCCTCCTGGTCCCAGATCATGGCGGACTCCAACATGGACGACGGAGACATGGCCCGCCTGCTCATCCGCACCATCGACCTACTCAAGCAGGTGCGGGGGGCCAGCTGGTTGCCGCAAAGCGGGGGACCAGCAAACTAGTGCACTGGCGATACACCAATGGTACTGGGTATCCTGAGTGAGTCAGTCAGGCCGAGGAGAGCACGTGAGCTGTCGTGCTGAAAGGAAGGGGTCGGCTCATTTGGCCCCTAGACGCTGTGACCTGGTCCTACGGTAGGTTTACTGTTTGCGCGTCGTGCGTCTGTCGTGGGCTGCTGCCAACTGCGCTTACCCGTCGGCCATCCCCAACCCGCCCGTCCCCTTGTGCGCCTACCCCCACCGCAGGTGCAGCACAACGCGCACCTGCTGCCGGAGCTCAAGGAGGCCGCCGCGGAGGCGCTGCGCGGCATGGACCGCAAGCCCGTTGCCGACCTGACGTTCTAAGCGTGAGGAACAGCAGCAGCTGCGGCAGCTGCAGCGCCGGACGCTGGGCGCTGTGGGTGTACGGCAGTACGGGTTGGCACGGGCTGGGTCGGCCAGTTCTGAGCGGCTTGCTGTGCAAGGCTGCGCAGCGGGGTCGCTAGATGGCGATGGCAAGGGCGCGTACTACTACAACAGCTGGAGGGGTCGGATGGACCTTGGCTCAGCTGCTAGACTGTTGGCGACGGCCGGAGGTTTGGGAAGCGAGCAACGTGAGGGCAGCTCATAGGGCTCCCTGTGTGGGCTCCGGCTAGGCGTTCGGAGTGAGAATGAATGTGTAGCTGTTGGCACCGCTCGTTTGCCGTAATCGGAGCCAGGTCAGGGCGTTGAAGGTGTACGGCCGCGGTGCAGTGGTGCACCGGCGCCGGGGGATGCATCTCTAGTGCGTGCCCCATTCTGCTTCAAACGTGGTGTTTGCAAGCAGCTCAGCACTTGTATCATGTTCGTCAATTGCGGCACGAGGGCGAAGGGCTCTTGCCTTAGTGCGGCGGAGGGTGTTGGGGGGTGGGTACAGACGGAAAGGAATGTCACCATGACTGGGTGTGCTTTTGGGCAATTGGGGCGAAGGGTGCTGGAATGTGGCGTGCGGTGATGCTGTGGCAGTGGCCCGGAAGATGGGCTGAGGAGTGACGCTTCCCCCGGCCTTGGTCCTGTGCATGGGCGGCGACGAGGTATGGCGATTGCTGTACTGGACCGGTCGCTGTGCCGGTGCTGGTGCCTGCCCATGGTAACAGGATGGCACACGGGACATCGCTCGGCGGTGGTGTCAGAGCGCAGAGCGTACGTCGGTACCGTACATTGGACACTGCAATGACAGCGTTGTAGTGTTGTACAGCATGATGAGGACTGCGACGGGATCCGAAGATGCCGCACGTGAGCCTGCAGTATGTCTCACATTCAACGTTCAGTTCCGCCAGAGTGCCAGTAAAGCGGGTGTCAAGTACGGTACTTGTACTACTGGTACGTGCGGGAGTACGCACAGTGCCAGGGGAGGTCCCCTGCGCAGAATCAAGGCGTACCACTCATGTCCCCAAAAGGATCCACTTCCTAACGTGTGACATGTTGAACACGATGCAAAATAGTGCAGAAATCTGAAGCCTCAGGAAGGCCTCGTACAGTGACTATTGTCAACGCCACCAGCTGTTCTGCCATGGCTAGGCAAAACTCCATTGCATCTCCTTGCCTGCGCTGAAATCCGTAGTACAGGTATGCTCACGCCTATGACACAGAAGTGGCTGCACGCCCCTGATCACCCGTGATCACAGCCAAGGAGACTTGCTACGGACCCTTGGCATATGAGCAAAAAAGTGGGCCAACAACGAGGTAAGGAATTTGGGCGTTAGGATTGGCTTAGTCCCGATTCTCCCGGGAATCCGACCCGGGTTCGATTCCTACCTCGGGCGAGATTCTAGTCCTCGTCCGCCTGTGTGGTCTGCCCGGACCCACAGGGAAGGCGTGCCGGTGGCAGGTGCCTGCCAGTGGATGATGAACCGTCGGGCATCAGCTGGTGGATGACTCCCATTCCCCTGTTCAGG
>VFQN01001461.1_pt1 | contig 39622 bp, 52 predicted proteins | sample 3512371 | NCBI WGS metagenome assembly VFQN01 (sample SAMN10412370, study PRJNA504923) | tailings metagenome | isolation source: Replicate 2 from Balatoc abandoned mine | place: Philippines: Itogon, Benguet | collected 2017-08-28
GAGTCTCTCTATAAATGGTTGCCCCTCTGTGAGTCGAACACAGCACCAACGGATTATGAGTCCGGCGCGCTAAATTAAATATTAGGAATTCAGAAAAGAAAAACGGCTCACATTTCTGCAAGCCGTCTTTTATATTTTGGTGGGGTATGCGGGGATCGAACCCACGACAAACGGATTAAAAGCTTTTACTACTCTTCTTTTGTGCAAAGCCAATTATCCCAATTCCCGCTAACATCAATGCTAGAGAGTTGGGCTCAGGAACGATAGCAACGGTCAAATTATCCAAAGAAAAACCCTTGTATATTTCGTAATCACTACCAATACCATTGCTTGTAAAGGTAACGGAAATAAGGTCGTTGAATGAATTGTTCAAAAGGTATCTAGAAAAATTGAGCGGGGCATTAAAAAATAATTCACTTTTATCAATCGCGAATGATTGAGACACAGTTTTTCCATTACTTAAGATTCCAGTAACATTCATCTGATCCGGTATTGCAGAACTAGACGTCGAGTTCATGTTATGCCCACCTGCCCCATCAAATGCAATTAGGCTAAAGGCTCCCCCATCGGATTTGGTCATCGTTAACGATGAGTTGTATGGTGATAGAAAATAGTTTGTACCGTTATATGGACATGAAGGAGAACAAATTGCAGTTCCATCATTGGTTATAGAAGCAACTACTTGAGTGGTAGCAGTAAAGTAAAATCCGTTAGAGGAAAAACTACCTGTACCAAATTCAACACCAAAGACATTATCACTAGGATATGCATTCATATCCTCAAAGTTAATTGTTTTAGTATTTGCTTCCGCAGATAACGTCACCACTAGCCCCATTAACGCCACAATTATTTTTATCATTCTTAATACCCCCTTATTTTTGTGAGTTTGAATTATTCAATTTAATATTAATTAAGAAATCCTACCATGAATCCGGTTCGACATTAAACTAAAGCAAAAACTGGCCCTTTCTTATTTGTAGCAACTCCCGCTTAGTCAAAATTGACTTCCACGCCAAGCCAACATAATGGCCAACGATCTTAGCCGGGATTACCGTCGTATCAGCCAGTCCCTGATTGTTTGGCTAAGGCACAAGACGTGCGGCTCTGGGCAGGACTTGTGGACGGGGGTCGGTGGGTTTCGAAGTCGGGGAGTGCAGGCAGCTAGCTAAAAATCCTGAAACGCCGAAATTCTGAAAAGCTGCAAAAACTACTTCTGCTGGAAAATAGTGAAAAACTGAAATCTGAAATTCTGAGTCGCCGTTCGGCATTGTGTAAGGCCGCGCGAAATTTGGCGTAAATTTGCAAATTATTTGGGATAGTTTAACGCTGTAAGATTATTTACTTATAGTATATGGATATCTGTTAATGAAAAGGTCATGGTAGCAACCTCATCGTCATCATTTTCAGGCATATCCAAAACAACATCTACCGTTTCATAAATCCCGTTGTCTCGCCAAACATACGCTTCAAAATCACCCACACTCTGATTTTTAACTAATACCTTTTTGCCTTTAATCATTTTCTATGTCCTATACAGGTAATGAAACATCGCGGATTTTTGTAATAAACGCGATTGCCGGTACACGCATGAGCGCACGACCAGCCTGATTGGCGTGGACCCTGTCTGTTAAGAATAAATCAGCTGGATCGCCAAGAGCTACAGACTGGAATCGATAGGGAACAGCTGTTTTATTTGCAACCGCACTATTGGTATCCAATCCAGGGCCGTATTTGTATAGAAGCGCCTGCCTATACTTCTCGGTCAATAACCCGTTAGTTGCATCCCAATAGGAAACTGTGTCTGATCCTGCTGCGTTTCGTGGAATGCCATTCGACAGATAGAACTTAGCACCAATACTATCGGCACATGTTTTCATTAAAACAATATTTGCAGTCATTCCATCCAGCTGTTGCTGGTATGCAGTTGGGGTTCCTGATCCAATGGTGGCATCATTTGGCGTGAAACCCTTATGAATAATATGTGTTGGGTTGAGCAGATTGGCCGCAAAAACTCCATACTTGGTGAAAGTAGTGCTCGTTTGCGCAGCAAGACCAGCATTACAATAAAACACTGGTCGATCTAAGGTTGAAACAGCTTTTGCAGCGGCAGCAATCCAGGGAAAGCTTCTATCCGATGAACTTGCAAAGTCTCCAGCGTCATTGCTGTCACCGACATTCATTAAAGTAATGACTTTTCCTTTACACTTAAACTGGATACCGAAGATCGGGCAATATGAGGCTGCCTGGTTATCAGCGGTAGCTAATGCAGGTGCGCTAAATGAACCAGACAATGCCGCATTCAGGAAATTACCCCAAGGCCTACTGGTATAAAGTTTGAAAGCTGCACCACCAGTATTCCATTCACTACCACCCCTAATCCAATAGCTAGCACCGTTTGCAGAATTGCGACTGGGGCCAGTTGGATGTTCTGCTTGACGACCATCAAAAACAACCCTTGTTGCGATGATTGGATCACCTCCAATCACATCAGATCGGTCTAGTGAATCAATAGGAAACCAGTCTGTTAATTTCAAATTCGGACCATTGCCTGTTATGGCATCTACTCTTCGCGAAACCATGCCACGTTGATTACCATCTATCGTCACATACTGATCTTGCGCAATAAATGCCGCATCCATAGCTAAATCACCGAATGAGTCAGCTACCACAACTTTGATGCCTTCGATAAAAATATCGGTAGCGTTGTTACCATTAGCGAAAATCAATCGCACTGCTTCAAAGTGTGCAGGGCACTCCATAATTAAATGCGCCGTGCCAAAACCATCCTCAGTTTTTGAAACCCCTCCAAAGACTGACTGAAAGGCTGACATACTCACGGTTGATTGAGCGAGCCAAGTACCTATATTGGAATTCGTTTGTAAGGCTGACGAGCCAGCCTTATTAAAACCCAACTTAATGCGAAAAAATGAAGCTAAGGTACTTTTAGTTAAGGAGCTACCACTAGAGTCTACCAAAGCTGCATACCCTCCTGACAAAAGAATGTCATTGCGCTGAGTACGAGTGAATATCTTCCATTGTGAGTCCTCGCAAACCCCAAAAATATCCGATACAGGTCTTTCAAGCTTAACAACCGATGAATCAGTGTCAGTTACTACTAAGTTGTTACCTATAATTTCAAATTTCAAAGACATAAATAAGTCCTTTTAAACGCATAAATTAATCTGCAGTTTATGGCCTATATTTATGGATGAGGGCTATATCTGACGTCTGTCAGTACGCGAGTATAATCGGGTCAGCATGATAGCCATTGATAATACTAAAATTAAGGAGATATAAAAATGTCCGGCAAAAGACCTAGGTCAGCTGATGAAATAAAAAACAGTTTCAACCACCAATGCGACTATCTATATAGATCATGCCGGGCATTTGATGCAGGCCAAGAAAATGAGGCTCTGCGGTTAAGTACAACTTTGAGGGTGCTACTTCATCAGACTCCTAAAAGTAATTCATTATTAAATCAAATGAACCTTCTCACCAGCTTGGCTTATGTAGATAGCGGTGCCAGGCGCGCGTCATTAATTCAAGTTCTTAATCAACAAGCCCCTGCCGGAATGGTTTACAACTTCGATATCGCTGACACGCTTTTGGTATTTTCATCGGTGATTGGTGATGAAATTAAGTTTATAGCGCCATTAATGAGGAGTAGATTCGTTACTGCCGATCCAAAACACGCTGCAGTTGTGCCTACAAGAAGCTACAAAGACTGGTGGGAGGATAGGTTCATGGAAGTGACAAACGGCCATGCATTCTCAAGAAAGGATATCGTTTTAGCTTTAGCTAATAAAGAGGGGGGCACGCATCTGGACCCTGATATCGAAATTAAGTTTGATGATTTATATCAAGACAATTTAGGTACCGAAGCCGGTACTGACTCGATACCATTTCAAAAGGTAAAACCCAATATTGCCTATGCTACTGTGCGCCAAATTGCTTATGAAGTAATGGCAACATTTGATGATCATTTTGGTACTGATCTTATTGAGAAAACACAAAAATCATCAGATCGGCCAGCTTGGTTTGCTGTACCTCGGATGACGGTTTACACTGGAAATTCTGGGAGTTAGTATTTAAAGGATCTGTTGAGCAGATCCTTTTTTTATTATTTATAGTTACTTATCAAAAGCTCGGTGACAGGCTTGTTACCGGCGCTGGCGATGCTGTACGAGGTTTTCACCTCACGGATATAAAAGTCTGCAAACAGCTCGCGGATTTGAGGCACGTTGTTGATGCTGACCATCCAGTTACCCTTGGCGCTGGCCAGCTTGTCACGTAGTGTAATGAAGTCGGTCTTATCGAACAAGCCTTTGCCGTAATCAGCCTCACAATTCCAATAGGGCGGGTCAACGTAAAAGAAGACGCGCTCACCATCATACCTGGTAATAAGCTCAGCATAATTCAGGTTTTCAATAGTAACCCGACAGAGCCTTAAATGTGCCTCTGTGAGGTCTTCGGCAATCCTGTTGAAGTTCAGCCTGGGCGGTGTACTGTTGGCCACGCCAAAGGTCTGGTTAACTGCCTTAGCGCCAAACGATGTACGCACCAGGTAATAGAACCTTGCCGATCGTTGAATGTCGGTTAATGTGTCCGGTGCTACCTGCAGCTGGCGTTCAAATTCATCCCGGCTAATTAGTGACCATTTAAAGTACCGGACAAACTCTTCCAGGTGATTCTGTAATACTCGATACAAGGTGATCAGATCTCCGTTGATATCGTTGATCACTTCCACCTTGCTTTGTTCTTTTCTGAAGAGTACCCACGCGGCACCAGCAAACACCTCTACATAGCACTTGTGCGCCGGTATCAGTGGAATGATGGTGCCGGTGAGTTTACTTTTGCCCCCGACCCATGCCAGGGGCGATTTCCGTTTTGTTAAAGATCGATCTTGCATCATGACTCCTATCATCTAGGCGTTCATGACGCTCAAAACTATTAATGAATCCGCAACGCGGACACTTGATACTTAACTTTATGGCCATGCCTTCAGCCAACTTACGGTTACAACTGCCACATCTATACTCTGTGGCTTTTTCCTTTGTGCTACGCATACGGTCGCCCTTATAATCGACCTGCCCACGTGGGTGGCAGGGCCTAGGTTGATCCGTAGCTACATTACGGTGAGACGGGGGCGTTAATTACTCGCAATAGTTAACGCTCTCGCCCTGTTTCTTTTGCACCGTAAGTCTAATAATCCATAATCAATTTAACGCTACTGACGCGGGTCAGTTTTACCAGGTAATAGCTTCAATTTCTTCAGGGGTTGTAGCAGCAGCAATCTGTGCTTGCAGTTGCTCATTGTGAAATTGAAAACCCAATACAGCAGACTTTGCATCGCGTCCCACCTGGCGAATTTGTGCGGCTGTATGCGGCCTAAATTCCCACTCTCCAGCTTCATCGGCACACCAGAATGGAGTAAGCCAGTCGCTTGGATTTTCCGGATCATAGGAAGCCAAGACGGATGCGGCCAAGTTCTGCTGATCAAGCACCTTGGATGGGTAATGATAAGCAGCACCCAAGGCATTTGATTCAAATCCGGAAACGATAGCTTTTTGGCATTCCAACAAAATATCTGCTGATTTGGCAGCCTGTGACTTGGTTAATACAGGTACCCATTGATAAGTATCCTCTACCATTAACCATTCATGATTATCACTTGGTCTGGGTTCGCGTATGCGTATTTCACCAACCACTTTGTGGTAGATTGAATGATCAGGAGCTTCGTACATTTCCTTAGTTATCTCGATCGCGCCTTCGACCATATTTGCTTCAGTTGTTACACCGCTGCAGATCACATCACCATTATCATCAAACATAAGAAAATACATTTAATACCCCGTTACCACATAAAAATCGGCAGCAAACCCTTCCCAAGTACCATCCCCACCCCAACCAGATGGACACTGCCACCCCATTGAACTATTAAAATCAAACCTTAATGCAATATTTGTATTAGTCACATTAATCAACATAGGAGCATCCCTTGCAAAACCACCTGCGGCGCCCCGGCCAGCATTCAGAAAATTGACCGATGCAAATCTTTGACGGCCATTAGGTGGTGCAGCGATGGGTATGTTGTACCAAATAGCAGAATCACCATACCCATCAACAATACGCGTAAATCGAAAAACACCATCTACACTGAAGTAATCCCCTTCGTTATCAAAGTAGATCTGGCCAGCCTCGTTCATTACCTGAATGCCCCAGCCACTGCGGGGTGGGAATGGGACAGGTGCTAGCATTTTGTATTCACTTCCGTAAGGGCTAAACAACCTCACCGAGTTCGGCGCATCAAAGCAGGCATTTGAATAATTGCCCCTGAATACAACCAGTGGGTTTTCCTGACCAGCGGCTAAACTGAACTGTGTACCAGGATAAGAATTAGCAGCTAGTGTGCCTTTCTGAAAAGCACGCAAATACAGATAATCAGGTGAAATCTGTAAGCCGCCGTTTTCATAATAAGTTTCTAAGCCGTATCTCATAGCTCAAACACGTAAATGGTCAGAGTGGCAGCCACATAGTTGTAAAAACGATATGTGACAGAGTTTGTGTTTATCGATCTCAGAAATGCTTCATGATCGTAGAAGTTATTTACTCTCTGCGAGTATGGAAGGCTGTAAACAGTCGCAATCCGCTTATTGCTTGCTGATGATGCTCCAGGTGCCGCTAAAGTTACATCACGCATCACGCCGCCACTGCTGGCGACCGTATGTGTAGTTTTACTGATCAGTTTAAATACTGGCCAATCCAAATCAAAAGATTTAAGGCCATCTGCACCAAAAAATTGCATGCCATAGCTCATAGATCAAGATTTCCATACTTGATCCGGAGCGTACCGGCGGCATCCCACATCTTGTCGACCTGGTTTGTTTGTTCACGGCGTGGATACCCACTAACTGAACTCTTTATCGTGACTGCACCAGTGCTGCTTACCAGGAACAAATTATTGATATTGATTGAACCTGCCAGCAGATCACCATTGATGGTGAAGTCGGTACCATTCCAAGTGAAGCCTTTGCTAGAGTTACCAACCTGCATGACATAGGCACTGGCCGCATATGAATAACCAAGATAAAAGCCGGTGCCAACGCCATAAGCTGTCATTCCGCCACGAATGAACCCTGCATTATCAAGAGCAATACTACCGGCTGTTATCGCACCCATATTGGCGTTAATTGCTGACAAATTAGCAACATTGATTTTATTGGCCGCGATATTTCCAGCCAACATTTCATTCGTAACTTGTCCTGGTCCTGGCAAACCACCACCAGTATTCCATGTGTCGGTATCAGCATCATATGTATAGAGCTTGTCACCTTCATAAGTAATACCTGAAGGGACATCCGTGTAAGACGTAGTTAAATAAACAACTCGCCCTTCAAAATTTCCACTTGATGGTAATGGGGCATCAACTACCTCAATACCGCCTACGCTTGCATTAGGGCTTGTGCTGTACTCGTTTGAATAATTTAGCCCCGTTTTGCCATAGGTGTCGTAATGTGCGGCCTTGATAAACTTAGCTGAGTCAGTGATCAATAGGTAATAGTTGCCGGTACCTTCATAAACCAAGTTGGCTGGGCCTGGTGTAAATTCTGACGTGTCCGATACATAAATTAATGTGCCGGCATAATCAAGATCGGCACTAGTGGTTACGGTAATACCGATTGAACCTTGACCAGGAACAAGTGTGATTGTTGGCGCTGCAGGCGCTTGGTTGGTACCGGAAAGGATCAACGGGTTTTGTGAAGGCACATTCCCTTTTAAAGCCCACACACGCACGCCAATACTGCGCCAAGGACCACCATCGGCAAAAGCATTCTCTACTGAATAATCGAACAAATTCTCAGTGATCGTAAACTCTCGCTTAACGCTGGCCGCAACAACAATTTGCACACGGTAGGCATCGCAATCAACCACCGGTGTCCACTTTACGCCAAACATCTGACCAGTTGGTGTAATGCTACCGGCTGTCACGTCCGGAGGTGGCGCAACTTCGCCGACATTGATTGATTTAGTTACATATGGGCCTTTGAGACTACCGAAGGCAGCTACGCGAACATATAGCAATCCTAGGCTGGCCACAAAACTGAAACTGTTCTGTGTAATCTCAGCTAAACCGGACCAGTTGGAATTGTCGACACTGGTTTCGATAATAAAACGTACAGATCCTGCAGGCGGCTGCCACGACAAGGTGATCTGTGGATTTAAACCGCTACCAGACTGCGTTAAAGTGAAGTCTTGAAGGATTGGTCTTAACGATGGTGTTGGTAGTGCCCATTCAAAAATATCAATTGGCACCGGTGTGCCATCAGCACTATGTACTCGCGCATCTTCATTAATAGCGGATATCTCAACGGTTTTATTTCTTGGTTTGATACTCAAAACACGGGCGTACTGGATCACTCGGCCAGCCGGACCAAACACGATATGGGTTTTCTCTTTCTCAAATCCTGTATAAATTGGGATTGTGACTTCTGCCGGATTAAATACCAGGATGTTATCTTCAGTGCCTCGCGTGACAGCGATAGGACCGATTGCGCCACCAGTCGCAGTTCTAAGCATCATGAAATGGTTTGCACCTTCCACCCATTCAAAAGGCTCGCTGGATTCAATGCTATTCGAGGTAGTGGCTATCGCCTCACCATATTGGCCCCATGATGGCATATCATTTTGAATACCAATCAAGTCGCCCAAGCTAGGGATATGACCTTCTAGCTCAGTTTCAAAACTGATCTCCTTGCGGCGATATCGGTTGGCCGCTGCCATATACATGCCTTCTCTGAAAGCTTGTGCCCGATTTGTGACTCCGAAAAACTGTACCTTAACCGGTTTAGTCGGGCTGCCTGGATCAAGCTGCGCCCTTACGACTCTAGGCTTCCAAAGAGTTTCATCAAAGTACTCAACATCGACAGCGTCAGCATTATCTTCAGAAGGCATGACATAATTGATTTCCAAACTATCTTTAACGATATTTCGATTTGAAAATAACACTGTAGGCAGTGTCTGCAAGCTGTCACGTACAAAGTTAATCATGCCACCCTGAATGAAGGGTCTGACTCGACCAGCGCGACAAGCAAGCGTCAAGGCTTCCCAAAACGTTGCGGCAGAGTCATAAATGCAATTCAGAGTATCTTCACGATCCTGCCAAATGTTATGCAACTGAATCAGCTGGCCAGTATTAAATCTTGATTCAGATACACCGGCGCCATAAGAAGCACGGCACATATCTGCAACTGCCCAGGCGATGCTTTGTGTTGGCAATTCCAAACCCCAGGTAATCAATCCATCTTCATCAATGGAAGGTGCTGACAGCATACGCGTGGCTAACACATTAATCTTGCGGGAAGATTGACCACTTATAGTATTGGTGGCTTTTAATTTAACAGCCATCAGGGTGACGTTGCCATATGTTCGTGTGGCTGTGGAATAAGTGCGTGCGCCACTCCAGACAGCATCGTTTGCGAATCGTTGATCATTGGATTTGGCCTGCACTCTTTTTACTGCCACTTGGTATCGTCCAGGGGCAACATCGAATTTATAAGTGCGCCGGATTGCTGTAGCAGTGGCTTCAGTAATGACTTTTTCACCAAGTTCAATGGCAGGACCAATCGCAATACCCAAATCATCAATCAACTGGCAATAAAACTTAAAATTCAGTGTCCTGGTTTCATAACCACCACCATCATTGATGTAACTCAAACCGCGAGGTAAAACGATGTCATATGCAATTCTATTAATTTCTGTCGTCGCAGGATTGGCAGCAAAATAGCCAACCTGTATATCGACCAGTTCCTGGCCAGAAACCTCAGAAACGTTGTAAACCTCAAAAGGGAATAAGCCACTTGCCTGGTAAGGCTCAATTTTCTCAATCTGATAGTCGGTACCGAATCCGCTAATATGGGTGTCTTCTATGAGTACATCGTCCAGATCAAACTGCACCTTGCCCTGAGAAATACAAAACAATTGATACAAATATTGCTCATTGTCTTCATATTCAACATAGGGCTGAGCTGCAAAGTCCGGATAAACTCTTAGCTTGCCGTACAGCACAGGAATTGCCTGGCCAATGCGTGCCTGGTTACCTTGCGCACTGATTGAATAGGTTGGACTAGGTGCCGCCAGCTGGGCCTGTTGCCTTGACTTAGGCAGCTGTGGTGGTTGTACCATCGCATTGATCAGGGCAGTACCCGCCAGCCCGATACCAGCTTTTAATAAACTAAAGCCTATAGTACCTTGAGCTATACCAAGGCTTGGCGCAATTGCCTGCGCCAAATATGGTGCATAAACGGCTAGTGCGATAGTAAGGACCAGGCGCAGCGGATTTGACCCTCCACCACCCTGAAGTGGATAAACGAATGCAACAACATCGTCCTGCTCGATGACTGTATCAATCCAACTGTCTCTTAATTTGTATTCTCCATTATGAATACAAATAACTGGGCGATTTAAAGTCACGCCATACTGATGAACAATTTCAATCAGCCTTAAATGGCTGTTAATGACATGCTGTTCGCGATTAGCAGACAGAATTAATGGATTGCGGCAAATATTAAGCGTCGCTTGCATGGCGATAAAACTCCAAACGACCCCAGCCGGTTAACTTCAATGAAGTCAGCGTACTAAATACGACACCTTCACCTCTTACACAATGCAGCACGCCACCACCATCCACATTGATATATAACCCAATGTGGGATGGGTGCTTAGAGTGCCTCATCAGAACTGCATCACCTTCACCAGGTAGATTCACTGGATTCCACATTTTCAATTCATCGTGAGACGAAAACGCAGTCAGAACTGATCTGAGATGATCCGCATCTATATCAACGGCTGGTACATCGATGCCAAATTTTTCACGCTGTATAAAACGAAAAAAGCTCCAACAGTCGAAGCTATCAGGACCTTGGGCACCATTCACCCACGGACGGCCAATATACTCAACCGCCCAATGCATATTTTGGTTAGTCTGCAATAAGCCCTGGGAATCTGGTTTCATCATATTCTTCACTTGGATATTTTTTATTTACAAAGTCCACTACCGATGCGCTTCCTTCAACTTTCACCGCATTGGCTTTAATGCGATTGATTGTTAGTGTTAATGGCGGGTCCATATGGGGGCCATGCGTCGTCAGATCGTCGCTTAAATAAGGTCTATATGTGACCTCCAGCTTGTCGGTCTGAGGAATGGCCAACTCAATGTTGTCAACAATCTCTCTAGAAACATTGTCAATAATCAAAGTTAAATCAGGTATGCCAGAATCAATCACATCAGGGAGTTTCAGATCAAACTGATATGGCTGAAATGTGACAATTTCACCAGCATTCAAAGGGGCCGTAGCCTCCAGCTTTGCTTCAATGGGCACATAGTCAGCCACCACTCTTATCGGTTCAGTAAAAGCCGGGTGGCGGATTTCCAATGTGTCTATGGTCACGACATCTGTTGGGGCTAAAGCGTAAGCCTCTTTTAACGCATCATCTAAACTAACGTTAGGCATGAACAGCCTCCATCTTGGCAGAGACTTCCCAGTTCATACCTGATAATGCAGAGTCATCTACAGAGTCTGGGATGAAACGGGCCGTGAAGGGTGACATAGTTCCATTCGTGGTTAAGCTGATGGTGAACCATCCTGCGCCACTGTAAATGTCATCCTCAAAAAAACTATCAAACAAAACCTTTTCAGCTGGGGTAAAACGCCACACAGCAGTAAAGTCATAAATCTTACCCACGGCCCTTCGGCGATGCCTGGCTAGACCCGCTTCCATACCAGTACGAGCAACAACATTTCGGCGCTTTACCTTAAAGCCTGACAAATTTGGCAAGGGTAGAGTCGCTGGCCAGGCAGGAATACTCATGAGGAACCGCCAAACCGGCTAAGCCCATATTGATCCTGCATGGTTTGCGCTAACGTTCCGTTTTTTCTGATATCTCTGGCCATTTCTGATTTAATATGCTCAAAAATCACATCAATGCTTTTGTTGCCACTGGCATCTTGTGTTTCGGTAACTTTTGGTTGTGATGGTGCACCTATGATATTTACAGTGACATTGCTACCACTTCCGGTAGCCTGGACACCCAACTCACCATTACCCATGCGTTTCAAAGGGAAAATTCCCTCTGCACCTGCTTCACCCATCACATTGCCACCCTTAGCAAATGCACGAGGTGATCCAGTGAAGAATGTTGGCTTATTTACGATGGAATTGCTGTACTGACTTATGTCACCCGCAGGGTAAACATTACCTTTAGCGTTCCAGATCGTGCCTGAAGAACTACCACCACCAAAAATACTGCCCCAGTCAATGCTGCCTATCGCCTCAGCGGCTGGCTCAGTAATGTTTTTTCGCAATAGAATTTTGGCGATATCCTCAAGAATCCCCTCAAGTACATCACTTAATTTTTTGCCAGACAACACGGCTTCTTCAAACGAACTCTTCATGGTCAAACCAAGTTCTTGCGATATGCTCTTGGTTTTCTTCGTTTCGTTGCCGATGTTTTTAACTGCTGTGCGGTAGCGTTCTTCTTCAGCTTCCAGGATGGCATCGATTTGATCCTGTTCGCCTTCCATGCTGCCGATGCGCTCTACGCGGCGCTGGTGTTCGATCTCAATCTGCGCACGTGCACGCTCACGATCTGATTCGATCATGGCGATATTCATATCCTCGGTTTCGCGCAGGATGTCCTGGTAAACCTTGGCATTGTTGTCATAAACAGCCTTGTCTGCATCTTCACCGGCTTGTATGCCTTCCATCACCTCATTATTTCTGGCGATGGCCTCGTTCAATGCTTCCTGGGCAATCTTGGCCTCTTCGGTTGCCTTGACCTGGTCGGCCAGCCCCTGCAGATATTTTTTGACAGCTGGATCCAGGCCAACGTAATTATTCAGCTGCTCCTGCAGTTTTTCAGAAAGGGATTGTGCCGGTGCAACGGCTTGCTGGAAATTCTGAATCAGGCGTGCGGTATCTTCAGCGATTTGCTGCGCGTCTGACTTGCCCCCGGAGCTGTTCTTTTTCTGGGCGCTGGCTTTGATATTGGCAATGGCTTGTTCGTGAGCCTGGAGCGCCTGCTGATACTCTGCAGAGTTTTTCTGCAGCCCCCGGGTGGCACTTTGGAAAGCCTTGTTTTCGTCCTCCAACTGCTTGGCCACCAAGCCAGCACCGTTTAAGCGGCTGCTGCTGCCCAGGTATTTATTCAGCTCATCAACCGCGTTAACCTTGTCGCGCTCACCAGCCAGAAAATCAGAGGCTTCCTTGGCCAATGTCTCTGAGGTTCGTTTTACGCGCAATAAATCTGCCAATACAGCCTTTTGTGCTTCAATTTCACGATCGCTGCCGCGTGTAGCTGCACGCAAGGTACCGGAGGCATCTGTATAGGTGTAACCAGTTTTACTTTGTAGGCCAGCCAGTTTTGCCTGGGCATTCTTGATCTGTTCGTCTAGGCTATCATCACGGCCAATACTCAACAGAGACTCTTTGGCACCGTCGATCGCTGACTTGATACGATTCCAGCCACGCTCAATCAGACCTGCATTTTCCAAAACCTGGCTTTTGCGACTATCCATCGTATCGGCAAAAGTCTTAATGGCCAGCGTGGCAGCTTCTTGGGTTTTACCCTGCTCCTGGAGGGCGACGATCTGTCGGTAAATATCAGCCGTTAAAAAGTTGTACTGCGCATTGAGGGTTTTAATCGCCTTGGCTGGATCTTCTGCCAGCTTGACGAACACCTCAACTACGTCGGACACTTCTTTGCCAGTGGCCTGGCTGGTAGCGATCACACCACGCAGGGCGATATCGATCTGATCCCCAGCCAGCTTACCGGATAGGGCCAACTCATTCACGGCCTGGCGAGAGTCGCTAAACTTACCCGTAAGCTGTCCGTTGACCTGGGCAAGGTTTTCCAACTGGCTGGCAGTCTTCCCAGCTGCCTCACCAGTTAGAACAACGGTGTCTTTTAGAATCTGTGATTGTTTCTGACCATTGAAGTAAGCTGTGGCCAGGGCAGTTGCAGCACCCACGGCCAAGGTAGTTGGGTTAATCAAACCAACGACATACCCAGTGAGCGCACGGACTGCGGGTCCGATGCCGCCAAATGAATCTTTAAGCTGGCCACCCTGTTGCAAAAGGACCTGCAAAGGCTTTTGGCCAGATCCCAAACTGGTGACAATATCGGTGAACTGCATGGGGACCTGACGCAGTGCTTGCGTCATCTGGCCAGCAGTTAAGGTGGTATGTTGGAGCTGTTTGTTTTGGTTGGCGAGCTGTGAGGCGGCATTTTGCGCGTTTTGGGCAATCTTCTGTTCTTCAGCAGCGACGTCCTTGATCACCGGCGTAGCAGACTTGGCATCCGCAGTGATGGTGACTCCAACTTTAATGTCATTGCTCATTGCTGTATTCCAATCTTACTGCACGCTCCATGATCTGGAACCCGTTAAAATCGTCATCGCTGACCGTTAAACCAGCCAGCTCAGCAGCAATTTTTACGCTTGCATAATCAATAAAAGCGCCAAACTCAAAGCGCCACTGTGTCGCCGTTATAAAGAATAAATTGACGGCTGCCTGGTTGGCTGGCCAGATGATTTGCGCATCCTCAACCGGCTCGCCAAGCATTTTTTTAATCTGCTCATCATTCAAGCCATTACGTTTCAGGTCATCGACGCGCTGCTGATATGTAGGAGAGGCCTTTTTACCTGCCAGGTACCAGCTACTGGCAACCTCCTTTAGTTTTTTAAGTGGCCCTCCATGACAGCCCTGTAATATGCGAGGACAATTTCACCCGATGATTTGGGATAACTGTCCAGGAGCGTGGTGAGATGATCCAGGCTAAAATCCAGCGGACCATTCTCACCGTAAACATCTTTCCAGCCCACCACGCCCTGCAAGCAGATTTCCCGGGCGGTTGGGATAGGCTTTCCTTTGAGCTTTAGCCAAAGCTTGATAAACCAGAACCAGATCATCTGAAACAAATTACGAGGGCGGTGATACTCAAACCAATCACCGAACACTGTAGGTGTCTTGTATTTGAACAACATAGTAACCTTGGCCGGATCACTACCTGGTACAGATAAGATCACCTCCTTTTCAAGCGTTGGGTTTTCTTGCAGGACAAATTGCATGGCTACTCCCTAGAAAGCCGAGATGCACAGCTCATCATTGCCAGACACAGGGGTCGGAATGATGTTGGCATCAAACATGGCCACGCCGTTTTTGCTGCCATACTTAGGCTCTGCAATCTGGGAGGCAGGCATGACGATGCCGAACTTGTTACCCGCTACAATGCCGTGTTGCAGGGCAATCGGGCCAAGCGTGGCATTTTGCGCAATTGACCACCAATCTTTGTCCGCCACCTTACCGGCTGAAATACTGATCGTGCCGGTCGGTTTACTGTCTGACATGATCATGCGCTCCTGCACATTAATCAGACTGTGGAAGTCGACCTGGATGGCCATATCAAACGTGAGCGACTCCATACCAGCGGCATAATTGTGAACAAGCGCCATCGGCGTATTGCGGTAGTTCACCACTTGCGGCTGCACCCAGTTTGTCAAAATCACTGTTGGCTGTACGGCATCGACCACCGGCACAAACAAGCCCTGGAAGGTGAAATTGAGCTTGCCAATGGCATCCATCTTGACTTCACCAGAAACGCTACCACGCGCGCCCAGGAACTTATGCTGTACGCCATCGATGTTCAAAATCAATGTGCCAGATTCAGGATTGTCCGTAATGCGACGGTAAACAGCTGCAGCACCGATTTTGTATTGTGATGTTGCGTCCGTTGCCACCCAATCTGCAGAGGCAATCTTGGCGATTTTAGAGGTGCCGTCGTAATCAACAACCAAGCCCTTTTTGCCCAAACCTGTACCGGCTGTGATCTCAATTGGCATGCCTTGATAAAAGTCGGTAACAGCACTGGCGCCAGCGGCTAATTTGATACCGCCAGCGCCACCACCAGCTTGACCGGTAGCAGTGAGGTCTGTTGCAAGCAGCGTTTCACTAAAGCCACACATACGCAACAAGGCTCCCCATGCAGGCGCAACACCAGGCGTGCCAGATCCAGCCATTTCAACGCTGAATTCCAGGCGGCCATAAATACTTGTCGGCAAGGTTTCGGCGTTACCAAAGAACGGGCGAATGGTTTCACGTTGTACAGAGGTCAGCTGCATGGGTGTTAATGTTGGCTGCCCTGCAAACAAAATGGCATTGACTGCACCCGTAGGCGTCGAGTCCTGGCCATAAATTGTTTCTGGTTTGGCCAGGCAGGATAGAACGCGTAAACGTAAATCAGACATTACTGATCTCCCTGATTAGATTTTTTCTTGTTGCTTGCAGGCTTTTCGGCAGCCTCAAGCGCAGCAGCCTCTTCGGCACTCAGCGTGGATTCAACCTTGTGGACCTCTTCAGTCTCCGGGTGAATCACATAGCTGCCACCGGACAACATGTTTTCAGATTTCATAAATGCCTCTCAATAAAAGCCGTTTCAAAGGTATCCACCCACCAAAGCACGCCAGCATCATCCAATTTGAGCAGCTGGCCACTACGGAAAATGATCGGGTCACATTCAGCCGTTGGCTGCCATGCAACCACCTTGTTTTTCACCTCAGCCCGCAATGGCTTCAGGTCCTTGATACTTTCAACACCATCCGGATCCCGCGCATTACGCACTGCGTAAAGAATCACAATCTGGGCAGTGATCAGCTGCTGTACTGCATTTGCGGATGTGCTATCGCTTGCCTGCTCACCGCCAAGCACCACAAATGCTGCTGGCAGACTTGGTAACGCAATGTCCTGGTCAATCTCGGCGCTACCACCCACAAGGGCAAAGCTGCCATCCTTTAAACGGTCGATCGTCTCCTGGATCATTAATAACCACTCAGGCTTTCATCCGTAAAAGTACGGCCAGGCGCAGTGAATTTAACGCCACCGCCAGCATCAGGCCGGACAGGTTCTCCGGTCTGGTCAGCGCCCAAGATCACCAACCCTTTGCTGACCTTGGTCAGGTACTCAATAGCATCATCACGGCGCTGCTTTACCAGCTCGTTCACCTTAATGTCGTAAAGCTGGTACCGGACCAGATCCGCAGCAATGCGCACCAGGTTGGCCGGAATATTCGACAGTGGCAGCACGTAATGGCCAGCCAGGAAAGAATCAATCTGCGCGGTCACATCATCAATTGCACGCTGTAACACGTCCATGTCGACGGCACCGGTTCTGTTCCGGTCCGTGAGCTGAAGAATTTCGGCCTGGCCGAAACTCTTCTGCAATTGATCTAAAGTGACGTATGCCATTACTTAGCTGCCGTCGCTTTGCGAGTTTTCTTGCTGACTGGTGCTGCCGGTGCAGGGTTAGCCGGTGCAGGAGCCTCAGCTGCCACCGGAGCAGCAACTACCCCGGTGGCCGCCCCATCAAGAGGCGTAGCGGCTGGGTCAAGAATAGTTTGGCCCTCACCCCCAGCGGTAGAATCTACCGCTGGGGCAGGATCGACAGGATCCTGAACGGCATCGGCACTGGCAGGTGTCAGGTTGCCTTCGGCTCCGGGGGCTGATGCCTCCGGAGCTTCTGGCGTTGCAGAGGCATTACCCTCTGCGGCGGCTGGCCCATTGGCCTCTTCAATATTCGTGCTGGCAGCAGCAGTTGTCTGCGCTGCCAGGGTGGCATCACCACCATCCTTATTATTCAGTGGGTCCTGGTTGGTCTCTTTATCGGTCTGCTCGGCCAGGGCATCGGCAGCAGCAGTGCTATCACCGCTAGGCGTGCCACGCGTCAATGAGGGGTCAAGGATCAACTGACCGATTTCGATATTTCCTGAAGTGATTTCACCAAGTTGGTTTCCGATAGCAGCCAAGGTGGTTAATTCAACTGCTGCGTTGCTTTCACCGTTTGGCGTGCCCGATGGGGTATTTTCAGCTGATGGTGTTAATGGACCATCATCAATTTCCTCAATGGCATCACAAGCTTTGAGGCGCTGTGCCTCTTCATCAGTTAAATAAATAATGCCGTCTTCATCATCATCTGGATTACTACCAGGAGGAAGGAAGGTTTTGCCATCATGAGAAATCTGAGACAAAACCAAATATGCTTTTTTCATAGTGGCCTCTGCAAATCGTTTTATAGACATAGCCCCGCGCCGGGGCTATTACCGAACAATTGAGTTAACTGGTTGCGTTTTGGAAGAAAAACCCACCTTCTTGATAGGTGATCAATTCTTTAACTTGTTCTGCAACGATGATCTGAGTTGAACCACGAATGCCGCGATTTGGCATATCTACTGGGCGAGTGGTCTTTTTGCCAAACTCGGCTGTGATTGCAAAAGTCGGCAAACTGATACGATCAGGCGCTGCCACATTACGATCAATGCGGAGGAATGCTGCATGGTTGCCCCACAAACGTGCACCACTAAAAGCCTGGCCTTTTTTAGCGCTGTTATAGAAGGTTTCACCAACATAGATTTCATCAACCTCAAACAACTCGGCCAAAGAGCGTTTGGATACATAACCCGCAGCACCTGTACCACCATGAATCTGGCCATCGTTATTCAGAACTGCAGCCACGATTTTTGGATGACGGCGTAATTTGGTATAAGTCTTACGACCAAAGACAGCAATGTTTGGACGCACCAACATGGTATCCAGACTATCCATGATCATAGCCAGCGGATCGCTAGAGGTGTTGTCCCACAAATCAGTACCAGAGAGGGTTAAGCGCTGGTTGGCAGCATATGTATTTAAGCTAAAATACAAATCTGCCACACGCTTCTCACGCGCCAGGTCTACCAACAAGCTTGTGCCTTCCGCAGCAAGCTCGAGTGGGCGGTAGTTAATCTCCCCAGCATCAGCCTTTTGAACATCAGAGTCTGGGACAACATCTGAAAGCCCCCAATCCTCAACGGAACCATCCAAAAGCTTGGAGCCAAATTCAACTTCATTAAATTCGCTCTTACGACCTACTTTAGTGTCCGGGATTGTGAACATGTCATTTTTCTCGAGCACGGTATACTTAAACTTGGTACCTCCCGCATCAACACGAGGGCAAACCAAATCTGCAATAAAGCCTTCAGGCTTCACTGCCATAGCAATTTGCGACAAGCGACTTACCTGTTCAGCTGGTAATTGCATGACAACTCCTTAATTTAAATTTGAATAAATAACCAACAAAGCAAGCTGTAGTTAGCCCTGCATTACAGATGGCGCAATAAGCATGGATCCGATATCGCCAAGCACACCAGACACCTCGGCAATGCCGATCACTTGCACATTGGCCCCCGCAGCAGGCGCTGCTGCGATTGCACGGCCTGTAGCATCAGATGTTAATTTTTGACCACGCGTGACTGCGCCACCGTACTCAACTTCAGCGATGCCTGAGCGGGTAATTTCAACCCGTTCCCCAGCAGCCTCTGGATAAGCTCTGTCGGTTACACCGACCAACAAGTCAGTGGCAGCTGCTGCTTGAAGTACTTCAGCATCGTTAGCACCGAATTTCACAATGCGATAGGCTGCAATAAGCGCACCCGCAACATAGTTCTTTGTTAAACCTTGATTTCTCATGATGACCCTTTAAAAAATGACTGAATGGCGTAAAAACTTAAACTTGGTCTTTACCCGCGTGTACAACTTCAACAGCTTCAGAAAAACTTACGTGCACGCCTTCTTTCTGGACTTTTGCTTTGTAAGCCCGGGCACGATTCACAACCTCATCATCAGATAATGGTTGTGGGTCACCACCATCAGCCCCCGCATGCTCACCAAAATTGACCAGCACCGGCGCTTTTTCCAGTTGCGCCTTGTAAATGGCCAGCGGGGTCTGCGACTGCTTACCGTCACCCTCACCAAACTCAACGGTAGATTCATTGCCAGCCAGTTGATCCAGCATGGCGACAGTAGCGTCCTTATCTGCTGGTAGCAGCTTGCCTGCCTTGATCAGGCCTTCAGCAAAGCTGACATGACCTAAATGCAAGTTTTGTTTTTGCGCCTCTGCAAAGCTGGCCACCTGTGTGGTCAGTGTTTGCTTATCGGCTGTCAATGTCTGGTTTTCGGTAGTCAATGTTTGCACTTGTGCTTTCAGCGCATCAAATTCTGCTTGTTCTTTGGGTGTCATAGGTTCTCCAGGCTCACTGGTTTCAGAAAAGGAAATGTTTCGCGATTTGTCGTCATCATCCTGGGCCGCATTGATCTGCAGGCTTTCGATTTGATAGGTAGGCAAAATGCCGTCTGCGGTTTCAATGCCGTCCTTGCTGATAATCCAATCACGAAGAGAGCGGAATAAACCGGCAATGGTCATCTGGTCCCAGTCAGCAAACTCGACCACACCTTCATTGTCATCAGCAAAGCTGACGGACTTGAGGCCCTTGACTGCAGGCGGAGTGGCTCCTAAAAAGCCAATGTGTTTTGGGTAAAAAACACCAGGCACAGGATTGCCTGGCGAATCTGGCAGGTAGAACCTGCCGGAGACTTTCTTGAAATGGCCTTTATTTACCATTTCAGCAAAATCTGCATCTACCTGGTGCGGGATCGCTTCCAGGCGTTGCGTTTGTTCATTGAATTGCACAGCTTTAACCCAGCCGTATGCCGGGTCTTCCATTTTTGGATGACCAACCACCAATGGGGCATCATGCAGCTCTGGCTTATAAGCCGCAGCAGTTGCACGCAGATGATCAGGCGTGATGTTTACGGTTACGCCGTTCACATCAACATGCTTACCTGGTTTAAAGAATTCGATTGGGGATGGATTAGTCATGCCTCCATGTTAGAGGCAGGGGAAACTTTACTCGATACTGACACGTGTCAGGTCAGGGAAGGAGGGGGTGAAACTGCAAACAATTTACCACGGGTTAAAAATGCGGTCAAAACTACGCACGCGCATGGGGCAAAAATAGCGTTAACCCCCCGTTAAAAATTGAGAACGGATTTTTTTAATACCGATATAGCCTGAAAATGGGAAAACGCGTTTAAAGCGCCAAAATTGCACATTTTATTTTTGGGTGATTTGAGACTCTAAAAACGCGTTCAACTCATTAATGATTGTCTGGCGTTCTTGAGGGTAAAGCTGACCATCTATTGTGACTGGTAAAAATGGCCGTGCGGGAATGGTGACTTTACGATTACGACCCGCTTGTCCACCGAACTGGTGAATGGCTGCATAGATCATTGAATTGCCGATGGTGACACTATTGTTACCTGACTGCACATGAAACTGCCTGGATAAATCCTTGGACTCACCAATCAGGATTTTTTTATTGGCGAGTTTAGATGCGCCCTTGCTGTTTAAACGGCCATCTTTCTGGAAGTTGCTCTTACCAAGACGATCAGCCAATGTATTGTATGTTGCTTGAGCCAGTGGCTTCCAAGCCGTGCCATCGGGTGCAGTACTTGTGACAAAGCGCTGCTTTGTTCGTGAAACAATGCCCTCGCCAATATCAAATAGCACAGCATTTAACGGCCCTTGCTCAAGGTTTGATAGCCGCTGCAATACCGCCTTGAGAGCAGCATCATTCACTTCAATATTAAAGTTTGACATGTTGTCAGTTATTCAACGGCAACCAGATCGCCACCGCTCAAGATCTCGATCACGCTCAGGATGTAACCATCATCAGCGTCTGGCAGGGCAGCACGACACGCCTGCAGCCATTCGGCTTCAGGGTGTTGTTGCATGATCTGTTCAATCACTTCATCTGAATCGGTCATTTCAGCAATCCTAGCTCTTTAAAAATCTCATCAATAGCAGCTGCGATCGGAGCGAAGTCTTCATCAGTCCATTGTGAGGCGGCATAAACCGGGCTGGTTTGCTTGCCCACTATTTTACTGACTTGCTCCAACATCACATCGTTCTGGCTACGAGTGGCCACCCATTGCGCATAGGCACGTGCCCATTGCTCATGTGTGTCCAGATAATAGTCAATTCGACGCGACGTTACCCTGCTTGTACTCTCTTTTAAAAGCTGACGCAACACTTTTGTTGCAATACTATTTTCGACCGCTTCTTTCCATTGTTTAAACAGTGGGCTGGAGGTCGACGCAAACTTACCTGGTGTAATTACCTGGTGATCAATGAAGTGTCCAATTTCATGGGCCAGCGTCATTTCTGGATTGACTGAATTACTTGATACAGCAATGTCTATGGGCGACCCTGACAGCTTGTACTTGTATTGTCCCTGGTATGACTGCGACCGGGAGTTAATGATAGGCAGCTTGGGCAAAGCACCGGCGCTGTGCAGCTTATCTATCTCAGCCAGGGCAATATGGGATGCATTTCTTGCAGCACCACTACGCGGCAAGGTGAAAATATCAAAAACACTAGGCTGCAGCACTGCCTGGACTTTTTTCTCCAGGGCGTCAGCAAGATCAGGATCCAGTCGCTTTTTCTTTTCATCAATCACCTGGCGCAGCTGCTGCTTGATCGATGCCCCGGGCGCGTAATCAAAACCCCTATCGATTCCAAAAGGGGCACCGGTTGCCGGATTGATTTTGTTCCAGCCTATGGGTGGATCGGTAATCGCTTCACCATTTCTGGCTGCCTCGATCCAACACTGGCACCCCCAGCCATTCGGGGCAAAGTGGGTTAACCAGGCTGGATGATTCGCCGGTAGTACCACACCATCCCATAGTAAATGCTCTGGCCGTGGATGCTGTACGCTGTCATTGTGGCGGTATTTCCAATTCGGTCGCAGCTTCAGATACTCAGGATCTGTGAGCTGCTTCCATCGACCGGCTGCATAACTGGTGGTCATATTGGTTTGATAGATCACCCGGGTGCGCCATGCTTCACCGCTCCGGGATCCTTCTCCGGCCCATCCTGTCCAGCCACGCTGGCGCACGATGGCCTTAAAGTCCTTGCGAAACTCTTCGATGCCTTTACCCTGAGAGATGGCTTTTTCAATAGCATCACGTAGATCCTGCAGCAGGTCGGCATCGGCTGCACCCGCCACCACAAACGCACGGTCGTGCGCCTCACGCATGATGTCGTCCCACTTATCAGTAGGCAGGTTCAGCTTTTGTTTAAAAAACTCCAGCTGATCATTGAAGGGATTGTTAAATCCGAACTGCATCAGCCATTGTCCACCACATCCGACATGCCTTTTAGCTCAGCCAGGGCAAAAGCTGCTGCCATGATATTTACCAGGCCATCTTCACCCAGCTCGGCAAACTCAACGGTCAGTTGCTTTTGCAGTGCCGTTAAATCTGCTGCCTGGTCGACAATCCCCTGCAGTTTTTTAACGGTGGCCTGCCATTGGCCAGAAGATTGTTTGACCAGGTCATCTTCAAGCTGGCCAGTGCGGCTTTCACCAGGCTCGGCAAAGGAGGCTTGCTGCGGATTGTTTTCTGGGCCCGGAGCATTCGTAGCATCGTTGGCCGCGGATTCTGTCCATTCGCCGTCATACTTCTCCTGGATATATTTAAGCGTTGGTTTAAAGCCAAGCTGTTTAATCTTGACATCACGATCGGCACGCTTGTCGAGATCCTCTGGCTCTTCTACTTCACGCCATACAGATGGGTAAGCTGCACCTGCAAAATTCCAATCGGTCATCCAGCGAGCTGGGCCAGCGTTAAAACTCATGCAGATCACATCTGAATCGGCCTTGACGATATCCAGGCGAACATCACTTTGTAGCTGGTCATTACCGAGTCGCCCTGGCGTGCCCTGGGTGCTGGCAGTTTGGCCGAGGATCACCTGTGCGATAGCATCATCCATCACACGGACCATAGAGGGATAATCCGCTGCGCCGCTGCGTGTAGCTTCAAGTAGGGTAATGGCCATGCCTTCAGGCGTAATCACTGCGCTATCGTTCTGGATTTCGCGCAAGGCATTCAATAACTTATCCTGGTCAGTGTCTTCAGTGCCTTGGGGATAAGTCCCATGCGCCGTTGGCGTGCCAAACTTGTCCAGGAACTTCAGCCAGAACTTGATGCCGCTGCGCTTGAAAAAAACAGGCCAGTAAAGCCAATGTGCCAGGCCAAGGCCGTACGGCTCATCATGGTGATCAGCCCCGCAGGAGAAATGCCAAAACTTACGCTCGGGCAAGATCTCGCCCATAGGCTTTTGCATGGTCTTCAGGCGCAGGCTCATATCCGGGGCAAAGCCAAACCGGCGACGGTCGCGCACTTTGATAGCCTGGGGAATAATGCGGCTGTTATCTTCGGTCCAAATCGCTTCAGCGACCGCATAGCCGTAAAACACGCCATAAAGCATTTTCTCGGTGATATCATCAAACGGCAGGTTATTGAGCTGCTCAGTTAAAAACTCAGCCGCCTTTTTATCTACAAGCTTATTGCCCCCGGGCTTTACGTTCCAGCCACGGCTAGTCACTGCACTAAAGCGCTGCGCCAGGCAGGTTTTTACCTTATCGTCGCGAAGTACTTCCTGGTAAATGCGCAAATCACCGGCACCCTTGAGCTGCAGCAGCTTATCCTGCGGTGCCAACAAGGGAAGGTTATCAATAAAGCCCCGGGTGATGTCGCGACCATCCTGAGTGGTGGCTATCTCGTTTTTTTCTGGCTTGGTAATGTTTTCGTCGGCCATGATTTACCTCACATAAATCCGTTTAAGCTGTTGATAGACTCACGGCGACCAGCGCTGCGCAAATCACTTGGGGAGAATCCCTCTTGCTTCATGGCATAGTCAGCCAGGAAGAGCGCAATGGCACCATCGCCGTGGCGCTGTTGTTTCTTGTCGCCGCCACGTTGCTTGCGTTCACTGGCTGGGACCTTGGGCACGCCTTTGATTTTCTTGATTGCTTTCAAATCGTCGCGGATCTCATCATCCCGGGGGATATCGGTCATCAAGCCATCCTGGAATGCCGCCTGGAAATGCGGCATATGCTCAACGTAAAAGCTGTCTGATAAGTGAATGGCCTCAATACGCAGTTGGCCAAACTTCTGCTGGGCAAACTCGGCCAGGGCCAAACCGTTACCGGTGGCATCCATCGCGGCCTTACGGAAACGCGGCAGACGCTTGGCCACAAACTCCAGAATTTGCTCCTGACATTTATATGGACAATTGGATAGCTCAATCCATAGCTTGACTGGCGTGCGTAAGTTTTTAGACTCTTCCAGCACCGGCATGACTGTCAGGTCACGTTTACGGCCAAAGTCCAGGCCAAACACATGTGGGCGGGATTTATCCAGGCGCATCAGGTGTGGCAGCAGGTTGTCCTTACACCACTCCTCAATTTCTTGCCAGCGCCTGTGTTCGGGCAACATGGCAAAAGCATTATCCCAATGGCCACGCACCAGAGGTGTACTGTCTGACATACGTGATTGAATCAATGAAGTTGGCAAGAACACGCCAGATCCAGAGGCAGGGATAACATCCAGCTCTTCATCGGCATCCGCACCATAGAAGTCATATACATCATTGACCCATTTGATCTGCTCCTCTTCCACCCAGGGAATGCCCTTGCGCATACATACACGCTTATACAGGCCATCTTCAACGGCCTGCTGGAAGGTAACGCGGTGCACAGTGCCTTTACGCTTACCGGCGCGTACTTCATTGATCAGTTCATTAAACTGGTTGTCTTCGCCATCATGCGTTGAAATCAAACGGACCTTACCGCCCCAAATGAGGAATGCCATCGCGGCTTTAACCAATTCGCCCAGGTCATCCTGGAAGGCCGCTTCATCGCCAACCAGCACACCCTGACGGCCACGCAGCTTGCGTGGGCGCGATGCCAGGGCGATGATCTTGAACCCAGACTCGGGGAAGCGAATTGAAAACGTGCGGATATGCTTGTCGTCTTCATCCTCTTCCCACAAACCTTCTTCAACCTCACCGGCAGCGCGGTTGAACACCTTGGCCCACATGGCACACGCCTGGATATACTCCTCGGTCATTTCCTGATCGGTGCCGATGTAGTAAACATTCTGGCCACCGGCTGATTTTTCAGAGGCTGCAATCAGTACGTCATCAGCTGCCTCAGCCCAGGTGATACCGGTCCGTCGCGCTTTCTCCATGATCTTGAAAGGAGACTGGTCCTCGATCCACTCTTGCTGATAACCCAGCAAAGCATGTGGCAAATCATCCTGCTCGGCATAGATTGCGGCAACCTGGTTAGCAATGACGCTCAACGGTTAACCCCCAAGATTTCAGCACGCAGCGCATCTACGGTATCTTTTGTCAGGCCTTTGGTTTTCGCGATGGCGGTGACTTTTTCTGCAGCTTCCTTGGCGGCCTCTTCACGCACTTTCAGGATCCGCTCTGCAGTTAACTTGTCGGCGCCTGCCAAGTCTTTTAACGCTTTGGCCAACAGCATCACATCCATGCTGTTGCCTGCCTCCATATCGCCGATCGTCTGGAAAGCCACGGTGCGCAACATCTCACCCAATAAGCGCCCGATATCGCCTTCAGGATCCTGCTGCAGTTTGCCCACCCATACCCTGGCCACTTCCTGTGCCTCACGGTATTTCTGCATTTGCTCTTCGGCTTTGAGCTTGTATCGCCCCACTGAGCTGCGTGAGGCTTCACCACCCATCTGAACAATCAGGGAAACGATATCGTCAATGGTTTGACGGCCTTCACGAATGGCTTCGTCAACGGCAGCTTTAATCTGCGGGTCAAGTTGCTTGATAGATGATTTACCAGCCATGTTATGGCCTCACTCTCGCAACACCTGGCACTATGGCCCGACCTTCGGCGATATCGATACCACGCTGGGTGATTTTGGCTTCCTGCATGTTGGCCACGGCGCTTAGTTCGACATAGCCCTGGTCACTTAACCAGTGCAACTCGGTTTCCACCTGGTCAGCACTGGGTGGCGGGATCTCGCCAGAGGTCATGCACTGATAAAGAAAATACTGCCCGGCTTTGTAGCTGGGCAGACTGTTTAGCAGCTTGAGCAATTGCAGCCGCCACGCTTCTCTTAACTTGTCCTGGTAACTCATTTCCGCTCCATCAACGTTTCATGGATTAATTGCAAGGTATTGGTTGCCCCTTCAAACTTGCCCTCAAGCCGACTCACGCAGTCTGATACCTGGTTGATCTTGTCGTAAACCTTGCCGATATCGTCATGCGTGGGGGCTTTGTCTGCTTTCACTTCCAGCCTGGCAATACGTTCACCGTGCAAGTCAATTTTCGTATCGATATCGTTTTCCAACTTGCCGATCCTCTCGTTAGTGACCGTATCCTTTTTGGACATGTACACGTAAAAAGCCAAGCCACCGGTGATCAGAAACTGAAACACCTGAAAGCCAAACTTTAAAATTTCCATCCAATCCATTAGCGTAACCCTCGCATTTCCTTACTCTCTTTGATTCCCTGGCAAATAATGCAACGGGTAACACCCTTGATTTTCTGCCGCTCTTTGGCGATCTCTTCCCCGCAATCTTCACAGTGTGAAAAAGCGGGATTGTTTATGTAGGCGATCTCTTCGCGCTTTGCTGCAACGACGCTTTCGCGCTCCCTAGCCTCCATATCTGAGGCAAAATCAAACTGCCGTGACATGCAACTATTCTGCGACAGCTTCAGTGCCGCAAACCCGCCTGTCTTCAGCCACTATTTCTTGGCAGAGTCCGAGCTGCTTTGTGATTTCGTTAGCCCGGGCGTAATCACTGTAAATCTCTGCTGAAACAGTTGGAGAAAGTTCGCATCTTGCTTCTGCATCACCGCTGCCGGTGCCGGACTCAGCCTGGCTGCTTGGACTTGTACTGCCTTGGCTGGCTGTGGCTGAGGCTTGGTTGGCTGCGACCAGCACCCTGGCATTGCCATTACGCAAATCACGCTCAACAGCGTCAGTTTTAACTTTTTCACGTGCCTTCTCCTCTTGATAAGCCTTGTCCTTTTCAGCCAGGCGTTTTTGATGCTCGGCCTCATCGTCCCTGGCTTGCTTCTGCAGCCGGATGATTTCGGCATTGGCCGTGATCAGCTCCTTGTTGTCAGTGGCCTGCCATTTGGTCATGGTTTCTGACTCGCCCAGCTTGTGGCCACGCTCGAATTGCTGCTGGCCGTAGGCATAAACCAACCAAACCAGGACAGCAACGACCACCGAGAAGATCAGTGCAATTAACCAGGTGGGGATCAAAGGGCGAGCCGTTAACTCTTCCAGCGCTTCAATATTCATGCCTGGCCACCTTGCATAATGATTCGGCCCCAGCCGCTATAGCGTGGCTGGTAAATGTTCATGATCCGGCGCGGGTAGTTGAGGTTTTCCTTACAGTGCAACGGATGGCGTTTGTGTCTCCCACACATGGCGTCTATTTCCTCCCTGGTTGCCAGGCGTTTGGCTGGCGCTAATAAAGCCTCTTGCTGCCACCAACCCAAGCCGCCGTTATAGGCTCTAAGGGTTGCCCACATGCGGTCGTATTCATTCAATCCCCACACCCGGGCATACAGCCATTTATCGTATTGCACCAAGGCACGCATGGCCCATATCGGGTTTTGTGGCTGGCATTGATTGGCGGGGGTGCCGCTAGACTCACATAGCCACTTTGCGGTGGCTGGCATAAACTGCGCCATGCCCTGTGCACCAACTTTGGAAACAACAGCCGGTTGCCAGGCAGACTCCTGGTGAATTTGGGAAGCAAACAGAGGGATGGGGGCATTCAAGCCCCATTCAGCATGAGCGATGCGCGTTAAATCGCCACGGTATTTCACCGCGTTTGACGGGATCAAGTCGCCAGCATGGGCGCTACCTGGTAGAGATAATGCGACGGCAGCAAGAATGCAGCCGACATAAATGGCGATAAATCTCCAGACGAATTTGACTGGATGTATTTTCATTTAAGCTCCCAGGCTGGCCGCCAGCATGGCAGCGCCCATAATGATGGCGCGGCGAATCATAGAAGCAGCAAACACCAACTGCTGAGAATCAGCCACGGACTTTTCAGGGACATAAGGCCCACCAACGCTGGCCTTTTTGCACATATAGTCGCCTGGCCGCGAATAAGGGAAGGCGCTGCGATCAATCCAATAGCCAACCACACCGGCCATTGTGATCAACGACAGCTTGTACAAACTCACGGGTAATTGTTGGGGAGCGACCTGATAGATGATCACCAGCAACAACATGGTTACCAGTAAACAATCGGTCATGCGAGGAGGTTTTACGGTCAGTTTTCTCATGCCTCCATGTTAGAGGCTGGGGCATGATTACTCGACACTGACACATGTCAGCTAAAGAAAAGGGCCGCGAATGCGACCCCTGTTTATAGGCTACTTCAAATTAGCGTATCACTCAATCATAAAGCTCGCCATTTTTAACTGGCGGAACTACATTATGGATGTATGTTAGCTCGGTAACCTTTGTGAGTATCTCACCTTTTTCGTTGTAAGTGATTTCCTGAACGAAATCAGCATCAAGACTATCATGTGGGATGATCGTGAATGCCCGATCGTGAAAACTACTCACCCAGTCTTCATGTGTAATTCTCACGCTTTCACGCTTTCCGTCCATTAAAACCTCCCACATGGAGTTACCCAAAAAATCAGGTGTTTTAATTTTGAATAAGCGCCGTCCCTCACTTCGATAAACACGGTCTGTTTTGATAGTTTCTATCGTGTATTCAGCATCAAGTACTGGCACATCAATGTCGCCTAACTCAGTCTGAATCTTCACTGGGGCATGACTCAAACTAGCACGGGCCTGTTTGAATTCATTCACCGCCTTTGCAACCTTCTCAGCATCTGGTAAGGCATAGCCAGAAGTGCTATTCGGCAAAGCATCATATAAAGGTTTTAATTCAGCTAATGCAGCCTCTACAGGCTCATCTGATTCAAGTTTTTCCAGCAGCTTATACTTGCCTTGCACTAGGAGATTACCAACCCATTTTTTCCAGTCAAGGTCTTGAATCGCGTTATCTGGCACTTTACGCAAGGCGCGTGCAAGTAAAATCTTGAGCGATGAGTGCTGAACATCGTTAAGAATGGAAACTGGTTCAAGGCTGGTATCAATCGAAGAAAGCAAGGCTTTATCAATAGCTTCCAAACCATCGATTAGGCGCATTGCGCCCTGGAACAAATGCTTGGCTTCAAGCGTGCCTGGCTCATAGGCAATCACAATGCCAAGCTCACCCTCAACCTGTTCAACATTTAAGTCCATAAAATCTTGCCATCCATATATATCCGACATTGTGCATCAAAAAAGCAAAAGGGCGCAATGACGCCCCCCCTTTTTAACAACCTTGAGCCAATTGTCAAATCGGTCAATCAGCTTGCAGCACCTTTCACTTTATCGGCGATCTGACGCACCAGGTCATCCTGGCACACTTCAATAAATTGGCGCATCTGCTCAAAGTCATCAAAGTAAGATCTGCGGATTTCATGTGACAGCGTTAAACGCTGAGAGTCATTGTCTGTTTTAATGTTGATATCTACGTCGCATTTATAACCGCGCTCTTTGCCCAGGGTAAAAAAATCAACAAATACAACATCGTCGGCCACGGTCTTTTCCACGAAAAAACCTGTTCTCAATATTGAAACGTCAGCTCGGCCAGACTCACCTGCAGCCGTGATGGAGTTTTTGGTTTTGGCCGCTAATGCCATGCTTAATGATGGCTTAAACTCTGGTCCGGCCACGGGTGCCCAGCCGTTCACATAGATAGACTCGCTGGGATCTACCTTTTTATCAATGGCCAGGTTATCGATAACCAGTTTTTTGACTGGTACCTGGTACGAGCTGGCCGCACGATCATTCAATGGAAGTGGTTGCACGGCACAGCCGGAGAGTGACAGTAATACAATGAGTGCTAGTTTTTTCATTATTGTTCCCTTAAAACAACTCAGCCTGGCGATCATCCTGCATGTTTGTTTCCTTCAGGATGCGCCAAATATGACGATCGGATAAATGATACTTCAAAGCCAGCTCATTGACAGGTGTGCCTGCCAAATATTCTCGCACAATGGCCTGGTCACGTTTTTTGCGCATGCCTTCCAGGCAGCGGGGGATATAAATATCCCTTGAGCCGCCCAAGGCTTTAACAAGCCCCATCAGCAACACTTCACCGATCACCGGCACAAAGTGATGCGTGGCCACATTGCTGATCGCAGGCAAGCGCTGTGTCGTGCCTGGAAACTCTTCAACCAGTGCCAGAGTGGCCACCTCACCGATGGCAGCTATCATCTGCTGCAGGGATTCTGGCAGATCAGGGTAAACGTTTTGATTTTCCACGTCTGATATCCTCAAATCCTTTAGGCATAAGCACCATGCCGCATCTATCTGCATGTTCAGTGACTGAATGAATGTCTAGTTCATCAACCAGCTCTTCCAGAAACTCCGGATCAATCACCTGCTTAATCACTGGCGGCTTACGGTTTAGTAATGCGCCTACCAGGTAACCAAACCCAAAAAACGCCATCGCCTCGACTACTTCAATCACAATCATGCTTGCTCCTGTCGATTAGCCTGCTCTTGTCGATTAACAAGCGCAGCAATCACACCGCGCAGCTCATCAGCCTCGCACCACTGCACGCGATCGCGGTTATACATGCGCTTGGCAATGCCATCGGCATAGCTCCAGGGCAGCTTCATGTCGGCCAGCAATGCGCCCACTTTGTTGATCAGTGGCTGGTTTGTCTTTTTGGCTGCTTTAGGCGTGGCTGTTTTGGTGTTTTTCCATCCACGCGCCCTAAAGTGCTCAAGCAGCTTGGTGCGCTCGGCATAGTCAAGCTCGGCGCTGCTATCGGTGCGGCCATTGCTCATCATGCGAATAATGCTGCGATAAGTCTCTTCATCCAGGCCGAGCTGCGCCCGGGCGATGTGGATCTGCGCGATCTGGTTGCTACGATGTGGTTTTGGCTTCGCCATTAATGCACCTGCCCAAATGTGATTTTCACGATCAGCGGAATAACTAAGCCATCAACACACAATCCAAAACCAAAGTAACCTTCACCGTAATTGGGTAACGGTTGCCATGTAGGCATATAACCTTTGTCGCCAGCCAAAGTTACAAACTGGGCTGGTGTTTTTCCTGCAACGTCATTTTCGAGAAAACTGACGATTTCTTCAGGAAGAAAATGGGGAGGAAATGACGGAGGTAACGCGAAACTAATATGCATGATCACTCCAATGCCTGCGTTTCCTGGCCAGCTACACCACGGTTTAACTCAGCTTTTTCGCCTTGGGCACGACCGTGGGCAAAATCATTGAATGAGCGGTTACTCATGCGCGATGCATCATTCCGATCGCGTGGCTTGGTCTCGTTAAGTTTTGGATACCGCTTACTCATGTATGCAGTCAAAGCGGCTGTTTGTTGGTCGTTTAAAACCAAGGCTTTAATCTTTTCTGAGGCGGTGCGTACCCATCCCTCGCAGTAGATATCTGCACGCTTAGTTTTGGTGGCCGTTTTGCAGCGCTTGAGTTTTGTTTTAATAAACTCGGCGCGTGATTTTTTACACTGGCGATGCAACACCTGGAATGCATAGGTGGCAATCTCAGCAGAGACGCCACAGCCGATAAATACATACTCAGCACTCAGGAAGTTTCTGAGAATAACCTTGCATCCGCATGAGTCAGCTACCACCTGAGACAACCATGCCTCCCAGGTGGAAGGTTTTTGATTTGCTGATCTTGCAGAAAACTCGCTAACTTCAGCCGCCAAAACGTCATCATCCTCAATGTTGAATTTCTCCATCAAGGCTTGCGCCTGGCGAAGTGCAGCAGCTGCTTCATGCTCGTTGGCTGACTTGGCCAAAGCTAGGCACTTTTTGATTTTGTCGATTGCTTCTTTTTTCGTCATAAGACCTCCGTTAAACCATCCACATCAGACCGCTACTTAACGGCCTGAAATTGAGGGTTTAGGTTGTGAGCGCCTGGGCTGCAACTCATCGAAAGGATGCCCATCGCTCACTGCTATGGTTACTCGCCACTCATAGCTTGGCGTCAGCACTACCCGGGGGTGGGTAATTCTTTGTTGTCTCTTCTCGGTATCACACATGCAGCCACATCAGGATCAAGCTGTGCTTTTGCGATATCGCTGATCGGGTATTCAGCCTCAATTGCATTGAGTTTTCGTTCTCTACGAGGTGTGCCCCATACATCCCTTTTTGTAACCAGGTAGTTTAAGTACCGCAAATGTTCAACCCGACCTTGATCTTGTAAGGTGTCGCCATGATGCTCAAGAATCGCCTTGGCACGCTTATACAAAGGGATGTGTTCACAGTTGGTTTTCATTTTGTCTCCCAAAGTACTCGCGCCAAGGTATCTTGCGATCGCCTTTAAAAAATCCCCATTCATTACGCTTTTGTTTCATGATGAAGATGGTCCAAACACCGCCTGGCGATACCTTGATGATCCGATGAAAGTTTTCTGCCCTGGCTTCACGGCTACTGCCAGCGCTAAACACACGCTCGACCCCATAAATGTCGCGCTCGATGTACCAGCCACTAATAATCAGCGTGCGATAGTCGGCTGGGTGATCGTGCAGATCGCGGTCATAGTCTTCCGTAATGATGTGATGCAACCTAATACGAAAGAAAAACCACTCAGGCGGCTCTGGATATCCATCTTTATCCAGGACAAACATCCACTTGGGCATTAACCACCAACGGTTCATATATGGCTTACCGTCAAAGTGTTTGATGTGTTTGTATGGGCGTGCCCAACCAAAGCGAAGCACCAAACGCAGCAGCCATCCGTTTGAGGAAATGAGGCTGGCCAGCCAGGTGTAAATAGCGTTTTTCATGATGGTGCGCCTTGATCTGCAGGCGCAGTATCGTCCTGGTCGAATTTGGTGCCGCAGAAAGGGCAGTAAGTAGCCATCAATGAGACTGGCTTAACGCGTACCTTTTCATCCGCTTTTACGGTCACAATCTCACAGCACTCGCCACGCTGTTTCTCACCAGGCATTGGAATAATCCACGGCACTTTGATCTTAGTGTTATGGCCAGCACTCTTAAGCTTCTCGTTTACTGTATTAATGCATTCACAGGTCATACGACCTCCTGCTCAAACGGATTGATTTCAAACTGCTCCTCACCAGAAATGATTTTGATGCCTGCTACTCCTTTAACTGCATCCTTATCCAGGAGAATGGCTTCTTTGTTGATCTCAACTTTGATACGTAAAAAACGTGAAAGCTTTAAGCTCTTTAGCGTCTTAATTACTGTTTCGACAGCAGTGACTTTCACGCTTGCTGGCTTCACACGCCACATGACCTCACCAGTGACCAGGTTTGCAGACTTGACCTTGTTGCCGTTGGTCAGCTCCTCGCGGTGTGCCTCGCAGTAAGCCTGGATACCATTTTGTAAAACCTTGACGCGATCGCCCAATACATCGAACTTAGGCTGGTACTCCTGGGTAATTTTTGCGATAGCGTCATTCATATCCGCTTCAAAGCGCGTCAGCTCACGCAACTTGTCACCAAGCTCCTTGATATCTGCAGCGCAGTCTTCTTTTGTTTGTGGCACGTAGATCTGTGCTTTACTTTTAACTTTTGCTTTTGCCATGTTGGCTGCTCCTTATGCGTTAATGTGTAGCTGGCCGATCAGATCGCCCAGCGGGATGTTGCCCAGCGTGCTGGCCAGCTTGAGACTGGTCAGGGCGCGGTGGCGTAAAAAGTCGAGTGTTTCTTCCAGCTCTGCCTGGTTTCTGGCCACGAAGTAACCAGACTTTGGGTGACCGCAGATGGCGGTACCATCGTGGCGACACTCGGTTACCAGCTGGCGCACCTTACGCTCGGTCACACCAACCTTATCTGCCAGCTCACGTGATGAAACTGCCTTATCTCTGCCACAGTGATGCACCATGACAGCGAGTAAGCTATGTTTGGTTACAGGTGACATTTATTCCCCCTCAAACAATCTCAACTGAAATCGGCATGATGCGATCGCTGATAAATTCGATCACCGTCATGGTTTCATTCGGGTTAAGTTCAATCGGATCGACTTCGCCTTCCAGGAATAACATCAGGCAACCATCGTTTGTGTAAGCGCAGCGGAATGGCAGGCCGGTTTCTATTTCGGCATCCTCACCAATTGCGACTGGTTTAGATATTTGCTCGATAGCAGTAGCCAGGCGTTCGACTTCATGGTCAGTTGGCTCTATCGATAAAGCTGCAGTTTTTAACTGACTGGTGTCTTCACCAAACACGGGAATATGTAATTCACCTGGCTTGGGTCCACGTCTGGCTGTACCATAAATCTCATCTACTGGCTTGGTTAAGGTGTAAGTGCGTACGCCGTTGTAATCGCCGTATTCGATATGTTTTTTGTAGGTCTTTAAATAGCCATTTATCGAATACGCCAAACGAAGTGCAGCTCTAATTTCACTATCTGTGTGTCCTGGGTTGGCCTCTATGAGCTTCAAGACGCGATAGGCCATATTCTTATCGGAGTAGTCTTGGTCACCCAGTTGAATGGCCGGTCTTTCAGCAGCTGACGCAGTGGGTTGCGCTATGTTTACAGCTGCTGTTAATGCCGGTTGATTAGCAAACAGTTCATCGTTGTTTTTTCTTGGTTTGGCTGGGGTAAATTTCTCCCAGCTGGCTTTGTCGACCACACCAGTTGGCCAGTAAACATAGCCCTGATAATCACTTCTCTCAATGCGCGCGCGATTGATCGGTGCAGGTACGAGGTCACATACTTGATTCATCAAGTTTTCAAATGCTTGAATGTCCATTTCCAAACGCTGTGCCAGGGCAAACCCTTTCATAGGGTGTTTACTGTCATTAAGTTTCAGAGCGGCTAACATCTTCTCGATCAATTGCGCGTTCATATCAACCCACCATTCCCACAACAATGCGATTGGATTTTGTTTTAGGTGCTTGAGGCGTGACTGGCTGCACAATCGTTTTAAACCGTTTGCAGCTCAAAAATTGACCGCCATCACGCTCAACCAAGGTGAACAAAGAACTTTCATCTAAGTCCCGAGGCATGCAATCAAATACCTCCAGGATCATTTGCTTTTGCTCTGGTGTAGGGGCACCTTCACCCAAGTAAGTCACCGCCTGGGCGATGGACTGAAACAGGAAAAATGCACTAACGACCGCGACTGCTGTTAACGATGTTTTAATCATGCTGCCTCCTCCAATTGATTGCTTGTTAATGGCTTACAAACCACGCGCATACGCTCAACTTCACCGATGCAATTCAGGGCAATTCCAGATGCTTCTGACCAACCACCAGTGCATAAAACCAGCCCTATAAAATTTCGCTTTTTACCTGCAATGACTGCTGTCACTTCAACCACGTATCCAGCAGCTTTCTTTTGCTCTGTTTCAGTACTCATGACTGCTCCTTGTGTGGGCACTGCTGGCATGCCAGCCAATGGGCGTACATTGAACCGTTACGCTGCAATGGCTTTGGTCTACCTTGGCGGCTATGGCAATCATCGGCAGTGATTTCCTTCGTTAAAAATGGGCATGCACGGCGGGTCATTAACGGGCGCAGCGCAGCTTCGATTGCAGCTGCTCCGGCTGGGTATTTCCCACGCAGATACAGGCTCAAGGTTGAGCGTGTGTATTTGCCCTTGGTCATATCTGCCAGTGCCTGGACGCTATTGGCCTCTGAAAACTCTTTTGCCCAGGTGAGAACGTCGCTCATTTGGCACCTCTTTTCGGTGAAACGGGTTTTGCTGGTGCTTCAGGTCTTTTCATTTTGTAAATTGCACCAGATCCAGGGCAATAAACTTCATTAAGGGTTTTGCGCCATACAGGGGCATCAATTCCGCAATCAATAAGCAACACATAGCGGTGATATCCGTTACTTGTCAGGGCTGTGCCTGGCTGCCGCTTTACTTCAACTTTTAGAATTCCGGCCTGCACTAAAGCCTGGAAGTACTTGCGCAAATTACTCTCTGCATCCTTTTGCGTGTTGTCATTCAGGGTATTAAGCAGGCTGTCGATGGTGGCGGTACCGCGATTGCGGATAATCCACCAAGCCTTGGCACGCAAGCCGCCACTTTTCATGCGGCGACGTGGGCTGGTTTCAACAGCGCGTTTACGTGTGACTAATGCAGCCATTTACAGCGCCTTCCCGATGTCTTCGCACAGGCGCATACCCTTGACCATGTCGCCAGTCACAACTTCCACGCCGTAATGTTTAGCCAGGCCTTCTAATGTCTTGATGGCATTATTGATAATGCGGTACCGGCCTTTGGATTGCTCCTGGACACGCTTCACTACTTCATCATCAAAACCTACCTCGCAACGGGCAGTCATGTACTGCTTGCAATTCTCAATGTCGGCAGGCACAAACTCTGGTTTGGCTGTGATCCTGGTATTGATGTGGGCCATTTTGGCTTCAGTGAATAGGTGCTTTTCCTTGGTGTGACATACCAGGATCAACATCACGCCAGCTTGCTCGGCCACGCGACGCAAGTACTCCAACGCATCACCTCTGGCAGCATGCTGAGCCTCATCCAGAATGATGGATGTTTTGCGCTCAGCCAGCTTATTGATAATCTCTTTGTGCTTGTTGTAGGTGCCTTTTTCAACCACACCCAAGCGCTCAGCCAGATAGTCGCGAGTGAAGGCCACGGACATCTTAGGCATACCCTCCAGCAAGATGGCATCAGCATCACTGCCATAACGATCAACAGCAGCCGTCTTGCCGCAACCAGGCTCGCTGGTGACCAACATGATCTTGGCTTCATCTGAACCGGAATTTTCGACGACTTGTACTGCCGCCTGGAATGTCTCCCAGTTATCGTTCTGGACATAAATATTTCTCATTGCTACACTCTCCTTGCTAGTTTTGCTCTAGTGCTATAAAAGGTCGTGGGTTAGTTGGTAGCTAACCTACGGCCACCTCATCTGTGTCGTCTTTTTTTCCCTGCTGTTGAAGCATTCTCTGTACATCCAGGAATGACATTTCTGCCTGTGCCTCTTTGCGCGGTATGACAGGTGTCACCAATGGTTCAGGTTTGGCCTGTGGCGGGATAACGAATATTTGTGTGGCTTCACTGTCTACTGTGTTGCCTAGTTCACCTCTGGCATCTGCTGCTTTGCGTTGCAGAGATACGACCTTACGATCCACACGTTCCTGGCGCTTGTGCTCGATGTATGGAACAGGGAAGGCAGAAGTCTTATGGCCATCCCAAATCGCTTCACCGAGGTAACGGCCATCTAGGCGGAAGACCATGACTTTTTCAGGGCGGTGGATATCGAAACGGACAACAACGCGTTCGCCTTCAGCCAGTAAATTCACCAGCTCAGGCATGGCGTATTCATTTTTGAATAACTCGATCACGCCACGCTCTGGTACGCGCTCAACTTGAGGCATCCATAGGCTGGCGATTTCTTGAGAGGTGACACCGACATCGATACTGTCAGGATCCAATTTTTCTATGTAGTGCTTGTTTGGCGTGTTCTCTATGACGCTGTGAACTCGGTTGTTGTATTCATCGACCACTGCTGCCACATCGGTTAGAAAGTCTTCCCAGCGAGGCAATATGGTTTTAGGTTCCTTTTTATTCAGGTCTTTCAGCATGCGATTAATCGTGTTGTCATCGCCTGATTTACCCTGGAAAGTTGGGTATGTACGAGCCAGAGCTATAAATGTGTCTGCCCAAAGACGCTCAATGATGCCTCGGCCCTGTGGGTTACCAGGAATGCCGGTGTGATGCGCTACGCCTAGTCGATTAAGTACACCATGCACTGGATGATCAAGCTGCTTGGCCGTTTGTCCAGAACCGTTATCTGAGTAATAAACCAATGGTCTCGCCTGAGTGCGTAACATGGCATCGCGCAGGGCCGCACTGACCGCAATGCAGCTCTCGGCCATGTCGACAGACCAGCCAACGATCTTGCGGCTTACCCAGTCACGGATCACAGTGATCTCTGGCACGAATGGCCGACCATGAATGGGGTGCTGAACCTTGGCTTTGAATGAGTGACCGTCACCCACCCATATATCATTGGCCTTAAACATGCTCACATCACGTGAGACGTAAGGTAATAAACTACGCCACTCGCTGCCGGTGATCCGGCCACGGTATTTAATGGTGACAGGTAAGGCCTTTTCTATGCGGTAAAAAGTATCAACTGCAGGACGCTCTAAGTCGTGATCAATAAACCATTGCTCACTGGCTCTCCAGGCGGTCATGACTGGTGGGCGGTTTGGGTGGCAGTAGTGAATTAAAAAGGCTTTAATGAGGTAGGCTGGATACACTTCTTTTTGACGCTGGCCAGGGACCAGGTACATGCTGACGTCGCCTTCTGATCGGCCTTTGTCGTAGGCCGAGTACATTTTCTGAAGACGTGAAACCAATGCCGCATGCGTTTGGCCACCGGCACGTGGTTTTGTGTACGTGATACTGGCCGCTTCTGCCAATTCAGGGCTAGCCAAGCCATCCATTAAGCGCGTGGCCAGGTCGATGATTACTTTGCGTGCCTTCCATCCGCTGTGCGCGATCGCTTCATCAATCGCACGGCAAATCAGTAGTGATGCATCGCGTCTTTGCCTGTCTACGGTCGTTAAATCACCCTCCTGTTTAACGCGGCGATTCAGGCCAGCAATGACGACTGCACCTGTGTGGCTTAAACGCTCAGTTGGCATAAGCGTTTTCTTGGCCACCACGATATCGGCAGGCTTATCACTCTTTAAGGCACCAGAAACAATTGCGCCTAGTGTTTTTTCACTGATTAATTTCTTGATAGCTTTGGATGGCTGATACTCTGAGCCACCACCTTTACCTTCGCGTTTTTTGCTTGGCCACTTCTCACGATCGACCAGCTGCAATACGCCTTTTTTC
>VFQN01001462.1_pt1 | contig 39614 bp, 33 predicted proteins | sample 3512371 | NCBI WGS metagenome assembly VFQN01 (sample SAMN10412370, study PRJNA504923) | tailings metagenome | isolation source: Replicate 2 from Balatoc abandoned mine | place: Philippines: Itogon, Benguet | collected 2017-08-28
TAGCCGACCGGAAGGAATTTCATGAGTCGATTTGCGTCACGCCGCGAATTCTTGCGTCAGCTGGGGCTGAGTGCTGCGGCCTTGCCGTTTGTACTCAACCTGCCCAGCCTGGGCTTCGCGAATCAACAGCAGCGCAAGCAGCGGCTGATTGTGATGTTCAGCCCGAACGGCGTGATTCCCAAGAACTTCTGGCCTGACGAAGCCGGACAGCTGGCAGCGTTCAAGGCCAGCCTGGAACCGCTGGAAGCCTACCGCGATCGCACGCTGGTGCTGAACGGCGTTTGCGACAAGATCAAGGGCGACGGCGATAACCACATGCGGGGCATCGGCTGCCTGCTCACCGGCACCGAACTGTTCCCGGGTAACATCCAGGGCGGCTCGCACACTCCGGCCGGCTGGTCCAGCGGGATCTCGATCGATCAGGAAATCAAGACGTTCCTGCAGGCGAATCCGGAAACCCGCACGCGGTTCGGCTCGCTTGAATTCGGCGTGATGGTGCCGGACCGGGCCGATACGTGGACGCGGCTGTCCTACACCGGCCCGAACAAGCCGGTCGCGCCCGTGGACGATCCATACCAGATGTTCGGCAAACTGTACGGCCGGCTGCGCGATCAGGCGACGCTGCGCAGCATTCTGGATGACGTCCAGAACGACCTGAAAAAGGTCCAGACGCTTGTCAGCTCCGAAGATCGCCGCCTGCTGGAAGAACACGCCGGCTTTGTGCGGGAGATGGAAGCCGAACTGCAATCGGCTGGCGACCTGACCCTGCAGCACGCCGTGCCCGATCTGGAAGTCGGCGTGAAGACCGAAAACGACAACATGCCGACCATCAGTCGCATGCAGATCGAATTGCTGGTCAACAGCTTTGCCAACGATTTCTCTCGTGTTGCGACGCTGCAGTACACGAACTCCGTCGGCCAGGCCAAGATGCGGTGGCTGGGCATCGACGAGGGCCATCACGAGCTCTCGCACGAGCCGGACTCGAACGACAGCGCGGTCGACAAGCTCACGCGCATCAACAAGTGGTACTGTGAGCAACTGGCCCATCTGACGAAGCGGCTGGCGGAAACTCCAGAACCGGGCGGTAACGGCAGCCTCTTGGATAACACGACCATCGTCTGGACGAACGAACTCGGCAAGGGCAACTCGCACACACTGAACGACATTCCGTTCGTGATTGTCGGGAACGGTCTCAACTTCAAAATGGGCCGGTCGCTGCAGTACAAGCAGGAGCCGCACAACCGCCTGCTGCTGTCGCTGGCGCACGGATTCGGCCACCACATCGAACGGTTCGGCAATCCGGACTATTGCGGTGGCGGACCGCTGCAGGATCTGACGTAGTAGACGGGAAGAGATTACGGTGAAAGTGTGGCACGCCCGGAGTCCGCGAAGGGCGTGTTCCACCTCGCTGTTCAAGATCACCACGCCCCCTGACGACTCCGGGCGTGCCACCCGCCAAGCTGCGCATATTTCGTCAGAAACACTTTGACAGCATCGCTTTGCTTCACGCCGGACGTCCGGAGGATGCCTTCAGGAATCGCCCGCGCGGACACCCGCAACTGCCTGCCGGTTCCCGCTGAGAAATTCATATGCCAGGTTTCCTGATTCCGGGAAAACAGACCGGGGGAGATGGCAGCGAGTTGTCGGCGCTGTTATGACTGGCGACAATCGGCGGTTGAGTCGATGGGTGATGCCAGTTGCCCGGATCATCCCGACCGGTCCACGACTGTTGCCCTTCGTCGCACCCTCTCCGTGGCCATCTTGAGGACCGTCGTTCCGATGGCTCCCCGAGACGGTGTCCGACCCTTCCAGTCGCCCGGTCATGCTATGGACGAGAACAAGCCTTCCACCGCTGAAATTCTGGCACGTATCCGGGCGCAGAAAGCCGTTGACGCCGCTTCGCCCGCTGCTGCCGTGCCGGCGACTCCTGCTCCGGAAGCCGTCGCTCCGACCCCGGCAGTTGCACCAGCGCCAGCAGTGATCGAGGAAATTCCCGAAAACCGCCCGCGCAAGGAAGACGTCCTCGCCGCCATCCGGGCCAAAAAGGCTGCGGCTGCGGCCGGTTCACCCACGCTGACAATCCCGGCTGCCGCGCCGAACGCTGCTCCAGGAAACATTGAACCCGCCCCCTCTGAACCTGCGGATCGACCACGCAAGGCAGATATCCTCGCTGCCATCCGCGCCAAAAAAGCTGCGGCAGCCGCAGGTTCACCCACGCTGACAATCCCGGCTGCCGCGCCGAACCCTGTCGCGGTAAATGTCGAACCCGCCGCCTCCGAACCAGCCGACCGACCGCGGAAGGAAGACATCCTCGCTGCCATTCGTGCGAAAAAAGCCGCAGCGGCTGCGGCGACGATTCCGGCGGCGACGGCGGCTACTGCTGGTGCAGCGGAAGCCAGCGAAGGGACTTCCCCCGAACCGGTCGATCGACCGCGCAAGGAAGATATTCTCGCAGCCATTCGCGCGAAAAAGGCCGAGGCGGCTGCTGTGTCTCCCGGGATTTCCGCCCCGATCACGACCACGTCCGCTGTGGCTCCTGCTGCCAGCGTTGCATCGCCAACCCCACCGACAGGCCGGCAGACCACTGCCGACATTCTCGCCGCCGTTCGTGCCAGAAAGGCTGCTGCCAGCGGGACTTCAACAACTCCCTCTGCTCCGGTCGCAGACACATCTGCACCTACCACCGCTCCGGTCCCGGCAACCGCTCCGGCCAGTTCTTCCGGCGCCGTGACGACCGGTCAACCGACTACCAAAGATATCCTCGCTGCAGTTCGCGCCAGAAAGGCGGGAGCAGTCGCCTCAGGTCCTGGATCAACGGTTAGCGCGGGAACACCGGCAGCGGCAACGCCGGCAAGCCCGGTGACACCAACTGCAGCAACTCCGTCTGCCCCCGGAAAGCCAGCCGTTGCGGCGGCAAAGCCGGGAAATACCAAGGACATCCTCGCGGCAGTCCGGGCTCGCAAGGCCGGGGAGGTCGCCTCAGCTCCGGCCGCGATCCCCGGTTCGCCGCCAGCAACAGCCGGGGAGATTGTCCCGCCGACGCCAGTTGCTGCGCCGCTGCCCTCCATCGCCGACATGGTCCGGGCAGCGCGGACCGGCGCAAAGGCCCAGACGACCGAGAAGCCGGTGGAACCGGTGACGGCACCGCCGATGCCTTCGCGACCGTTGCCGACCAGGCAGGCCACGAAAGCCGAACGGCCCAACCCCGTCCGCCGCAGTCTGGGCGGGATCGTCACGGTCGCCGGCCTCAGCCTGGTTTGCTTCATCCTCGCCGGAGTTCTGGGCAGTCCGGTCCTGTTTGCAGCAGGTGTGCTGATTTGGGGAGCCTTGATGACTCCCTTCGCCGCTGCCTGGGGAGCATTGTCCGCCGCGACCGGACTGGCAGTGCTGGGCACGGCCCGCTTCATGTTCCCGAACGTGCTGGTCGAACCGCCATCGAAGTTCAAGGTCGGACCGGCCAGCGACTACCCGCTCAATACCGTGTCGAACAAATGGAAAGACCAGTTCGGCGTGTGGGTCGTGCATACGGATCAGTACGAAGGCAAGAACCTGCTGTATGCCCTGACCAGTGTCTGCACTCACCTGGGATGTACGCCGAACTGGCTGGATGGCGAACAGAAATTCAAATGCCCGTGTCATGGCTCAGGGTTTTACATCACCGGAGTCAATTTTGAAGGTCCGGCACCGCGTCCCCTGGAACGTGTCGGCCTGCGTGTGGCCGAGGACGGACTGCTGGAAGTTGACAAGAGTCTCAAATTTCAGGAAGAAATGGGCCAGTGGACCGACCCGGCCTCGTTTGTCGAGGTGACATGATCGCACGGCCGGTTGAGGCTGACCCTGTTTCAGGATTGATCAGGAATGACGCAGCCGCAGACGGGTGAATCGCCGGAACTCCGATCAGCAACGTTGTCCGGCAGGCGAAATGGAAGACCGGCTGTCGGTTCCGCAACCTACAGAGTATTGGCAGCAACTGATGTCCGTTGGTGACTACATCCGCGAAACCCAGCTCTGGAAGAGCATTTTTCGACATCCCGCTCCGGTGGATCGCCGGAACCGGATCGTCGTCATGCTCACCAACTTCTTCCTGCACCTGCATCCGGTCTCCGTGAAACAACAGGGGATCGCGCTCTCCTACACCTGGTGTATGGGCGGGATCACCTTCTTTCTGTTCCTGGTCGAGACCATCACCGGCGTGCTGCTGATGTTCTACTACCGGCCGACGCTGCAGTTCGCCTTTAATGACATCCTGGCGCTGCGCGACGTCCAGACGCTGGGCATCATGCGGGAAATTCACCGCTGGGGTGCGCACGCGATGGTCATCACCGTCTGGCTGCACATGTATCGCGTCTTCCTCACCGGCAGTTACAAGCCGCCACGGGAATTCAACTGGGTCATCGGCGTGCTGCTGCTGGTGCTGACGTTGCTGCTGTCGTTCACCGGCTACCTGCTGCCGTGGGATCAGCTGGCGATCTGGGCGATCACGGTGGGCTCCAACATGGCCCGTGCGACTCCGTTTCTGGGCCATGAAGGTCCGGGAGCGCAACTATTGAATATCGGCGGGTTCGATCTGATCACCAGCGGCAGCGATGCCCGCTTTTTGCTGCTCGGCGGACGGTTTGTCGGCGAAGGCACATTGAACCGGTTTTACATCCTGCACTGCGTCGCCATTCCGCTGGTGGTGGCGCTGCTGATTGCGATTCACTTCTGGCGCGTCCGCAAGGACGGCGGTATCAGCCAGCCGTTGTAATGCCAGGCCTTACCTGGCCCCGTGTCTGCGTGCCTGCCAGACACGACTGAAACCGGTGGCCGAAAGCGGCGGCTCAAACCAGCGACTGTGACCTCCCGACCTGTAACAAGTTCCTTCCCATGCTCGAACATCATCCCGATCTGACGCCCGCGGTGATCTTCGGCCTGGGCTGGGTCTACTTGCTGCTGTTCGTCATGAACCTCGTCTGGACACGGCGCAGCTATCTCAGGGATGGCAACTGCAGGGTCGGCGGACTCGAACTCCCGTGGGCTGCCGTCTGGGCGCTGTACGCAGCGCTGATGATGATGATCTCCATCGCTCATCTCACCGGCTGGAACACGCCCGGCATGTTTCCGATCCGGATGCCGGACGGCGTGAAGCAGGCGTTCAACGCGGCTTCCAATCCGGTGACCTATTTTGCGTTGTCCACGCTGCTGTTTGTCGTCGGTATCACGTTCCGGGAAACTCTGGTGCGACCGACGGTCGGCTGGATTCTGCTCAACGCCGCCTGCCTGTATCTGACGCTCAGCATGACCGACTACGACTTCCGGCAAATCGTCGGCAAGCCGGACAACGTGCCGATTGTCGCCATGCTGTTCATCGTCGGCTTCTTCACGTGGCTCGCCTTCGGACGGGCCGTGGACAACGACCGGCGCGTAGCAGCAGGCCGGCCGCTCCGCGAGCAGGAGCAGAACGAGAAAGTGCTGGTCTGGCCGGATCTGGTCTACAGCGAACTGATCTGCATGGTGCTGGTGACGGCGGTGCTGATTGTGTGGGGCATTGTGCTCCAGGCTCCGCTGGAAGAACCGGCGTCGGCGGCCACCACACCGAATCCCTCCAAGGCTCCGTGGTACTTTCTGGGCCTGCAGGAAATGCTGGTCTATTTTGATCCCTGGATGGCAGGCGTGGTGCTGCCCAGCATCATTCTGGTCGGCCTGATGGCCATCCCCTACATCGACTTCAACAAGCTGGGCAGCGGCTATTACACGTTCCGGGAACGCCCCTTCGCCATCAGCATGTTCATGTTCGGTTTCCTGCCGCTCTGGGTGGCGATGATCGTGCTGGGCACCTTCCTGCGGGGGCCGAACTGGAACTTCTTCGGGCCGTACGAGTACTGGGACGTTCACAAGCTGGAACTGCTCAATAACATCAACCTGTCCGACTGGTTCTGGTTTCGGGTAATGAACCGCCCGCTGCCCGTGGCGCCGGCCGGTTCCAGCCAGTTCGTCCAATTGCTGTACATCCTGCTGCGGGAATCGGTGGGGCTGGTCTGCGTGCTGGCTTATCTGGTGATCCTGCCGCCGGTTCTGGCAGCGACAGTCTTCCGCAGTTTCTTCGCCCGGATGGGCTTCCTGCGTTACATGATCCTGGCCAACCTGCTGCTGTTCATGGCGGCGCTGCCGCTGAAGATGCTGCTGCGCTGGTCCGCCAACCTGAAATATATCGTGTCCATCCCGGAGTACTTTTTTAACATCTAGCGGTGACCGGCAGCGTCCCTGGCCCCAATTGCTCCAGACCTGCTTTCCCAGCCCGATGCGTTGAGTTCCGAACCATGCCGGCGACAGACGATTATCTGCGCGACCCGAAATTCATGCACAAGGTGTTCTGTGTCAGCGCCGTCGCGCTGTTCCTGGCCACCGTGTGGATGATGTGGGCCGACTACGCCGATGAATGGCGGACCTATCAACGACAGGCCCTGGCCTTCATCGCCGCGAAAGACCGCGCCCGCATCGCACAGATTGAAGCCGCACCGGAACACCAGGCGGAACTGGCCGCTGCCAAAGAGCAGATCAAACTCGCACGGCAGGAACTCGAGAAACGGCATGCTGACGTCGCGGCAGTGGAAGCGGACGTCACACAGCTCGCGCAGCAAAACGCCGCCACCATGCGGGAGCTGCGTCTGGCCCGCGCGGTCCGGGATGTGGACCGAGCCAGCTACGGCCTGACCATCCGCGACAGTGCTCCTGCAGACGAGCAAGCTGGGGCGCTGGAGAAATTCCGGCAGGCCGAGGAAGCCGCACAGCAACTGGAAATCCGGAACGCCGAGGAAGCGCTGGCCCTGCACACCGCCAGGACGAAGCTCACCGATCTGACTGGCGCCCGTGATCAGGCCGAAAAAGAGTTGAAGTCGCTCAATTCAAATATCGACCGGCTGACGGCGGCGATCAACCGGATTGAGCCGTCACACTGGTTCCCGGCCTTCAAGCGCAATTTGATGCTGATGCCGGTCATTAACGGCTTCAACTCTCCCGAGCGCATCCAGCAGGACTGGTTGCCGCAGTTGAAGATCGATCTGGGCGGCATGTCCAAAGTCGACCGCTTTGATCGCTGCCGCACCTGTCATTACACGATCGACCGCGTCGAAACGGGCACGGAACCTGCGTTCCCGTTTGATCCGCACGGCAACGGCGAGAACGGCAAGTACCCGCAGCCGTTCGCCAGTCATCCGCGTCTCGACCTGTTCCTGACGTCGACCAGTCCGCACCCCATCAGCCAGTTCGGCTGCACTGTCTGCCATGAAGGCCAGGGGTCCGGCACGTCGTTCCAGAATGCCTCGCATACACCGAACGACCCGCACCAGTTGCAGGAGTGGCAGCAGAAGTACGGCTGGTTCGACAATCACTTCTGGCAACTCGGGATGCTGCCCGAGCGATTCCGCGAATCGACCTGCATCAAATGCCACGTCAATGTGACGGAACTCGGTAACAACCAACAGTTCGGCGCGACGGCTCCCAAAGTTGTCGAAGGCTACAACCTCGTGAAGGAGTATGGTTGCTTCGGCTGCCACGAGATTCACGGCTTCGACGCCGGCAAGGTGATCGGTCCGGACCTGCGTCTGGAACCGGTCACGGCGGAAGCAGCTCAGCAAATCGCCGACGATCCGACGCAGGTCGCCGGGACGATGCGGAAGGTCGGACCGTCGCTGCGGCATCTGGCCTCCAAGGTCGACGACCGCTGGGTGGCCTACTGGACCGAGGAGCCGAAGCGGTTCCGTCCGACGACCCGCATGCCGCAGTTCTTCCACCTGTCCAACCAGCACGATGCCCTGGCGGAAAAGTTCAATCCGCTTGAACTGGCGGGTATGTCCCAGTATCTGCTGACGAAATCGCAGCCGCTGGACCTGCTGACGCCCGCTGAGGGGTATCAGCCGGATGCCGCACGCGGCAAGGCACTGTTCGGCACCAAAGGCTGCGTCGCCTGCCACACGCATCAGGACGTGCCGGCGATCAACGCGGACTTCGGCCCGGATCTGTCCCGCATCCAGGCGAAGCTGCGTTCCGGAGCCGCCGGCTTCAACTGGCTGTATACCTGGATTCGCGAGCCGGAACGGCATCATCCGCGCACGAAAATGCCGCATCTGTTCCTGACTCCCGAAGGAACCGGCGCGACTCAGGTCGATCCGGCGGCGGACATCGCAGCCTTCCTGCTGAACCTGTCAGGGTCGCCCGCTGATTTCAAAACAGCGGAAACCTGGCCCGCGATTGAGTTCAACGACCAGCATCTCGATGACCTGGTGCAGAACTTCCTCGGGAAGTTGCTGACGCAGTCACAGATTGCCGACCTGCTCAAGACCGGGCACTATCCCTACCCGGCCGGCAGGATCAAGGGCGACGAAATCGAACTGGCCAGCGATTCCACGGGCGACCTGAATCGCGACGAGTGGCGCAGCAGAAAGCTGAACTATGTCGGCCGCAAGACCATCACCCGCTACGGCTGTTACGGCTGCCACGATATTCCCGGATTTGAAGTGGCCCGGCCGATCGGCACTGCCTTGCAGGACTGGGGCAAGAAAGACACCTCGCGTCTGGCGTTTGAACACATTCACGAGTATCTGCAGCACCACGGCCAGCCGGCGCTGGGCGTGCCGTACGAGACGTTCACCAAAGATGACGCACAACGCCTGAAACTGGAGTCCACGACCGGCGTGCGGATCATCGGCGGTCGCGGCCCAGGCGGCCCGACCATCCGCACCGAACTGATGGCGGACCAGCATACCGACGGGAAAACCAGTGGTTTCACACTGCAACGCGACGACGTGATCGTGGGTTATGACAACATCGCGGTAGCAGATGCGGCCGGTCTGGATGCGCTCCTGCAGTCGTCGGTGGCGGGCTCGCGGGTGACGCTGAATCTGTGGCGCGACGGCGAGGAACTGACGGTCGCTGCCTGGCCGGACGGATCGCTGGCCCAGCGCGTCCATGCCGGAATGGAAGCTGCCGTGCGGGACGAACTGTCCGGCGCAGCGGGTGCGCGGGAACTTTCTGCCGGCTTCTATTACGACAGCCTGAATCATCATGGTCGTCCCGGCTTCCTGTGGCAGAAGCTGCGGCAGCCGCGCAGCTACGACTACAAGCTGACCGAGACCAAACCATACGACGATCGTCTGCGGATGCCGAAGTTCCCGTTCAATGAAGACCAGATCGACGCCATCGCCACGTTCATTCTGGGCCTGCGGGCAGAGCCGCCGGCGGAAAACTATCTGTATCAGCCACAAGGCCGCGCGGGCGCGATTCTCCGCGGGGAACAGCTGATCGAGAAGTTCAACTGCGCGTCGTGTCACATGCTGGATCTGCCGACGATTCGCTACGGCGTGAATGTCGACGACCTGTTCGCGTCCGATCCCACATCGGAATTCCCGGAAGCCGTGAAGTTGCTGGAACAGCTCAAGCCGGCGCGGAACGGTCTGACCGGCGAGACGGTGGTCGTGAAGACGGAAGAGGGACTGCAGACGTTGCCGGTGCTCAGCTTCCACGGCCAGGTGACCGCATATCCGTACCCCGACGATGATCCGCTCGATCAGGAGTACGTGGCCGAATTGTGGGAGACGCTGCAGGTCGACGACATCGTGATGTATCCCACCACGAAACTGATCTTCCCCGCGCTGGCGCTGCAAGGCATCACGCCGGCAACGGGCGGGCAGTTTGCGGAATGGCTGGCCCAGAAACTGACGGCAGATGGCCAGGTGAAGCAGCTGCCGCTGGGCTATCAGGCAGCGCCGCCGCCGCTGTATCGGGAAGGGATCAAGGTCCAGACGCCGTGGCTGTACAAGTTCCTGCGGAATCCGACGCAGATCCGGCACACGACGGTGTTGCGGATGCCCCGGTTTAACATGAGTCCGGCAGAGGCGCAGGATCTGGCCAACTATTTTGCCGCGGTCGACGGGGCCGGTTACCCCTATCAGACCCTGCCGCAGACGGAAGCCCCCTACCTCAACGCTGCGAACTCCAGGTTCCACGCAGAATTCCCGGACAAGTCCGACGACTATCTGGCGGAAGCCTGGAAGGTGCTGAACAGTCCGCTGTGCGTGAAGTGCCATGCCGTCGGCGGCCGGGTGCCGGTCAGCACCGACCCGGCGAATGACATCCGGGCGCCGAACCTGGACCTGGCGGGCGAGCGGCTGCGGCCCGACTGGCTGCTGCTGTGGCTATACAAACCGCCGTGGATCACGCCGTACACGTCGATGCCGCAGAATTTTCCTCCCGGAAAGAAGAACCTGGCAGGATTATTCGGCGGCGAGGGCGACCTGCAGACCAAAGCCGTCCGCGATGCCCTGATGAATTACCGGCATTTGATGGAACGGGATGGCCGGATCGTCTACGATCCTGATAATCCCGCCCCCAACCCGCCCGCCGACACCACCTCTGGAACAGGAGGCCGCTGATGAAACGGAAATTCCGGTCTGCACCCGCTGTTCCTGCGTCCATTTTTTCGACGCCGACAGTCTCCCGACTCCTGCTGGCACTGGTCGCTGGTTGCACCCTGTTGACCATCGCCGGTTGCGGCGGTGGTGCGAGCCTGAAACCAGGCGTGACCTTCCTGCCCGGTGATCCGGAAGAACCGGAACCAGAGGCCGAAGAGGAAATGGCCGGCGAGGTCACATCGACCACAGAGAGCGAGACGACTCCGGCGCCAGCAGAAATGACGGCCGCTGCTCCGACGGCAGAACCCGTGAAGGAAACCCCGGCGACGCCGGCTCCAGCGACAGAAACTCCTGTCACAGGAGGATTTGGCACGATCCGCGGTCGAGTGGTCGTCCAGGGCGAATTTACGGCGTTGCCCCCGATCTATGAAAAGAACGCGGCCCCGAAAGATCCCGCGGTCTGCGGCATTGAGTCAGCGCCGAACCAGTCCGCGGTCGTGAACAACGGCGGACTGGCCAATGTGTTCATCTACCTTGGCAAGGTTCCAAAGGACGTCGAGATTCCTGCCCCGCCGGCGACGGTCGAGTTCGACCAGCGGCATTGCGTGTTCGCACCGCACGTGCTGGTCGTGCAGACCGGCCAGCTGATCAAGGTGTTGAACGATGATGCCGTCGCGCACAACACGCACACCTATCCCAAACGCAATACGCCTTTTAACAAAACGGTCGCCCCCAACGATCGCGCCGGGATCGAGCTGACCTACGGCCGGCCGGAAACGCAACCGCTGCAGGTCGGTTGCGACATCCATCCGTGGATGATTGCCTACCATTTGCCGGTGGATCATCCCTGGGCGACGGTCTCCGCAGCGGACGGCAGCTTCGAGATCCGCAACGTGCCGTCCGGCAGTCATGAATTCAAGATCTGGCACGAGAAGGGCGGCGAACTGGAACGGGCGCTGGCCATCACGGTCAAACCGAATGAAACCGTTGAGATTGAAATTCCCGTAGCCACCTCGAAGCTCAGCCAGTTCCAGGGCCCGGCTTCCCGACAGATTCAACTTTCGTCCACCCGCTGATGGCCAGACTTGCTGTTGGTGGACCGGACCGGATGCTTTCCATGACACGAATCCCGCACGTTCGACAGATGTTCGCCGGACTGCTGCTGACAGCGGTCTGCGGTCTGTGCGGCTGCACGCCCAACCCCGAAGCGCAGTTCACCTGGCGCGAATCCACGCAGGACTTGCTGCCGGAAGCCCGCCGGGCCCTGCAGAAGTCGATCGTCGAACAGTTCGGCACCCCCGACAATCTGGTGGCCTGGGAACGGATGCCGGTCGCTTACGGCGGCCAGCAGGGCACCGTCGTCGATCCGGCAGAGGATCTGAAGCTGGGCGATCTTCAGATCGCAGTCGCCTGGAACACCGATAGCGAGGACGTTGATGGCGAGGAGGCTGACGCAGGGTCAGCAGCAGCAGTCAAGCCGCCGGCCGTGCATGTCAACGATGAGTTGACCTGGCTGTCCGGTCCCTCGGCCCGCAAGAAGACGCGGACCACGAAGATCACTGCGATTTCCGACGACGGGCGGGTGCTGACGCTGGCGGATAAGGTCAAGGCTCCGGCGGACAGCACGTTTGTCGTCAACTTCGGCGAGCAGCTGCAACTCGGCCGCATGGTCTACATGAAGAACTGTATGCACTGCCACGGCGTCTCCGGCGACGGGGCCGGTCCCACGGCGAAGTATCTGAATCCGCTGCCGCGGGATTACCGGCTCGGCGTGTTCAAGTTCACCGAGACCATGGCCACCGAACGGGTCACGCGGGACGACCTGTGGCGGATCATCAAGGACGGCATCCCCGGCACCTACATGCCCTCGTTCCTGTTGCTCAAGGACGAGGAAACCCGGGCAGTAGTCGAATACGTCCGCTGGCTGGCGATGCGCGGCGAGATGGAAAAGCGGATGGGCGACGAGCTGGCCGACTTCTCGCTGACATCGGTTCTGGACGATTACCAGCAGCAGCGGAACAGCTACGACGCGGAAGTGGCTGCCGGCGAGAAGCCGGAGTCGGTTCCGAACCGGGCGGCGATCATCAAGGAGTATCGCGAGGAAGCCAAAACCTACGTCGAGGAAGATTTCGCAGACACCGTCGACGGCACGTCTGAATTCATCGCCGGGAACTGGGAACGCGCCCAGGAGCCGGAGAGCATCATCGTGCCGTCGGTCCCGCGTGTGGAAGACACACAGGCATCGCGGGACAACGGCCGGTTGCTGTTCCTGTCGGACAAGACCAAATGCTACACCTGTCACGGCACGACCGGCAAAGGCAACGGTGCGGCCGTGGAAGACTTCTGGCCGAAGCCCGGGTCGACGGATAAATATGAACAGCGCGGTCTGCACGACGTCTGGGGCCACGTCGTTCCGCCGCGAAATCTGACGCTGGGTCAGTATCGGGGTGGTCGTCGTCCGGTCGACGTGTTCCGCCGGATCTATGCCGGCATCAAGGGCACGCCGATGCCGGCTTTCGGCGGAACGGTGCTCAAGGATGAAGAGGTCTGGGACATCGTGAACTTCGTCATGAGCCTGCAATTTGAAGGCGGCAACAGTCCGACGATCAATCCTCCGCAAGTGGCGACGAACCCGGTCCGTTAACGCAGCCGCCGCGCTGGCCAGTCAAAGGAAATCCTGTGGGCAAGTTCTGGGCGATCTTCTTCGTTGCATCGGCGATCCTGGCGGTCGCGGTCTGCGCGGTCGCGCCCGATTACCAGTGGTGGTTCCCCGGCGACGGCCGGGCGCATTCCACGCTCGGACAGAAGATTGACGACCTGTTCTACCTGATTCTGGTCATCGTGGCGGTGACGTTCATCGGCACGCAGGCAGCGCTGGGCTACGTGTTGTGGAAGGGCGCCACACCGGCCCCGGAGCAAAAGGCCCTGTTCACTCACGGCAGCCATACCCTGGAAGTGATCTGGACCATCGTGCCGTCCGGCATCCTGCTGTTCATCGCCCTGTATCAGATGGACGTGTGGGCGCAGTATCGCATTCGGAGCTATTACCCGAAGGCGATGGAGCCGGTCGCTGAAGTCACTGCCCGGCAGTTCGAGTGGCGCATCCGCTACCCGGCTCTCGGCAAGCGGCTGATGCCCACCCCCCAGCCGGACGACATTTACACTGTTAACGATCTCCGGGTGCCGACCGGTCATCCGGTGGCGATCAGCCTGCGCAGCGACGACGTGCAGCACTCCTTCTTTGTGCCCGAGTTGCGGGTGAAGCAGGATGCAGTGCCGGGTCTGGTGATCCCCGTCTGGTGGGAAATGACAGACACCGGGACGTTCGACCTCACCTGTGCAGAACTGTGCGGCTGGGGGCACTACAAGATGAGAGGCCGCGTGATGGCGATGTCCGAAGCGGAGTTCCTCACCTGGAAGAACCAGGCAGCCCAGGCCCAGTTCTTCGACGGCACCACCACCAACGCAACCGCATCCGAAGCCGATTCCAACAACTGACCACGGACAACTGACAACGATCACGCCTCCGGGCCGCTCGCACCAGCCGCAGCCAGCCGGCCCCGGAGAGCATGAACCGCCGCGAATCCGCAGACCAGGGACATTGCAACCCTCTGGCCATGACCGTGACAAAGACATTTGCACGATCCTGCCGCCAGGAAAGGCCAGACTTGTGAGTACTGTTTCTCCCACGATCGAGAGCACCGGCGGACATGGTGAGCAGGCTCACGGCCACAGCCACCATCCCGAACCGCATCCGCTGTCGCTGCTGATGGCACTGCCGACCTTTTCCCGCGATCACAAGGTGATCGGGCTGCAGTTCCTGATCACCACCCTGCTGATGCTGATGGTCGGCGGTGCGCTGGCCCTGGGCATCCGCTGGCAGCTGGCGTTCCCGTGGCAACGGATGCCGCTGCTGGGCGACTGGCTGTTCGCAGCGCAGGGGGGCCAGATCTCCCCTGAGACCTACACCATGCTGGTCACCATGCACGCCTCGGTGATGATCTTTCTGGTGATCATTCCCATCCTCGCCGGCGCTTTCGGGAACTTCCTGATTCCGCTGCAGATCGGCGCGGACGACATGGCGTTTCCCACACTGAACATGCTCAGCTACTGGTTCATGTGGCCGGCGATTCTCATGTTCGGCTGTGCCCTCGGACTGTTCGACGGGCTGATGCCGTTCGACTCCATGCGCGTTGGTGGCATGGCCGCCGGCGCTGCCCAGGGCTGGACCAGCTATCCCCTGCTGGCGGCCCTGCCGGAAGCAGCTCCCGGCTCGCGCGTCGCCCAGAACTACTGGTTGATCGGCCTGACGCTCGTCGGCGTGTCGTCGATGATGGGCTCCGTGAATTACATGACGACCATCATCAACATGCGGGCACCGGGGATGACGCTGTTCCGCATGCCGCTGACGATCTGGAGCATGTTCATCACCGCCATCCTGCAGGCATTCGCCCTGCCGGTCCTGACCGCGGCAGGCTTCATGCTGCTGGCAGACCGCACCCTGGGCACCTGCTTCTTCATTCCGTCGGGCATCGTCGTCAACAACGCGGCACCAACCGTCGGCGGCGGGCAACCGCTGTTGTGGCAGCACCTGTTCTGGTTCTATTCGCATCCCGCGGTCTACATCATGCTGCTGCCGGCAATGGGCATGGTTTCCGACATGCTGGCCTGCATGAGCCGCAAGCCGGTGTTCGGTTATAAACCGATGGTCTACTCGATGGCAGCGATCGCCGGCCTGGGCTTTATCGTCTGGGGCCATCACATGTTTATCTCGGGCATGAACCCGGCGCTGGGCATGACGTTCATGGTCTCGACGATCATGATCGCGCTGCCGTCGGCCGTGAAGACGTTCAACTGGATCGGCACGATGTGGGGCGGACGACTGGTGTTCAACACCGTGATGCTCAACAGCGTGGCGTTTGTGTCGCTGTTCGTCGTCGGCGGTCTCTCCGGCATCTTCATGGCAGCCGTGCCGGTCGACATCTACATCCACGACACCTACTTCATCGTGGCCCACTTCCACTACGTGCTGTTCGGAGCCACGCTGTTCGGCGTGTTCGGAGCCATCACGTTCTGGTTCCCGAAAATGTTCGGCCGCATGATGAATGAAACGCTCGGCAAGATTCACTTCGTGCTGACGTTCATCGGCTTCAACTGCACCTTCTTTCCGATGCACCTGCTGGGAGTCGGTGGCTTCCCCCGCCGCTATGCCGACCCTTATCACTTCCCGTATCTCGAACACCTGCTGCCGATGAACCAGTTCATGACCGGGGCCGCCATCCTGATGGGATTCGCCCAGCTCATCCTGCTGTTCAATTTTTTCAGCAGCATGTTCATCGGCAGGAAGTGCGGCCGGAATCCCTGGAACGCGAACGGTCTGGAGTGGCAGACCCCGTCGCCGCCCGGACACGGAAATTTTGACGTCCCGCCGGTGTGCTATCATGGACCGTACGAGTATTCGTCGCCGCTCACCCCGGACAAGGATTTCCTGCCCCAGACCGAATACGTCCCGCTGGAACACCGCGCGTCCGTGGCCCATCTCACACAACATTGACCTGGTCAATACAATTATTGAGCCACGGATTGAACACGGATGAAACACGGATCAAGGCAAAGGCAAGTTTTTCTGAATTCAATCCGTGGCTAAAACCTCTTCCCGTTTGTTCGCTGTTTGTCTGCTGCAAAGTTGACTGCTGATGAAGACAGATTCCTATAACCCCTGGCTACACGGTCTGGCGTGGCTGACGACGATTGTCGCGCTGCTGCCGATCGGGATGGGGGCAATCGTGACTACCGTCGATGCCGGCATGGCATTCTCCGACTGGCCGACTTCCCACGGTCAGGGAATGCTGGCGTTTCCGTGGCTGAAGTCGACCGGCGACGAGTTCCTGGAACATGGCCACCGTCTGGCAGGTATGTTGATCGGGTTCATTACGCTGATTCTCGCCGGTGTGGCCTTCATGACGGAGTGCCGGGCAGGCTCGCGCGGAGTCGTCGCGGCGATTCTGGGCGGTGTGATTCTGCAAGGCATGCTCGGCGGCTGGCGGGTGCTGGCCGATGAGCGGGTGATCGCCATGCTGCATGCCATTTTCGCCGCCATCGTATTCAGCCTGATGGCGGTCCTGGTGATGATGACCAGTCGCAAGTGGACGACCACGCCGGAAATCGCCGACCGACAGGCCGGGCGACGCGCACTGCTCACCGGTCTGGTGCTGGTCGTGGTGCTCGCAGTGCAGTATCTGCTGGGCAGCCTGTTACGGCACCTGGCGATTGCCGAGGCCTGGCTGGTTCATCCCTGGTTCGCGATTGTCGTCGTGCTGTCTGCCGGCGTCTTTCTCGGACTGTGTACCCGCACCGGGTCTCGGGCACTGCAGCGGTCGGCCGCGTTCGTGGTCGGACTGATCATCGCCCAGGCAGCCCTCGGCCTGGTGACGTGGGGCGTGCGTTACGGATTTCCGCAGTGGGACATCGTTGCCGTCCAGCAATCATCGCTGCAGGTGGCAGTCCGGTCCCTGCATAAGGCCCTCGGGTTATTGACGCTCCTGTCCGCTGTGGTGGCAGTGGTACGCCTCTGGCATCTGTTACCGGCCCGCACCACCCGGGAGTCGCTGCCGCAACCGGTTTCCCTGGCAGCGCCGCAGACCGGAGGTGCCCTGTGAACAGTGCTGCTGAAGCCACTCCCGTTCGTTCTTCCGCGCTCCCGCTCGAAGTCGTGCCCATGTCCGTCTCGACGCGGTTCGCTGACTATCTCAGTCTCGCGCGGCCGCGCATCGCGATCATGGTGCTGATCACGGTCAGCGTGGGTTTCCTGGTCGGACACGAAGGTCAATGGCTGGCCAGCGGGGTCTCCGCGCTGGCGCTGTTGCATGCCTGGCTGGGGGTCACACTGGCCACGGCCGGTTCCTCCGCGCTGAACCAGTGGCTGGAACGCAAGACCGATGCCCGCATGGCCCGCACGATGGATCGCGCCCTGCCCTCCGGCCGGCTGAGTCCGCTGGAGGTCGCCACCCTGGGATTTTGCCTCTGCATCGCTGGCTGTCTGTATCTGGCGTTCACCGTCAACCTGCTGACCGCCTGGCTGACGGCGCTGACGTCGATCATCTATGCGTTCCTGTACACGCCGCTCAAGCGCTGGACTTCGCTCTGTACGGCCATCGGTGCGATCCCGGGTGCGATGCCGCCGGTCCTCGGCTGGACCGCGGCCGGGCAATCGCTGGATCTGGGCGCCTTCAGCCTGTTCGGCCTGATGTTCTTCTGGCAATTCCCGCACTTCCTGGCGATCGCCTGGCTGTATCGCGAAGACTACCTCGCCGCCGGGTTACGCATGCTGCCGGGCGGACGACCGCTGCCGCACGTCACCGGCCTGATGGCCACCGGTTATGCGCTGGGTCTGTTGCCGATCAGCCTGATTCCCGGCTGGATGGGGATGGCAGGCAATACCTATTCGGTGCTCGCGATCGTGCTGGGACTGATTTACCTGGTGGTGTCGATCCAGTTCGCCGTGGAAGAAAACCGCAAGACGGCCCGCCAGGTGTTGTGGGTCTCGCTGATTTACCTGCCGGTCATTCTCGCTGCCCTGGCGGGAGACCATATCCGGTTAATCCAATGAGTTGAGGGTTGAGAGTCAAGAGTTGAGAGTCAGGAGAATACCAGGGCATGGACTCCAGATTTCGTCGGACATCGACGCCGTCCGGTCAACCGACGGTCGCTCATCGTACCAAGGCATTTTGACTCTCAACCCTTAACTCTCAACCCTCAACTCTCCCTCCCCCCGAGTTCGCCGCTATGACTCATGGATCTGCTGCTCCCACGCTCCGCATGGGGATTCCCATTCCGAACGCCAAGCTCGGGATGTGGCTGTTCCTGGGCACCGAGATCATGTTCTTCACGGCGTTCATCGGCACCTACATCGTGATGCGGATGGGCTCGCCCGGCTGGCCTACCGACGTCAACATCACCCATATCAACATTGCTTACGGCGGCATCAACACGTTCGTGCTGATCGTCTCCAGCTTTCTCGTGGTCCTCGCCCACGACTGGCTGCTGGCGGGCAAGTCGAAAATCGCCCGGCTCGCCATGCTCGCCACGCTGGGCTGCGGCATCCTGTTCCTGGGCATCAAGGGGCTGGAGTACGCCGGCAAGTTCGAGTACGACATCCTGCCCGGCCGCATCCCCGAAAGTAACCAGCAGTCAATGAACAAGCTGGTGAATGAACTTCAGGCACGGCTCGACCGGCAACTCGCCATCAGCTTTCCTGAAGGGGCTAACCGGGAAGAACGTCTCGCCGAACTCGATACGAAGTTGGCAGAAAAGTCTGCCGAAGATCCCGCCAAACCCGACACCGGCCACCTGGCAGCCCTGAAGAAGTTTTCCACGCAGTTCGTCAACCTGCGAGAACATGTCCGCAGCGAGGTCTCGCTGTCCGTCCCGTTCGCGGAACTCGACCAGTTGCGCAACGAGGCCGATGCTGCGAAGATTCCGAAACTGGAACTGGGCGTCATCCCGGTCCACGGGACAGGGCATGGCGAGGCTGCCGGGCATGCGGCAGATCCCGCTACCGTCGTCGGCTACTTTGAACAGATGCAGCACGATCCGGAAGTCGGACAGTTCGTCGCCGACTTCGATATCGCCCGCATCCGGCCGATCCTGTACGGCAACCTGTTTGCCTCGAATTATTTCCTGATGACCGGCTTCCATGCCATTCACGTAATCGTCGGTCTCATCCTGTTTGCGCTGGCGATCCTGCGCAATCCGCTGACGATGGCCGATGCCATCTTCGTGGAGAACATCGGCCTCTACTGGCACTTTGTGGACCTGGTCTGGATCTTTCTGTTCCCGCTGATTTACATCATCTGAACCGGCACAGCCGCTGACTTCGGACTGCTGACGAACCCGGACTGTGGATAAGGACTGTCATGGCTCGCGAATCGCAGGGAACGCATGAATCGCACTTCGCCACCTATTTTACGGTGTTTCTGGCGTTGTGCGGGTTGACGGGGCTGTCGGTGGTGGCAGATCTCTTGCACATGGCCGACAGGAACGTGCTGCGGGTGATCGTGCTGTCGATCGCGACGGCCAAGGCGCTGTGCGTGATGCTGTTCTTCATGCACCTGAAATTCGAGCGGGCCTGGAAATACCTGCTGCTGGTACCCACGCTCATTTTGGCAACGGCGCTCCCGTTCGCCCTGATGCCGGACATCGCGCTACCGTACTACACTCCGGAAGTGCCGCCGCGGCGGGAATACGCCCGTATGCTGGCAGCAGAGGCGTTGCAGGAACGCGAAGCGCATGCCACGCCGCAGTCGGCAGAACCTGGAGAAGCAGCGCCTGCCAGCGGAGCACAGCCCGCAGCCGGCGCGCACTGATGCCTGCACCATCGTCATCGCCCACGTCATCGTTGTCGACTCCCGGAGAAACCGGGGCGATTCTCGAAGTCCGGCAACTGTCGTTCTCCTACGGTGAGCGAGCGGCGCTGACCGACGTCACCTTCGACGTCTTCCCCCGGGAAATCTTCGGTCTGCTCGGTCCCAACGGCGGCGGCAAGACCACCTTGTTTCGCCTGCTGACGACCCTCTTGCCCGTCCCGGCCGGACGAATCACCGTCTGTGGTCTCGACCCGGCAACCGATCCTGCGGCGGTCCGGAACCAGTTGGGCATCACGTTCCAGTCACCCAGCCTCGACGGCCGGCTCACAGTCGCGGAAAACCTGAAGCATCAGGGGCATCTGTATGGTCTTCGCGGGGCCGCCCTGCAACAGCGGATCGACCGGGTCACCGGCTGGCTGGGCGTGACCGATCGTCTGTCGCAGCGCGCGGAAACGCTGTCCGGCGGCCTGAAACGACGGGTGGAAGTCGCCAAGAGCCTGCTGCACCAGCCACGGTTGTTGATCCTTGATGAACCCAGCACCGGTCTCGATCCCGGGGCCCGTCTGGATCTGATGGCAGCGCTGAACCGCGTTCGTGCAGAAGAAGGCGTCACCGTGCTGATTACCACCCATCTGATGGACGAAGCCGAGCATTGCGACCGGCTGGCGATTCTGGACCGCGGCCGGTTGGTGGCCTGCGACACTCCCCGCTCATTGCGCCATTCGCTCGGGGGCAGTTCGGTGAGAATCACTACGGCCCGGCCTGACGCACTGGCGGCCCAGATCCGCGCGGACTTTGCGCTCGTGGTGCAGGTTCCCGGCAACGAACTGCGGATCGAACATGCTGAGCCGCTGCAGTTGCTGTCGCAACTGGTGGAGAAGTATCCGGATCAGATCGATTCCATCGCCCTGGCCCGGCCAACGCTGGAAGACGTCTTCATCCAGCGCACCGGCCATCTGTTCCAGGAACCGGCGGAATCATTGCCGGGAAGATGAACGCCGGCGAAAGCTGGCGTTCGCCTCAATACCCGCCCGCAGCGCGAGTTTTGAAGTGGCGCGTTGCAGAAATGTGATCATGTCAAAAGCAGGGACCGGCAGGGATTCGTTGTCTAGCCCCGGCAGGGGCGAAAGATGGTAGCCCCGGGTGTCAACCCGGGGTAAAGCGTTACCCACGAGGGACTTTAGCCCCGACAGTGGCGGCAGAACCCTGGCCATGACCGCGCGTTCTACCGCCCCTGTCGGGGCTGGGCTTGTCTGAGGGCGACGTAACCCCGGGTTACCACCCGGGGCTACGATCTTTCGCCCCTGTCGGGGCTAAATACCCTGTGAATAACGTCTTTTCATGACAGGGTCTCTGCATGTCCGTCTGTTCCGCCAATCAAAGGCGCAACTTCAAAACTGGCGCTGCGGGCTGGTGTTTAAGCTCCAACCGGCACTATGCGGCCGGGCTATTCCAGGCCTGCACCGAAGACATCATCTCCCGGAGCAGCGGGAGCGGGCGATGAGCCGTCCGCGAGCGGGGTGGCCTGATCTTCCCGGACCGGGCGGGGCCGGCGTTCTTTCCGGCGTTTGGGTGGCCGGGAGTCTGGCAGGGATTCCGGAGCGGATTCGGCCACGGGTTCCTGTCGGCCACGCAGTCCCTGTTCGTTCCTGCCAGCAGGTGGATTCGCCCCTGCATCGGGGGGAGGGGCGTCATTCCCGCCGCGGGAAAAGGTCCGGCGACGAACCCTGCCAGGCAGCGGGGTCGCCAGTTCTTCCTCGGTGAGATGAAACTCGGCGACCGGAATCTCGGGAGCCGACATCAAGCTCGACGGCCGCGGGACGGCATTGCGTTCGGCGACGATCTGCATCCAGGGATGATCGGCACACTTCCGACACCGCATCGCCACGCAGTCGCCGGGCAGGCGGCATTCGTCGCCGCAGTTCGGGCAACGCCACTGCCGTCGCATGTCCAGATTGCGTCGAAAGCCCGGGCCTTTCATGAGATCACCCGTAGATACGATAGAAGAGAAGGAAGCGCGAAACTGCCAGCGTGGGTTGCTGATCTGAGACGACTGGCGGTCGCCATCCAGTATAGCGAATCCGGATGGGTTATTCGCAGCGGTCACCGGCCTGGACCTGCCGACCGCGGAGAAAATCGCTGGCGGGCATCGGACGTTTGCCGTCGGGATGGACTTCGCGCACTTCCACGGCGGCGTCCTGACAACGAATGGTGAAGCTGTTCGCCGTGACGGCGACGATGGTTCCCGGCGACTCACTCCCGTCATGGAACACCGGTTCGACGGCGAGCAGTTGCAGCCGCAGCGGTGGTTTGCCGGGCGTGTGCAGATGAGTAAACGGTCCCGGCCACGGCTGCATTCCGCGGACATGCCGTTCCACTTGCTTAGCTGTTTGCGCGAAGTCGATGCGACCATCGGCCTTGCTGAGTTTGCCGACGTGAGTCGCCTGCGTGTGATCCTGCTCAACGGCAGTCGCGGTTCCGGTTTCAAGCTCCCTCACCACCTGCAGGGTGATCTCCGGCGCGAGCGCCGCCAGGCGTGCCTCCAGTGACCCGGTGGTTTCGCGCGGCTGGATCGGCGTACGCACCATGCCCAGAATCGGGCCGGCATCAAGTTCCGGCACCAGCCGGATGATGGAAATGCCGGACTCCGCATCCCCGTTCAGAACGCTGGCGTGAATCGGCGTTGCCCCGCGATAGCGCGGCAGCAGCGAGGCATGGACGTTGATCGTTCCCAACCGCGGCATGTCGAGAATTTCACGCGACAGAATCTGCCCGTAGGCGGCGACCACGAACAGTTCGGCCTGCAGCGACCGCAGTTCCTCCACCGCAGCAGGCAGCTTGATCCGTGGCGGTTGCTGGACCGGGATCTCGCGGGCCAGCGCCAGTTCCTTGAGCGGATTCCGGTGCCGATGATGGCCGGCCCCTGAACGGTCCGGCTGCGTGATCAGCCCGCAGACGTGATGGGCCGAATCGCACAGCGACTCAAAGACCGGCAGGGCCAGCGGTCCGGTTCCCAGAAATGCAATCCGTAGCGCCATCGTGGTGACCAGATCCTGAATTACCTGGCGGACTTTGGTTCCAGACTGCGCAAGCGCTGTTTGGCGACTTCATCGTCGGGAAACAGGCCTTCCCCCTGTTTGCGACGGTATTGAAGCTCAAATTCGGCGATCTGGGCTTCGCAGGTCTGCCGCACCGACGGGACCATGCGATCGATGTACAGCACGCCGTCGAGGTGATCGGACTCGTGCTGCACTGCCCGTGATCCCAGTTCGGTCAGCGAATACTCAAACACACTCCCGCTGAGATCGAACGCCTCGACCACAATTTCGGCAGCCCGCTTCACGTCGCCATACATGCCGGGAAAGCTCAGGCAACCTTCCTCGCCTTCCGTCGTGCCTTTGCGACGCAGGATTTCCGGGTTGATGAAGACGAGTTCCTCGTCCTTCGCATCCTTGTCGCCGGTCAGGTTGAGGACGAACAGCCGGTACGGCAGATCGACCTGGTTCGCAGCGAGGCCGATGCCGTTGTGCGAGTACATCAGCTCGAACATTTCGGCGACCACCTTGCGAAGATCGGCATTGATCTCCTGGACCGGTCGCGATTTCCAGCGCAAGGCCGGATGAGGGTAAGGCACGATTTCCATCAGGGGGGATTTCAGTGGAGGTCGAAAAAACTTCTCGGGATGATAATAAGACAGCGAGCGAATTATGCAGTTTCCCAGTCTTCCATCAACAAATCAGGTACACGTTGAAATTCGCTCGTGTTGTGTGTGACGACCGTACAGCCGTTGCTGATGGCGATCGATGCGATCTGCAGATCATAAGGCCCAATCGGCTGACCTGCGATTTCAAGTTGGTAGCGGATTGTGGAATAGACCTCGGCGGCAGCCCCATCAAACGGAAGACATACAAATGGCTGGACCAGAGCCTCGACAGCGATCCGGTTTTTCTGCGGAAACGAACTTCGCTGCGCGCCGTAAAGCAGTTCACTCAGTACCACGGAGCAGATGGCGATCTCTGAAACAGACTTCGACTCGACATGCTGCCGCAAGGACGGGCTTTTCCCTCGCAGCCAGTTGACCCAGACATTCGTGTCCAGCAGAAACACCATCAGAGTTCCACCGCACAGGGAAGATCACCTTGAGCCGGGCGAGTGAATGAATCGTCGGAAATGGAACCGAATGTGCGATCCAGGAATCCCTCCGGCCACTCGGACGAGCAGGCCGGCTTCGCGGGATCTGTCTGCACTGGCCGGGCCACAATCAGCACACTGTATTCGATGTCGGGACAGTCCAGGGGAATCTGCAGCGATAACGTGCCATCAGACGTCGTCTTCTGCACGATTCTGATGGTCGTCATGGTGATTCCCCGTACAAAATCAGACCACGGAACATACCAGGCCTGATCATCACATCAGGCCTCGCGGCCTTCTCAGCCCAGGTTCATGCTGTGCAGGAACTCGTCGTTGGTCTTGGTGCGGCGCATGCGGTTGGTCAACAGTTCCATCGCTTCCACCGGGTTCATGTCGTTAATGACGCGGCGCAGAATCCAGACGCGGCGGAGTTCTTCCTCGCTCATCAGCAACTCTTCGCGGCGGGTGCCCGAGCGGTTGACGTCGATAGCCGGCCAGATCCGCTTTTCGACCATGCGGCGGTCGAGATGCAGTTCCGTGTTGCCGGTGCCCTTGAACTCTTCGTAGATCACGTCGTCCATCTTGCTGCCGGTATCGACCAGGGCCGTGGCGACGATGGTCAGACTGCCGCCCTCTTCCACATTCCGGGCAGCTCCGAAGAACCGCTTGGGATGTTGCAGGGCGTTGGCATCGACACCGCCGGTCAGGATCTTGCCGGAGTGCGGCACTTCGGTGTTCCACGCCCGGGCCAGTCGCGTGATCGAATCGAGGAAGATCACCACGTGCTGGCCGAATTCGACCATCCGCTTGGCTTTCTCGATGACCATCTCCGACACCTGGATGTGACGGCTGGGGGGTTCATCGAACGTGCTACTGATGACTTCGCACATGGGGCCTTTCACCTGGCGCTCCATGTCGGTCACTTCTTCCGGCCGCTCGTCGATCAGCAGGACGATGACATACACGTCCGGCTCATTGGCCAGCACTGCCTTGGCGAGTTGCTGCAGCAGAATCGTTTTACCGGCCTTGGGCGGCGACACGATCAGGGCCCGCTGACCCATGCCGATCGGAGCGACGATGTCGACCACGCGGGTGCTGATCAGCGTGGGATCGCCGGCCAGCCGCAGTCGACGTTCCGGATGCAGCGCCGTCAGATCGTCGAACGAGACCTTCTCGGTGAGGATGTTCGGGTCGTTGCCGTTGATCGCCTCGACGCGCAGCAGGGCGAAGTAGCGTTCGTTTTCCTTGGGCGGACGGATCTGGCCGGCGACCGTGGCTCCGGTCCGCAGGCCGAAGCGGCGGATCTGGCTCGGCGAAACGTAGATATCGTCCGGACAGGGCAGGTAGTGATAGTCCGGGCTGCGCAGGAAGCCGAAGCCGTCAGGCAGGATTTCCAGCGTGCCTTCGCCGAACATCAGCCCGTTGATCTTGGTCCGTTCTTTCAGGATCTTGAAAATCAGATCCTGCTTTTTCAAACCGGTGTAGTCGGTGATGCCTTCCTTGCGGGCCAGGACGATGAGTTCTTTCATCGTGCGGCGTTGCAATTCGGCAATATGGATGTCGTCGTTGCCGCGTTTGATTTCCTCGTAGCGTTCGTCTGCCGGGAAATTAATCTCGCTGTCGTCGTCCTCGTCTTCCGGTTCGGGAGCCCGGGCCCGCGCCGGGCGTTCCGGCGGAGCCAGCTCCTTGTCCTGATGATTCGCATGCCGATTGCCGGACGGTGCGGCATCCGCGAGCAATTCATCGGCTTCCCAGTCGCCGGGAGGTGTCGCAGCTGCTGCCGGCGGATTGGAGGCCAACGGACCAGTACCGGTTAACCGGGACAGAGACGGGCGCGGTTTCATCGACATGGAATTGACTTCAACTGGGGCAAACAAGATTGGATCGGGAGGGTGGGGCGAGAGAGCAAGCGAGACAGGAGCAACTTCAGGGTGTCAGACCATTCCATCAGTCAGCACATTCGATTCCCCGGGAACGCAGATTCGAGACTATCCCCGGGGAGTACGGTGACCGGGTTTTCCGGTCGGATCGAACCATTCCATTCTTCTGATTTTCCTGGAAACCGATTTCCGGACCTGACGCGCCACCGATGCCAGCCGGCGGTGTCGTCAATCGACCACGCAATATCGACAACGCACGATCAGGTCAGCCGGCAGGGATCAGAAACGAAAATGTGAGGGCTGTGCCACCGGGGCACTTCGCTCTCGTATGAGAAAACTTGCAGATTATCAGACAAACACCAGCGGGATTCAGGAAGACCGGGGCAGCCCCCGGAATCAGGCAGGAGACGGAGAGTTCATCGAGTTCCACGTGTGACTGCACGTCATTATGAAAGCGTCGGCAACAAAAAAACAACTCCCAAATTGCGAAAAATCCACGATTCAGACACAGAGATCCCGGCTGTTGCTGCGAGCAAATCAGGGGGATTCCGCCGCGATTCCATCACCGGATTCTGATGTCTGGATCAATCCCGTGACGAACTCCCGCAATCGCGTTCCGGCTGTCGACACTGCTCCCGTGTTCGGAATGCTGATGGTGGCGCAGGCCCGTTTCCGGTCGAGCGGCCACTGACTGGCTTCCCGGTTTGCCAGTTCCTCCGCTGACCAGCCTCGCGCCTGCACCCGTTGCTGACGATCTGCGAGCGGTGTGTCGATAAACACGATGGCGTTGCAGACGTCGGCCCAGTTCGCTTCCAGCAACACTGCGGCATCCAGCAAGACGCCCGGAAACTGTTGCCGGTCGATGCCCGAGATTTTCCGCTCGATCTCCTGCCGGATTGCGGGATGAACGATCGCTTCCAGGCGGGCACGAGCGGTGGCTCGATCAGCGTCACTCCCGAACACCTGCATAGCCAGCCGGCGACGATCGATGCTGCCGGTCTCACCCAGGATCTCCGGACCAAAGGCGGCGACCAGTTGCCGGCGCACCTCCGGCTGTTCCAGCACCGCGTGCCCCACCTTGTCGGCGTCGATCTGCAGCCAGGGTTCCCGTTCTGCGACCCAGCGGGCGACCGAGCTTTTTCCGGAGCCGATCCCCCCGACGATCCCCACCACCGGAACCGGAAATTTCGCGGAATGTGACACGTATTCGATTTCTGTATCTGTTATACCGGACTCGGTCAAACATGAGACGTTCTGCCCCGCGAACACAATCAGGGAGAAACGAATCATTTCTTGCCGCGGGCCGTACAAAACGGGAACCACCAATCCAGGAACCGTGATCACGGGATCAGAACCACTTTCCGGCGGAACGGTCGGACATCACAGCACGTCAATCCGTGAACATCAAGGAGGCTGCCGTCGTGACTCTCTGCCATGAATTGAACCCTGGCGAACCCGGCCGGTTTACCCGTCGCGAATTTCTCGGCACCGCACTGGTCGCGGCGCTGGCCACGCAACTCGCCGCTGCTCCCGCGCGAAAGCCGCATATTCTGCTGCGGTCGTCGTGGCAGGTCGTGAACATCGGCGACATCGCTCATACGCCGGGCGTGCTGGCACTGCTGCAGCGCAATCTCCCCGATGCGGAAGTGCGACTGTGGGCCTCGGGCGATCTGTCGGAGGAAGTTGCGGAGATGGAGCATCGCCGCTTCCCGGGACTGAAGATCGTGAAAGGTTCCATCAATGCCCAGGGAAAGGCGTCCAATGCCGACCTGGCAGACGCCGTGACCTGGGCGGATTTTCTGCTGCACGGTTCGGGACCATCGCTGGTCGCGGCCAAAGACGTCGCCGCCTTCGCCCTGCACACGGGCAAGCCCTACGGAATCTACGGCATCACCTATGGCGGTGCCGGTGAAGAACAACGCCAGACCATCTCCGGCGCCAGGTTCGCCTATTTCCGCGACACGGTGTCGCTGGCGAAAGCGAAGTCAGACGGCATCACTTGCCCGGTCATGGAGTTCGGACCGGATGGCGCCTTCGCCTGCGACCTGCGGAATGACGCTGCTGCAGACGCCTTCCTCCAGACCCACCAGCTGGAGCCGGACAAATTCCTGTGCTGCATTCCCCGGCTGCGCTACACGCCTTACTGGCTGGTGAAGAAGGGTCGCGCCTTCGATGCGGAGAAATATCGCCGGAATAACGAACGGGCGGAGCACGATCACGCTCCCTTGCGGGAAGCGATTACGCGGGTCGTGCGCGAAACCGGATACAAGGTGCTGGTCTGTCCGGAGGACATGACACAGATGAAGGTTGGCAAAGACCACCTGATCGACAAGCTGCCTCAGGACGTCCTGAAGCATGTTGTCTGGCGGGATCACTTCTGGCTGACGGACGAGGCGCTCAGCACCTACGTACGATCCGCCGGTTTCTTCGGGCTGGAAATGCACAGTCCGATTATGTGCATCGGCAACGGCATTCCTGCCATCGTCGGACGCTTTGCCGAACAGACTTCCAAAGGCTTCATGTGGAAAGATATTGGTCTGTCGGACTGGCTCTTTGACATGGACCAACCGGAGCAACTGGCTCGCTATGCTGCTGCCGTCGTTGAACTGGTGACTCAACCGGAAGCTACCCGCCAGCGAGTGGAGGCCGCACAGAAGATTGTCACCGAACGACAACAAATCAGCATGGCTCAACTGCAGCATGCACTACCGGGGTGATCGCTGCTGCCGCCTGGACTGCTTGCCGGCCCTGCACATTATCAGAACCCTGATTTCTCTCGCCGACGAACCAAATCGGGGGCATTTGGTTGCGCCAGTGATATTCAGCCGGACCTATAAAAGTCCAGCAGACCATGGAAATCCGGTCCAACGCAGGAAGCCGGTGCAACGCATTCGTCTAGTGCGTCACCAGCTCAAATTCCAGACTGCCGGCATCCGACGCACAGCCGACCGGCTGGCGATCCAGGATCTCTTCGCGGCGAATCGACACGTCCGGAGGAGCGGTGATGCCGATCCGCACGCGGCCCCCCTTGATCTCCAGAATCGTGATCGAGATGCCTGCGTCACCGATAAACAGCTGTTCCTGCGGGCGGCGTGTGAGCACGAGCATTTGAAGGCTCCTTCCGAATTCGTGCAGTCAGATTTGCATTCGCAAGCGGTTCCATTTCCGCTGCCTGCACTTTGGCATTTTCCGCGCCATTTCTCAAAAAAAATGACGGCGATTGTCAGATTTCCCGTGTTTTTACAGCATTTCCTTCAAGAAACGCTTCCACAACCTGCTGGAACGCTGATCAAATCCTGTACTCTCGCCCGACAGGGTGGCTCATATCGCAACACCCTGCTGCCAGCCTGGTCGCATGGCATCCATTGCGACTGATGGATGACTGGTCAACGATCTCTGCCGAAGGGCAGATCGCACGGAGTCCAGCACATCAGAATCCCCCACGTCCTGCAGTTTACCCGGATTCTCTCACTGTCCCCAGCGGGGGCTCAGGGTGTTGGGGACGCCGAGTTGATCGCAGATACGAGCCACCACGAAATCAATGAGGTCGTGCATGGATTGCGGATTGTGGTAGAAGGCGGGCATGGCCGGCAAAATGACGGCTCCCTGGTCGGAAAGCGTCTTCATGTTCCCCAGGGCGATTCCGCTGAGCGGCGTTTCCCGCGGAACCAGCACCAGCTTGCGGCGTTCTTTCAGATGAACGTCGGCTGCCCGGTGAATCAGGTTCTGTGACTGGCCGGTGGCAATCGCTGCGAGCGTCCCGCCGGAGCAGGGACAGACCACCATCCCGGCGGTCAGGGCCGAGCCGCTGGCAATGCTGGCGTAATAATCGCGATAGTGATGGTAGACGATCCGCCCGACGGGCTTCCGCGGCAGGATCTCGCTGTCGCTGAACACCGAGCTGTTGGGCGTCGCCTGTACCTGGGGGGCGCGCAGTTGACGCAGCTGGCTGTCCGCCGGCAACTGCTGGTCGGACGGCAGCAGTTCCGCAGGATTGAAATGCTCGGCGTTGATTTTCAGCCCGAGTTCCTGGGACACCACTTCCGCCGCGGCAGGGCTGAACGTGAGATGCACCACCCGTCCCGCTGCGACCAGCACTTCCAGCGTCCGCACCGCATAGATGACGCCGCTGGCGCCGGTCATCGCCACCACAAGGTCGCTGGCCGGTTCATCGTGACTGCCGTGTGCCATGGGAATCTCGCTGCAACGCTGTGAAAAAGTGTCACCAGACAACAGGAGCCTGCCCATCACCCTGGGCAGGCTCCTGCCTGCACTACTATAGACGCGCTATCCAGTGACAATCGCGCCATTCCATCGAGTCGCCCTGCCTACAGCACTTTGGTCGTGCCGGGCATGGCGATCGGGTAATAGCCGTCTTCATTCGGCAAGACCGGCGGTTCCGCATCCCAGGAGTATTGCTTCGGCGCGAGGCTGAGATTCGACGCCAGAGCGTCCTTCATCTCGATCTGCTTGCCCGAGTAGGTGCAGAGGCGGCCGAGAATGGCGACCATCGTGGCCATCGCCCCGTTGTCGCCTTCGTTGTATTCCGCACCGGTGCGAATGGCGTGGAAGAGGTCATCGTGTTCCTGCTGGTACGGGTCTTTCCCGCGGTTACGGGACCGCCAGTCGTCCATCCCCGGCACAAGGATCTTCGCACCGCTGATGTCGCAGGTGCCTTTGGTGCCGTGAGCATGTTCCGTGACGCTGTTCCAGCAGTTCGGAATGTGGCGGCTCTGGCTGTACATCCGGGTGCCGTCGTCGAACTCATATTCCACATAGTGGTGATCGTAGATCTCGCCGTACTTCTTGTCGGTCCGGACCTGACGACCGCCCATGCCCCACGCCCGCACCGGATAGCTGCCCTTGACCCAGCAACCGACGTCCAGGTTGTGGATGTGCTGCTCGACGATGTGATCGCCGCAGAGCCAGTTGTAGTAGTACCAGTTGCGCATCTGGTACTCCATCTCGCTCTTCGCGTTCTCCCGGCTGAGGCGCGGATCCCAGACGCCGCCGCTGTTCCAGTAGACGCGCAGGGCGAGGATGTCGCCGATTGCGCCGTCCTTGAGCCGTTCGATCGTCTCGAGATACGGTGTCTGGTGGTGGCGCTGCAGACCCACGCCAACCTTCAGCTTCTTTTCCTTGGCGATCTTGTTGGCTTCCAGCACCTGTCGCACGCCGGGAGGATCCACCGCGACCGGCTTCTCCATGAAAATGTTCTTGCCGGCCTTCACCGCATATTCAAAGTGCAGTGGACGGAAGCCGGGAGGCGTGGCCAGAATCACCAGGTCAATGCCGCTGTCGATCAGCTTCTGATAGGCGTCGAACCCAACGAACACCTTGTCGTCTTTCACGTCGACGCGGTCGCCCTTGTCACCGAGAGACTGCTTGATGTTGCTGGCAGCGCGGCGGGCGTTGTCTTCAAACGCATCGGCCACGCCGACCAGTTTGACGTTCCCCTGCGTCGACAATGCCTGCTTGGCAGCACCGCTGCCGCGACCGCCGGCCCCGACCAGACCGATCTTGATCGTGTCGTCGCCACTGGCATAAACGCCGGACTGCAGCGCGAGCGGCACAGCCGCAGCAGCTGTCGCGACGACAGCCGACGTTTTCAGGAATTCGCGACGATTCGTTTCCGGTTCAACGGACATGCGGTTCTCCCTGGTGTGAAGTCAGAAGTGGGTAGTGGGTCGTTGTCAGTGGGCAGGAAGCGAAATGCAGGCAGTGGTGGCCTTGTCTGGCTACCCACTACCAACTATCCACTACCCACTCTCTTCCGGTCAGTCCAGACGCGGTTTCTCACGGGCGTCGGATGGCAGGATGGCATCAAAGTGCTTCGCGGCGCGTTCTTCCTTGCTGGGAACGGTGACGGGGCGGACGACGCGGAAGCCAACCTGCAGGGCATCGGTCATGTACCAGACGCTCACGGGGATCTGCGGGTCCTGCTGCTTCCACTCTTCGGTGGAGTGATTGCGGGCAGCGCTACGCAAGGCGGCAGGATCGTCGTCCCACGAACCGCCGCGAGCCACGCGCGGGTATTCCGTTTTCGGAATACAGACCGGGTCAACGATGGCCATCGACGGATCAAACTGCTTGTAGAACTCGGCTTCGTACTTGTCGACGCACCATTCCGCGACGTTGCCGTGAATGTCGAGCAGCCCCCACGGATTCGGCTTCTTCAGACCGACCTTGTGATACTTCTCGTCGCTGTTTTCATAGTACCAGGCATATTCGTCGAGCCCGGCCGGATCATTGCCGAACGAGTAAGCGGTGGTGGTACCGGCGCGGCAGGCATATTCCCATTCGGCTTCGGTCGGCAAGCGATAGTAATAGCCGGTCTTGGCAGACAACCACTCGCAGAACTTCTTGGCCGCGTGCTGGGTCATGCAGATCGCGGGATAGCCGCTCTGGCCCATGCCGAAGGTCATGTCGGTATACGGCTTGGTCGGACGGGTGATCAGATCGGCAACCTTGTCGAGTTCAGTTGGCTCGATGTTCTGCAGCTGACGCCGCTGGATATCGAGGTTGTACGACCAGATGTCATACAGATCCCAGGTGACTTCCGTCTTGCCCATCCAGAACGGGCTGACTTTCACCTTGTGCTGTGGACTTTCGTCGTCCTTGCGATCGGCTTCCGAGTCAGGGCTGCCCATCAGGAACTCGCCGCCGGGAATCGGCACCATGTCGAACGTGACTTCGGTGCCGGAGATCTTCTGCGTATAGGCGGCCATCTTTGGGTCCACCGGCGCATCCGCTGCCAGACCCGGTACTGGCAGGATCAGGGCAGGCAACCCGGCCAGCAGTCCATAAACCTGGTACACTGCAATTCGACGCAACATGTTCACAATCCACTCCGCAGGTCAGCCATGCGACTTTTACAGATCCTGGTGACGGCCACGTCTGCCATAGCGATTGCAGCAGGCCTCTCGGCGCAACCGGCAGCGGCTCAATCCGTTGAACGACGGGACTATCACGAACGCCACATGGGCGTTGACGTCCATCTGACACTATACGGCGGCCAGGAAGAGGTCGCAAACCACGCTGCCCGGACTGCATACGCCCGGGTCGCAGAACTCAACGGAATTTTCAGCGATTACGATTCCGACAGCGAGGCGATGCGGCTGTGTCACGAGAACCCTGCCGGTGCTGCCCGTCCGGTCAGCGCGGATCTCTTCACGGTTCTGGAAGATGCGCGCTCACTGTCCCGCAGAAGCCAGGGGGCCTTCGACGTCACCATCGGTCCCGTCAGCAAACTCTGGCGGCGGTCGCGCCGGAAACAGGAGTTGCCCGCGGCGGAACTGCTCGCAGCAGCGCGCCACCGGGTCGACTGGCGACTGGTCCAGCTCGACGAGCAGTCCCGCACAGTCACCCTGCAACGCGACGACCTGCAGCTCGATTTCGGCGGGATCGTCAAGGGCTACGCCGCGGAAGCTGCCCGACAGATCCTGAAGACCGCCGGTTTCCCGCAAGCCATGGTTGCCCTCGAAGGTGATATCTCGGTGGGGGATGCACCGCCGGGAACCGACGGCTGGAAGATCGGCATCGCGCCGCTCGAACATCCGGCCGGACGGCCATCCCGCTGGCTGCTGCTCAAGAACGCCTCGGTCTCGACTTCCGGCGATGCCTTCCAGTACGTCGAAATTGACGGCGTCCGCTATTCGCACATCGTCGATCCACGAACAGGTCTCGGCCTGACACAGCGCAGCAGTGTGACTGTGATCGCTGCACATGGCGATATGGCAGACGGTCTGGCAACGACGGCCTCCATCCTCGGCCCGAAAGCTGGCCTGAAGTTCATCGCAGAAACGCCGGCAGAGGGCCTGTTCGTCATCGCAACCCCGGACGGCATCGTGACGCAGGAAACCACGGGCTTCGCGCGATATCTGGCACCGTGACTTCTGAGCCACGGATTGCACACGGATGCCACACGGATGCCACACGGATCAGGATGGAATACGGCAGACATTCGGGATTCGATCAGGTTCCGAATTCCTGTTTCATCCGTGTTCAATCCGTGACTAAATAACCTCCTGCCAACGTCTGAACCCGGTCGCATCACCGCGCAACGCCGCTGTTCTGAGTGAAGCCCTGCATCCTCTTCACTCCGGAACCGACGATGTCGCCCGAGCGCACTGCAGATACACCGACGTTCGCGAGCGATCTGGCCGCGATTGCGCTGCACTTCAATCCGTGTGGCTACGTCGCACCGCGGCGGAATTTCCGGCGTTTTCGACAGCACTTTTCCGGCTGCCGGCTGTTCACCGCCGAAGTCTCGTTTGACGGGGAATACCATCTCGACTGCGACTGGCAGATCGCTGCGACTGCTGACAATTTTCTCTGGCAGAAAGAAGCGGTCATCAACTGGATGGTCGCGCGGGTTCCGGCAGAGTACACCAAAATCGCCTGGATCGATGCCGATCTGCAGTTCCTGAACGCGGACTGGGCCGGGCAGACCTCGCAACTGCTGGACTATTATGCCACCCTGCAATTGTACGCCCGTGTGCATTATCTCGATCCTGCCGGCCAGCTCGAACAAAGCTGCCTGGGTACCATCTTCGCCGCTCAACAGGAACTGAACGGCTCGCAAACCTCCGGCGGAGCGTGGGCAGCGCGGCGTGATCTTTTGCAGACGCACGGGATGTACCCGTTTTCAATTGTGGGCGGCGGCGACTCCTGCTGGCTGGATGCTGTCCGCGGCATTTATGACGGCCGGGCAACCACCCGTCGAACCCCGCGACTGAATGCCCACTGTCAGCAATGGATGCGGCGTGTCGGGGCGGATGCCGCAGGCTCGGTCACCTATCTGCCCGGTGATGTCGTCCATTTCTATCATGGCACGCTGGAGAACCGCCGTTACGGCCAACGGTACAAAATGCTCGAACTGGCCGACTACGACCCGGAGGCCGACGTGCGGGTTGGAGCCAACGGCCTGCTGGAATGGTGTTCCGACAAGCCGGACCTGCATCAGCAGATGACGGCATACTTCCAGCTGCGGGCGGAAGACGAGATCCCGGTCGTCCCGGAGCCCAGCGCCACTCCACCACAAACCGGGACACCAATCCGCGACGAGCTGGCGCGCCGCCAAACCCGCGTCATTCTGGGTTGTTACTTCGTGACACGGCCTGATCCGCAACGCGGACGCTGTCATCCCGGGGATGACCTGTCGCGAGTCCGCGAATGGGCGGAATCTCTCGCACGGGTCGGCTGCCAGGGCGTGCTGCTGGTCGATCACGAAACACCGCGAATCTCTGCTGCCTTTCCGGACCTGCAGATCGTGCCGGTTCCGGCGGTTCCCGACTGGACCCACCCGAATGCCTGGCGCTGGAAAGTGTTGTCCGACTTTCTGGAACAAACCACCTGGCAGGCCGTCTTCATCACCGACGTGTTCGACGTGCAATTCTATCGTAATCCCTTCGTTCTGCTGCGGCGTTTGCCAGGACGACTCTGGATCGGCACGGAAGACGCCATCATCGGCGACGAAAGCTCTGCCACGAAGTGGTTGTCGCGGCGGCTCCGCAAAACCGTGGGCGAGGTTCCGCCCCACCTGGCAGGTCGCCCGCTGCTGAACGCCGGCATCATCGGCGGACACGTACAGCAGGTGCGGAAACTGGCAACGGCCATGTGGGATCTGCTCAGGGACAAAGGCGCCGCCGGTGAGTCCGCATCGGACATGGCAGCTCTTAACTATCTCGTCCATACCCGCTGGCCCGCGAACCGGGTCTGGATGCGCGGGGCACCGCTGCATTCCCGTTTCGGCCGGTTTGAAAAGGACCGTGACGATATCTGCATCGCCCACAAGTAGTCCACAACCAAACCGCGTCGCACATCCCACGGAAGGAGATGACTGCATGGCCCATCAACCGCAACTGAAGCGACGTCACGTCATTGAACCGCCCGCTCCGGTGGAGATTGATGCCACCGTCGGCTGGGGCCGCGATGTCTCCATTGACACCACCGGCGGCGTTTCCATCGGCGCTCAAACAGTGATCACCCATCGCGCCCTGATCCTGACGCATACGCATTCCGGACTGACCTGTGCGCCGGACCTGGAAAATCCGTTCGGAGAACTGGTGCCCTGTCCGCTGACGATCGGCGAGCATGTGTTCATCGGCGAAAGCGCCGTCATCCTGCCGCAGTGCGGTTCCCTCGGCGACTGGTCAGTGATCTGAGCGTTCTCGGTACTCACCAAACCCGTGGGTCCTGGCGAAATCTGGGCCGGCAATCCCGCCCGTTTCATCCGCATGCGGGACGGAATGGAGCGAGCCACGGGATCAGCATCCCGTGGCTCGTGAATTCAGCCGCTGAGGAGATTATTGCTCAGTCGATGATCTTGCTGATCGGGTACTCGACGATGCCCCTCGCTCCCGCTTGCTTCAGTTGCGGAATGATCTGGCGGACATAGGCTTCGTCGACGATGGTGTTGATCGCCACCCAGTCCGGGTCGGACAGCGGCGACACCGTCGGTTGTTGCAGCGCCGGCAGTTGCTTGATGACCAGTTCCAGATGGTTGCGATGGACGTTCATCATCAGGCCCACCTTGGTCTCGGCGGCCAGGCAGGACTGCAGCATCAGCGCCATGTTCTCGATCTTGGTGCGCTTGGCATCGTCGGCCCACGACGTCTTGTTGACGATCAACCGGGTCGTGCTTTGCAGCACTTCATCGACGATCCGCAGGTCATTCGCCCGCAGGGAGCTGCCGGTCTCGGTGACTTCCACAATCGCGTCGGCCAGCCGCGGCGGCTTCACCTCGGTCGCCCCCCACGAAAACTCGACGTGGGCCGTCACACCATTTTGCGCGAGGTAATGCTTCGTCAGCCCGACTGCTTCCGTGGCGATCCGCTTGCCTTCCAGATCCTTGACCGACTGCACCGGCGAGTTGTTCGGCACGCACAGCACCCAGCGGACCGGCCGCCGGCTGACCTTGGAGAACATCAGCTCGCAGACTTCATGGACGTCCGCCTGCGTCTCGAAGATCCAGTCGTAGCCGGTGATGCCGGCGTCCAGAATCCCCTGCTGAACGTAGCGCGCCATTTCCTGGGCACGGATCAGCATGCACTCAATCTGCGGATCATCAATGTCGGGATAGTAGGATCGCGACTGGAACTTGATGTTGTAGCCCGCCTTCTTGAACAGTTCGGCGGTCGCCTCCTGCAGACTGCCGGCAGGAATTCCCAGTTTGATCAGCTTTTCAGACATTTCAGCAGTCGCCCTTGAACGCAGTCAGCTTGAACACAGTCAGATTTCAACACAGTGGCAGGTCGCAGGAACCGGCGACAACCGCCCTGCAAAAAAACAGCGGGTCTCTGGATTGTGGTTCGTCCCGCCGGAGGGCGGTGCAGTCTCTGGAGGTGTGAGACACACCTGACATGCGGGCCCAGTATAGTCGCCGGACGACGTTCTGGCGAACGACCGCTGGCGTCAGGGAATCCGGGCCTGAACCGGATGTTCAGCGGACGGCTCCGCCGTTGGCGTTGATGACCTGACCGGTCAGGTAGCTGGCCTCGTCGCTCACCAGAAACCGGGCCAGACGGGCAATATCTTCCGGCGTCCCCCAGCGGGCCAGCGGCGTTTCCCGCAACACCCGCTCCTGCCAGGCATCGCTGGCCTGGTCGCCCCAGGCAGTGCGGATCCAGCCCGGGGCAATGCAATTCACGCGCACCTGAGGCGCGAGGCTGAGGGCCAGCGACCGGGTGAAACCCATGATGCCATTCTTGACGGCGGCGAACAGTTCGCCGCTGTCCCCCTCCATTCCGCGGTCTGACTGGTCCCAGCCAATGGTCAGAATGACACCGCTGCCGGCTGCCTGCATCCGCTGGCCGACCGCCTTGCACAGCAACATTGTTGCCTGAAGGTCAACAGCCAGCAATTCCTGCAATTTCGCAGCATAGGAGAGTCGGGCAGCGTCGCCGGTCAGAATGTCGGCCCCTGCGCAATGCACCCACCCATCCACATGTTTGCATGCGGACCAAGTGTCCTGCAGAAATTGAGAGAAACCGGCCTCGTGATGAAAATCGCAGCCAATGGCCAGAGATTCGCGACCCATCAGACGGAGATCTTCCGCAATCCCGGCGGCAGCCTTGCTGGAACGGGCATAATGCACAACGACATTGGCACCGCCGCGGGCCAGTTCATAGCAGACTTCGCGGCCGATTCCGGAGGAACCTCCGGTGACGAGGAACCAGCGGTTGGATAAATCAGCGAAATTTGTGGGGATCATCTGTTTTGCGCCAACACCCGCTCGCGTTGGGACGTGTAGTACTGCCCGCAGGGGAAAATGAAGGTCGGGGTCAACTTCCGGCCGGGATTCCGTGTCCGGTAAGGTGAACGACTCATTTTCCCTGAGGGAGTCCTGTCCTGAGAGAGCGTGTGGGGTCTCTGCAGCAGGGAAATGCCTCACGGCAGCGTCGCCGTGATGTGAGGGAAATCCGAAGATCTTGCGTGGATAAATTGACGTTAGCGTCGAAATTTTAAGGGATTGTGTGAAATGTCGCCAGTCCCCGAATTCCCGTGAAGGTCGTTGACTCAGATTGAAATCAGGGGCATAATGCTGTCGAACTTCATTCGGAGAAAGGTCTGGCCCGCCAGGGTCCACGATAACGCAGCAATGATTCATCACATCTTCAAGTTCTCGTCCTGTTTTGCCATTCTGGCAACTACGACTGTTGCAACGCCATCTCGCACATAAAATTTGATCGTCTTTTCTTGCGGCACGTCAGTATCGAGACGGCCGGAGTGGCCAGCAACAGCCAGCACCACGTCAACCAAGATTAAAGCTGTCGAATTCCTAACCATGGAATGAAGGAACGCGGTTCGTAACCGCCTTGACGTCCCCCCAGGGGCGGCCACTGTCGGTCCGCCCATAACAGGATTGATGAATTGTCCGATCCAGGTTCGGGTGTTGATCGCCGGCCGGGCGAATCGCCTCCGGGATCGCAACCAGAGAGTGAGAATGAAATGATCGCGAATCTCGCGGAGCCCCCAGTGCGTTCCGGATCGTTTCCGGAATTGTCCGACCAACTCGAGAAGGATCTCGTGCAGGTGTTCAAGCTCCTGTCCGACGAGACCCGCCTCCGGATTCTGATGTACCTCATGCGCGAAGGCGAACTGCACGTCACCGCGCTCTGCGAGCGACTGGGCCAGAGCCAGCCCGCCGTCAGCCACCACCTCGCCCTGCTGCGTGTGGCCGGACTGATCGAAGCCCGCCGCGACGGCAAGCACAACTTCTATTCGATCCGTGCGAAGCACTTCCACAGGATCATGGCCGAATTGTTCAGCAGCATTTCCAATACGGACGGCGAAGGTATTCGCTTCCAGGACTTCCTGCTGTCGCAGGATCGCTGATCAGGCCCGGATCGCCCCTGCCGGCGATCTCGTCCCGGCGTAGAACCTCGCCTTGCGCGAACAAGGCGCACCCGGGCTGATGAGCGCGGCCGGACGTCGCCATGATTGCTGACGTCCCGGGCGGATGGCAGCTTGCCAGGTGCTCCAGCACGACGAATCACCGAAGCCGGTGTCCCGAAGAGGGGACAACCGGCTTCTTCCATTTCCGGGACGATTCTCTTCCCGGACGCCCCCTGCCCGATTCAGTTGCCCGATTCAGTTGCCCGATCCCGTGGCCGGATTCCGCTGCCCGACCCCGCCGGAACGCCTGGGCTCCAGCGGCACTCCGGCCGATTTTTCGGCTCCTGCTTCATTTTGCCCCCCCGAAATGGTAAAACCTGAGCGTTTATCCGCAGTACGGCTGCGGGTGTGTCCGGGGGCGCATGAGGGCGGTGAAGCGGTATGTCGGCAACTGCAAAACTGGTTCTGGAAGATGGATCGATCTTTTCCGGAACCGCGTTTGGCGCTGAAGG
>VFQN01001463.1_pt1 | contig 39612 bp, 34 predicted proteins | sample 3512371 | NCBI WGS metagenome assembly VFQN01 (sample SAMN10412370, study PRJNA504923) | tailings metagenome | isolation source: Replicate 2 from Balatoc abandoned mine | place: Philippines: Itogon, Benguet | collected 2017-08-28
CACACTCCCTCGGTGACTGAGAGGAGTCTGAGCCAGTATGTCTTCATAAAAACAACCTCATGATGAAGATGCTCATTGACGAGAGCATCGCGGGGAGTCCGATGCTCCCCTGAGGCAGATCAAACACACTTTGGATCCTAAGAAAAGATTGTCGCGTAAAATCCGGGGAATCCCAGACGGAACATCCGAGTGACGTTCACGTTCTCTGGAGAAGACGGACTCGATTCGCTATCCGGGATGGCCCGGATAGCGAATCGTCTCTGTCCGTGGAAATCAATAGAGCTGAATGTTGTTTTCCATCCGATGGCGGACCTCTGCTAGGGCTTGCTCCAAGGCCTGCTCAATTTCGGCATAGCTTCCTTTATGCCGAGCGGAGACCACGACACTCCAACCCGCATCGGCCAAAAATGTCTGTCGGGTTCCCTGCGGAGAAGGATTTTTCTTGCCGCGACGCTCACGCACCTGGCGTTGGACAGCGGCTGCGGTCACTCCGGCTCCCCCTGCTTCGCTCTGTTCAATTGCTTTGCGTTGCTGTTCGGGGGAGGCGAGCTTGGACGCTTCGTAGGCAGCGCGGGCCGAGACGCTTCCCTCTTCAACGCGTTGCTGGATGTCCTCGGGGAGTTTGAGGAGGGCCAGGGAGCGAGCAATTTTTCCCTGACTCACTCGTAGGGCTTCCGAAAGCTCTTTTCCCGTCCAGCCATTGAGATTGAGCAGGCGATCAAAGGCCCGCGACTCTTCCATCGGTCGCAAGTCAGAACGCAGCAGGTTCTCAATCAGTTGTTGTTCCAGAATCTCGCTGGGAGTGAGCTCCCGGTCATGGAACTGGCAAGCGACGGTCTCCAGTCCAGCGCGTTTGCTGGCTTGAAAGCGTCGTTCTCCCGAAATAATGACCCACTTTTGATATTCGTCCGACCAACGGACATGAATCGGATGGAGCTGCCCCTTCTCGCGCAGACTGAGGGCCAATTGTTCAATCTCTTCTTCGGAAAATTCGGTCCGTGGCTGCTGCGGATCGGGGATGAGTTGCGACACAGAAAGTGTGCCGAAATTGCGGAGTCCTCGCCGTCCGACATCTTTGGCATTGGGCACAGGGCTGAGTTGCGGACGGCGATCATCCTGCCGCAGTCCCATCGACTCATCGATCCGCTGTGCGATGCTCTCCAATGTGTTCCTCGTTTTGGCCATACTACCCTACGCTTCGTTGTTCCTCTTTCTTTGCTGCGCGCCTCAGCATTTCCTCGGCCAGCGTTCGCATGATGCCTGCTGCCGGTGTCTTGGCACTGTAGAACTCCACGGGCTGACGACACGCAAGTGAGACCTTGTAGGCGGAGGCTTCGGGAACCGTCGTCTCAAGCACCAATTCACGATACAGTCCTCGCAAACGCTCCTCATAGGAACGATGGACCAGTAAACGCCGGTCGTAGCGCGTCACCAAATGTCCCATTCGGCGGAGGCCGGTATTCAGCCGCCGTGCCTGATCAATGGCCTGGTGAACCGCTCGTAATCCCTGCGTTCCAAAATCTTCCGGCGGGACAGGAATGAGCACATAGTCGGCGGCCAACATGGCATTCCAGCTACACTGGTAGAGGTTCGGTGGACAGTCCATCAGGACAATGTCAAATGCTTCTTGCAAATCCAGAAGTTCACGGATGGCGTATTGCGCCATCCCCGTCGTCTCCGGCTTCGGCGTATTGAACTCGGCCAGAGTTTGATTGGCGGGAATCAGCGAGATTCCCGGAAAGGAGGTTTCGTGAACTAATAAGCGATGATCAAGAAAAAAACTGGATTCATCGAAGAGGGCGGCCAGCGTTTCCGTAGCAGGCAGGTTCTCCACGATATCCGAACCGAGAAACCCCTGACTGAGTGAACCTTGTGGATCAACATCGACTAATAGCACGCGATAGCCTAACCGGGCAAAAGCCCCAGCCAAGTGAAAACAGGTGGAACTCTTTCCACACCCTCCCTTCTGATTGATCAGGCAGAACGCAAGCCGTGCCATGAACTCCTTTGTCAGTGAATAATCATTCCGCACCATTTCGGAACGATGTCCAAATAGATGGAAGGCACGTTGGCACGCGACCTCGTTGTTCGCAAGGAAAAACTTGTATCCGCTCTGGATCAAGGCTGTCTCATCGAGGATTTCCAATGGAAATTCCGGCCAACCACCGACCATCATTGGCGAATTCACAGATTCGTCGGCAGAGGGTGGTTTTACGTCGCAGGTATGCTCCGGAAATCCAAACGTGTCGTTTGCGTTGCATTTCTACGGGCCAGCCCCGACAGAGGCCTCCCGGTGAAAATCAACTATTCCCACCTCTGCCGGGACATGTTAGAGCACTTTAACTAACTTAAAGTCGATCCAACACTCAAATCCATTAACCACGAGGAGCATGCCACACTCGACAGTGCATCGAAGGATTCTCGGGACAGGACAGCTGTCACTGGTCGAACATGCCCTCTGCCCGCTCGATCCCAAACGCTCCCTCATCGAGAATCTGGTCTTCAATACCTCTTACGCTTATTCGACACATGATGCGAAACGTTGCACCTCTCGTGTGCAGGTGTTTTGTCCGATGGGACTCTCGGCGGCTGATGAGTATTACCTGTGGGGTTTGTTGGCGCTCACTCTGATTCAACCGGAGCAATCACCAGAACTGAACGCGTCGCCGCATTGGTGCTTGCGGCAACTGGGAGTGATTGATCATAAGACAAAACGCGGGGGACGGCAGTATCAGCAATTCGCCGAGGCCATCAAACGCCTATCCGCAGTGACCTATCTCTCCGATGCATTTTACGATCCGCTACGTGGTGAGCATCGCAGAGTCAGTTTTCGCTTTTTCAGCTACAGCCTACCACTCGATGATCGTTCCTCACGAGCGTGGCGAATCGCGTGGGACCCGATCTTTTTCGATCTGGTCAAAGCGACGGCAGGTCATTTCCGGTTTGACCTCGCCGTGTATCGAGAACTGGATACGGCCTCTCGCCGTCTATTTCTCTTTGCCAGTAAAGTGCTCTCTCGGCGAAAGCAACTCCGTGCCCTTCCCCTGCGACAAGTCGCGGTCGACCTGCTTGGTTTCAGTCCGTCGCTTTCCCTGGCCCACATGAAATCCAAGGTGCGCAAATGCCTCGATGAATTGACGCAAATGCTGGTGCTCAAGGAGGCCGAAATCTTCAAGACGTCGCCGGGAACCTACTTTGTTCGCTTTGCCAGTGGCCCTTATTTTGAACAGCAGGTTGCTTCGGGACGAAAGATTCTCCCCGAAGAAATGCCGATTTTTGAGTCTCTGCTGGCTATTGGTCTGGACGAAGCTGCTTGTGCACGCATGATTCGCCGCTATCCCTCGCCCTTGCTGGCAGAATGGGTAGACATCACTCAGGCGGCCCAGGAACGTCACGGCGTCACATTCTTCAAGAAGAGTGCGATGGCTTTCTTTGTCGATTCCGTTTCCAAAGCTCATCAAGGAAAGCGGTCGGCTCCGGATTGGTGGCAGGAACTCAAACGAGCCGAACGGAAGGAGCATGAACTCTCAGGCAACGGAAGGGAGGTCTTCGCACGACTTCGACGGGAACTCTTTGGCGAGAATTCCGTGGAGATTTCCGGGCAGAAGCCTGACGGCATCACTTCGCTATCGGCTGTCCTGTCTGGCAGCTCCTCTCCGCGATAGTTTTCTTCACCATTCGCGTGCTTTCGCACGGCAAGTTCATTTGCTTGTACCAGTACTTTGAATACAAGTACTTTGGGGAAATGCAGGGCGTCTCGAAAACTCGCGAAATTTCCCAGTCGGAGCAGGAGCTTAGAAACGGCTTGGACATGCAGGTGGGGAAGAAAAGATAACGACACCGACACGTGAGCAAGATCATATTCTCACGAGACCGACACGCCATTTCGCCAAACTTATATAACTGCACCGACACGTGGCATGTGCCGAGAAATGTTGGAAGTCTCGTGAGTTATCCACAGGCAGGCAGTTCGGCGTCCGCGTACGTGCCACACCCGAGAACTGCCTGCCTGATTCTTGCACAAACTTACGGACTTACAAACATCACTTCGTCTTTTGCCTTCCCAGACCCTCTTGTGCTCGCAGTGTCATTCGTCCTGTGTTCTTCCGGCTCGGGATGCTCTTCATCGGGAGAAAACCTGCGGATAAAATCAGTGGCCTGCTTGCTGACAAGCATCAGAGCTTCCTCATTGTGCTCGAAAAAATTGGTGGAATAGCCTTCGCGTTTCCCATCTTTCAGCCTCCAGGAACGGCTCAGCGAAAACTCCAGGTACGGAAATCCCGTCGAAGTCTGACGCTTCCAGACGTGTGCAGCAACGGCTCCTTCCCGGAAGGTTCTGAGAGGGCGTTGATTGATCGGCATCTCCTTTTCTTTTTTGGTGCTCATAGACAATACCTCCATGCATTTGAGTCCATGTTTATTCCCGACCAGCTCCCTATCACAATTTGGCGGAAACCGCAAAATGCGGTATTGATCTTCCGTGGCCCGCGTTGAGCGGGCGAAGAGTCGTTTGTTCACGTCATCACGCATGCCCCTGAACCCTCAGGCGATAGCCGGGGAATAAGGGTGGTGAGCTGACGTCTTCCGACGGGGACAGCAGGTTCAGGAAATCCGGTCTCATCAGCCGGACATAAGAACCGGAGTTGCCAACTCCCCCGTGATTCAAAACGGTGTGCTGGCCCTTCGAGCTGAGTACCGCGAGAGTGGTTCGCTCAGTTCAATGGAGGCTCGTTGGAGTAATCCTGGCCGTTGCAGGCTCCTCTCGTCTTTGGAGAAGCAACCTATCCAGATCAATCCCAGCGTTCTATCCAATCCGCCATATGGCGGTCTGTGCTTGCGGCAGCTCCCTTGAGTTGTCCTGGTTTGTGCAGACAGAAGAAGGGCGATGCGGACAGACCTTGTTTCCGTCTTGGGAGCGAGGCCGCGTCGGTGAGGCGGTTCTCTGAACTGCCTCTGTGCTGGAATCGTTCCAGCACACAAAGCGGGTGAAAATCCCGTCACGGGGGCCGGGGCTTGCGAGAGCGAGTTCCTTCAACCGTGCTGGCGTGGGGAGCTTTCGACTGGCGACAGTCGGAACCGGGATTGACCATCCCGGCGACCGGGTTAAACGCCCGGCGGTGAAAAGCTCAACCATGAAAGGCCCAACCAAATACGTAAGGGAGGGCTTGCCAGTGAGATTCCGAGGAGACGGAGCCGAATCGCAACACATCCGTGTGGGAGCGATACCCCGAGCTTCTGTTTTCGTAGGGGGAAATCCGGCAGGAAACTGCCGGGAAAGTATGCCGTGCCGGAAGGCCGGACATACCCACGCGGACCGGGCGGTAATACGCCCTAGCCACGTGACCTCGGAGTCGAAGATCGACGCTAACGCAGGAAGCTCTGTGGCGACCGGAAGTGGCATTCCGGCGCCTTGCCCTGGTCGGCAAGGTACTTCAAACGCCGCAGAGTGGGAGAGTGGCCTGAGTAGAACTCGGCGGAAGCTGAGCGGTGTTTCGGGCGAAGGCTCGAACATTGTTCCTGCACCTTGGTGTGGGAATCGTGCGCGGCAAGGCAGTCGCGACCCGTCTGCGCCGGAGTGATGACCCGGTAAGCAGGAACGAAAGGGCTGAGGGGCTTGGAGACCAGTGCGGTCGAAGCCCCCGTCGGAAGATGTATGGTCGATGCCCTGTGGCATCGGCTTCCCTGATCGGCAGCAATTGCAGTCAGAGGTGATGGCTCGGAAGAGCCCTCACTTTTGGCGGCGGAGAAACGACGGACGCTACCCGTGCGCCTTGCGTCCGGGGAAGCGGCTGTCGAAGGTTCTTTTCTGCGGGCACTATATATTGGGCGGGTACACTGACGAAAACAGTGCATCCCAAGCGCTTGACGTGCCCGCAGGCAGAAACAGTCGTTGTGACGATGTCTGTCGACAGCTTTTGTCTGGCTGTTACAGAAGCGTTCGTCGCATGGCGTTTCGCTGCCGAAAAGGTTTCCTGCAAGGAAACGGCATTCGTGGGGTTGGCCGTCAACAAACCCCACATTTTTGTCGTCTGGCAATCGCGTGACCGGCAATTTACGGGATTCCCCGCAAGCGGTGATTCAAGGATCAGAGTTCTTGAATACCAGCTTTGACCCAGGAGCGCAAGTCACTTTGAAACAGGAGGAGTATGAAGTATCGGTGTGTGGCGAGTTCTCCGGAGGGATTGGTGCAACAAGTGGCGGTCTGTTATCTGCGCCACGGCTATTGGTTCTACGTCACAGGCCATGTGCGAAAAGGAGTTGACCCTGAAGCCCTGGACCGGAAATTGATCGAGAAATACGGGATTGCCCTGTCAGAGCGGGAACGGACCAGCCGCAAGCGACGAGGGTTGGCCAATATGCAATATATCCGTTATCAGAACTGGTTTCTGCTGCTGGCCACGCAGGGACATCATCCCTTCAAGCAAATTGAGCGGAACGTGATCCAGGACTGTCGCCGGATTCCAATCAAGTTCGAAGGCTACTCGATCAGCTACCGACAAAGCGGAGTGACACCGAAAGGGGGCGAACCTCGGAGATGGGGCTCCCGCGTGCGCATCTACGCTCCGGTTTGGGTACAGCTCAAGGAGTTCTTTCTGGAGAGGGCTTGCCATCGCTCCGTGGAGAACTTGAAAGCGGATTTTGCTCGCGTTCCATATGTTCGTTACGGTCCAATTTGTATACAGCTTCTGAACATCCTCAGGGCCGTCAATAAAGCTCGTGCGAGAATGGGTTTCGATCCGGTGCCGACTTCCGCCCTACGATTGCAGCGTGAGATCGTCTCTCCATTTTACGACCCAGAGAGCAATCCGGAACCGGTACTCGTCAGACACAACGCTCATGTTACTCCTGCGGCAGGCGTCGATCGGAGCCATGTTCCGATGCAAAGTGACCGTCAGATATCCTGAGCACTTCCTGGAAATCGACTTCCTACTCGGCAGCGAAATGCCGCAAGTCGGTCAGCAGATCGACGAGTGTCTCTTCGAGCCACGGTTGGCCGGACTCCTTGATTCGCAGATATTTCTCAAGGGCTTCCTGGATGGCATGAATTCGATGTTGCTGTCGGGTTGGAGAGGTCATGAAACATTCTCCTTATGGCGGTTGCATTCGTTACAGAAGTCCAGACTGCTTGAAACTAAAATGGTCCTCGCGGGTGAGGATGATGTGATCGAGCAGCGGGATGCTCAGAATCTCGCCGATGCTTTTGATGCGGTTGGTCAGCGCCATGTCGGAAGTTGATGGTTGAAGGCTGCCGCTGGGATGGTTGTGCGCCAGGATGATCGCACTCGATGCCGTCTGGAGAGCCAGCGTGAAAACCACTTTGGGATCGATGGTCGTGGCGTTCAACCCACCACTGGACACCTTGACCCAACCAATTGCCTGATGGCTCCCGTTCAGGCAGAGCACGACAGATTCTTCGAGCAGTTCCATCGTGTTTTGGTTCCAGATGGCTCGCAGGTAGCGAACTACATCCGTCGGCTCGGCGATCTTCGGTCTTTCCTGTGGTCGGATGCGGCTCTTGTAAACGGCTCGTACTTCTGCGAGTTTCGCGCTGCGTTCAAAGGTCGTTAATTTGCTCATGATGTGCTTCTCCAGTGTGGTTCGGTTGGTTCATTTCGGGAACGCTTATTGATCCCGAAGCCGCCACACGCACATCAGCTCCCTGCTGTTTGTTCGCGGTCGGCCAGCCTCTCCGCACACGGCAAGTCAAGGTGGAGTCTTTCGCGGAGCGAAAGCAGCAGCGGAGACCGACAGGCCGGAGCGGACCTTGATGCCGTGGCAGGATAAGAAATGCCGACAGCGAACACTTCCTTTTTTGAGGAATCAATCTTCGAGGCTGAGCGGAGGAGAAGAATCGTTACGCTGGCAATTGAGAAAGGGAGATCGAGTCATCGGGGCATGCCCTGACTTCAGCAGTGACTTCTGTACAAGCCTGCCGTGAAACGCCGGCTCACCGCAGAAGCTCCTCCCTTGCCATGTGCCCCAGGGCAGGCCATAAAGGGCACATGTTTCCTTTCCAGTGGCAAAACTTGATTGACGATAGACTTTCGTGTTACGAGCCGTAAGAACGGTTCTATGGCATTTTAGGTTCCGTCTCACGCAACTGATGTTCGATTCTCCATCCGGGTAGATGTTCCGACCGTGCAGTGGTCTTTGAGCGTTGATGCCTCGTCGCTTTCCTGGGATTTGCCTCCTTCCGCTTCAAATACGTCTGCACGACAGCAGTTTCACAACGGTTTTTCTTCGAAGGAGGAGTCTTATGCACCGTTTCCTGGCAACCCTCTTCACCCTGACCATATTGAGCCTACCTGGCTCGGCTCAGGGGGATGTGATTACCGATCTCATTACTCCGGGCGGGTACGTCTATTCGCCCTTCGCTATCGACTCGAACCTGGCGATTCATCAGGCCGAGCGGTACGGCAACACGCTCTATCTCGTGGGGAGTGCGGGAGGCACAGCGGCTGCGCAGACAGTCACGTTTGGCGAAGCTGGTCCTGCGGCCTCCGATCTCCGGCTGTTCCACTCACTTGCTCCACAAGTGAGTAACGGAGGGATCATCCGTGATGTCAAGGAGATCAACGGACAGATTTACTACGTTGGGCAAAGTCAATCGACAAATGGGTATTCAATCTCCGGTGGACCAGAGGCCACCGTTTGGAATCCTGTTAGTGGTGAAGTTCGAGGCCTGGGATTTGCGTATGCAATCCCACAAAGTAGTGCTTCTGGGCTTTCCTCGGCTGGCATCATGTCAGGCCACGGAGGGAATGCTGCAGTCTACACCTTGAATGGTGATAGCAAGCTTTTGCCAATCGGCAATCCCACACAAGGACAGGTGAGCGGCGCTCGTGGCATTTCCGCCGACGGTACGCTGGTTGTCGGCTGGGATATCACCAGTGGGGGAGCCGCCTTCTGGAGAGCCAATGATCTGGCGGCCTTGGATTACACGCTCTTCAACACCAGCTTTCTGCAACTACCTGAGAATCTCATGTTGGGCGGAGTCGGCCTAATGGCCTTCTCCGATCCTATCCTCGGCGAAATCGGTCTCTTTGAAACTTTAGATCCTCTGACCTTTGGTTCGGGCATTGGAGCCTGGAACCTGAGCGATGGATCGTTATTGCGGTACTTCGGCAATGGAGAACTGGCGGATGCACGCATCTACGGCAGTGAACTGGTCATCGCTATGAATGGCAGCGAGGGTTCGTTTCTGACGACGCTTTCCGACCCTACGTCACTTTACATGTCGGATCTCTTCGGCGAAGAGCTTGCCGGATTGAGCTTCGCCAAGGGAGGACTTTATGAAGGGAGCCTGGGCTTTGTGGCCCTGGGGACTTCAGCAAATGGGGGAGGCTCTTTCGGCGTCTCCTACCAGTTGAATCCTGCGGCTGTGCCCGAGCCTTCCAGCTTACTGCTTTTCGCCACTGGATCACTGGCTTCAGCGGCATTCATGAGAAAGCGAGGACGCAAGCAGGCATGAACAGGTTTCCTACGCGGATGCGGCAGTCACGGAATATCCGTACTGTCGCATCTTTTATTTCATGACCTGCTGTCGTCTAGATGATTATTGACAATCACAAAAACCGTCCCCATCGACATCCTCATTAATGGGACGCAATTGAGCCCCAACATTACTGTTTTGCATTTCGACCAAACACTTCGCCCAACTTACGACACACTGAAACTCTTCCTCTTCCGGCATCTTCGGTGCTGGAAAAGGAGTTCTCTCCGGCGGCTGAGTCGCCAGTGGCGGCCCTTCATCCAGCAATTGCGGATCTTCCCAAGCGGCGAACGGGCCTTGGGGAACAGCTTGCCGGTAGGCATAGGCCTCAGCCAGCAGGATCTTCCCCTGCAGGAATGGCAAATAGCTCTGGTATTCAACGGCGGCGATGACTTTGATCGGATGACGCTCCATCAGGAATTTCTGGGCTTGAATCGGTGCCTGAGCCGTGGTGCCTGTTCCCAGCGTGGCTCGATTGCAGTGAACCGCGCTGGAGCGGATCAAGGTGCCACATTCGCCGGGACGTAAGACAAGAAGACCGACTTTCGTTACTTCGGGATTAGCTGTCGCGGTTGTCTCGGTGAAGTTCCAGGGAAGCAGTTGTGCTCGGGCCTGTATGTCGGGCTCTTCCAGACTAGTTTGAATGGTTCTCACACGATCCAGAAAGCCAAGTCCTTCCTGAGCGACTTTCTCTCGGGCCAGACGAAGCCGACGCGTCGAATAGCTATCGCTTAGCTCATGTCGCACATCCAGATCCAGATTGATCATGATGACGGCCTGCTCGACACTGCGATGCACCGCTTCATCCAGGATCGATTCTGTCGAGAGCATCAAGCTCACATCAACGATGCCAAACACAATCACCAGCAGAAGAGGAAAGACCAGGACAAACTCCAGGATTGTCGCTCCTCGTTCTTCAGAAAACTGTTTTGCCAGTTCTGTTTGCATGCTGAGTCCTTTCCGCGTTTACGATCGTGATGACTGTGTTCATTTCTCATGTTGGGATGACTCTCAGGGAGCAGTCGATTATAGGGAGCGAAAAAATACGGGATCGCCCCGACCTGACTTCTGACGTGCTGACACATCAATCACCACACAAGTTTTGGGGCGCATAAATGATGACAGACAAGCCAATTTGGTCACTGCGACATGAAGAAGGAACGGATCTTCAAAGAAAGACCACATTTCATGTCGTTTGATTTCGTAACGACAACAAACATGTGCAATGGCTTCTTGCAGAGTCTGAAATCCAGGTTGGATTCGCTTGCGCGTGACGAAACCCCTTGTCGATTCGGCATGTTTTGATGAAAGAGGATGCTATTGAATCACTGTGATAAGCCCTTGGCGATGACATGCCGAATTCCAAACCTGGTGAGAAGTCAGGGCTCTACCGGATGCCTCAGTAGCAGCCAACGTTGTTGACTCACCTTGAGGCTGCGCTACAGTCAAAGTCTGAAGAGGAAATGTTCTTTCATTGTTACGAGGGTCATGATTGTTGTCGGCTCTGAAATTCTTCGTCGTCTGAAAACAGGACAGATTCAGATTGGATCGTTTCATGCCGATCAGTTGCAGAAGGCGACGTATCAGGCTCGGCTGGATTCCCGTCTTCACGAAGTCACCTCCCAAAATGGACGAACGAGAGGTCGCTCCTTTTCTCTGACGCGGGGAGCCATTCTGTCTCCTGACAAGCGGTATCTGGGACAGACCGTAGAATCGGTGAGCAGTCTTGGTTCCATAGTCTCAATGAGCCCTGAAACCTCTCTATGCCAGTTAGGGCTCTTCGTTCACAACGTGACGAATTGGGGTTGGCACAAAACACCCCAACATCTTCTCTTCGAACTGACCACCGCCCATCCGATCCGACTCTTCGCATTCACTCCCATCGTTCACATTTCCTTTTGGGATCGATCTCCACGGAACTCAGTGGCGTCTGGCGTTCTTCCCGACACGGCTCCTTGCATCAAGTTTGAAGACGAAGAGATCTCCTGGCGAAAGGCCTCATGAGACTTCACGGGAACGAACTACTGCGCTCGCTCCGTCGCGGAGAGATCACGATTGCTCCTTTCCGGGAAGACCGTTGGCGGGGCTCATCCTATCCGCTTCATCTGGCTGAGCATGCCGTTCGTATTCTCGACCGCATTATCGATCCGCGCGAGGCGGTCCGCGTTCAGGCCATTCACATTCCACAAACCGGTTATCTGATGCAGCCAGGCGACTACCTTATGGGACATCTCCAGGAAGCCATCAGCAGTGACTGGTGGATTCCGGCCATTCAATGGAGCCAGACACTTGGTTTGTCACCGTTCGCAAAAGCCACCTTCAGCATTCTCAATCACAGGAGGTTCAATGGCCGAGTTCCGCTCCTGGCCATTGAGCCGGCTTGGATCTTTCCGGGAATGGAGCTGGCCACGGTCTCTTTTATCGCTTCTCAGGAAAGAGCCCTGTCTCCCCAAAGCTATTCGGGGAGATCACGAACAAACCCCTTCTCCGAACCAGGAAGTCGAAGAGATGAATCAGGCAGATGATGTGGACGATCTCCGTTTGCAGACGGAACGAACAGTGATCACGGTTTGCAGCGTCAGCGATGCAGCAGTCCTTTTTCGGACGCTGGAAGGCAATCGCTTGCAGTTACAGGACAGTTTTGCCTGGATGGATTGGGCACACAGTGAAGGCGATGTCTGTCGTTACCTGCGCGAGCTCCAGACTGCGTTTCGTACTCGCACAGGAGCCTGCTTGAAGATCGAAGTTCAGGGCGAGTTGATAGGGATATTAACGCTTATGGATGTAGAACACTTGCATCGCCGTGCCCGGCTGGAATGCTGGTTGTCAGCTGAAGCGGTCGGGAGTGGCTACATGCGAGAAGCCGCGATGGCTGTGATTGCGTTTGTCTTTCAGGAATGGAACCTGCATCGTCTGGAGTATCGCTGTCCGATTCGCCATCGACGGGCCTTCCGATTGGGAGTCCACATAGGAATGCAACTGGAAGGAATTCTGGCAGAAGCAAGACAGATGGGAAATCAGTTCGTCGATCAGGCTTTGTTTGGGACGACTCGTCCTCGCTGGGAAGCTTGGAGCAGCGGCAACGGCGGCGAATCCAATAGCCACTTTGCCGCCGTATCGGCACTCTTCTCCCCACCGAATTCCAAGCGTCGTATGCATTGACCCTCGAAAACGTGGTCGCGGATCATTCTCCCTGACTCCGCTTGAAGGAGGTGTCAGGGGACGTCGCAGTCTGGAATCTTTCCGGACCGAGCCAAAGCGGAGCCTCCAGCACCCTGGCCTCTCGGCTACCGCCCGAAAATGCCTCACGCACCTTAAACGGAGATTCGTTCGACGATATTTCTGGTGATCTCGCGCCTGCGTCGGTCATACAGTCGAGTGGTTCTGGGATCGGCATGGCCTGCCAGATATTGCACATCCTCTAAAGGCACCCCCTGGCTCAACAGATCAGTAATGGTCGTTGTGCGAAACGAATGCGGCGAAAAGATCTCCGACAATCCCGCATCCCGAAGACGCCGCTTGACCATTCGTTCGATGTCATTGGGTGTCATGGCACGATTGGTCAATTGGCGGGAACGACGGACGGTTGTCCGAAAAAGGGGAGTACTCTTCTCCGCAGAATCCCAATCGGCTGCATTCAGGTACTCATGAAGAATTCTATGAAGATCGTAACGCACGGGAATCTCTCGCACCTTCCCCCCTTTCTCGGCAAAACGAAGGCGATGTTGGTTCCCCAGATCCTGAAAATCTCCTAGACGCAGTTTGGCCACTGCCGCCACACGGACGGCGGTATAGATCAAAATAGCCAGGATGGCCTTGTCTCGCAGACCAATGACATGCATCGTCTCGATACTGGTAAGCAGCTGACGAGCCTGTTCAATTCCAATATCAGGCGTTTTTCCTTCGATGGCTTGCAACCGCTCTCCCCGGACAGAGGCAGCGGGATTGAAGATCACGATGTGCCGTACCGTCAGGGTGTCAAAGAAATGTCGAATGGCGGAGAGGTGCAGGTTCTTGGTAGCAGGAGCGAGCGGGAGACTATCCAGGTAAGCCGCCACATCTCGGGGCGCAATCCGAACGAGCTCCCGTCCATATTCTTCACAGTGCCGCAAGAACTGTTTGACAGCGTGCCCGTAAGCCTTACGCGTGTATGGATTGCGAATCCGAGCATAGAAGAACTCCTCCCAGGCGAAGCGGGCACCAGGGCCTGCAGCGGCAATCAAGGCGGGGATTTGGGGATCGCTGGCAGCCAGCGGAATCACTTCTTGCGTTTCGGGAATGATTGATAAGGCGTATGCGTGATTCGCCTCCTGGCTGAGTGAATCGTTTGATTGAGTTTTCAATTTCTCCAAAGGCTTACCTCAAGAGTTCCGGTGTGCGGTGCAATCGCTTGGCTCTCACGGCTCATCAAGAAACGTGATCGCTGAGTTTTCGGTGCCGGATGCTTAATGCACGATAATGTCTTTTGTCAGGCATTACTCGTACGATGCTTCATCACCCGATAGCAAGACCTTTTCGTGATACTCAGACAAGTGAGAGCCGTCCGATTTTAATATCCCGCAAGCCGCAGTGTGGAATGTTGACGAAAAGACTGGCGCAAATTTGGAATTTGTGCCTGGAAGGCAAGTGAAAATGACTCATTGACAGGCGGCGTTGACTGTGCCGAGGCAATAATAAGACAGTGAACGACAAGAGGTTTCAGCGGTGCAAACACCTTTTCTAAAACCTCTTTCAGAGACAATCAGATTCTGCCCATTCTCGTTAGAAGGCAGCGTCCTGTTGATCTCCACTCTCGCCGTTGGACTGCCCCTGCTGGTAAATCCAGCTATGAGCCAGATCACTCACCTTGGCCACCAGCGGCAGATCGTCTCGTCCAAACGAAGCAGAATCCTTCCAGTCTTCACCATCCTTGTAGAGTCGGCTCAACGTCACATTGTGACGCGTTCCGTTCTGGGTTTCGTTCTCCCAGATGGCCGCACGGATACGTCCCATGCGTACTTCATGAATGGGGCGAACTTTCTTTTCAGGTTTCTTGGCCATAACGACCATCTCCTTTTATCAGAACTCAGAGGAAAATACTCCCGGTCAATCCAGGAACGAGGTGGGAAAAGAATTGCATGAGAAAGCTATGCCGCCAGAGCCAGCAACAAACCGACTTTCTGATCGAGTTCTGCTCGATCGCCGGCATACTTGACGTTGTCGGTCAGCCGGGTCAGAGCATCGACCAATGAGAAGATCGTGAACCTCCCGGTCGCCTGAGCGATCTGCAAAGCCTCCTTGGCCATTCGTTGAGGAATTCCGTGCTTGAGCAATTCCTTCATGACAGCATCGGCATCGTTACCGAGCTTTTCACGCATCGCGTTTGTCAGCACCTTGGCAAAGCTGTCCCGACGCTCATCGCGACGATGAACGAGTCGTTTGATAATTCGACCGATTTCATCTAGACCATCACGCACGTTCGCCGTGTGCTTGCGCGTGAACTCAATCACTTCCACGGCATCCCACACGATGTGGTTGCGGCAGACCGCTTGAAACCAGAAGGTCTGAACACCGAGGCTGCGACGTCCCACTTCCGAGTTCCAGACGAAGAAACCGGGAGCAAACGCTTCACCATCAATCTCGATCCATCCCAGCGGGTCGATCAGAAAGGCAAACATGTCCTGCTCACCGCAGTACAGTCCCGTGCAGCGATTCTCTCCTTCCGCCCGTTGCGGCGGCATGAACTCGGAGGCCGCCTCACGTACCACATCCAAGAGTTCCGTATTCCAAAGTCGAGTGTAAGCGACTCCATGGACGGAACGCACCTGATTCGCCGTCGTCAAGATCTGCAACGGTTTTTCAGACTGCGGCAAGGTCTCTTCCAACGCCTTGCTCGCCGTCTTGTGTGACAGGCGATTGATCGTTTCCTTGCTGACGCCCGCCATCCGGCACAACTGCGAAAACGACCAGTCGTTGAGCTGCACATCCGGGTTATCCCCCAGCATCAACGTCAAATCGTGAGTCAGTTGAAGATCCTGCGGCTTGTGCCACAGATCATTCGACTGCTCACGCTGCTGGCGACAGTGGGTATGCAACAAGTCCAGCGAATCAAAACACTCATCCTCCGTGCGACGAAACAATTCCCGATGGGCAGCGACAAGATTGGCCATTGTACTTCTCCTTGAAACGAGTGAAACAGGAACAGAACCGGAGAACGGTTGCTGATGGGCAGCAACTTCTCCGGTTCTGTCTGTCTTCTCAGGGAGAAACCAATCGCCGTGTTCGTGATTCGAACTAAAAAACATTGAAATGCACCGCCGGCCTCTCGCAACCGACAGCATAGCGCCAGCGGCAGGGAGAGACGGCAAGCAGCGTCTACACCAGGTGGAGGTGGATAAAGAACGGGCGACCCGCGGTGAGATTCCGGTTTCAGCGATTATCCGGAGAAGGCCCGTTCGCCCTGAGTTCGGAGGCGAACGGTTTGCTCTGAGTCAGCAAGTCGATCAATCCCTACAACAACGCTCTGAGAATGTCACTGCCTCCCGCAGGGTTCTCCTGCGAAATCCGGGGAGTCCCGCAGCCCATGCTGCTGAAATTTACGGGGTGGCCCGGAGCAATTCCTCTGCGTCGTCCTCGGGCAGGAGAGTTCCCAGATGCAATGCCTGAAGATTGAGGGCTTTCAGCGCCTCCGCGAACTGTCGAGCGGTGATCCACCGCATGACCATCCTGGCGTTCCCCTCACTGAGTACGGCCCAGCAACAGGCTGCATTGCCGCCTGAATAACGCTGCGCCCGACTCAGTAGAAACTGGGACGCGTGTTTGGTTTCGACGACCAGCGTTTCCAGGCCGCGAGGGGTCATGATGCCAAGATAGGAATTTGCCATACTCAGGAAGTACCATGGCTGAGGAGTGTCAGTAAAGTGCTACGTTGCAGTTTTTTTCGAGTGCGATTCGAGAATCATTCCACAAGTAATCAACTCGCGAATCGCCTTGACGGTCTGGATCTGACCAGTGCTCACAGTCACGCGGATCAGTAGGTCGATCCGGCAGCATTACCGATGGGCTGCGCTGTTCGCGGTGGCCAGAACGCGTTACCAGCTGGAAGACTGTTCTGACTCAACGAATGAATCGGAAGAGGCGTGCTCAAAAATCGGTAGGATTGCCGCCTTTTTTTGACGCAAATGAAGGAGCAATCTCATCTCGCCCTCAGCAAATCCAGTGGAACGCTTGCCCCTCCGTTATCTGATCGTAACTCATTGTTGGAACTGGGGTTTGTTGCTACACTGCGATGCTCTCTTGACGACTGTCCAGACGTCAGAGACCACCTCCTTCATTCTTCCTGGCCAGAGATTTGAGATTCTCTTCTCGAAGATGCGTGTCGGGCAAGGTGTTCCCTCTATGACAGTCGTGTCGAGAAACGAAAAAATGTATTTGCAGTCGTGGAATTGGCGCGGAAATGAATGCTGTCGAAATTGAACAAGCGGTCTCTGACCTTGCCGAAGCCCCGTTCGATCCGGCTGAGTTCCCCTACGCCTTCCTAGAATCCTTCGGGAACAAGGCAACCACCATCAAAATCCTGAAAAGCGGCAAGTCCAACAATTCGGACGTCGAGGGGGCCGTGCTTCAGCGTAACAACATCCACATCAAGGTTTGCGATGAGGGACAAGTCTCAGAGACGTTGAAAGCTCTTCGCGAAAGCCCGGCTACGTCTCGTCAGAAAGCCAAGTACATTCTGACGACCGACGGAATCACGCTGGAATCGGAACGGCTGATTGATGGCGAAACGCTCGCATGTGAATATTGTCGCTTCCCAGACCGGTTCACGTTCTTTTTGCCACTGGCGGGCATTTCCACCGTTCGGCAAATTGACGAAAGCGCCTTCGACATTCGGGCGACCAGCCGACTCAATCGGCTGTATGTCGAACTTTTGAAAACAAACTCCGGTTGGGACACTGAAGAGCGACGGGAAGAGATGAATCATTTCTTCGCCCGGCTTATTTTCTGCTTCTTTGCCGAGGACACGAATATCTTTCGTGAGCCGACACTTTTCACCGCCACAGTGGAGCAATTCAGTGATCGGGACTCGTCAAACACACATGACGTGATCTCTGAGATCTTTCGGGCGATGCAGGTCAATTCTGATGATGAGGACCGTAAGGCAGCGAAGCTTCCCAATTGGGCCAACAAGTTCCCATACGTGAACGGCGGGCTGTTCTCTGGCAGTCTAGCAGTTCCAAAATTTAGCAAGATCGCCAGGTCGTATCTGTTGCATGTCGGCAATCTCGACTGGACGAAGATCAATCCCGATATCTTCGGTTCGATGATTCAGGCGGTGGCCGATGATGAGGAACGGGGTGCATTGGGGATGCACTACACCAGCGTTCCCAATATTCTGAAGGTGCTCAATCCTCTATTTCTGGATGATCTGCGAGAGAAGCTGGCCGAAGCGGGAGATAATTCCCGGAAGTTACTGAACTTGCGGAACCGCATGGCCCGCATTCGTGTCTTCGATCCCGCCTGCGGCAGCGGGAACTTTCTGGTGATCGCCTACAAGGAAATGCGGGCAATCGAAGCTGAGATTAACAAACGGCGTAAAGAACAGCATCGGCATTCTGATCTCCCATTGACAAATTTCCGGGGGATTGAGATCCGGCACTTTTCCTGTGAAATTGCCCGCCTGGCACTGATCATCGCGGAATACCAGTGTGATGTGGTCTATCGCGGCGAAAAACTCGCTCTGGCGGAGTTCTTGCCGCTGGAAGCGGATAACTGGATCACCTGCGGCAACGCCCTGCGACTCGACTGGCTCAGCATCTGCCCGCCGACTGGAGAGCAGGTGAAACATCGGGCCGACGACCTGTTCAGCCAACCGGTCAATCAGGCGGAAGTGGAGTTTGAGAACGAGGGGGGGGAGACTTACATTTGCGGGAATCCTCCGTATGTGGGGGATAAATTTCAATCGACATCTCAGAAAGAGGATCTGAGAGACGTATCGAGGGAGAAGAAAAATGCGAAAGCTATTGACTACATCGCAGGATGGTTTTGGAAAGCATCGCAATACATTGAAACAGAAGGAGCCTTTGCCTTCGTTTCAACAAATTCAATTTGTCAGGGAGTTCAAGTCCCCATCGTGTGGCCAGAGATCTTCAATAAAGGTCAGGAAATTTCTTTCGCACACAAGGGATTCTATTGGGCAAATAATGCAAGCCGGAATGCGAACGTTATTTGTGTAATCGTTGGGGTCGCGAAGCGGTCCAGATCGACGAAGTATCTTTACTGGGAAGGCCAGCGAAAGGCTGCTACTTCCATTAATGCATATCTCGTCGACGGCGCAAACATCATTGTTGAAAAGCATCCTGAGCCGATTTCAGAACTCCCTGCAATGGTCGCTGGCAATATCCCGCGAGACAAAGGCAATTTCATGCTGAGCGAGAAGGAGAGGATTGAGTTGCTTGGCAACTATCCATCCGCATCCGTTCTCATCAGGCGAATTATGGGATCTGTAGAACTGATTAACGGATTGACCCGCTACTGTCTGTGGATCACTGATGAAAATGCTGATCTTGCGAAATCAATCGAACCAATTCGCGAAAGGTTGGCCCGAATCCGGCAATACCGTGAAACCGGCAGTGATCGAGGTAAACTTGGTGTTGAGACTCCTCACCGATTTGAAAGAACCATCACGGGATGTGCCAGCCAGATCGCTGTTCCGAGAGTTTCATCCGAGCATCGCAAGTATTTGCCCGTTACGTTTACAGATAGCAGCATAATCATCTCGGACGCTGCCCAAGCAGTATACGATCCGCCTCTGTTCGTCTTTTCTATTATCGCATCCCGCATGCACATCGTTTGGATTGGCGTGACGGCAGGGAGGATGAAGTCGGATTTTCGGTATTCCTCAGGTGTGTGCTACAACAGCTTTCCAGTGCCGTTGCTCACTGAGCAGAACAAAGCCGACTTGACCCGCTGTGCGGAAGAAATCTTGTTGGCCCGTGAAGCTCATTTCCCCGCCACGATTGCCGACCTCTACGATCCAGAGAAGATGCCGGAGAACTTGCGCGAAGCCCATGACCGGAACGATGAGACGCTGGAACGGATCTACATCGGCCGCCGGTTCAAGAACGACACAGAACGGCTGGAAAAACTGTTCGAGATGTACACTCAGATGACCGCAAAACAGGCTGCCCAGAAAGGAACTAAGAAGCCTGCCGGTCGGAAACGCACCGACACATGAGTGACGGAGAGGAAAATCAGAAGAAGAATAAGTCAGAAGGACTGTAACCAATGAGTAAATCGATTCCCTCCGTCTCTGTCAAGTACGCCCAGAATGGGAGTTCCACAAAATCGAATGCCTTGGGCATGCGGCCGATGCAGGAACGTGTTTGGCAAATGCGGGGAGAGCAATATCTGCTGATCAAGTCTCCCCCTGCTTCAGGAAAGAGCCGAGCTTTGATGTTCGTTGCTTTGGACAAACTGAGCAATCAGGGACTGAAGCAGGCTATCATCGTGGTGCCGGAACGCTCCATCGGTTCCAGCTTCAACAACGAAACGCTTAGCCAGTTCGGGTTCTTTGCCGATTGGGAGGTGAAGCCAAACTGGAATCTCTGCAACGCCCCCGGAGGTGATAATGGCGGCAAGGTTGACTCGGTAAAGACGTTTCTTGACAGCGATGATCAGACTCTTGTTTGTACGCATGCCACGTTTCGATTTGCCGTGGAGCGATTTGGAGTTGAAGCGTTTGACGATCGACTCATTGCCGTCGATGAGTTTCACCATGTTTCCGCCAATCCCGATAATCGGCTGGGGGAACATGTCCGCCAGTTTGTGGCCAGAGATAAAGCCCATCTGGTGGCGATGACCGGTTCCTATTTTCGAGGTGATGCCGAAGCGGTGCTGCACCCGGAAGATGAGTCCAAATTCCAGACGGTGACTTACACCTATTACGAACAGCTCAATGGCTATGAGTACCTGAAGCAGCTCGACATCGGCTATTTCTTCTATTCCGGTAGCTACACCGATGAGATTCTGAACGTCCTGAACCCGGCCGAGAAAACGATTCTCCATATCCCAAACGTGAACTCCAAGGAGAGCACGAAGGACAAAATCCGGGAAGTTGAACACATCATCGAGGAATTGGGAGACTGGCAGGGAACCGATCCCCAGACCGGTTTCCAACTGGTGAAAACCAAAGAAGAAAAAGTTCTCAGGATTGCAGATTTGGTCGATGACGACGCTGCCAAGCGAGACAAGGTTTCTGCTGCCCTGAAAGACCCGGCGCAGAAGAACAACCGGGACCATGTGGACATCATCATTGCCCTGGGGATGGCCAAGGAAGGTTTCGACTGGATCTGGTGCGAACATGCGCTGACGGTCGGCTACCGCTCAAGTCTGACAGAGATTGTTCAAATCATCGGTCGCGCGACTCGCGATGCTCCCGGAAAGACACGGGCACGGTTTACCAATTTGATTGCCGAACCTGATGCCACTGAAGATACCGTCGTTGAAGCGGTCAACGACACCTTGAAAGCGATTGCGGCAAGCTTGTTGATGGAGCAGGTGCTAGCGCCTCGTTTCGAATTTCGTGCCAAGAATCCGCAGAATACACCGACTCCCGGGCTGGACTACGGAGACGGGGGATACGATCCCAACAAATGCAATGTGGGCGTTGATCCCACGACCGGAACGGTTCAACTGGAAATCAAAGGATTGGCTGAACCGAAAAGCGAAGAGGCGGAACGCATCTGCCGTGAAGATCTCACCGAACTGGTGACAGCCTTCGTCCAGGACAAACAGGCCATTGAGCGAGGGCTGTTCGATGAAGAACTGGTGCCAGAGGAACTGACTCAGGTTCGGATGGGGAAGATCATCAAGGAAAAGTTCCCCAACCTGGATGACGAAGATCAGGAAGCGGTTCGTCAGCATGCCGTTGCTGCCTTGAACTTCGTCCAGCAGGCAAAGAAGGCACTTGATGAAGCGGATAATAGCGAAGCCCGGAATACGTCGCTGATTGACGGTGTGCGGAAATTCGCGTTGTCGGTCAAGGAACTGGACATCGACCTGATTGACCGTATCAACCCCTTCGGCGAAGCGTATGCGATTCTGGCGAAATCGATGAGTGAGGAACGACTCCGGCAGGTGGCGGAGATCATCACTGCCAAGAAAGTGACGATGTCGTTGGAGGAAGCCCGTGATCTGGCGAAACGGGCCTTGCGATTCAAAGCGGAGAAAGGACGTCTGCCTTCACTGACAGCTGCCGATCCGTGGGAAAAACGGATGGCGGAGGGAATTGCGTTCCTCCAGCGAGAAGCGAGGGCGAGCAAAAATGGCTAAGAAGAAGCAACAAGTCACCGACGACGATTTCGATCTGCTGGATGAACTGGGAGTCGAGACAGAACCGGTTTCGACTGGCGGTCGTACTCCCAGAGAACAACGCATTATCGCTGGTTTCGAGGAAATTGAACGGTTCGTCGAAGAACACGGCAGGCACCCGGAGCATGGCGAGAGCCGGGACATCTTCGAGCGGCTATACGCCGTCAGGCTGGACCGGATCAGGGAATCCGCAGAATGTCGGGAGGTTTTGAAAGACCTGGATTCTCGGAGCCTGCTGGGCGACGGGGGCAACTCGTCCATTGCTGATGATGACGAGCAGGATGATGAAGACCTCTTGGCCGCACTGGGCGTTGAAACGTCTTCAGATACAGACATTACGAACCTTGTCCATGTCCGACCACGAGCGGAGATCAACGCGGCTGAAGAAATCGCCCAACGCACCCCTTGCCCGGATTTTCACCTTTTCAAACCCCTGTTCGAGACCGTTCAACAAGAGCTGAATGCAGGTGAGAGAGAGGCGGTCAAGTATAAAGACAACGCCGAAGTGAGGAATGGGGACCTGTTTATTCTTGACGGTCAAAAGGTCTTCGTTGCCGAGAAAGGCAAGCCATTCATCGGGGAGCACGGGCGCACAGATTGTCGTTTACGCGTTGTTTACGATAATGAAACAGAAAGTGACCTGTTGATGAGGTCGTTGCAACGTGCTCTGAATAAAGATGATGCGAGCCGCCGTATTAAGGAGCCTGGTCTCGGCTCTCTTTTTTCAGGTGTGCTGGAAGATGGCGACCAAAGTTCTGGCGTGATATACGTGCTGAGAAGCTGTTCCGACCATCCGTTTGTGAAAGAGCATCAGGAGCTCATTCACAAGATCGGCGTCACTAGTGGCAACGTCAAAAAACGGGTTGCCAACGCGAAAAAAGATCCGACGTTTCTTTTGGCGGATGTCGAGATCGTGGCTGAATACAAGCTGGCAAACATCAATCGGAAAGCCCTAGAAGCCCTGATTCACAGGTTCTTTGCTACTGTGCGGCTCGATCTTGAACTCAAGGATCGCTTCGGTTCACAGGTAGAACCGAAAGAATGGTTCCTGGTACCACTGGCGTCCATAGATGAAGCGATCCAGAAAATCAAAGACGGGACAATCGGCGAGTTTCGGTATGACTCTGAGAAAGCAGGGTTGGTCTAGCGAAGCGTGGCTGAGGCAATCACGGATGACTCAACTGGGGACTTGCATATAAAACTGATCTAACCCAAGTGCAAACAAGGAAATTTCACCGGCTTGGGGGATTGCGCTGAAGGGTGGTTCTGTTGCCACGCCAAGCTCGTTTTGCCTGCTTCTTTCCATTCCAAAAACTGCTATCCAGGCAGCCACATGCCTACAAGAATTCCGATAATGGCGCTTAGAATGTTGGTGAGAAGGAATCCAAGTAGCCAAAAAAGATGTCTTCGAATCCACCATTTCACAGGGTGGGCAACAGCGGACCATTCCGCTGACTTTCCCTCGTGAATTGCATGGGCACCTTGAGCATCGGATGCAATCACGGGTAACAGCATGCCTGCCTGAATGAAATCAGCGAAGACCATCGATGCTTCTTGGTCTGATAGTTCAGGATTTGCGTTGGGGTTTCTCTTTGTCAGAACATGCCATCGCCACCAGTGGTTTGGCAACTTATGCTCCAACATCCATTTGGCCGCGATTGCTCGCTTTTGCGCGTAACTGGACATGTATCCCCATTGCTTTCTGAAAGATGCCAATAACCACTCTGTATATCGCGGATCGTTAGATTGTAAAGCATCGAACCATTATCGAAATATCGTGAGCCGTATGATGATGCCGTTGGCAAGGTGCGGCCGCATTCCGATGCACTCTTCGCGATGGCTAGTGGTTGTCGCCAGAGGCTTCGTCGTTCCTCATCCGTCGGGGCTCGCCCTGACTGGCCCCGCACGGTGAGGGATGACAAAGCCGGCAGTAGCGTGGCAGTCCCTCATTTGCTGCTGATATCAAGCCTCCTCCATCCACGTCTTCTCTCCAGAGGCTTTGTTGTTCGGATTCCCGAGGGGCTTCACGGGCGGTTTTGCTTCGGCGACGAGGTGGGACCGAGGTCCTTCCCCTTTCATTTTGTTGAGTAATCCTGTCTTTTTTGAGCAAGTCAGTCTCTTTTTGACTATCTCCTCTATGAACCCGCTTCACTTTCGGCACCGAAAGTCCGATACTGAGGGTGTTCGAGCAGGACCTGGCGTGAGCCCGAGAACATCAGATCATGACAACAGCCAACAATCCTGGTACGTGGGAAAGGGACGCGGTGGAGAGTTTCGGCCAGCGTCTCCGTTCCCGGTTGGCGCCCGGTCAGGGAGAACGACCAGGGCGTCCCAGTGATCCGACGTGGACTTTGCAGCGGAAGCTCTCCATGAGCGAAGCCACGCTGGCGACCCTGGAGCGTGCGGCGGAACTCCTGAGCACAGACGAACGTCGCGTCAGTCCGATGCAGGTGGCGGCTCTCCTCGTGGAGGAAGCCACCGAGGGACTGCTCGCGGAATTGATTGAACACTGAATGATGGAGTCGGCCACGATGGCCACGGCACAACAACTCAAAGCCTTGTTGCAAAGCTATAGCGAAGCGGACGGTGAAATGTTCGTCTCGGTCGCGTTGCAGATTGCTGCGCATGAAGCGCGGACAGGCAAAGGCAAATTCGCTTCGGAAATCAAGCAGCTCGTCGACGAAATCAAGGGCAAGCAGCGTTCCTCCCGACTGGGGGGATCGGTTCCGATCGCTCGTCCGACCGGAGAGCTGGCGACACTGCTTTCCGCGACGTACCCGCATACGAAACTAGCGGAGATGGTACTGGCTCCTGAACAGCGAGAGTCGCTGGAACTGGTGATCCGTGAATACCGTCAGCAGGGGAAACTGCGGGAACATGGACTCTCCGCTCGACGAAAGCTGCTCCTGGTCGGCCCTCCCGGCGTCGGCAAGACGATGACCTCGTGGGCTCTGGCCGGAGAATTAAAGCTGCCGCACTTCACGGTGCAACTGCATTCGCTCATCACGAAGTACATGGGAGAGACCGCCGCCAAGCTCTTCGCCGTTTTCGAGGCGATGCGGCATACGCGGGGAGTTTATCTCTTCGATGAGTTCGATGCGATTGGCTCGATGCGTGCCGGTAGCAACGACGTGGGGGAGATCCGCCGCGTGTTGAATTCCTTTCTGCAATTTCTGGAACAGGACGACTCGGACAGCCTGATTGTGGCAGCGACCAACCTGGAAGAGATCCTGGATGAGGCGCTGTTCCGACGGTTTGACGATGTGATCCGGTATCATCTGCCGACCGAAACGGAACTCCGGGATCTGATCGCCAATCGCCTGGCAGCCTTCCAGATCGACAGCGAAGAGTTGTGCCAGATGGCGAGTCTGGCTCAAGGACTCAGTCACGCGGAGATTTGCCGGGCCTGTGATGAAGCGGCCAAAGTGGCTGTCCTGGATGATCGACGAAAAATCGCTAGGGAAGATGTTCAGCGGGCGATTCGCTTACGCCAGGAACGCAAACGCTCCGTGAGGTAGGAGAAAGATCAAAGGGCCATGCCGGATTACCGACATTTCACGTTAACGGGGACTCGCACGACTCAGGGCTATTCGACTCCTCCTTCCGGCGGTGGCGAGCACCAGAGTCCGCCTCGTCCCGATCGCACCACGCACGGCGAGCAGCTGTTGCAGGATCTGGAGCGCGCCGAGCGCATCGCCCATTCTCGTCAACAGACCGAACCGATGCGGGAAGGGCTGCAATTCCTCCCGATGCGGTTCAGCGAGGGATCGGACTTTGATCTCAAGCTCCAGAGTCTGGCTGGCAATGAAAGCAGTGGCGTCCGCATTCTCAGCGTTCGGGAGAAAGGAACGACCAAGGAATATCTGGTCGCGGTTCCAGACAGCAAAGTTGCGGGCCTCGCCAAAAAGTTTCGCGAGTATCGGGATGAGGATTCGGACAAAGGGCGTCCCAAAAACGAAGACTTTGCCGCCAGTGTGGCCAGTATTGAGGCGGGAGAGCTGGCGGATTACTGGACCGAACCGGATGGCGTTTTGCCCGCCAGCGACCAGTTGCTCTGGTGGGAAGTCTGGCTGAGTAGTTCTCCGGGCGATGCAGTGGAAGCCTGGTTTCGCCGCGTGGCGGGGGAGCAGAGAATCCCCGTGAGTTCGCAGCAGGTTCGCTTCCCGGATCGGCTGGTGATTCTGGCGTATGCGACGCTGGCCCAATGGGAAGCCTTTCCTGGACTGCTTCAGCATCTCGCCGAATTTCGCCGAGCCAAACTGGTGGCAGGCGAATTCACTCGTCTCAGTCCCGCCGGTCAGGCCGAGTTCATTCAGGATCTACTTTCCCGCACACAATTTGCCCCCAGCGATGCCGTGCGAGTTTGCCTCCTGGATACCGGAGTGGATCGCGGGCACCCACTGTTGGAAACCTCCCTGTCTTCCACAGATCTGCAAGCCTGGCGAAAAGAGTGGGGTATTGATGACCACGACGGTCATGGGACGGAATTAGCGGGCTTGTGCTTGTTCGGTTCTCTGGTCGGGCCTCTCTACGACGGAGAGCAAATCGACCTGACGCACCGTCTCGAATCGGTAAAGATTCTTCCACCTCGCGGCCGGAACGAACCACCGGACTATGGTCCGATCACGGTGGGAGCAATGGCCCTGGCGGAAACCATCGCTCCCCAAACTCCGCGCGTATTTTGTCTGGCAGTGACCGCTGCAGGAGATGACCATTGGCGTCCCACGTTGTGGTCCGCCGCCATTGATCAAGCCTGTGCCGGAACGCTGGATGAACAGCGACGACTGCTGATTGTTTCCACCGGCAATCTCCGGGAAGAGGTCGGCAAGAACTACCCCGCCGAAAATCATGTGTCGAGCGTGGAAGATCCGGCGCAGGCTTGGAATGCCTTGACGGTGGGCGCATATACGAACATGGCCTGGGTGGAAGAAAAGGGACTGGAGGGATACTCGCCGATTGCCAAACCGGGGAGTCTTTCTCCCGCAAGTCGCACTTCGCTCTGTTGGAATGAGAACTGGCCGTACAAGCCTGATGTCGTTTTTGAAGGGGGCAACTATGCTCAGGATGCTTACGGTTTTATTACCAGCGCCGAAGATCTGGAATTGCTGACCACTGTTTCTCGAGCGGAGACGACGGCACTTCTGGGAACGACGCGAGATACGAGTGCGGCCACGGCTCAAGCGGCACGCATGGCTGCGATCCTGCAAGCGGAATATCCCGAATACTGGCCGGAATCGATTCGAGGCTTGATGGTTCATTCCGCAGAGTGGACTCCGCAAATGCTGGAGGAGTTTCCCTATCGGGATCGCCGTCAGCGTCTGCGAGTCTATGGAATGGGGGTGCCGAACCTGACTCGGGCTCGTCGTTCGGCGAAGGGGTTCGCCACGATGGTGATTCAGGACCAATTGCAGCCCTACAAGCTGACGTCCGGTGACAATGCCACGTATGAGATGCATCTTCACAACCTCCCCTTGCCCCGAGAAGTGCTGGAAGAATTAGGAAGCGTCCCAGTGCGAATGCGGGTGACGCTGTCGTATTTCATTGAACCCAATCCTCCCCGACGAGGGTATGTGGCTCGTTACCAGTACGCCTCGCACGGACTGAGGTTCTCGGTGCGTCGCCCCCAGGAAACTCAAGAGCGGATGATCACTCGTCTCTCCGCTGCGGAATGGCCGACTGAGAACGGGCGAAAGAAGCGACCGTTCGAAACCATTTCGGATGATCGGAATTGGGATCTGGGACCGGAGAAAGTCAGCGTCCGCGGCTCGATTCACTCCGATGCTTGGGAGGGCACAGCGGCGCAACTGGCGTTATCGAACTTAATCGGCGTCTACCCCGTCGGCGGCTGGTGGCGCTATCGCAAAGATCGCACCATCGTCGAAAGACCAGCCCGTTATTCGTTGATTGTCAGTATCTCAACGCCGGATACGTCTGTTGATCTCTATCAGGCTATTGAGAACGAAATCAGCACACGTATCACCACCGGCGGCATCGTCACGGAGATCTCGACGCCATAACATCCGGGATGGGAAACGCCAACTTTCGGTTTCATTTTGACAATCAGGCATCATTGTCCTCAATCCTCCATGCCCAGAAGTGAGCATGTAGTCAATTCGCGGGAGCGGGCTTCTATGCGCATCAGCCATGTTGAGATCCAGAACTTTCGAAAGCTCAAGTCCGTTCGGATTGATCTGAGTAAAGAGACTACATTACTCGTTGGCGCTAATAATAGTGGCAAGACGTCAGCGATGATCGCCCTGCGTCATTTTCTGATTGATCGGGGCTCACTCACCACAAATGATTTTACCCTCTCGAACTGGGCGGCGATCAATGCGATCGGAACACGTTGGCAAGGTCGAAATGCCGATGGAGCCGTTCCGGCAGCAACGCTGGATGAGTGGGGCTCGTTTCTCCCGTCGCTAGATGTCTGGATCAGTGTTGAAAACGACGAAGTTCATTTCGTTCGACATCTGATTCCAACTCTGGACTGGAACGGTGGCTCGTTGGGCGTAAGACTTCGATGTGAGCCCAAGGATACAGCTGCTCTTCAGACGGATTTTCTTGCAGCCATCGACGCCGCCAAGGCAGCCAAGGCCGCGGCGTCCAAGGCAAACGGCAAGAAGAAAAAGAGCTTTACGCTTTCGTTATGGCCTGAATGCCTATTGGACTTCCTGGAAAGGAAATTACGGACGCACTTCACGATCCGGGCCTATCTCCTTGATCCCGCGAAGCAAGCGCTACCTGTCAATGGTGTGGCAAAGCCTCAGCCCCTTGAGGCGGATGCATTGTCGATTGAAGGAGATCCCTTCGAAGGTTTGCTGGTCATTCACGAAATTCCCGCACACCGGGGGATGGAAGATGCTTGGGGGAAGGGAATAGGCGACGGGGATGGTCAACAGGTTCGCCGCGCCAGACTAAAACTCTCGGAGCAGCTTCGTTCCTACTATTCAACGCACCTCGACCCTTCGGACGAACCTGAACCAGCCGATCTTGAGGCCCTTCAAGCGATTGAGGACGCCCAAAAAGCCTTTGATGATCGACTGACGACCGGATTCAAGGCCGCCATTACCGAGTTGGAAGTCCTCAATTATCCCGGCGTTGCTGACCCGAAGCTTACGATCTCCACACGTGTCCGTCCGCTGGATGGGCTCAACCACCAGTCCGCTGTCAGATACGAGGTGGCTTGCAAGAGCGACGGGAAATCCGCACAAGGTGTTCTGAGGTTGCCAGAAGACTACAACGGGCTCGGTTTTCAGAATCTCATCTCAATGGTCTTTAAGCTAATGAGCTTCCGCGATAGCTGGCTCAAGGTTGGTAAGGCCGGAAAACGCCTGGCTGCGGCGCCAACCAGTCGGGTGACGCACCCGCCACTTCACCTTGTTCTCGTCGAAGAACCTGAAGCGCACCTGCATGTACAGGTTCAGCAGGTCTTTGTCAGAAAGGCATATGAAGTTCTACGGAACCATCCGGACCTGAAGAGCGCCAAATCGCTGCACACACAGTTAGTCGTCAGCACGCATTCCAGCCATGTTGCTCACGAATGCGACTTTGAATGTCTGCGTTATTTCCGACGTGTTCGACCTACAGCCATCGGTGAAGTTCCCACGTCTACTGTCATCAATTTATCCGAAGTCTTCGGAAAGGACGATGAGACGGCCCGGTTTGTCACTCGTTATCTCAGGTCAACGCATTGCGAACTGTTCTTTGCCGACGCTGCAATTCTGGTGGAAGGGGCGGCGGAGCGCATTCTGATTCCTCATTTCATCCGGAAGAAGTACCAAGAGCTGAACCATCGGTTTATCACGCTGCTGGAGATCAGCGGCAGTCATGCGCATCGTTTTCAGCCGTTGATTGAACGCCTTGGTCTTTGCACGCTTGTGCTTAGCGACCTCGACGCAAAAGACGGCGAGACGGGCACGGCAGCTCCTGCCATACGCGGAAAAAAACAGACGAGCGGAAATCCGACGCTCATCAAATGGCATCCTAAAAAGGAGGCCGTTGACGAACTGCTCAGCCTTGCCGCCGCAGAAAAACAACTGCCATTACTGGACGGTCAAGGTTGTGTATGCATCGCATTTCAAGTTCCCGTCCAAGTCGCATTGAAATCGAAGGCTCCGACCGAGTGCCTCGCCACAACATTCGAGGATTCGTTGGTGCTTGAGAACTATGAGCTATTCTCGAAACTCGAAGGGGTGGGCATGCTCAAAAAGATCCGAGACGCAATTGCTCAGGAGACAGAGGCTCAATCGCTGTGTAATCGACTTTTTGAAATCATTCGGAAGGGAAGCAAGGCGGAGTTTGCCCTGGATCTGCTTTGGGCTGACAAACCAAGCTCACCGGTCGACGCCCTGAGTCCACCGTCTTACATTGCCGAAGGGCTTGAATGGCTTCAAAAGGTGCTTCAGCCGGAGGACATCGTTGTTGTACCTTCAGTCGAGGTAGTGAATTCGTGAATGAGCAACTCAGAGCTGATCCAACCATCGACGATCACGTCGTTGGAGAAATTCTCGACTGTCTTCTGCAAAAGCCTCCGCAGAGCTTCTTTTTGTATGCCGGCGCCGGGGCTGGAAAGACTCGGACGCTCGTCTCCGTTTTGGAACAATTGCAGAATAAGCGGGGGCGCGAAATGCGTCTCAAGAGTCAGCAGATTGCAGTAATCACGTACACGAATGCAGCATGCGACGAGATTGTCCAGCGGCTCAGGCACGATCCCCTGTTCGATGTGCGAACCATTCATAGCTTCGTCTGGACGTTGATCCAGGGATTTAACGGAGATATCCGAGCTTGGATCAAGAGTAATCTGGAAGCGGAGATTCATGAACTTCAAGAAGAGCATCGGAAGGGGCGTGCAGGGACAAAGGCGGCTGCAACGAGAGAACGAAGCCTGCTCTCAAAAGCGGAACGACTAGGCCAGCTCGACCAGATTCGCACATTCACGTACAGCCCGGATGGCGACAACCGTGAGCGGGATTCGCTGAATCATTCAGAAGTCATTGGACTCACTTCGGCATTTCTTCATGAGAAGGCCTTGATGAGGCAATTGTTGATCAGCAGGTATCCGATACTCCTGGTCGACGAGAGCCAGGATACGAACAGGCACCTGATTGATGCCCTGTTGGAGGTCCAGCGCAGTCATGCTGATCGCTTTGCGATCGGGTTGATTGGCGACACGATGCAGCGCATCTACAGCGATGGCCGAGCAGACCTTGCCGACATCATACCTGAGAGCTGGGCGACTCCCCGGATGCTTATGAACCATCGTTCTCCGGCTCGTGTTGTGCAACTGATCAACACAATTCGGTCAGATGCCGACGGAGAACAGCAGAAGTGTCGGTCTGACGCCATAGAGGGTACGGCAAGACTGTTCGTATGCTCGGCAGAGAGTGCGAATCCTGAAGCCATCGAAGCAAGGGTCAGAGCCAGGATGGCCGATGTGACTGGAGATCCACTCTGGATTGACACATCGCATGTGAAAACGCTGCTGCTCGAACATCACATGGCGGCCCGTCGTATGAATTTCGTGGAGTTGTTCGAACCACTCTACCGGAGCGAGACATTTCGAACGGGCCTCCTGCAGGGTGAATTGCCCTTGCTCACATTCTTTACGGATTGGGTGCAGCCACTCGTCAGCGCGGGATTACAGAAGAACCAATTCAAGGTCGCAGCCATCCTGCGGCAGCATTCGGTGCTTCTCGGCGAATCAGTTTTTCAGGCGGCTGGGGCGAACCAACCGGAGTGCCTTCGTAAAGCCAAGATAGCCGTGGAGAATCTTCTTGAGCTTTGGTCAGGTGAAAAGGAGCCTACGCTCGCGCAAATATTGGAGAGAGTGCATGCCAATCAGATTTTTCCGATTCCAGACTCCCTCGTGCCCTTCAGGACGCCTACAGATGTTCCCGGTGGCGATGAAGAGGAAGACGGCGAACTCCCAGAGGGTAGCGCAACCGCTGATCTTGCGGCCATCCGGAAATGCCTTCAGGCCCCGTTCTCGCAAGTACAGGCATATCATGACTACGTAATGGAATCGGCGACATTCGACACCCATCATGGTGTGAAAGGAAGGCAATTTGATCGTGTTATGGTAGTTATCAATGACTCGGAATCCAGAGGGTTCCTGTTCAAATATGGAGCTTTGTTGGGCACCAAGGCAGCGTCAGCATCACGAGGAAAAGAAGCAAAAGAGTCATCCGAAGACCGGACTCGCCGACTCTTTTATGTGACATGCAGCCGGAGCAAAAGCAGCCTTGCGGTGGTAACTTACTCGGACAGCCCGAACGAGGTAGGATCACACGCCATCGGCAAGCAATGGTTCGAATCTGCGGAAGTTGAGGCTATTAACCTATAGGTTAGGCTGTCTTTTCAAGGCTACCGATCTGTGGAAATTGTTCGGGGCTGACAAGTTGGTGTTCTTCGACAACAGAAATGCTCTGCCGCCGCAAGTTTGTCAGTTGTTGGATGAAATCAATGGGACGACATTGTAATGGGGGCGGGAACCGGCTCGAAACGGCTACATACTTGAGCAATTGGTGGCCAGCAATAATCTATTACCAACTCTCTACAAAACAAGCAGAGCGAAACGCAGGTCCAGTTTGTTCATAGAAATTGTTTACTCGGTCCATTTTCAAGAAGCATCCTTGCACTCCGGTAAGCGGATCGAGAGCTTCTTGCACAGTGCTCTGAAGTTCTGCTCAACTTGATCCTCAACGACTTGTGTCGGTGCGCCCCACTCCTCTGCAATTCCATCGATTATCCGCCGAACATCAAGCGGAGTGGATGGCTTGCGAGCACTCTTCACGTAAGGTCCATCAGTTTCCGTTAGAACTCGTTCACGAGGAACAGTATCGAGGACACGGCGACCAGTCTGCGATGACAGCATTGCTTCATTTATGGAGAAGTGAAAGCCTGCATCAATGGCTTTCCGGAGTACGACTGCTGAATCGCTATACCAATGGAAGACCGCATCCGAGACCCCGGCCTCGACGAGAATCGACAACACTTCGTTGGCGGACTTTCGAGAATGCAACGTCACGAACTTTGGCGATTCTGCCAGCCAACCGGCAATGGATCGGAACGCTTCGACCTGAGCTTCCCTAGAATGAATCCCCTGGCTGGAATAGTCCAAGCCGATCTCACCGACGAAATCCACGGACTGCAACAACGACTTGAACGTCGAAAGTTCGTGCAAGTTGTCTGCCACAGCCAGCGGGTGGAATCCCAAAGCAGGTTTGACGAACTGAAGGCTGCCAAGGTGCTTGACCGCCATACTGTAGTGGCTGGGAAGGTTCGTGACAGCGACAGTCAATACGCTCGCCTTCTCACATTGTGCTGCCAATGCAAGAGGATTCGGGAAGCGGTCGATGTGGCAATGCGTATCAACGATCACTGTGACACCATCTCAAAGTCCCGCCATTTTCTGAATGTCACGAGTGGCTTTGTCTCGAAGAAGTTGACGAATCTCGTCCATTGCACGGTACACCGTCCCTGCATGATCGAGAACTTCCAGTGGGGACAGAGGAGCACTTGAAATCAGCATCTTTGCGATGGCATCAGTCGAGTACTTCTTGCTGAGGAATGAAAGGCAGGCACGAAAGTCGTCGGCTGCTTCGGACTTCGGATCAGTCACCTTGACTTCTCCGGTACAAATGTCATTGCCGTAGACTTCATCGTCTAAACCAGCCCTATGCAGAGCCGCTCTGCGGTAAATGCACGGCATACACTGTCCGCAGGCGGCGGCATTCCGGCGTACCCACCAGCGAGTGTGTCCCGGTTTCGCACAAGACGTACTCTTCGCCGCCACTTTTGCCAAGAGTACGGAATCTAAGCATTCTGTAACTGCCTCGCCCTTTGTCTTCTCAGCCAACGGATTCTTCAAGGGATGGTTCAATCCGATTAATCCAAGCCACTTTTGCAACAATGCTAGATAATGGGGATGTGCCGTTCTCGTTGAGCAACTGCCACGACGAGCAGGAGTCAGCGGCACGTTCAGGGCAATTGTTCCGTTTTCAGGAATGAGCAGCGGAGTACCGTCGCCTAAGTGTGCGGCAACGCTGATTCCAAGGGCAATGAACAAGAGAGACCGGCTTCTCATGGTGATTTCAGGACTCTTTCCCGAATGACCGACCCCGACGAACACCGGCTCGCATTGGAGTGGATACGCATTGCCCAACTCCTTCGCCAACTCCGTTTGGTCCTTTTCGACGCCACCAATGTTCGGATCATGATGACCTACCAATGCGACTCGGCGATCCTTCTTCTCGTCCAGGGCATCAATGGCACCGATCAACGAATCGAGTCCACCTGAGAAGAGGCAGGCAATCTCTGCTCTAGCGAACCGAGGGGCGATTCGAGACTTCTTCTTTCGTTGCTTTCGCCGGACGATTGGAGTTGCTCGCTCCACGAATTGGAACGTCCAGTCATCGCCACTCAGAAAGGTGACGCATTCATTGATCACCTTTCTCGCCTTGGACCATCGTTTGGCGTCCTTGACCGGAACGGTGACCTGAAACTCTCTTTCCCATCCATTCTGCGAAGTCGAACGGGGAACCAGCTTGTCGAGCGAGTAAACGGCAGCGGCAACGAGTAGAAAGTCCAAAGAGGCGTCAGACGGAGACTGCACCGCCTTGAGCAAGGTGGAGAAGTCGAAGTACAAGTCCGACAACTTTGCACCATCGACTGAGAGCGAGACTGCTGCCCCCTCGTGCTTTGTGACGGCTGTGGATGAGATTTCGACGGTTACGTCCATTGACCTACTCGAACACCGCTAAGGTGTCTTTCATGATTGCAGTTGCCATTTGAGTTCCTTCTCGTCCAAACCAATCCACCTTCGTCAAGTCTGTGCCAACGGTCCTGTGGGCGAGATCAGACTTGATCACGTCTCGAATTGAGTCAAGGAAAGACGTTGCCTTCAAGTCACCGTGTTTTTGAACCAACTGCCCGAAGAATGTGCGACAAAACTGCTCGTACAGGTAGTTGCCGAAGTAGCGGATCATCAACTCGCCCAGCCCATCCCCGTTCATCTGGTTCGTGAGAATCACTTCGAGTTCATCGGGTGTCGTCACGTCCTTGCACATCTCGTCCATTGTGGTGGACAGAGCATTTCGTGCGTCAACGGAATCGATGTCCCCATCCGTGCCCCCGCAAAGAGAGACGATCCCAAGCAGGATTTCGGTTACGGTCTTGCCAACCAGGTTCGCAAGACCGCTGGCTCGAAGAGTGGCATCCAGCCCATCACTTGAAACCGAGGAGATGAAGCCACCGAGAGAGCGGGCGGCGTTCTTCGCCGTCCTCCCGCTCCCAAGCTGGCCCCGTCCAGACGACATTCGCCCGGCACCACCATTTGTCGAGACATAATCCCGAAGGATGTCACGAGCTTTGGCGGGAGACGCTGCTCGCCCGCCAGAGCGAGTGACATCGCTCTTGACGTTCTGCCAGTTCGGTGGTGCGGAAAAGTCGGCGGAAGTACCCATGAGGTTAGTCCTTGGGCTTATTCGTTAGCTGTTTGATCATTTTGCCGACTTGCGAGTCAGTTTTCTTCCACGAATCGATCAATGGCTTCAAAGTGTCCTTCGTCTCCGGCTTTGCCTTGATGAGCGTCAACAGATCGCTGCCGACCGCAGGAGGTACGGCGGTGTCAGGGACTTCCTTCAACGCTGACACCATCTGGACGACAGCACTGGCAAGATTGGCTTCAATTAGCGAGCGGTAGGCGTCGTAGGCGGTCTTCTGCGAGGGGTTCTGCTTCACGTTTCTCTGCAACAACTCGAACAGAACCTCTCGCTCGGAATCATCGAAGGTGCTCGCACTCTTGGCGGCTTCTCCTCGCATAGAGCCATTCGTACCGGCCAGTCCTTCAAACGCTCTACGGACAATCGGCGGAACTAATGACATGCCGGAAATGGACGACTGCAACCGATCACGGGCAATCCAGAAGTAATCTCCCAAGTCCTCGCCAGCGAGCGATGGCTTCATCCTGAGCCATCGTTTGAGCATCGGTGTGGACCAGTCTTCTGGGAGCATTTGTGGCTTTTCTCCTTCTGGTTGCTCATCGCTGACGACTTGCTCGAAGCGGGTAAGCTGTTCTGGAACACCCTTCTGTGCAGCCTGCCAATCGTAAAGCTCACGAAACTTCTTCTCGTTTGAGTATTCGAGAATCATCAACTTTACGAGAATGGCATCATTGATGTTGGTCAGCTTGGCGACCGAAGCAAGTTTCTTGCGAAGCACGAAGGCATTGAGGAAGCGTTTGACCTGCCGAGGATTTCCCTTCAGTCCTTCGGTAATCAGTGGAGCGGCACTCGCAGAGAAAACGAGAGCACTGTTCAATTCGGCGGGCAGCGACGTACTGCCATTCTGCTTCACCGCCGCTTCGACCGCAGCGTATCCGAAAACGGAGTACCGGTCCTTTACACGTTGAGTGTCACACGCACTGACGGTGGACTTGAACAAGTCGGCTGACAGATGCGTCTGGCAGAAGAGCAATGCCATGTACGTCTCGATTTCCGCAGGGGAAAGGCGAGGCAGGCGGTAGGGATACTGGATCAGCTTTTCGAGGTAGTCCGTGACGATGGTGGGTGCCTCGTCCTCGATCTCAACTTTGTCTTCGTTGTGCTTGTATTTCCACGCAATGGCGTGCCTGACAATACGGGGATCGGCTCCAATGACGAAAGCCGTGTTGTCCACATTCAGAAAGAGTTTGATCGCTTCCAAATTCTCGATAATCCGTTCTGGGGAGCATCGATCTAAATCGTCAATCAAGACAACCAGAGAGTCGATGTCGCTGTCCTTGAGGAGCTGCCCAAACTTCTCTCGGAAAGTGCGAACATCGAGTGGACCGGCATTGGATTGGTCATTTCTGATGAGGCTTTCCCAATCTACAGACTCATCGCCATCATTTGGTTTTGGTGTTGCGGGTGAATTCGGGTCAGGTTTTGACACTGACCACGGAAGCAATGAGCCAGCAGAGGCAGCAATAGTAGGCACAAGCGAAGCGCCCCCAGTTGCGTAAGCCGCAATTGCTGGAATTGCAACGTGCTTCAGTCCGAGATGAGCGACTCGCATCCAATTCACGGACTTCAGCAACGAGACGCATTTATCCCGTATCTGTGGTCCAAATCGTTTGTGCTCTCCGAGGGCGACCAAGACGGAACTGAGAATGGCAGATTTCGCGTCGTCGTATCCTTCAAAAAGCCATCCGTTGAAATAGAGACAGGCAGTTCGTTTGCACTGTTCGTATTCCTTGGCCGATGGCTCCCAAGACTCTGGCTCGAACGATTCTTCGAGCATCTTCATGAGACTGGTTTTGCCACCGCCCCAGTCTGCAAACACGCCTATCGTCACCGGGAGGAGGTTGGCATCGGTGACAACAGAGCGGATCAGGTCGGCGTGAACTCGAAAGCCGAGGAGATCAAGGGATGTCTCGTTGTCCGTCCACATGCAATTGCTCCGTTGCCTTGACTCAGTGCCGAGTTCGCTTCACGTTCGTTTCACCCACGCAATCCAATAGCCGGTCGAGTTCAAGGTCATCCAATCCTGCCAACACCCGGAACACTTCCGGTCGCTCGCAAACCCGTTTCCTTATCGGTTCCGGCACCTTTTCGGCGAGGAGGAGTAGTTCCTCTTCGTCGCCGTCCAGTTCCGCCGCTAGCTTGTGAATCAGCTTCTCGGAAGGGCTGTGTCCCTCTTCCAGCTTGTGGTTCTCGATCTTCGAGATGTAGGTGAAGCCGACGCCCACCTTCGCTGCGAGGTCTCTCAGCGTAAGCTCTTTCGCCTGACGCAGTTCCCGAATTCGTTCACCAAGGGTCATGTCGGCTCACCTGCTTGCTTGTACCTTCCCAAAATGGTATCGTGGTTGCACTCTCTAGTCAACAAGCTGGCGGCTCATGTGGTCGGGGATACTTTCATGAAGTTGGGCGTTGCAACATGCGGAAAGATCGCCAAGGCGGTCGTCGGGGAAGGTACGCCCTTCCGCAGTCGCAGCATCTCGGAGCTTGAACAGTTTCTTCACGACCATGACATCGACGAGAAGTACCGGCGAATGGGCGACTCGAAGTACAAGATGGCGAGTCGAGCCTTAAACAACTTGGACACCTGCGACGAGGACGACGACCAGCTTCACGAAATCATCGTGAGCCTCCTCGAATCGCTCGTAAGCAGCAAGACGTTCAGCGATTTCCGAGGAAACGTGAATGAAGCGGATCAGCGAGACGGAATCACGTACCTGAATGAGACTCTCGCCAAGCATGGATTGGAGATTCGCTTGGAGGATGGAGAGGCGTCCCTTTGCTTCAGCAACGAGATTCCATTGTCAAAGGGTGCCGCTGCGGTTGCCGCCAAGACAAAATTTGTATTTCAACCGAGGGTCTTTCGACCGGAAGCCGTTGACCTCGAAACGGATTCCAACATCGTCGCAGTAATGATGCCATTTGAGGCGAAGTTCAATCCCGTCCTCGATGCCATTCGTGAGGCTTGCGAGAGTATTGAACTGGCGTGCGTGCGAGCGGACAACATTTGGCGAGAGGCGGTGATTATTGACGAAATCTTTTCGTTGATCTGTCGGTCGGGGATTGTCGTCTGTGATCTCACTGAGCGAAATGCCAACGTGCTTTACGAGATGGGGATTGCTCAAACCATCGGCAAGCCGGTTGTGATGATCACGCAGAGCGATTCGGACATCCCATTCGATGTGAAGCATCATCGCTACTTGAAGTATCTCAACAACAATCAGGGGCGAGAGGAAATGCGGGACGCATTGGCGAATCGTCTCGCCACGATCTGGAACCAAGAGTTCAGCGACGGAGACTCAGAAGAATAATGGCGAAAGGCAACGGCAAAGCATCGGCGACGGTCTCGAAAGCCGCGATCAACGGCATTCTGTGGAAGGTGAACCCACCGGACTTTTTAAATATCAAGATCAAGATTCCGAGCCTTCCTGAGCAACGTGCGATTGCAGACATATTGGAAGTTGCAGAGCGAGAGGTTCTCAACATGACTCTAAAGCTGGATGCGTTAAAGCGGCAGAAATAATGGCTGATGCAGCAGCTTCTCGCCGGCAAGGTTCGGATGTCATCTATGCAGGAAGAATCTCAATATGCCACTTCCTGACCCCAAGGGTCCAATCATCGATTTGGGACTTTCCAATCACATTATCCCGTCCGGTATTCACGTTGGCGTACCCTCTGATTTCATCACGACAATCATGCCGCAAGGCTTGTCGGAGTTGGGCAATCTACCGAAGGACAGACCCCTCTCAATTGAAATCTGCAATCCGATGCCTCGCACATACACGGTCGCAATTCAAGTAGAGGAAGTTAGCGGTGGCGATGCGGACAAGTACCTCTTCAGTGGAAACAAGAAGCAAGGAAAGCTTGTTCGCCTGCAAGACATTACCGAGTACGGTGATCTCCTGAAGCGTGCAGCGGAATGGCTTCAGAAATTTCCGTGCGACGGCGTGGTTGTGCCGCTTAGAGGAGGAATAAAGCCTTTCACTCAACTCGACGTGCTCACCGAGTTCAAGAACACTCCATGCTGGCTTCCCTTCACACAGGGGGCGAACTATTTGAACCGTAATCAAATCGTGGACATTCTCAAGAAATATATCGAGCCTCGCATGACAGACGGCTCCGCCCGGTTCGTAGTCATCGATACGGCTGACAGTGGTCATAGTTCCCATGCTTTGGCGACCATCCTCAAAGAATTGCATTCACGCTTCTCCTCCTCAACAAATAGGCGACAGAGCAGCCGATCACACCTCCTCCCACGACAACTACATCAGGCGT
>VFQN01001464.1_pt1 | contig 39607 bp, 59 predicted proteins | sample 3512371 | NCBI WGS metagenome assembly VFQN01 (sample SAMN10412370, study PRJNA504923) | tailings metagenome | isolation source: Replicate 2 from Balatoc abandoned mine | place: Philippines: Itogon, Benguet | collected 2017-08-28
ATTTTGTCGATGGTAGTCAAGTGCTCAGCTGCCCCTAGCCCCGCACTGTGCAGGTAGGTAGTAGCATGGTGTGCCCAGCAAGTGGTACAACCGGCAAGGGCCATGCCAACGTCAGCAACAAAAGCATGGTGCGCTAACGACCTTGTACACCCTACCAATTTATTCCAGAAGCGGAATACTAGCTTGCACCAGTGCAAATGCAGCGGGTACTGCGACAGCTCGCGGTACAAGCACACCATGGTAGGGCACCTAGCGCCCACCGCAGACCGCATGTACGCTCGTTGCTCCTCCACCATGGGGTGTGCCATAGCACCCTCGAAAGACGTGTTCAAGCAATCGACACTCCAAACTTGAGCACCGTACGAGAAGACAGGTACCACCATGGCGTTGTACAAATCCATGCGCAGTTTAGGTGCGTGAATGCTATGCTCCTTGCAGGTGGAGTGCAAACCGTACGTGGCCTTGCGCCCCGAAACCAGCAGCTCCTTGGCGCAATCTGTGAAGGGACGACCGGGCCCATAGAAAAGGCCAAGATACTTAGCGGTCTTTCCTTCTGCAAACATAGCTGAGCAGGGCCAGATAGGTAGTGTCATGAACCATCACGTAAAAGGCTACGAGCCCCGAGCCTCGACGCATCACTTCAACAGGGGACGGAGCCCCTACACAAGGAAGCCGAACTCCGGAAGCCAATCTAGCACAAATCAGCCTGTCCACATTGCCGCACGTCAGCAGACCGCAGTGCAGGACGTGCTAATGCAGGAATTCTTCAACCTGTATCCCTTCCCCCGAGCAATTCGCGCACTGCGTCCTTACGCCATCCCCTCACCAAACCCTGAACGCTCACGCACGTCGGGGACCATACGACATGCGTGTGTGCTGGTCCTCACACACTTCCAGCAGGGCCCCGGCGCTGGCGCTCCTGCCTTCCCGTCCACTCTATGCTACGAAACAACGCGCCGTGGAGACCTGCCCCCCCAAATCCCTAGATTTCACCCATGGTGCCGGTAGTTTGACTGGAACTCAATAGAGGTTTGAAGCCGTGGAGGCAGCAGCAACAACGTACACGTCACCGCCAGCCGTGCACAAGGGTCTTGCACGTGGTGTGGGGAGCACGTGCTTAGACACAACTCCAACTCAACGGCCGTGCAACACAACATTAAAGCCTTTCGGCTCGCTCCCAACGGTCTGTGAACAGCCGCCTGCAAAGGCTTATTGACTGGAGACCGATAAGCGTAAAGCCCACTCATACGCGGCTGTCCGGCACTCCGCTCACCCCGTAAGGCGGAGTCCACCTACTGCGCCCTCTTTTCCTTTGTCTGCAGCTTGGCCATCAGCTCCACGGCACAAGTGGCGTCCAAAAGCTGCTTCGTGAAGGTGACGGTGCCGTCGGGTGACACCTTTGGGCTGTGGATGGCTGCAGCCGACGCGTTGGCAGTCGGGGGAGGTACGGCCGTTGCGACAGGGGACGCGGATTCATTCAAAAGTTTTTGCTGCTCCCGCCAGGCTGCAATCCATGCCCGTGCTTCTGCGACGTTAGGCGGAACAGACGAGGCAGCCGGCAATGCTGCAGCCAGGTGGCCCTGCTGTGCGCGCCAAGCGGCAATCCAGGCACGCGCTTCTGCGACGTTTGGTGGAACTGACGAGGAGTCTGCCACATAAGCCCGTACAGGCAGTTGCAGCCGGCGAGAGGGGCGAGCCTGGGAAGCCTGCGCAGGCATGCGCGGTGACGTAAATGTTTCGACACCCATCCTGAGGGTGCACCGAACGGAATGAACAGTAAGAATTCGGTGTATCAAGGTGCGTGTCAACCCACCGCGGTAGAGCGCTTGAATTGTTGAAGCGCCATAAAGTCAATTCCCGACACGACCTGTATAGCGTGGACTGACAGTCCTGAACGTGCTCAACCTCTACACGATGATAAAGCACTTGCAGTGTAACTGCGTTCACCTCAGGCACGACGGCAGACAGGGGGAAAATCGTAACTGACTTTTGCACATGGGGAATTGGTCCGCGATTGACCGATTGTCCCCTCGAGCGAACCCCGAACCCCTTAACGCCACCCGATAAAAGCTCTGATACATGTAGTGCAGTATTCTGTCCGTCACTGCCCCCATTGCGGGCGTGCTGCAGCGCGGTTGCACAGGGCAGTTGCTCTATCCATGGACTTTCTTGGAGCGGCTGAAGGGATAGCCCTTGCAAGAGTGGAATGATGTCATAGAGATACATAAACAAGCAGAAGCGTGTGCAGGTGCGACGCGGTTGGTTTGGGTGCGCGAGCTGCGCAACTGACAAGGCTGATGTGACAGCGATCACTGTTTGACGCATTGCACCACTTCAGCGTCCACATTGAGCAATATGTCATGCCGACATAATCAGTAACCAAGCTGCGCGCCCACCCGATTGCCATGGACGGCTCTTTGGACGCTGTCTTGGCCCAACCCAAATGCGAGTGATTGTCAATAGCAAAATTCTGATTCCCACTGCTGCTTCAGGTGCTGTGCGCACAGGCTCGTGCGAGGACCTGCGATAGGCCTGGCATCGGCGGGGTTCCGCAGCGCTCATCAATATGGGGCGCCCTCAATACATCGTGGTACCTTGGAGGACAGTTGCTGTAGGGATCAGCATCAGCTTCATCCTCCGACCTGCTCAAGCTGCAGGTAAGCAAAACCTCTGCACACCTCTGAGCTTACGCACCGCAACGAGAATAATTGCTTATGCAGATCACTAAAGTGCATTGCAACATGCGTGTGCTGCTTGCAAAGGGCCTTCCGGTGTATCGGTTGCCGAACACCCACTCGCACGCGGCGAGCAGCCCCTCAGTCTGCACACGGGCGCAACTGCCTTTCCCAAACCCAACACGCAAGGGGCATGCCCGGCACACGTTAGTCTCCCCTTATACCCTCCACCTTGATACCCAACAGCGTCCTCCTGGATCATACGTGCATACCATCTCACGGCCTGTCCATGCTGTTCACATGGCCAAACGCCGCTGCCTATTCCACATACCGGCGCCTCTCACCGCCCTACCTGCCAACTGAGGCCACCATACCCACATACAGCCCCCTGCGCACGCGCCCTTGCACCTCCTCCTTACCCCGTGCCTCCCTCCTGGCCCCCCTTGCCCATTTCCAACCGCCGCCTCTCCTCCATGCCCGAACCCCCGGTGCCCTCTCACCCTTTCACCTCTCTCCATCCTGGCTCTAGTATCCTCGTCAAAGTTGTCAAGATCTTTGCTCCGTCGCCCCTTACCTTACCCTGTGCCACCTCCCGCGCTCTCCCGCCCCCATGTGGCCCCCAACCCCCCTGCCAACCCGCCCCCGCCCTACCCCGCAGACACGGTATCCGCGCTGAGCCCCAACGAGATTGTGGCCATCGTGGTGGGCTCCGTGGTGGGCGCGCTGCTGCTGGCGGCCTTGGTGTGCCTGTGCCTGTGCATATGCTGCAGGCCCAGCAGGAGGAAGCGGGAGGAGGAGTGGTGGGTGCGGGTCTGAGGGTGCAGGGCGGGTGGGTGCAGGGTGGGCGGGCGCAGGGCGGGTGGGTGGGTGGAGGAGGAGCGGTGGGTGCGGGGTGGCGGATGCAGGGCAGGTAGGTGCAGGGCGGGTGGGTGTAGGGAACATGGGCACTGAGCGGGAAGAGGAGTGGCGGGTGCGGATGGTGGTGGGTTGAGGGGGGCGAGGGTGAGGGTGGGTGGGCGCAGGTCGACTGCTAGGGTGGGTGGATTGCGAAAGGCGCATGCGGGGCAAGGAGTGGTAGGTGCGGGGACGAGCGCGGGAGGAGGGCGGCTTGGGGAAGGGGCTGAGGGTGTTGGATGCGAGGCGAAATGTGAAGGGCAACTGGTGGAGGGTTGTGTGGCTGGAGGTGGGTGGGTGGAGGGGCGGTGGGTCGGGGGAGCGCGAGCGAGAGGAGGAATGGTATCGGTAGTTGCTGGGTGGGTGCATGGGTGGGGCGGGTGGGGCTCAGGGCAGATGGGTCGGGAGAGGGGCGGCACGGCGGCTGGGAGGCTGGGGCTCGGAGTCGACAGGGCAACATGGGTTATAGCCTTCTTCGACCCTACCCACTACCCCAATGCCACCAGCATTGACGCAAGATCTAACCCTCATGACCCCAAACCCAATGCTCGATGCCCACACAGGAAGCAGCTCATGGACATGGGCATCGCCGGCCCTCCGCCCACCGGCCCCGGCTCCGCCATGTCGGCCCAGCCCTCGGGCCGCCTGCGCCCCGCCGCCACCTCCGCCGCCGACCGCGAGCGCCGCGGCGGCGGCGGCAGCGGCTCCGTCGCCAACCCCCTCCACGTGGCCCTCAACCCTGAAGCCGCCGCGGCTGCTGACGGCGACGTCGAGGCCCCGTTGCCGCTGTCGCACGGCCCTAGGGAGACCGCCGCCGCCGGCGGCGCGTTTGCCGTCACGGCCTCGGCCGGGCGCGCGGGCGGCGGCGGCGCCGCCGCCGCCGACGGTGCCAGCCGCGACTCGGGCAGCGGCGGCGGCGGCCGCGCGAATGACATCGCCAACCTGGGCGACGTGCATTCGCTGGCGGAGGGCGGGCCGGCAGATGGCGAGGCGGGTGACGTGGCGGGCGAGCTGGGGATGTCGTACAGCGGCGGGCTGGGCGGCAGGGCGAGCAGCAAGCGGCGGGGCATCGGGGCGCTGCTGCCAAAGGCGTTCTCGGCGCCGTGGGGCAGCGGCGCCAAGGGGTCGTCCATGCGGCTGGAGAGGGACAAGCACCTGGAGGTGGGTTGTCGCATGATGCGTTTGGGAACAGAGGCTGGAGGTAATACGCTGCTTGTGGTTTGAGGCTGTACAGGAAAGCTGGCACGGGTGTGATGGTGGGAAGCGGCGACCGTGGCACCTGGTTGTGAGGGCAGGGCGTTGGCCGACTCCCGTCCTGCCTAGGAGCGGGGCAGGGGGCCAATCGCTCTACCCTGACAGGCGTGGGTGCGGCAGGGGCACGGCGGTAGGGGCACGTTTGACACAACGCCATCCCACCCCCTCAATCGCTCCTTCTCGTCTCCCACTCCTCCTCATACACACCCCTGTTCCTCAGCCACCGACATGCCACCTGTCTAATTCGCCTTGCCGCACCCTGTCTCTTAACTTACACCTGTCTCAGGCTTATTGTGCCTGCATCCCGCTCCGCATCCGCACACCCCTGTGTGCCTCCCCCGCGCCAGGTGTCTCGCTCTGCCCGCGTGGAGCCCTCTGCGGAGGTGGAGCTCCCCGCCATGGACACCGCCGCCAACAGCCACGGGCCTCCCCTGTCCAAGTCCTCCATGCTGCTGCGCTGGCTCAACGCCTTCGACGAGCCGCGCGACGTCGCGGAGCGCCTGCAGCAGGCGGCGGCGGGCGCAGCGGGCGGCGGCGGCGGCAGCGGCGGCAAGAAGGGCGCCAACCCGTACGCCGACAACCTGCCGCTGCTGTCGCTGGCGGCGCAGAGCGGCATCGTGTTCAACAAGATGCCGCCCAGCGTGACGAGCAGCCCGGCGGTGTCCATGACGGAGGGAAGCACCACGCGGCACATGCTCAAGGTGGGGCACGGGCCGGGAAGCGGAGTGCTGGAAGGGAAGAGTATGTTGGTTTCGGGGGGCCGTGGCGGGTAGGACGCGGTGGGTGGTGGAGCGCCTAGGGCAGGGCACACGGGGAGGGGCGCTCTTGGGGGTGCTGCATGCGGCGTATGCTCAAGGTGGAGGCATGCGGGGCTGGGGACCGGGGGCTGAGACGGTGGGAGAGGCTGCATGGCCTCAGGCAGGGTGCAAAGGTATGCCCCACGACTCACCTGCTTCCTCTGGTCCCTCCGTGGCACGCCCACAAACACCGTATGCACTGCCGTCTTCCTCACGCCCACAGATGAAGCGCCTGGACTCGGCGGACCCTGCGGCGGCGGGCCCCGTGGAGCCCGCCGACCCCACCAGCCTGTACCCGCCCTCCCTGGCGCGCGCCTCCGTCGAGTCCTTGACCCGGCGGGCCGCCCAGCAGCAGCGCCCGGGCATCGCCTACGAGAGCCTGACTGGGGCTCCCCTGTCCGCACGCACGCACTACAGCCCGGCGGCGGGGCCGGCGCCGGGCTCCGCCGCCGCCGTAGTGGCGGGGCTCAAGGGCGCCGCCGGCGTCGGCGCCGGGGCGACGCCGCTGACGGAACCGCGTGGGTCGGTCAGCCACGTGCGGCTGTCGTTCTCGCGGGAGGCGGTGCAGCAGCAGCAGTTTGTGGGTGGGCCGGCGGCGGCGGTGGCGTCACCGACGGTCACGCCGAGCACGCCGCCGCCAGGCATCGGCGTCGGCTTTGCCGCTGCAGCAACGGCGGCGACGACGGCGGCGGCCACGCGCTTGCCAATGCTGCACGAGACGCCGCCGCGGCCGCTGGCGACGCTGGCGGAAGGGGACGACGAGGGAGGGGCCGCGGCAGCGCCGGGCCTTGTGCGTGCCACAACCGTCAACCACCGGTCTGGGTCCATCCCGGACGAGCTCACCTACGTGCCGCCGTCGCCGGTACCGCCACCGGTATGGCCGGCGGCAGCAGCAGCGGCAGCCCCTGCTGCCTTTCCTGCGGCGCCGGCGGCCGGCTGGACGACTTTTGACGGGCAGAGCGGCTCTTTGCCTCGCATGCCTGCCGTACAGGCCCCTGCAGTCGTGGTTGAAGACACAGAGGAGGAGGAGGAGGAGGCGCCGGCGGTGGCGCCGCTCGGCGGCGCAGCCTTTGGCAGCCAGCAGCCGTTGTACGAGCACCATGGCGGCTTAACACCGACGTCATACCTGCCGCCGGCGTCAGCGTCGCTGCCGCGGGCGGCCGTCGGTGACGCCGTGGCGGCGGCGGCGGCGGCCGCCGCTGCCGCCGCGGCAGCGGCGCCCTTTTCAGTGGCACAGTCGCGTGGCTCGTCCCTAGCGCGCGGTACGGCTGCGGCGCCGACCGTACAGGAGCTAGAGAACGACGCAGAAGAGCCCGTGCCCGCCGTGTCAAAGCCGCCCTCGCTGCTCCCTGGCGGCCTCCCCTCCCACAACACCAGCTCCTACCTGCGGGTCTCGTCCCTGCTGCCGGGTGCCGCCACCACCACCACCACCACCACCACGGACGCCCCTGCCCCTACCTCCACGTTCGCCTCCGCCTCTGGCCGCACCCCCGCCTTGCAATACGGCTTTGTCGCTACCAACGGCTCTTCTGGGACACTACCAGTAAGCAACGGCAACAGTACGGCGGTTCCGGAGCTGCCGGCTGTACAGCCGGGGGATGCGGCGGTGGCCCGGTCGCCGGGGCCTTCCGGCGGCGGCGCTCCCGTGTCGCCGTCGCTGGGTCTGCACTTCCCCTCAGCCGCGACGTCCGTGGGGGGAGCGGGCGTGGGCTCTAGGGCTGTGTCGCCCATGGTAGGGGCGGCCCGCACTGCGGACGAGGCGCAGGCGGGAGTGAAGGTTGTGAGCACCAGCCTGGGGGGTGCGCCGCCGCAGTAGGTCGGTCGTACGGCGCAGTAGGGTATACGGCGCTGTAGGCTGTACGGCGGTGGGCTTGGAAGCTGCAGCTGGGGGTACGTGCAGCGGTGGCGCGGCATTAGGTCAATTCTCCAGACGGCGGAGGACGCGGAGACAAGGACAGGGCCCAGGAAGGTACCTTGCTTGCGGGTTCCTTAGCGGCACGGTACTTGGTGTTGCGGACAGCTTTATGCATTGGTGCAGGCAGGAGGCTAGCGTACGACGTGGGGTTGCATTGCGCATTATCTTTACCCATCTGCACTTCTTCGGGTCGTTGTTTGTACGAGGTCCCTTCCTAGGGACCGGCTGTGAGTGTCCAACTGCTGGAAGTAAGCGCGCGACCTATGCAGGGCTACTTCTGCGACCGGCGGTGTTGGTAAGCGCGTTTTACTTTGCTGGTCAATGGTCAGCTTGATCCCGGTACCTGAGGCCTACTCGCTGTGACCCCGCGACTCCGTGGTGGGTTACCGAAGAGCTGTAGAGGCTTGCTGTGTCACCTCATGCATGGTGGGCGCACGTGTGCATTCATGTCACAATACATTAGCCGGTGTAAGCCGGACGTGATTTGGAGGCATGCGGTGAGCGGATGGCATCTAGGGCAATCGGAGTCTAAGGAAGGAGTGCAGCAGGTATGTTGACTTCAGTTGCCGCACTGCTTCGGCCGCATTCCTTAAAGCATAAGCTATGTGGTGGTACCGTATGAGTGGTGGCAGTGAGCGGGTTTGGCGTGGAAGCCAGGGGGTTCCCGTGACGCCCTCCAGAAGAGTGAAGCTGTGTAACATCTTAAAGGTCCACGAACGTAGTCCACAGAGTACGGCTCATCTCGACGGGACATCGCCAATTCGGCAGGGCATGTGGGCCCACGTCATCATGTCGAAGTGCGTGCCATCGTTTACTGAACCAGTGCGACTCCTTCATCACATGCAGAACACCGCACTGGCCGCAACAACTTCCAGCTCGCAGGTGCGACTCAGCCCTCCAGGAGCAGACACGCGTAATCACAAATGGCCCGCACACACCGCCGTAGCCACAGGTTAAAAGGATGCCGCCTGGCCAACAGCTCGTAGTACGACGATGGGCACGATTATGTGCGGGTAATGTACGGAGTGGTACCCTGACCGTGCACGGTCACTGAAAATAGTGCTCCGCTTGCGCCACGCAAACCCCTCGCCCAGGCTCCTTGCAGGACGGTGTGCTTCACTGCCCACACTTTGACCGGACCAGAGAGACCCAATCCTTCTTGGACGGCCGCTTGGCGCCCATCTTGAAGACCTCGTCTTCGAAGCCGTTGGTCGTCAGCCAGTCCTTGAGCTCGTTAATCTGTGGACAGCGCACAAGGGAGCCGTGGATCGTGGCTTACGTTCCTGACACACTCGCCTTCACAACGCTGCCACACACAGGCGAGGACAAGGACGTGCCCCACATCGAGTAACCGACCCTGACGACGGGCTGGCCCACACCCTGATGATAAGAACGCTAGGCCCAAGGTAAGGCGGCACCCGCTAGCACCCACCGTCATTTTCTCGACGTCGGCTGGCAGCGGCAGCGCCGGCCGGGGCGACGCAGCAGCCCCCGCCCCCGCCGGGGTGCCGCCCGCAGCCGCGCCCTGCGCGCCACTGCCCGAGGGGCCAGCACCTGCACGCAACCCAGAAGCAAAGTACAATACCGCATTCAAGGCCAAAAAGGTCTACTCAACACACATTGGAAAAGTTGCCATTGGTTGCCTTACCGTCCGCCGGGGGCGTCTTCCTCAGCCGCACCTCCCGCTCCGAGCTGAAGGGGGTGCCCTGCGCCGCACCTCCGTCGGCCCTAACCGCCCCCGCCGGCGTGCCCGCCACCGCCACCGCCGCCGCCGCATCCTCAATGGCCGCGGCGGCGGCACGACCCTTGGGCGGCGTGGCTGCCGCGCCGCGGGTGCGCGCGGCAGTCACCTTGCGCTTCTTGCCCGTGGTCGCTGCCGCTGCCGCTGCCTCTGCACCCGCAGCCGCAGCCGCAGCGTCCGAGCCCTCACCGCCCTGCCCGCCGTCCTCCATCTCCACATCCTCCGCCTCCACCTCGTCCCTTCCCCCCACGTCCCCGGGCGCCCTGCCTCGCTTCTGGCCCCTCTGCTCCTCCCTCGCCGCCGCCGCCGCCGCAGCTTCCCTCGCCGCCGCCTCACTCGCGGCCGCCGCCGCCGCCGCCTCAGCCGCCGCGCGTCGCGCCTGCTCCGCCGCGACCTCCCGCGCTGCCGCCTCCCTAGCGGCAGCCGCCGCCGCCGCCTCCCGCGCCGCCACCTGGCTGGCGACGGCCTCCCTGGCAGCAGCCTCGCTGGCGGCGGCGGTTGCGGCCTGCAGCTTGTCCCTGAGCTCCGCCAGCTCCCTCGCCTGCTCATCAGCACGTACCTGTTCCCCACACGGCATGGCAGCACGCAGGTGCGCTATGGGTGACACACGGTTTGCGCATGTCGCGTATGCAACAAAACCGGACAGGACACGGTGTCGCTTAGCCACCTACGATACATGCCGTACTCCCTCTGCCCCAAGGTGTTGGGCGCATCAGCTCGGCATGCACCGGTGTGACCACCCATTTCCCCCCCTACCTGCATGAAGTGCCGCTCCTGCTTGAGGTGGCTCAGCTCCGCCTCCCGACCAGCCAGCTGCGCCTGCAACGCCTCGAGCCTGCCCTGCGCCTCCGCCCCGCCCCGCCGCAGCCCCTCCAGCTCGGCACGCAGCGCCGCCGCCTCCGCCGCCGTCGTCGCCGCCACCGCATCGCGCGCCGCCAGCTGCTCCGCCGCCTGGCCGCGCGCGGCGGTGGCGGCGGCGGCGGCGGTCTCGGCGGCGGCGCGCTGGGCAGCCGCCAGCGCGAGCTCGGATTTAAGCCTGTCGTTGGCCGTACAACCGCACTGTCAGCTAATTCTGAAACTGGCGCACCACAATATCGCTGTGCAAAGGATGGTATATGGGTGCGCAAAGGATCATTCAGACCAACTGCGGCACGCAGGCGCCCCTGACAGGCTGTAACTAACTGACAGGGCACGGCGTTGCCTATGCATGAGATCAACAGCGTGCATGCAAGCCGACGCCGCACCTGGTCACCTCGGCCGCAGCCTTCTCGTCCTTGCCCGCCGCCTCCACCCTCGCCGCCGCCAGCTGCGACCGCAGGCCCTCCGCCTCCCGCCGCGCCGCCTCCAGCGCCGCCGTCGCCGCCGCCAGCTGCGTCGACGTCGCCGCCGCGCTGCCCTGCGCCGCCGCCAGCTCACGTCGCGCCGACGCCTCCGCTGCCGTGCTGGTGTCCAGAGACGCACGCAAGCCATCGGCGCGGGCGGTGAGCTGCGAAAGGCAGGTTTAACAGTAGCACGCGCGCAAGCACAGCTCAGCCCGATCCGCCCTGAGCCGCTGTAACGCAACGAAATTCATATTGATAGCCGAACTCCGCCTGTCGGCACGAGCCCATCGTATCGCCCCTTGCCACGCAACGGCCCAGTACTCACCCTTGGAGCCTGAACCTTCCAGCTCCTCCACATCACGCCAACAACCAAAGCACCCCCTGCTGTCCACGGCTTCCACACCACGCACCTTGCCTTGTAGCTTCTCCACCAATGCAACCCAGCCGCTTAGTTTTGCAACAACTACAACCCAAAACACCGCGCCCTGGCTAGGGTCCACACACCACCCACCTCCGCCTAGGTATCGTGGCTTCACGCCTGCCTTCTGATACCTTTGTTGTCCTCCCCTTCACCGCATCCTGCTACACCCACCTCTGCCACCTTGGCCTCCAGCTCCTCCACGCGCCGCCCCGCCGCAGCCGCCCGCCCTGCCGCCGCCGTGGCCAGCCGCCGCAGCTCCGGAACCACCGTGCCGGCGAGGAACTCGCCCACCTGGGGCCGCAAGGGGACAAGGTACAAGGATTGCAAATAAGCAGAGGGAGGGGAAAGGCGGCGAGGATCTCGCCCACCTGGGGGCATTCGAAGGAACGCGCGAGCACCGGTTTGTAACGCTTCATTTACTGCAACACCTCGGACCGGGCCGCCGTACGGTACCCGCTAGGACGCTCCCCTGCTCAGGGGTCACACATGGTGCAACGGCAAGCGCTCGGACAAGAGCGGTCCTTCATTGCGTTATGACCGAGGGCCACCGTACCCGCTACGACACCGCCCATCGAGGGTTGCTGCTAAGCTCTGCGTTGGTTGACAGAACGGGTTGCTCAGAGTAACCACGTATCAACACCATGACATCACAACGCAACCCACCTTGATGAAGCAGTCCACGTTGGCTTCACAACGCAACACAACATGCTCGACACACGGATACTGCTGCTGCTGCTGTCGTTTGACTGTGCGTTGCCCCACCAGGGGGCCAGTTGAGGGGTACGCCACCCACCTTGATGAAACGGTCCGGCCCCAGCTGCTGCTGCTGCGCGTAGTCACGCAGGAAGGCGTGCAGGGACGCCTCCGCGGCGGCCAGGTCGGGGCTCTCCCCTGACACAGACTGCGAGGAGGGTTGCACGAGTGCAGCCAATGTGACCTTAGGTCGGCAGGCGCTATCCCACGCAGCACACCGTGGCGAGCGCTTGTGAAGACCAGGCAGTACGCTCAGCACCGTGGCCCATCTGAGCGCAGACCAGCAGCCGTGTCCCCACGCGTCCACGCCCCTCACCCGGCAACAAAAATGCAATTTGTGCCTCCGCCAGCAGCTGCACGGTGCATCTGATACCCTTGTGACTTCAGGACAGCAGGTGCTGATCTGCACGAGCTAATTCATGACACACAATTTACACGTCCATACCCATAAACCATAACCCACCGCCAGGAACTTCCTGCCCGCCTCCGCCAGCAGCTGCGTGGTGCGCGCCTCCGCCTCCGCCCGCTTAGCTGCGCGCAGGGGGCCCACCAGGGAGACGGCCAGGTCGCGCAGCCGCCGTACGAACGCCTCGCGCTCGGCGGGCTCGCCCAGGGCCTGGTGACGGTTGCGGTGGTTAGGGGAGGCGGTTAGGAGTTGGAGAGTACTGGAAGTTGTCGTGGCCTGGTGTGGCTGTTGAAGGACAGCAGGCGCCGCACGTGTGCCTCGTGCCCGTGCCCGGCAACTCGGCCTGGGGCCTTGTGGTGGTTGCAGTGGTTGTACGGCGGTTGGAGATGCATTTACGTTGTGGCGCAGGAGTCAAAAGGGTGTAGACATCAGCTTGTGCACAGCGGCGGCTATTGGGCCGGCCCAGCTCCGGCCCCAGTTCAAGCGCCAATCCAGTCACGCCGCCCGAGGGCCTCCTGCCCACCCACCTGCTTGCCAAAGGCCTCCACCGCCGCCTCCAGCGCCGCCGCGTGCAGCGAGTCCAGCTGCTCCACGCCCACCTGCGAGTACAATTGCTAAATATATCAATGCATCTATCTAACGCAGTACTGGAGTGCATGCTGCGTGCAGCTAGGGAGACCTACTGGACACGCGCGTAAGAAGATATGATGCCTGGTCATGTACGTGTACCTACGGCATGCTTCCAGCTGTTGCGGCACCGGCATCGGCAGGGATAACCCCACAAGGCAACGGCTCACTGTACCGTACACTACTTCATTTGCCTACCGTGTCTTGTGGTCTGCCCCAGGCCCGCACACAATGCCCAGTCAGCGCTTTCGAGCGGCTGGGAAGAAATAGCGAGAACCGTTGTGCTGCCCTAACTCCCCTACTCGCACCGCGGTAGCCGCCGCAACCCGCTGCAATGCGGCAACACAGCAGCACAGCCGTACCCGGAGTCCAACATGCCGTACCTCTGGCGACCGCGCCGGCTCCATCTTGCTCTTGTACAGTTCTCCAGCTGCGTCCAGCGCCCGGCGGCACTCAGACTGCACCACGCTCTGTGGGAGGCAAGAACAACCCAATGCAAGGCGCAGACAGGTGTTGCAGACCATGCGTGCTGGCCCGGGCACCCGCGTTCTGCCCAAAAGCGCTTGCTGCCCGTTAGCCAGTACGTGAACCTTTGGCCGGGTGATGATACAGAACCGGCTTACTCACCTGCCACGTGCTTTGCCCTCTACTAGTACCGTACCTGCTTGTTTATATGCTACCATGTCCCCGCAACTGCATCGCTACTCGCCTGCCACGTGGACGCGATGGCGGGCACCTGTCCGTCGTTGATGACCCGCACGTAGCCCTCCGCCAGGGCCGCCAGGGCGGGGCCCGTCAGCAGCTGCCCGCGCAGCGACTTGGGCCGCGCGCGCGACAGCAGCGTCTCAACCAGCGACTCCAGGCCCTGCCGGTGACAAGGTGTGGGTTAACGCGTGGGTTCGCAGCAGCGGCAGCAGCATGCTGGAGTACCGTATGTCTCTAGTCCGGCTGGTGGTCAAGCAGAGAGCAAACACAGCAGGTGAGCTCACCACCGCCTCGGGCAGTGCGGATGCAGGATGCCAGCACCACAGCGCACGCCGGCGCGCCGCTCGCAGCTGCGGGCACGCGCGTTCCTGGTCGTGTCGTACACGCACCTTCCTGAACTCTGGGCGCAGCTGCTCGTACGGCAGGGCGTCCATCCTGGCCAGCTTCGCCTCGTCCAGCATGGGCCGCACCAGGGCCGCGCAGTCGCGCTCGGGGAACAGCGACTTGATGGAGGCACGCACCTGGACATGACACACACAACACAACTCTAAAACGTCTACAACAAAATCGTGCCGTTGCCGAACAAAACGGGTCTTGGAGAAACATCACCATCACCATCACTATAGCATGGCAGTGCATCGGCTAGCAAGGATGAGACGGCGTTTCATTCACAAGCTGTGCGCTTCAAAGACTGGGACGGGGGGCAGCAGCTACAGTATTTGGCGGGATGTCCGTGTCTCTCAGCCGGGTTCGGGTCGCAGTCCGAGTGCACAGCGGACCACGCGGATCGCTTTCGAGGCAAACCACACAAGACCGCCGCCTTACTGTGCTCCGTCGTTAAGCGGCACGCCAGGTTGCGGAGGTGTCTCTGACACGTGCTGTGCGCGTGCGGGCTGCCCTAACATGATCACGCCCTCTCTGCCCACGTGGTCCTGACCTGGCATTCGGTCAGCGGCACGCCTTGCTGCGAGGTGTCCCGGACACACGCTGAACGCGCGCGCGCTGCACCACAGTACGGTGACACGGCCGCCCACCTGGTTCTTGGCGCGTATGGCCTCCCCGCTGCCGGGCACGTCCCGTAGCACTTCCTCCATGTAGTCACGCACCGACAGCTGGGGTGGGAGCAAGGTGGCGGGTAGGGCGGGTGGGGGGTAGGGCGGAATGGGCCCGCCAGGGCCTGCCGCACCCCTTTTTGTGTACGGCACTCCCGCACCTACAGCTTAGGGGACAAAGCGCACCCGGCCCATAGCAGCACCCCACCCACGCCCAGCCCTTTGACACCCATGCCTGCAACAACACGCCCTATTGCCTTCCCTTCTCTGGCAGCCCCGCCCGCCGCACGGAGCGCACTCGCTTGCTTGCCCACCAGCCCAACCAATGTAACCAACCAACCGACCCACCTGCCGCCCCTCCTCAGTGAGCTGGAACTGGAAGTCGCGCAGGAGCCACATGAAGGTGGGGGACAGGTCGCGCATCAGCGCATCAGAGCCGTCTGGGAGCGCAGGGTGGGGAGGGGTGTGCATAGGGAAGGTTGCGCAAGGGAGGGTGAATAGGCACGGGTGCACAGCGGAGGGTGCATGCATGCATAATAGGGCAGGTCAGGGCAGAACGAGACGGGGCGAGTGGGGCAGGTAGTGCGGCGGCCGCTGGGATGGACTGCCTGTTGTGTTGCAAGGACGTGCGTGTATAACAAGGCCCAAGACTCCTACTGAGTTCGTGGCAGGACGGTTACGCTGCTGTGTGTCGAATACCGCAGCTAGCCTCCAGCACTTGCTGGTGAATGTTGCCGTCACACCCCAGCTTACCCGCTGACCCGCGCCCACGCACCCTTTGAGCCCGCCGGCGTGGCAAATCCGCTTCCGCACGCACACCCACCAAGCCGCCCAAACGTTTCCATACTACCCCGCCCGTGCCGTTGCTTGTCCTTTGCTCGTCCGCGCCCTCGCCCGTGCCCTGCCCCGCTGCAGCACCCCGCCCCGCCCCGCCCCGCCCGTACCCCCACCCACCTGCGCCCTGCCCCGCCTTGCCCCTGATGAGGCGCGCGAACTCGCACACCGCCGCCAGCTTGTCCACCGAGGACTCGTCGATGGAGCCTGGAGGTGCAGGGCAGCGGGACGGGATGATGATGAACGTGCAGGGGGGGGCGGCTTGCTTTGGCTACCGGTAGCACAGCAGGCCGACCGCGGCACAGGGGGAATACAGGACAAACGTCAAGCAGCATATCATGGCAATGATTTATGCCGTACACCCACCCACCCATTTGGTTGTAGACGAGCAGGCTGGACAGCAGCAGGGCCAGCGAAAAGATCTGTGCACGGAGGGGTGAGGAGGTACGACAGGGCATGCTTAAGTGGGAATGGGAAGTGCGGGTAACTGCAGACGCCGGGAGCTGTGGGTAATTGCAGAGCACGGAACCCATGACGCCTGGCGATGCACCTACTCACTGGGGACTTGAACCCCTCGGAGGCCACGGAGGCCAAGACGACGACGCCACGTACTTTTGAAACGATTTTCCAAGGCGAGCTGCAGCTGATTTTCAAACTCCAGGTGGGCGGTGACGCCTACAACAAGCTCATTACCACTTTGAAGCAAATGGAGGCAACCGGCCTTGACACTGTTGTGCACTCCTTGAGCTGGGAGTACTTCAACCCCGACGAGAACACTCTCCGCTGGGAGTGGGTGGACAAGCTCCTAAGCTGCGCGTGCGGCAACACCAACCTTAAGGTGCGCACGCGCGGCTCTTGCTAGTTTCCTGCTTTGTTTGCACAGGCAGCCTACCGAAGAGCGATTACTTGCTGCAATGGTTGAGGGCGCACCATACGCCATACCGCCACGCGCCCGTTCGAATGTTTCCGCCCGCCCCTTAGCACGCATACTATCGCGCCCCACGAGGGGGCCTGCACCCCAGCCCGGGCAGCCCCATGCACATGCCCCTGTCTCATAGCTCCCCTCCCGTGTCCCCAAACGACCACCAACACGTTTATGCAACACCTTTACGTTCTCCCTCACCCCAGGTGGACCTTATTATTGATGTGCGCAAGGCCCCTGAGTGGGAAACCATGGCAACCGCACATGAAGTCAAAGCCGCTATCCAAGGCTTACTAACATAAATGGCCTTAGACGCCTATTCAATATGTGCAATGATTGGACTGCGCAAGGAGGCGACCCACGTGGTTGCTGTAGTCGTTGGTCTGGTCGTACGAGTCGATGCCCTCGGCGTCCAGCAGCAGCTGCGAGAGGGTGCGGATGGGCCAAGTCAACGTGGCGAGAAGGTTATGAAGAGGCAAGATAAAAAGGTGCGAGAAGGCGCGGAAGATGCAAGACAAGTAGGTGCGGCGAGGAGGTGCGGCACAAGCAAGGGGGGCCAGGAATGAGGACATTGGTGATACCGGCCGCGAGGGCTGAAGGCAGGGCCTGGGCAACGTGCAAACGAGGCCGCTGCTACTCCTGGCCATTGAGGGGCAGGGCAGGGACTGCACCGCGCCGCCTGCGACAATTGTGTTTGTTATTCACAATACGGCAAAGCCCAACCTCTGAGGGCGCACCGGCCCCTCAAACGGGACGAGCGGCCGCCGTCCCGCGTGCGGCCCCTTCTACCGTGCACCGCCGTGCAAGCACCAGGTGCTATCCCTCCTCCCCCAGGGCGGCATGCCACGTAGCACCTCCCCTTCGCCTTCCCCTTCCCCTTCACCTGCCACCCGACTTTGCACGTGCCCCTGCACAGTTCGCACCCATGGCTTTCGGGCTCGCACGGCTACCAAAAAACGGCTTCCAGCCTCAAGGAGGCAGACCAGCAGACCAACCGGGAAGCGTTATCTGCTCGCGCGTCAGGACCCAGCAAGGAACAGCTGTGATTTCACTCACCAGGTGGTACGGCTGGCCGTTGGGCATGGTGCGCGGGATGGGCTTGGACCACAGCCATAGGCCTGGACAAGAGGAAAGTGGTTCAGGCGTCAGGACGACGGCCTCACGAAGTGAGCCGACATAGGCTCATGAGCAGGCGCCAGCTGTCACGACACGTGTGTTGGGCTCATCGCGCGGTGCTGCAGCACAAATTGGAACGTGCGAGCCCTAGTCCCGCCCCATACACCCTTCATCCGTCCGATCCGTGCCATCAAGCCACCATGCATGGGCGTAGGAACGTCCCAGGTTTGGGTGTTTGCAATGGAGCCGGGTGTCCGGAGAAGCGACGCTCCTCGGTGTCTTGGGCACCACCGCGCCGCAGCCGCGCCCTTGCTCAAGCCTACCTTCTCGGGCGTCCGTTGCATGAATGCACCAATACACAAACCATTTACACTGCCGCTGCCACAAGGACCCACATGCCCCGCCTGGCGCCCTTCAGCCTCCCCCGGCGCCCTCGCTCCCACTGCCCGCTCGCCTGTGTCCCCCGCTGGTACGTTCCGGCCTGCTACCGCTCCCTCGCGGACCACACCAGTCGCCCCGCTGCCCAAGCCGCGGCCGACGGCACCATCCCCGACGAGCTTTCGCAGCTTCTCCATCTGGGTCAGGCGCAAAACCTGGCTGCCACCCCGCCCCACGCACCCTTGGTGCAGGGGCGCACGGTGTTGCCCACTAGGAAGCCGCTGCCCTCGGCCCCAGCGCCCCCGCCGGCGCTGCCGCTTGCCGCCGCCGCCTGGCGCTGCAGCCTGTTGCACACGGCGGAAGTCGTACAGCAGCCAAAGTTAACAGCCCCGTGCGTCCAACTGTCAGTCAAGGCAGAGCCACGTCAGCCTTCGCTTGCGAAGGTGTCATATGATGGTTGTCAGTCCAAAGCAGGCAATGCGGGGCAGGGCGCACGCATCAGAAGGGGCATGCCATGCAGCTTGTGCTGCGTCAGTAGACGGCCCTCCCCGCCCCGCACCTGTTGAGCAGCTGGTTTAGAAGGAAGGACTTGCCCTGGCGGGCGCGACCGCACACCGCCACCACGCAGATGGGGCCCTGCAGGGCTCTGGAAGGATCAAGGGCCCGAGAACGGGGTACGTGAGTAATGTTGCAACAGCATTTAGATGTTGCGGTGGCCAAGGAGGGGTGAAGGGCATGCGGGCGTAGGGTACGCAATGTGGGTTATGCACTGTGTGTGGCTGTGTGTCGACTATGAGGCAACCAGTTGCGCTGCATGCGTCAGCTCTGCATGCAGGGACCGTTTTATGGACCTGGTTCAAGTGTTCAGGTAAGGAGCAGTGTGTTCCGATTCTTGGGGTGGACAAGCTGCGGGTTCGGTCTTCCTGAGTTGCACAAGGACTGGCACCCTAGCACAGCCGCAGGACGAGGCTGCGCCGTCCCCGTTTCCTGTGAACAAGGCAGCCCACAACACCGGTATTCTATACGCAGGGAGTTGCTGTGCTGGTTTCCCCCCTGGAGCCCCCACAGAGCTGCTGTATGAACCGCTACCGTACGGGCCTTCGTTTGGGTGGAACCCAGTTGAGCGGGTGTGCCGTGGGCGTGCGCGTATCCGGTCAAGCATATGCGTTGACCTCACCGGAGAGCTGCTGACGCTTTAGATGACACCTCAAATTTCTTCGTCGCATCGTTGAAGCGCACAAGCTCAGAAGCGGCCATGTTCCTCGTCCCGGAGCGCGAAGGCCCCGCCCACTCTCGGAAAGGTGATACCCGAGATTATGAGTGGAACTATAATAATATCGGGTGTGAAAATCAAGTGGTGCCTACCCTGCCAACATCAAGGGGCGTCACAACTCAGCCTGTTAGAGCTTTGAGCGCGAAAGCCAACGTGCCCTATTCCAAGGGCTAGAGTTACGTGTATCTATGGATATCGACGGCCGGTTCCGTCTTGCGGTCTCGTTAAACAGCTGCCTCCCTGCCTGTACAGTCGCAGGAGTTGAAAAGCCCGTACTGGCGGACTACGGCGGCATCAGTTTTTTTTTTTCTGTGGAAAGGTTTACAGGTAAGAATCAGTGCAGAGGAGATGCGTCAGCGGCACTGCCGCCTCAGCTCCTGGCACGACTGGTCCTTAGCGTCTAGCTGTATGCACTTGGCACAATTGGCGCTGCGGAGAGAGGGTGTCTAGCTGTCTACTGTCGAGCAACTGTCAAGACACATCAGGGGCATGCGCCATGCGGGCACGCACCCCAGGACCTGGCGCCTGGGCACTCCATTGCCCTCGCGTACGCTCAACCTGCAGGCAGCGCCTTGTACTGTTCTGAGCTTGGATTCTTATGAGAATGCCAGCAGGGCCGTCATGGGGAGCTCTGGTGTGCACGGTAAGCGAGCTGGCGGCTGCTGCTGACGGCCTTCAGCAGGTAAGGGGGGTACTCCCATCTGTTTGCACCGCAGTTTCCTGCTGGCCCCCTGCTGGTCCACCAGGCTCCAAGCCCACTGTCCTGCTTTGGCCAGGCCCTGGGCTTATGAATCAGTGCAACGTGTGCATCCTGGCTGTCACCGACGCGTGACAGTGTCACTACACGTGCCACGAATATACTGGCCCCGTCCAGTGGCTCCGTCGTCCCGTCACTCTCACTCGTGGTGCACCGTCCCTCTTGAGTTAGTCCAGCGTTGCACACCGTTCAGCCACGGGTCTGCAACTGCGACGTTGGCAAGCAGGGGAGCTTCCCTGGTCAGCGCAACGTCTGGTCAAGCTTATGCGCTACGCTTGGATCTCTTCCAATCTATGCAATTTTACCACGTATGAAAACCTCTGAAAATACATTAAAACAACATATGGAACTTCACCAATCTCTCCGCACAAGGTGCTGCCAGACAGCCAGGCTGCACACGTGAGCTGCACCCGATGAAGCCTCGCGAACCCAAGGGCTCCCCTGGCGCCTGGCCTGACCGAATGTGGGCAACACTGCAACGTTCAAAGAGATATTCAATAACAGCTCTTATACATCGGTTGCGGGGGATACGCTGACCCGAGCCCGACTTGGTGTGGAGTCGTTGTTTTGCGCGGGAAGGGCGCGTGTGACGCCCGCGCGACTGCTATGGAAAGTGCTTCATGCGAAAGATACACTGCAGTTGATATGCAGACTGATGAGGATACCTTAGAGCCCGTCAGGTCCTTGTGCGGAAAGGCCTCATGGCACCTCCTGAGCACTTCATGCATGTCGTAGATACACGTAGACCCCTCAACGTTGGCCACACGTAAACTCCCCAGCTTACTGCCGCTGTCAGTTCCTGATATCAAGGTATACATTGAAACGAGAAGCCTTCGACTTATAACACGGAAACCTCCGCGTCTCGGATACTTACTATCCCACAACAGAGCACCTCGCCTCCGAGATATCCCTGTTCGACTGAAACGTAGAAGCAAATTGACGTGCTAGCAGCTTTGCGCGGTCTGGAGCAACTGGGGCGTCTTGTATCGTCGGCGGTAAGGCAGGCCAAGGGTCGTCAGCGTCCAGCGCACACAGCGCACACACCAATTGCCTTGATATTGATAGATGTGTATGTCTAGCGTTTATACGCGCTAAGAGTATTGGCTGGAGGTGCAGCGTCCCTCGCTGAGGCTGGAGGATCTTCTTTCCTTCTGCAGGCTCCGATGGAGCCGCCTAAGCTTCGTCAGGCATCGACGGTGCCTCAAAAGCTGCAAGATGTCGCCGACAGGCTTGGCTCTCGCGCAAGGGTAAGGTTTGTTACGTGGCCAGCTGCCGACCGAACAGTCCCGCGGGAGCTTCCGGGGCGCGGGGCCTGTGGCTGGTGTACACCTCATACGCGTAACCGGTGTGTCGCAATCGCAAACGAACGTTTTCTGCTGTTGTTTGCGCGAACCACAGGCAGAAATATACGAGGCCCTGCAGGGCATAGGTGGCGAGCCGGACGGACTCGCGACTCTATTACGCCTCGAGCCGGTAGTGAACGACATCTGCACGCAACTCAGCGACTCCTTCAAACAAGCGGTGACGAAGCGCTTGCTACCTGAGGTGTCAAAGCTGCTCGGAGCCAGTGGATGGTCCAGTCAGCACCTCGGCTTTGGCCCCGCGGAAGGCTCACCGCACCTCGACAATGGAGACGATATCAGTCCGAGTGCGTTCGTGTCGGGTGCGGGACAAACGCTGGGCCCCGACCAGGGTCCCGCAACCGTCGCGACTGTCGTGCTGCAGCCACCCGGCGCGACACAGGCCCCGACCCAGCAACTACACGCTCCCGGCGAGTCGCGCTTCGGCTTTGCAAAGGATGCAATTACCTCTGCGGTGCCGGTGCGCGCGATTTCGGCAGGCGGCAGCAGCGGCACTCCGCCACCCGGCCCCGTGCCCTCGCCGGCGGCCGTGGCTCAGCGGCCTCCGTCGGCCGCGCTTCCGAGCAACGGCAGCGCAAGCGACCTCATCCCCTCGGACCTCTTGGGCAATGCGCTGCCCGCCCCCTTCGCAACCAGCAACGTCATCGGGCCGACCGGGCTGCCTACAGCTGCCCAGGCTGCCAGGAACGCCGCCCCTGCCGGCGTCCCTCAGCTGCAACAGCAGCAGCAGCAGGACGCGACAGGTCCGTTCACCCGCAGCAGCCTGCCCTCCACCTTGTCCTCCCACAACCAGCCAGCCGGCCCCTCCTTCGCCTCTCCCCCGGGCGCCATCTCCCACCAGCTCGCTCAGCTGACGCTATCCAGCAGCGCTGCGTCCCAGCACCAGCAGCACCAGCACCAGCACCCCAACGGGTTTGGGCTGCTGGGCCCCGGCCTGCGCGGCTCCTCCCTGGACCCGGGCCTCTCCGGCCCGCCCATCCCGCTCTCGGGCACTGAGCCGCTGCGTTCCCCGGCCAATCCCGTCGTGGGGCAGTTTGGTCTGGGTGGCGGGGGCAGCGGGCAGCTGTCGCTGCTAGGGTCAGCGCTTGGCAGCGCGCTTGGGCCTGCCGGGCAGCACGCCCCGGTGCCGATGTTCGGAGGGGCGCCAGGCCCGACCCACGGGTCCGCCAGCCAGCAGCAGCAGCAGCGGGTGCAGCAGCTGCTGCTGCAGAGCATCCAGCAGGGGGCGGGGCTGGGCGAGGAGCCTGTGGGTGCTGGTGGGCTGTCGCTCCAGCAGCTGCAGCAGTTGCAGCAGCAGCAGCAGCAGCGTGCGGCGCTGGCGGGCTACGGCGGCCAGGGTCTGCCGCCACAGCAGCAGCCGCAGCAGCAGATGACGAACGGCAGCGCTACCCTGCTACAGCAGCAGCTCTTGTTGCAGCAGCAGCAGCAAGCCGGGATGCTGAGGAACGACGCGTTGGCGGCTTACCAGCTGTCGTTGCAGCAGCTACAGCAGCAGCAGCAACAGCAGCAGCAGGCGTTCCTGTCGGCCGCGGGCGCGGGGGGCGCGGGGGGCGCAGGCTCCGCACAGCTCAGCGGCCGCGCCTCCGTCGATGGCCGCTTCGCAGGCGCCTCCATTCTGCAGCAGCACCAGCAGCAGCTCGAGCAGCAGCAGCTGCTGCAGCAACTGCAGGCCGACCCGGCCCTGCTGCAGCAGTACCTGCAGCAGCAGCAGGGGCAGCCGCCGCGCGGCATGGGCCTGGGCGGCGGCGCCTCGCTCGGCCCCGCCGCTCTGTACCGCTCCTCCGCTGGCTTTGCCGGCGACGGCTCCACCCCCGGTGGGCCCGGCAGCGTCGCCACCAACCCCGCCTCCGTCGGCACAGCTCCGTCCGACGATGGGATCGACTACGGCTCCATCTTCTCCATGCACCACTCGCACCACCACCACCACCAGCAGGGCGTGCCCAGCCCCGGCCTTGCACAAGCGGCCGCTGGCCTGCCTGCGCACCACCCCGCCGCTGCCGGTCCCACGATGGCGCCTTTGCCCATGTCGGACCTGCGCAGTGGCAGCGTGAGCAGCACGGCCAGCGGCGGGCTGAGGGACCTGCAGTTTGGGGGCGTGGGCGGGTACCCAGGAGGTGCCCCGGGCATGCGCGCCTCGCCACCGGTGGACGCGCAGGCGCAGCTGCAGCAGCAGCAGCAGCAGCAGGCGCCGACGTTGGCGGCGCAGCAGCAGCAGCAGCAGGGCGTGGTGGGGCGGCTTGCGACGCGCAGCGGGGCTGCGTCTTCTGTGGCGGACAGCAGGTCGAGCAGCTTCAGTGGGGTGGCGGGCAGCGGCGGCGGCGCGGCGACGGGTGGTGCGACGGTGCCGTCTCCGCCGGGGTCGGACGCGGCGGGGCCGGCGGAGGGCGGCAAGGCGCCGCCGCCGCTGTCAATGGCGGCAAAGTTGCAGCAGGTAAGGCGGCGTCTCCTTCCAGCACTCGTGTTGCAAGGACGCCAGGGTCACGACGTTGTCAATAGTCTGTACCACTCGGTGCATTGATGCCTTGCCTACCGACCTTGTGCACAGTTCCATTGTGTAAAGTAACAACCTGTGTTACCTGTTGCTGCCGCAGTCTGTCGCCAAGCCGTCACCGCCTGCCACGGGGCGCGGCAAGACCGCCGGCGCGCCGGCCGGCCCGCTGGCGGCGTCGCTGTCTTCGCCGACGGCCGCCGCCGCCGCCGTTAAGGTGCCGGCGGACATGCCGGGGCGCTTCCGCTGCCTGCCGACGGCGGTGCAGGCGCGCATCTACACGCTCACGCGTGACAACCACGTGGTCCTGGTGAGTATCTTCTGGGCTGGAGTATCTTTCAGCGCTAGGCTGGCCGGGGAGGTGGCGTTGGGCGCAGTGCAGGGGTGCATCGTTGCGGCGTCCACACGCTTGCTTCCGCCCAGTGCTCCTGCCCTGGAAAGCGCACCACAGGTGTTAGAGGTGTTAACCCCGCTCGTGTGGTGAACACCGCCCTCCTCCACTCCGCAGCTCAAGGACTTTGACGAGAAGGTGCTGTCCAAGATGACGCTGCTGGTGGACAAGTTCGGGGCGGGGGAGTGCCTGGCCATGCTGGACAGGATAGAGGAGGTGCTCAAGGGCAAGGTGAGGTGGTGCCCTGTGTCAGTTTCACTGGTCTTGGTACGGTAGGCCGGAGGTTAGCTCTTCGTTGCCCATCATACTGTCGCGGAGCGGCCCAAAGCATTTGTGCTTTGCACCAACCTCTGGGCTCCCTTTGGGCCCCTTCGGGCATATATTGAGCCCTTTGGGCATTGGATGTGTAGCTGTGAGGACCTCTCTTGCCCTGGCCGCGTGACCAAGGACCCTGGCTACCCGGTTGCCCCGTATTGCCCCTTGCATCCTATGCTCGCGCCACTGGATACACTCCGTACGTGTGTCCTTACCGGTTATTGCCCCACGTCCTCGCGCACAGGCTGGTCGCCTGGCCAACGGCCCCGGCTACCTGGACGTGTCGGTGTCCACGCGCCTGGACGAGCTCAAGCAGCGCGCTAGCGGCCAGGTGCGCACTGTGCAGCAGCTGGTCGTGTAAGCTGTCGCATGCCGTGTTTTGTTCCCCGTTGCGGCGCTCCTCGTGTCCTGCATGTGCTGCATTGCCCGGGTGACTCCCTGCACATTGCGTGTACGCGATGGCTCTTATGCCGATGCTTCCGCTGTCTGGTTTTTGCCGCGCTGTGTTTCCGACTGGAAGCCCTAACCGCTTCCCATCCCGCGGCCCCCAGGTGACCGCCCCCGAGGACTACGCTCGCTCCACGCTGCACAGCCGCATCTACAACGAGCTGCGGGACCTCATTGCGCGGCACGGCTTCCTCAGCTGGCACCACTTCGACCAGGTAAGGGCGGGCACCGGCCGGGTGCGCGCACTAGCCGACGGGCCTACACTGAGGGTTTGGGATGCACCCTTCATGCACCTCGTCAAGGACGCGTCTTGTTTGGGGCCAGCCCGCGTTGGCAACCCCTCATTGGGGAGACGGAACGCTTTGGTTATAGATCTAGTGCCCGGCTTGACGAGGCCACAGCTAGTACTGCTGCCAGAGCGTGTGCATGGCCGTGTACGTGTATGGCTTGCTGACTGGGCCATTGGCAACGTGCGCCGAGTAATACCCTGCCCGACTGTAATGCTGAGTACCGTTCACCCGCCGCTGCTCGCAGGGCATCATCAACATGCTCAAGAAGATGCCCAACAACGTGGCCATCGAGCGGCTGAACGAGCTGGCCTACCACTCGTTCAAGAACGTGGACAACCCCAAGTCCTGCATCGTGTCCATCTTCACCACCAAGCCCAAGTACGTCAACGTGTAGGCGGTTGGCGGCGGCGGCGGCTGGCGATGTGCGTCCTGGCGGCGAGGAGGAGGAGGAGGAGGGAGGCCGGCGCGTGTGCCACCCGTTGCCACGCGCCTAAGAGCAGAAGCAGCGGCAACAGCACGCCGACCGGGCACGCAAGCCAGGCAAGAGCAGAGGTGGGCGCCAGTGGCTACTGGTCACACTGCCCATGGCGGCGATATGGCCGCTCAGAGGTGGGCTGGTGCAGCCACGGGGGCCCTTGACATGCAGTTCATGCCTGCGGTGCAAAGCGGAAGCGGGATCGGGGCTTGGTCTATGAGGGTGAGAAGCAGGTGTTGGGGTGTTGGGGTCAAGGCGCCGGCCTGGTGTGAGTCGCAGCGTAAGTCCGGCCGTTGTGTGCAGGTACGGCAGCGCACATGCAAAGTGTCGGCGGAGATGGGTGTCGTATCCCGCACGTTGCGCAACTCAATTTACTGCCACGGATAGCACGTTAAAAGAGAGGAAAGTGGCCCTGTTACCGGGCGCTGAGATGGGTGTTCGGCAATCATGAGGATAGAGTTAAGAGTTTGCTCATTTATCCCGTGCTACAGCCGCTTGGTCGCTGGGCTTTTCGTGTTTCGAGGTGCCTGCTTAGGGGTCGGTGCATAACTCGGCGTGGCCACTTGTCCTTGGCCCTCCTGTTGCTTACAAGTCGGTTTACATATGGCATGTTGAAGAGGTGACCCTCCGCTTCGTCGGTTCAGTTTTGCTTTGGCGGCGGTGCCGCCGTGCACAATGGTGTGCAGCCTCGGTTGAGCTACGCAACCGAAAAACGAAACGGATGGGCGAGCGGTAGCGTATGCTTAGGCATGGTGACACACACAGTCCGGCGAATGCTGCGTGGGGATGTCGATGGTGCTCTTGAGGCTTCAGGGAGGGCATTCGCAGCGGATGTACTTTGCAAAGGAAATGTTGCCTAGCAAGCTTTTGCTATCGGCGTCTCGAGCGGTTGGCGTGGTCATGGGTACCCCTTGCCCTGGCAGCGAGGCGTTGTGCTTTTGGGGTTCTAGCAGCCCTGGTGGTGTTGTGGGCTGTCTGCCACCACCCCGACAATAAGCGTGAAGCCCGCCTAGGGCTCCAACACTGGAGTAGTGTGTGCGCGGCAGCTGAGTACTGTGCCGCGTCAGGAGTGTGCACTGCGCGTAATTTGCTTCCGGGGTTTTCCGACCGTGTTGAGGTGTTTGCTTGCTGCTGTCTTTCTTGCCTCTCATCAAAAAGCTATGTCTCTTTTCGCTGTGGAGCATTTGCACTGCCTGGTGCCGGTCTGACGGTGCGCACGGGTGTACGGACTGTTGTGTGTTACGGGTGGCCAGCACCTGAATGGTTGCAACGTCATTGCAACTGGTCTCGTTGCCTTGCATGCCTCGGTGATGAAAGGGCGTAGAAGCCGGTGCGGTGTTTTTGCTGCGTGGAACTGAACGTCGTGCAAACAAGTGCGGCCATGGTTGCGTGGTAGCTGAAGGGCAGCCAATCAGTAGCGCGCCCCCGTCATATGCTCGTGCTGCACAACAGCGTCAATTGCGTGTAGTAGGTGAGGTGGAATGGTGGTCGAGACCGTTTGGATTTATGTTGTTGGTGTAGGGTGCTTGGTGTGGTGGCCGGAGGGCGGTAGCAACGGCGGGCACGACGGCATACGCTGGGGTCCCAGTGGGTAGGGGAACTAAGTGCGTGCAGTGCCTTGCTTTTTGTCCAGTTGCCGATTCTTTCACTTCAGTTTTGTTGCAGGTGTTGCGCAACTATTAGTGCTGCGGTATGTGCTTACTCGGGCTGGCGTTATACCGGAAGGCTTAGTGGAGGACTCCCACGAGTCTGTGAATGAGAGTGGTCTGCGGTTGCTGTCGTTGCGAAGGGACGTGCTGTATGCATGCCAGAGTCTAGCTGTCGTTCCCATAACCGCACGCTGTCGATATCTGAGCACCGCATTGTCTGTCCTCACGTGTAGGGCACTTGGAGGCTGTTGCTGGAACTATGGTGTACAACAGACATGCGCCGTAACTGCTACGGCATTGTACTGGAACATTTGGTCTTGTAACAGTACGTAAGCGTGGTGCATACGGTTAATTCTGCCTGACCGTCCGTTCCGCAACTTTGCTCGGCACAGCAGATGGGAGGGCTGGTCGGTGCGGACCCCTGCTTACTAGGACTAGCTCCAGCCCTGTTACCGGCAGCTCGTCGTGGGCAGTTACCCGGGACAGCCTGCTACGGTATGCGTCATCTCGCCCACTGCAACGCCCATCACAGCTGTGACAACAAGCTATGACCTCACAAATCCTACGGTACGTTGTTCCTTAAAGTAATGCGCCTGTCAACGGGTACTTACCTGTACCTAAATCAGTATAATTCCCTCTGCCCGGAGCAAGGCACAGCCACTTTTGGTATAGCAGCCAGGGGAGCTCCCCTGATAGGGACGCGCAATAGCTGGAGCGAGCACTACAATGTTTCTACACACAATGTTTCCATACAATCCACCAGGCCCAACTGCAAGCCTAAACCGTAAAATACGTAGTCCGCTCGCTACCCACGCCTTCCCCAGGCCGTCCATCCGGCTCTAAACAGTGCCCGTTCCCCTCAGGCAGTGCCTCCTGGTGCCTCTTACACAAGCCCTAGCCGGGGGTCGAGTGCAAGAACCCCGCAGCCCCTGCCTGCATCCGTCGCTGCAGCCCCGCCAACGTCCACTCATACGCCATGCCGCCCGCCTCCCGGTCCCACAGGAAGGCACGGTAGTAGCGCGCCAGCCCCTGCCGCAGCCGTGCCACGTGCTCTGTGTCGTACAACCGTAATACATCGACGATGCGTGGAATGTCACCGTGCGGCACTCGTACGGCGAAACGCTCGTACGGCATGAAGTCCTGCGGTCGTTGAGGCATGCATTGAGGCGGGCGTCAGCGGCATACTAGATACTACTGCCACTTACACAGCAGGTACGGTACAAACGGCGCCTACTACAGGTCATACGATCAACCACGAGGAGACCAAAGAGGACAGGCACGGGGGCAGGAAGCAGCTACACGTCTGGAACACCAGAGGGTCACGGCCACTGCTGTCGGCGTGTGTGGCTGTGTTACGACTACTACCGTGCTGCCTCACCTCGTACGGTTGATACACGCTGTCCTGTACGACAACGGGTACGCAGCCGTGCTGTACGGCTTGAATGAGCCGTAAGCCCCAGCCATGGCCGTACGGCGCGAGGCAAAAGGTGGACGTGAGCAGAAGCTGCTGGTAGTTGTCGACAAAGCCTTCGACGATCTTGACGCCTTGTGGCGGCGGGTCCATGGCTGCCAGGGCGGACTGCAGCGCCTTCGTACGGCACGCCGTACAGATGTCGCACCATGTGCACGTGTGGGCACACGGGGTGGCAGACAGGAGGGTTACCACGGTCACGCAGTGAGTGGCAAAGGCTGTTGGCAGCTGTTAGTTTGTGTGTACGCGTACGGCGGTACCGCCGGTACGGGATCTGCAGGTTCCACCTGAACACGGCTCTGCCCGTCCGCGTTCCTGCAGCTTCGTTCTGCCTTTCAGCGTTTCAGGTGTGTCACGCCCAGCATGTTGCCACCCGCATGACCTGCCGCACACGGGGAGTTACCGACGTAGCAATGCCCTGCCCCTCAGCACCACATAGCCTGCGTTCCTGCCCTTCATGGCATGCCCAGCCGTCCGCCTTCCATAAATAGGACCCCACCTGCCCTGGCCCCCTTCCTCCCTCCAACCCCGCCTCACCTGCCTCGCCCCGCCCGAGTACTCTGGGTCATCCCTGATGTCGCCAGCGAAGAAGAAAAGGAGGGTGCGATTCCCGTCGTGTCCCGCCTGCGACTCCAGCCACTGGTGAGGGGCGCCAGGGGCGTCGCAAAGCGTGCTTATCAGTTACCTTGTTCGCCCAGGCCCAACAGGCAGGTACATGAACAGCACCAGAGTGGTACAGCCTTGCGTGTTGTACGGCGCTGGAGCGTAACGTGACCCGTGCGTGGGCCCGTACCGGTATGCCTTTCCCTTTGCATGCTGTCACTGGCATGGTGCCGTGCCGTGTCTGACTGCATGCGAATGCTGACGTCCGTAACGTAAGCGGCCGTACTTGCCGGCACGTACCGGTGTGGCAGTGCGACGCTGCACCCCTCACACCACACTGCATCTGCCTGCTGGTCTCTGTTGCTGGACAAGCAGTAGGCACACACCCCGCACCTGGTAATGCCCCACTGTGTCAAAGGGCTTCTGAGGGAATGTGTTGATGGGTGCTGTGACCAGGTCCCGCTTGACTTGTATGCAGCCATAATCCTGCAGGGCGGGCAGGACATACATAGGAGCTATCTGAAGTACTGAAAGTGCATAGCAGGCGGGGGCAGTTTTGGAACGGCGTCGAGGCAACGGGCATTTCGGGCACGGCTGCCCTTCAGCACGATCGTGCACGGCGCACCGCGGAATCGTCACAGCACGGACAGCCAAACCACGCACTGACGAAGCAGACAGACCCACCTTGTTATTGACATGTTTCCAGGACATGTTGCGCTGTTGCATCCCAAAGTTCACCACCTGCACGTGGAGCGAGGCACGAGCGAGCTCCGCACGCAGTCGGCGGTGCAACTGTGCCGCGTGGTGTACGTAGGCGCATACGGCATAGGACCAAAGCTACCGGTAACCGCTCTGCACGTACAACGGTACCACTGGTGACCTGCAGACCGTGCGTGACGTACCTTGATAGTACGGTCCTGCAGGTCTCGCGCCAGGCTGCATGGCCCTCGGTCCGAAGTGGTGAACCAAAAGTGGTCACTGCCACCTGTCAGGGGCCGGTACGTGGCGACCCGTACCGGTGTCACTCTTACGGCAGTTGTCGGTAAGTAATTGCAGTGTTGCAGTCCAGAGCGCACGGCTCATCATGGTAGCCAGGTAGGAGATGGAACCGCGTTGACTAGCAAATGCTGATGATGTATGCGGCCTGGCCTGCACCAGCCCTTGGGCGTTCTCGGTAACTGTGCTGGGATATCGAGGCCAGCTGGCCACAGGGTCGCGAGCGTACCCCGGACGTACCCCGTCGGGGTCTGTAACTGCAACTGGTAGCATGGCCCATGGGTCACCCACCCGATCTGTTGTAGAAGGGATGCTGCTGCCGTACGTGCTGCACCACCAGCTCCACGTGCCATTGGGGTTTGTACAAGTTGTCGGAGTAGAAGTACGTCAGGGCAGGGATGAAGAACAGGTTGGCCTCGTATGGGTTCTCTGCAAAGGTGTGAAGGGGTTACCGGCTATTCGCCTTCGTCTCAGCGAGAAAACGGGACACATGGAGGCGTAATAAGAAGCATGGGGGCTTGAGCCGCTAGCGCCTGTGCGTAGACCCCATGTATGTATGGATTTACAGTTTTGGTCCCCTTCCAGGGCCCAGCCCCGTCCCACTCGGGAGACAGAGCTGATCCCGGCAATCAAGGACACGGGGTTTCCCATGTGCCCTAGCTGCCTGCTGTGTGCGCCACCCACCTGTGCGAGTCATGTTGTCCATTAAAAAGTACTGCAGCAAGGCAAGGAGGACACGATCGGGAGGAAGCGGGGAAGGGCTTTTGGGCGAAAACACTGGAGCACCCGTGCTGGACGAACGGCTACGGTACTTCCGTGCGCGCACCAGCGTAGCACAAAGGCGTGGCACCTATTGACCCAGAGGCACGGCCACAGAGCTGCATCGGTGACGACATGCACTCGCAGTGTGCAAATACCGTACGTGCTGCACCACCAGCGCCATGTTTCCATTGGGGCTTTGCACAAATTCCTCTTGTTGTCCTGTCGTATCGGAGCAGCTTGTCGTACACACCGCCTCCTGTACCTTGATGAAAGCCTCTTCGGCGCCGTACATAGGGTCGCGTGTTCGGCTGATTTCGCTCATCTCGTGCCTGAGAAGGATCGGGGGGCATGCGAACACATGATGATCCACGCAAGCGGGCAGGTTGGGGCAACCCAAGTTGGTGGCCTCGAGTATATCCGCATGCAACAGTGCACGGGGCTCACCGTTGACCACGCCCAGCTCAGCTCCTAGTCGAAGATGCGATCTTTACGCCGCAAATGCCGTACTGTGCTGCGTGTCGTACATGCGTTGCTAAAAGGCTGTACTAGAACATACATACCCCGCCGCGTGGACTCACGGGAACGCGATGTCCCATGGCAGCTCATACATGTAGATACGAAGCCGAGCGTAGGACCTGCACCCACGCACATACTGGTAGGTGTTGCGTTGGGTGTGCAGCCATGTGGAAGATTGCTGTGGCACCTGGTCCTTGACGTCGTTATATAAGGCACATCGGTACCACAGTCCAGTCACGCACGCAGCCACAGCTTACACGTGGGATGGGCCCACTATTAGCCCCTTTTGGGCTGTTGTGGCCGGAGACGCAGCAGACGCCAGAAGTGCCATAGCTGCGGCGAATGCCAGGCTATAACATCAGCAGCACCAACAGCAAAGCAGCAGGCGCAGGTCCTGCAACTGAGCGTGCCCCCACACCTGCCACAGCCACCGTGACTGTGCGGTACCGGTATGCCAACGCACCTGACGTCTGGCAGGGCGGGTGGGGCCAGCATGGGGCGGAAGGCCCTGCTGCGGCCGCACCCGAGGCCCCAGTAGCCGTGCTGGCAGTGGCAGAAGCCGCTAACACACGTGCCCCTTCCGCCGCACTGTGGGTCAAACCAACACGACGCCGCCGCGTCGGGCGTGTCGCACGCCGGCCCTGTGAAGCCTAAGCGGCAACTGCAGCGGGGGGCGCCGCGGCCGTCGAATTGAAGGCACACGCCCCTGCATGCGCATGCATACACACGCACACGTGTCGGTCGGGCCCGCAGCTCTTGCACGGGCTCATGGATACCGTACGTGGAAGGGGCATAACGCGCCGGGCATCCTGATGCATGCATGTGCATAACTAGCACGTCACGAGGAGTATATGCTGGCCCAAATGGCGTCGCATGAGGTTGTGACGTGGTGGTGGAAACGGGTGGCGGGCATGCACCGCAGGAGGTTGGCAATGATGTGGGTTGAGCCGGTGGCGGTGCGGCCTGTGACGTGCCTTCCATTGGTGCAGTTGGATGGGCAGCTGGACAGCGGGTGTGCCACGTGTGGGGCCGACCGCCAGGTGTGAGGCCGGTGGAAGGGGGCGAAGCCTACTCGCTCGGGGTCCTGCGCGCGGGCGTGTGTGATTTGTAAGCTTGGGCACGTTGAACGCATTGTGACTGGAAGGAACGGCGGCATGGAGGCCAGTCGTAGCTAGTAGACGCACATGTCGTGCAAGTGAAGCCCTACCTTGAGCACCATGTCCGCCGAGTACGACACCTTGTCGTACAGCTCTGGCACCTGCTTGAACCACACGGTGCGGGCTGCATGGTCCTCTGGGTACCAGGAGCGGTTCTGGGCGGAGGGCGGGTCAAGGCCTGGCCATGGGCAAGACGGGGACGGGGAGCGTGGCATCAGTAACCTTCGGCACCCCGACGAAATCCAAGCAGCCATACCACATATTGCCGCACCGGACTTCCTAGGGGTGACGGACAAATGCTCGCAGCAGGGCAGCTCCCGTGGCGCACACAGCTGCCACGCACCGCGCCCCTCCTCACGTGAGCCGTGTGGCCTGTGATACACCGTCCACACGTTCAGCCCACCTGCAGGTGGCCCGCTAGCTCCAACAGCCTCCATAGACTCGTACGCTGCCGTACGATTGCCGTACAGGTAGCAGGGCGACTCCCGTACCTCCATTCCCCACTTCCGTACGCATTTTGCTGTGTCCGTACCGTAACGGCAGTAGAGCCGGTAGCACGCGCGCATGCACTCGCAGTTCTGCAGGCAGATAGCAAGCGGGCGCGTAGCTGGTGTACGGTACAGTCCTCTGTCCGATCCTAGCCATGTCCATGTACGAAATGTTGCATACCTTTGGAAAGAACAGGCCGCACGACCCTGCACGGACAGCATGGGCACGTGTGTCAGCTAGGTCACAAACAACGCCGTATCATCACCCCAGTCTGCCACGGTTATAACGGCTTCCCAGACCCAAAGCGCAACCTGAGCTGGAGTAACGGGACCATGGGAGCGTGTGCGTTGGAGCAGGTTGGAGTGCATGACAACATGGAACTAAGCTCCTTCACTCCCTTCTTCCTCCCAAGCCAACCGTGCTGCGCCATGTCAAGGGCTCACCCGGGTCGTCTGCTGTCTGCCTGCACACACCCATCTGGTCGACGTTGCATGCATCACCTGCTGGGGCCAAGGGACGGAGGGGGCGTCATTTGTCAACTGAACCTGCATGCGGCGTCCGTACACCGTCGAGCACCTGGCCTTCCGTGCCACGTGCGTCCTGTACGGTATGCGCACATGGTCTTGCCCCTGGCGTGCTGCTGCATGGTTGCCACGGCACGTGGCTGCTGCAGGGCGCCCTGTCCGAGCGTGAGCCACAAGCACACGTGTCAAGCGCCGGCACCTGGCCAGGCGTGGACTGCACAGATAGAACGAGTTCCAGCAATACCGGTAATGGCACGTACTCAAGCACCGTTGTGGTCCAATATGGGGACACAGCTGGACGTGGTACCGAGCTACCGACTGTTGGTGCTGCTCTCGGACGCCGCACACCTCGCATGGCCGTGAAGCTAGCAGTCTGTGTCTGCCTCCTGCCGTCACCGACGGGCCCAACTGAAGCCCGCCCCACCCAGCCGCAGCTCACCCGTGTAGCCCCAGGGGCACATGCAGCGGCCTGTCTCCCGGTCGCAGTTGCCCCTCAGCTCACAGCCGGGCGCGCAGTCAACGCCGCCCTCAGCCACGCCGCCGCCTGCACTTCCCATTGGGCGGCGCAAGGCGACAACCGCCCTGCGCCCAACGCGGGCGAGGCCGGCATCATCCCTCAGCCCAGGAAGAGGACCCGACACTGTTGTCCTGGTCAGGAGAAGCAAGAAAGTCTGAAGCTGCAGCAGAAGGAGGAGTGGCTGCGGTCTCGGTGGACGCGAGCGCTGCAAGGCAGCAACGCAGCGCGGCTGTGTTTGTGGACGGTGACTGGCTTTCGGAGCGGTGGCCCCGTCGCCGCTTGAGCAGCCATATCTCATATGTGTGTGGGGGCTGCTCAGCCCGAGCCAGTCGGTGTCGCCCTTGGGCCCGTCGTGGGTAGGTGGAAGTTTTGAGTATCCTTTGTTGGTCCACGGTACCTCAGCTGTGCTGCCCAGACCGCCGGACTCAGTACCGTGGTCCGTGGCGAGTGGCGGCGAGCGGAGATAGTGAATGTCTTCCTCTTGGCTGCTTGCGGTGTGCGCCGCAACCGGTGGTTCAATTGCATGTACCAGGTATTCTTCCCGCTTCTTGTCATCAGTGACACAGCAGGAGATTGAAGTGTTCTGGTTCGGCTGAGTGAAGGACGACTGATGATGACGGCATGGCAAGCCGTTTGGGTCGGGCTCCCAACCTCATCCTGCCGAGAGCCTTAACGATACGAACCTAACACTGGCCGCTAGCAGCAATTTACACCAATACTGGAGCAAGGCGTTGAGGTAGCGCGATTTTTGGGCCGGGGTTCGTACGGCCAGAAAATTGGGTTGACCCTCAATTGGGCAATGCCCTGGTGTATCCGAATCGATGACACTGCTTAAATGGCCTGTAAAGCTTCCGTTCAACCGGCAGCCTGCAGCTTGCAGACCTGGGAGTGTACGAATGTTAGTATGCACAGAGTATGCAGTTCAACCTTATTCGCGCTTCTCGAGGCCCGAGGGGCCCTCGGGTGACCTGCTATAGATTTTAGCACTGTTAATTACATGCATAGGAGCTGCAGAGGCGAAGCTGCGGTCGCGGGCAGGGTACGACACTCGCCTGTATGTACATATGGGGTTGTCTGCCTGTGCTACGCAATGCGCTTATAGGAAGGTAAATTTCACAGAAAGCGCTATGGTCCCGGCATCTGCGCAAGGACCATGTCAGATGTCGGCCTGGTGTCGCACCCAGGGTCTCCCCTGGTCGCCGCACCCAGCCTGGCGCTGCGCCGCTGCCCCTTGCACGTTGCAGTCCCTTGCACTGTCCTCCCCTTCCAGCAGCTTCCAACGCCCTTCGCAGCATGGTAAACAGCTGCTTGAGCCTAGGCTATTCGCGTCGGGTGCGTGTGAGAGCGCTCTGTTGGTGCCCGTTTGTGCATTGCAAGGGTGCCACTGCGGGGACCTTAGCGGCCCCCACTCTGGGCATGACCAGACCGGACTGAGAACAATGTAATGGCAATAGGCCCTGTTGCCCATGCCTCCCTTGCATGTGCAAGCATTCGCAAGATGTACTGCAACCGCCAGTACGTGCTGCTGCAGAATTGTGCGCAGCCGGGACCGGGGCATCATGCACTTGACACGTGGGCGGAGGGCACTTGACAAAGGCACGCGTCCCATGCGTCGATGATTGCACAGCTGAAACCCCATAGCAGTCGCTAGTTTATCCTTGAAAGTGTTTGTTAGCATGCAAAGGCCCGCCATGGCCACTATGTTTGCGCTACAAGTCCCGCAAGCTGCACCGTGTCCAAGCCCTCACGCGTTTCATTGCAGCGTGCACGCCAACTTGATAAAACCACCCAACATAAATTATCATAACTTGCATGCGCTTGGCACTCGGTGCAATCATGCTTGCCAAAGCCTGCCATGGCGTGCCCATCGTCGCCGGTTCGCGCCGACGGCCGCTGCTCGAGCTGCCAGTGCAGCAGCAAACGAGACTCCTGCAGTCATAGAACAGCTATATCGCAATGGCGGCCAGCCAGCCCTCTCAGGGCGCTGGGGCGTAGCTGTCCAGCGCCTCCCGGGCAAGGGCCGGTGCATCGTCAGCACCCGGGACCTGCGGCCAGGGGACCTTCTCATAGCTTCAGAGCCGTTGGCTTACGTCACCTGCCCTGGAGGAATCAGTCCCGAAGCTGACGTGCTCGCAGACGCGTGAGTGGTGCCCACCATAGCACCCGTGTTGTGCAAGGCTGTGCCTTAGCCATTGCCCTGGCCTGCCACGACCCCGGTCCCCTGCCGCCGGTCTTTGCCACTGACCCGCTGCTTCCCCTACGTACACCTGTCCACTCGCCTGCCGTCTCTCCTGCACACTCCACACGTAACTGTGCCGTACTCCTGCCGTACCGCAGTGTACGGCGCACGCCCCTGAGCGCGGGAGCCAGGCAGCAGCTGCTGGACCTGTTTGCAGGGGAGGCGCAGCCATCAGAGGAGGACGAGGATGACGGCACCGCCCACGGGATTGCTAAGGGAGAGTGTGAGGGGAACAGCAGCAGCACCGGAGGAGGCGGCGGCGGCGGCGCGCCGCGACCGCTTACGGAAGGGGAGCTTGACGACGACAGGCTGTACGGCATCATAGGTCGGTGCACGTGCTAAACAGCATGGCGGCCAGCGCCGTGTGGCATCATGGGTTGGCGCTGATTCATGTAGTGTTTTGCAGCGTGAACACCGCCGCCGTACGGAATCGTACGTCGGGTTGGATCTGTGTTGCATCGTGACTGGCGCCGCCCAACCGACGGAATGCCGTGAGGAGGCATCAGCCCACAGATAACGTTGGGCGCCTGATGCTGCACACAGGGCAAACTGTAAGGGGCTCGGTGACGTTGGGGGAGGATACGCGTCGTACGAGTTCATGCTCACGCACTGGAAAGTGCCATTTGTAGGCACTCGCCCGGCGCTGACCTGCCGTAGCGTTGCCGTACAGGGTGCAACTCGTTCGGGGAGGAGTTCCACGACATCCCCACCACACGCCTGCAGCTGCAGCACGCCAGGCGGCAGCGGCAGCTGCTCGGCCGCCAGGGCGCCGACCGGGAAACCTCCGCCGCCGCCGGCCCCCAACCTGCCGCCGCTGCTGCTGCTGCTGCCGCTGACCATGAGGCCGGCAGTGGTAGCGGCGAGGGCCCGGGGAACGAGGCGGAACTGGAAGACCTGGGCAGGGGCCACCTGGGGCTGTGGCCCTCCTTCTCCATGCTCAACCACAGCTGCCTGCCCAACGCCGTCAACTACGTGGTTGGCGACAGGATGCTAGTCTTCGCGGCGCGCCACGTGCCGCAGGTGGGTGGCCGCGGAGAGCGCGTAGAGAAAGGAAATTGCACACGGTGTCATTGTGTAACAGGTGGGTGACCGCGGAGAGCGCTTAGAGAAAGGAAATTGCACACGGTGTCATTGTGTAAGTTCACAGAATGGTAGCGCAGCGCCGCTCAGCTTGTTAGTCGGGGAAGTGACGGTGAGCCTCTGCAACGCCGTGCCCGCCTCTGCAGCACGCCCCTTCGTCGTTTATCCTGTGAACAGGTTTACAGGTCGTGGCTTACGGGATGGTTGCCAGTTGTGGCTTGCTGTAGCCGTGCGTGCCTGGGGGCAGACCCTGTTCAGGGTGGACCTGGTGTGATACGTCAGTTTAGACAGGCCTTCAGCCTTGTCTTGGTTGGCTGCGCGTGAAGTATGGGTCCCCTTCTTGGTGCATTCCCTGCCGCACCCGCCTCCCCTCCCTGCCATTACCCCGGTCGTCCGCCCAACACCACGCACGCACGCTCGCCACCAGGGCCAGGAGGTGTGCATAAGCCACCTGCTTAATTGTGGCCGGTTGGTGTAACACACACCTCTCACCCTGAACAATGACTTCCCCGCCCCCAGGGCCAGGAGGTGTGTATTAACTACCTGGGCCGCAGCTCGCTGCGCCCTGTGGAGGAGCGGCAGGCGGCGCTGTCCGCCGCCTACCTGTTCGCGTGCGACTGCACGAGGTGCCGTACGGAGCTGCTTCTGGCAGCGGGCGGCCCGGCGGCGCAGCGGGCGGCGGAGCAGATTGAGGTGGGTGTACGGTGGCAGTGCACCACCTAACACGTATGGGTGTAGGCGCATGTATGAAGAGGCTTGCCTAGCGGTTCAGTCCTGCCCTGTAAGTACATAACGGTGGCTTTCAGTGAAGCTCGTCGCCCCTGTCCACCAGCCTGCTCCGTGGCCCCGCCGTCTCCGTTACATACAGAAGTAAATCTTGCACTTTATATGACATCACTCTGTACCAAGCTTTATAAGACTTAGCACCAACAAGGTCTGCTGCACAAGGAGGACCGCGCTGACACCAGTACCCTACGATGTGCCCCTTTTCTGGTGCTCACCCTTACGTGTCCGTGAGGACCTCAGGAGCTGGTGTTGGTGCTTTGTTCAGCTTTCCTTCACCACGCAGCAAACACTCGAATGCATAGCTTTCGCTCAGCATAACCAATATGCATGTTTGCCCATGCGTGTTGCCTGTTGCGTGCAGGAGCTGGTGGCGCGCTGTGACCGGAGGTCGGAGCAGCTCAACAACCTAGCAGGGTCAGGGGCAGGGGCGGGCGCAGCGGCCGCCGCTGCAGAGCTGCGCCGCATTCTCGAGGACGTACGGCAGGACGTACGGCAGCTGGACGAAGTCATCGCGGCTGCCGTACAGTCCCTCCCGCCCATGCCACAGACGTCTTTACCACCGGGTGCTGGTGGGTCCCGCGTCCCCTCACCGCCCGCAGCCCCGGGTGTCAGCACCACGCAGCACGGCCACGGCCACGTGGCAGGAGGGGACGCTGCGCTGTGGCTGGCGGCCAGCGCGTTTGACCTGCTGGGGCAGTTGACCATGGTTTCAGAGCTGGCGGGCGATGTTGACCGTACGGCACTGCCCTCCCTGGAGCGGCAGCTGTCGGTGTGCGCCGCCGTCGCGCCCCACTCGGACCTGCACATGTACCTCAGCGTCAAGTGGCTGTCAATGGTGCAGCGGACCAGGGGGCCGGGCAGCGACGCCGCGGCGGCGGCGGGCGCCGCCGTACGGGAGCTGCTGCGGGGGCGGTACGGAGGTACGGCTGGCGGGCTGTCGGAGGAGGCGCTGGACGAGCTCATGGCGGGGGCTGCGTACGGGCTGTCGTACATTGCGGTTTGAGCGGGCAGGTGGGGGGTGCGGTGCTGCGGTCAGGGGCGTGCGCGGGTAGTCGTTGGCTGGGCTGATGCCTGGGATGCTTGGGCTGAACGGGCGTATGGGACGTCTTAGCCAAGGAGAACGCATGCCCACGTCATCGTCAGGGCAGCTGGTTTTTTTTTTTTTTTTTTTTTTCAGGAGAAGGGTTATGGGATTATCGGAGACCTATT
>VFQN01001465.1_pt1 | contig 39520 bp, 33 predicted proteins | sample 3512371 | NCBI WGS metagenome assembly VFQN01 (sample SAMN10412370, study PRJNA504923) | tailings metagenome | isolation source: Replicate 2 from Balatoc abandoned mine | place: Philippines: Itogon, Benguet | collected 2017-08-28
TGCCCTCCGTCACGGCCGTCTCGTCCAGGAGCACCACAGGGCCCTGCGTGTAAGCAAAGGTACGGGTTAACACAGCGCGTGCGTGTATTTGTGCATGCGTGTGTGCGTGACGGTGTGCAGCTGCTACTCGTCCAGCAGCACCACAGGGCCCTGCGCCGGGTAAGGAAGGGGGGCCCGGTTGTACGTGTGGGCAACGGTGTGGGTTAACGGCGTGTGAGCACGTGTGCATAACTGTGTGCAGCTGCTGCAACGGCGCCTGTGTCAGCAGCAACACGGGGCCCCTCGCGCGGAACGGGGTTGTGGGAAGCAAACCGCGGCACCGCGGCAAGTGGGTCGCAATGTGGGGTAAGCATGCACATACCAGCACGCGCCTCGTGTTGTCATTCCAGCACCATGGTAGGTACAGTCGTGCGGAATGCAGCCGAGCGACCGGCGCGCACCGCAAGCGCTGGTGCGCTTGCGCACACATACGCATATGCACCTGGTCCGGTGTTTGCTCCCTTACCAGTCCTACGCCCTTACCGCCCTGCCTCCACCCCTCCCAACCCTGCCTCCCGAAGGCTGCATTCCGGCAGCTGCACCTGCCCGGCACCTGCCCTGACATTCCCGCCCCCAAGGGGGTCACCTCTGTGCAAGCATGCCCTCTCACCCGCAGGCTGCAGTCCGGCACCTGCAACTGCCCGCCACCTGCCCTAGCTTTCCTGCCCCCAGGTCACCCGTGCAGCCAGTCACCCGTGTGTCAGCATGCCCTCTCACCGGCAGGCTGCAGTCCACCTGCCCGGCAGCTGCCCTGACCTTCCCGCCCCCCGCCCCTCCGCCCCCTCACCGGCAGGCTGCAGTCCGGCAGCTCGAACATGGTGTTGACCAGCAGGTTCTCCATCAGGCAGCGCAGGCCGCGAGTGCCGGTGCCCTTCGCCTGGGCGGCGCGGGCGATGGCGCGCAGCGCGGCGCGGGAGTACCTGGCGGGAGCGCGGTCGGGAAGGAGGAGGCGTGTCAGGGAACGGGTACGAAGGGTAGCATGGGCACGGTCACTAGCGAGAGTCAAGGAACCTGCAGGATGTGCGCGCGATTGCCCGTGTGTTCTTGGCCTATGCAGCCACACGCTCGCACACACTGTAACCCACACACTGTACACACTGTGACCCCTTGTACGATGCCAAGTGTGCCGATGCACGCTCGACTCGCTCTGCTCCCGCCCCACCTGAACTTGGCCCCGTTCATGGCCAGCAGCGTGGCGTACTGCTTGCACAGCGCGTGGCGGGGCTCCGTGAGCACGTGCACCAGCTGGTCCTCACTCAGCTCCTGAAGGGGCGCTTGTATTTAGCTCTATGCGTATAAGCAGCATAGGGTGAAGGCAACACGAAACCTCGAACGCGTCACCAGCACTTGCATCCGACAAACCTTTTTCGAAACCGGTACCGACTACTAACGTACCACGTGAGATGTGTTTCCGCCCTCCGTCCCGCACCCGCAGCGCCACCAGCACGAATACTCTGCCGTCCACATCATGTCCTAGAAGGAGGCATGAGCACCAGCAGTGCTAACACACATGCACGCCCATGATAACACACATGCACGCCCGCACCTGCAGCGCCACCAGCACGGGCAGGCGGCCCACGAACTCGGGGATGAGGCCGTAGCTGATGAGGTCGGTGTGCTGCACATCCAGCAGGATGTCGCTGTTGACGCGGGGGCCGCCGGGCCGGCCCAGGCCCGTGGGCCGCACCTGGGGCGGGGCAACAAACGAGGGGGCGCTCGTGAGGCACTGCATGGTGGTGTGGTGGGGCGAGGCATGGCGTGAGCGTGTGGTGCAGGGGCAGCTGCGCAAGGTAGCATTGGTCCTCACTGTATTGATCCACTCAGTATGGAAGTGGTAGTCCAGTTCCTCTGTCGGCACCGGCCTCAAGGAAGGCATGGCCTGCACTTTGCCCCTGTACGCTGTGCGATGCGGCCAAACGACCTTCGGACCGCGTCGACAGCTATGCCCCACCACCACGCAACTCGTTCCCAGATCTCATGTTGCCCTGCACACCATATTTCCGATGCCCATACCACCAACGCGTGTATCATGACTATCATCTGCACACAGTACTCGTGCCGCTCACACCTTGTTCCCGGAGCCCATACCATCAACGCATGTGTTATGACTATCATCTGCCCACACAGTGTTCGTGCTGCTCGCACCTTGTTCCCGAAGCCCATGCTGCCCTGCACGCGGCTGTCCACCATCTGGCGGTCCAGGTCCACGAAGGCGCCGCCCACGATGAACAGGATGTCGCGCGTGTCAACCTGGCACGTGGCAGACGCGTGGGGGCGACACGTGGCACGTGGCAGGTGTGGGTGGCAGCGCCCATGACACCGTGCACAGGCCGGCAATGGTCGTTTTGGAATGGTAGCCGGCACCAAAACAGAGTGCCCGGTGTGCGAATAGCAGCCAGCGCTCTGTCGACATGGCCACTTGTTAGCTTGAACCATGCTGGGATGGCGGACCGTTGCTCCTTCATCCCCTCCCATGTCCACTGCCCCCTGTACCGCTTCCTCCCCGGCTCACCTGGATGAAGTCACCGCGCGGGTTCTTGCGGCCGCCCTTCTCTGGCACGTTCACCACCGTCCCCTGGAGCAGGCAAAAGTACATCAGCACCGGGTGAGACGGTCCCACAGATCCCAAAAATGCATGTGTCTATAGTGTGCTGGCCAGGAGGTATTGGAGAGCGCGTGCTGGCAAGCCATGCCGATAGCCGCCAGGCCGCCCTTGAACCCATTGCCGACTCCCCACTTTCTCCGCCACCCGGCCACCACAACACCCCATCCCAACTCGGGCTGGCAATTGTGTTCCTGCTTCCTGCCACTTGGCCGCTGTGCGGCTACCCACCTCTAGCATCTTGAGCAGCGCCTGCTGCACGCCCTCGCCGCTGACGTCGCGCGTGATGGTGAAGCCCTCGGCGGAGCGCTTGGCCACCTTGTCTATCTCGTCGATGTACACGATGCCCTGCTGCGCCACCTCCACGTTGAAGTTGCAGGCCTGGGGGAGGCGGGGAACAAGGGAGGCGGGGAACAAGGGAGGCGGGGAACAAGGGAGGCGGCAGGGAGGCGTTCAAGACGCGATAAGGGTGGAGCAGAGGCGCAAACGGTCAAACAGGGTGGCGAAAGGTAGAGGATACGGGTGGAATAGGGACGAAGTACAAGTGATTATAGACGTGTTGTTGTCACTCGAGCGCACGTGCACCTGCGTCTGCAGGTCAGCGGGGTGCTGCTGCAACCGACCGTTGGCAGTTGGCAGTGCAGCCGCGTTTAACGCTGGACCGTGATGATGCCCTCCGGCACCGCCCTACAAGCAAACCTGACGTTCCCCCCTCACCTGCAGCAGCTTGTAAAGAATGGACTCCACGTCATCGCCCACGTACCCGGCCTGAAGGGGGAAGGGAGGGGAGTGGAGGCAAATGAGGATTCACGCGCGCGTGGCGATGTCACCTGTGCGGCGCCCTGCTAAGGGGCCGTGCCGACGTCCCCGCCCTGCGCCAGGCGACCACCTGCGTAAGCGTAGCTACTATGCACGGCTGCGCAAACACAAACATGTAAGGCGTTTCAAGTCGAGGCCTGTGATGTGACATTTGAACCATCGCACGCGTTTCTGCCCGCTGCCGCCCACCTGCGTGAGCGTGGTTGCGTCCGCCATGGCGAAGGGCACGTTGACAAGGCGCGCCAGCGTCTTTGCCAGCAGCGTCTTGCCGCTGCCCGTGGGCCCCAGCAGCAGCATGTTGCTCTTGTCCAGCTCCACGCCCGACAGCGCCGCCAGCAGCTCCTCGGGCGAGGGCGGGCCGCCGTGGGGGGAGGAGGAGGGGGAGGGCGAGGAGCCGTGCGCGCCGTGGGCGCCGCCAACCGAGCCGGCTGCGGGTAGGGCAAGGGGCGCCTCGCACGTTTTATTAGGAGGACTCGTGGTGTGGTGCGTAGCTGCAAGGGAGATCAGGTGCCGGGTGCCTGCTTCGAAACCTCGTCTGGCCGTACGGCGATTGATACCGGTATGCTAAGGGACCCTATGTCTGTCGAGACCCTCCCGTCGGCGGCCGACTGCCCACTGCTTGCGGCGCATCGATGTACCGATGCATGCCTCCTCCCTGACACCCCTTCCCGCCAATCCTTGGATAAACCTTGGATGCCACAGATGCATGACGCCCCCGCCCATGTAGGGCCCGCCCTTCCCATGCCGTCCAATGCCCTACCGCACTCGCCCCTATCGCCCAGCCGGCCCATGCGCCCACCAGTACACATTGAGATCCAGGCCCGTCCTCTCTGCCTTTGCAGTGCACGAGGCAGCTGGTCTGCCTCCATGCATATAGGAACTTCTTGGCGGCCCCCGCCCTACCGCCCCCGCAACCTACCGCACTCCGCCCCAGTGCGCCCACCTGCCCGCTGCGCCTCCAGCGCCGACTTGGTGCCCTGCGGCGCGAAGCGGCTGTAGGCCCCCCCTGGGCCGTAGTGGTGGCCGTGCTCGTGGTGCTGGTGGGGGTGGTGGGACCCGTGGGCCTGGCCGTGCTGCCCGTGGCCGTGGCCGCTGCCGTTGTGGCGCTGCATGCATGGGAGGAGAGACAGGGGCGGAGTGCAGCGGCAGGTGCTGACGGTATAAGGCGCAATATCTTTCCCGTCTGCCGTTGCGTGTAGGGTGCTTTCGCATAGGCCATGCGCAGGTGGACCCCACGCTGCACGGATTACAGAATCGTTCCTCCGACGGTTCGTTTCAGTGCAGGAAGAAGGGAGAAGAGCATGCATGCCGGCGGTACTGAAACTGCATGAAGTGTAGCAAGCAAGGGTCGCGCGGCGAGCCGTGGCACGGGTCTAGCGCCACGGCGCGGACGCACCTCCAGCGCCGCGCGCGGGTCGGCGGTGTCGGACAGCGGGGTGCCGTACGTCAGGGACTCGTGCAGGTGCTGTACGGCAGGTAGGGCAGGAGCGGTACGGCAAGTCATTCAGTTGATGTACGGCGGAAGGTTAGCGCGCGTCCTGCAAGTCACTGCCGCGCTGTAAGGCAAGCCCGCGTTGGGTTGTGGGTCGGCGGCGCGCTGTCGTCAACGTTGACCCTGTCGCTGTGCCCGATGCCCCAATGCTTGCGCCTTGCAAAGTGCACTATCTGTCTACTGGGGCTCGGCAACAGCCGCCTCTGTGCCGGTCACGCCCTTTGCCCTCCGCTGCGAGTAAACCGACTCGACTGTTTCCCTCCTCCACCGTCCCCTCTTCCTCACCCCGTCCGCGTTGTCCTTCTTGCTCAGGCGGCGGCTGTTGAGGATGCGCTTGTAGTGGTTGTGGGTCGCCACCGCCAGCACCTGTCCACGTGCACATGGCACACAGCAGCAGCGACAGCAGAGCAACGCAGCGTGGGTGTGGTGTTCCATGCCGCATTATATCCACTGCACACCCGCTGCTGCGTGCCGTTCCCCGCGGGCGCCCACATGGGCACCCCGACGACACACACAGACAACCACTCTTTGGAGCCCCCGCCTTCAGCCGTCTGCCCGTCTCACAAGTTAAAGCCGAACCAGCCGACCTCCTCGCGGCGGCACCCTCCCTCCCGCCCTGCTGTGCGCAAGTGGGCACCTTGCTGGACCGCCCAGTCCAGGACGCGCCCTACCACCAGCACCAACGGTACGATCCCCGGATGGCCCATCCCAAACCAAACCTCAGAAGTCCGACACATGCCCTTGCCCCGCAACCGCCCACCCACACCCGCCAGCCCACACCCGCTGCCCTGGCACGGGTCTGCCCCCCAAGGCACCGACTCGCTAAATGTCACACCAGCGCTGTGCCTGCCGCCAAGTGCTGGTCCACTTACACCACGTTAACAACATGTACTCGCTAACCCACGCAGCCGTTGACCCACACACCCTACACACCTTCTTGGCGTGCGCCTGCCCCACCACGTGCTGGTCCAGGGCGCGCACCAGCTCCCGGGGCGAGGGCACGCGGCTGATGCCCCAGTGGTGCGCCGTGGTGGTGGACGTGGTCTGACCGCCGAACTGCGGGTGCGGGGTTTTGCCGTGGGGCAGGTGACAGGCAGGGAGTGGGTTACGGCGGCTGCGGCTTCAAGGCCCTCGAGGTGCTGAAAGACATCAACCGGATATGCCAGCGTGTGGTATCAGGAGTGGAGGGATTAGGTACTGCAGTGTGCCTGGCTTGCGGTAAGGACAGGACAGACGCGCATGCGGCAGTCCTGAAAGGCCACCGCGCACTGTTATCGGTGCACCGCAGCTTCCTAACGCGCCCACCTGCGGCACGGCCTCCATGGTCGTTGCTGGTGTATGTTGGTAGCCCTGGACATAAGCGTTGCGGTGGAAGTCCTGCGCCGGCGTCACGGATGCCGTCTCGGCGTTGACGACGTTGACGCCCACGTTTGGCGCCGCGCTCGCATCAGACGGAACGGTCAAGAAGCGCTGCACGTGCATGGGCATGAAAAGTAGCATGGAACGCCGCCGAAGCTCAGCGTCAGTGGAGAGGTCCAACCGCATGTGAGTTTGCGCTGAGTCGCCTTTGGGCACTAGGCGCCGACACGCAAACTACCGCGCAAAGTTGCATCTACTGTGCTTCTGTGAGTCAGAACCAGGTCAGCAGCCTTTAGAGCCAACGTAAAAAGGACCGGCTGGCCCAGCGCGTTGTGGTGCTTGTTCGGCCACGCAGACGGCATAGTGTACTACGTCTCTATTTAGCTGTTCATGTTTATACGTGAGCGCTGATGGCCTTGCGGGCCCAGAGAGCTCGCTGCTGTCCCGGGCTGTCGAAAATGACAAACCCAGGTGCTCACCTGCGTTGAAAGCAGCGATGGCACACCAGTGCTGTTGGCTAGCAGCTGGCACGCCGGCCTGCTGAGAAGCACAAGTCTCCTTGACGCCATGAGTATGAACCCTAGCGTGCCAGTCACAGTGCCGCGAATGAGCGATCCGCACTGTGCGTATCAGCACAGCTAAAGTAATCCAGACTACTGTGATTGAAAGCGGCCGCCGGCTGCCTTGCGCAGGCCCAGTCACAGCTCACAGGCCAGTCCCGTCAAGTTTGGTTGTTTTGGCAGGTTTTGGCGCAACACTTAGCCTGTGTAAGGGCCTGACAGGACTACGTTCAAACGGAAGGTGGTCGACATTGCCATGTGTGAAACACAAAGTGCGATTGCACCGGAACGCCGTACCGCCTTCAGTCAATGCAGTCGTGAATGCAGTTGGCACCGCAGACAGGTGCACAGCAACCAGCATGTCAGTCTGTGATCCATCTTGCCAGCGTACATTAGACAGTGTTCGTTGCGTGGTTGAGCTGTCGGGGGGAACATGGGGAACCAGGAGGTGCCAGTTCTTCGGGTAAGCGGCTACGGCTGCTCTCACTCAGCGCTGACCGGACGCACGGGTCAGCCAAAGGCCTCCTAGCGGCTCCCAGCTGCCAAGGGCCTCAGCGTATCGTATCCGTCTGGATTGCAGGTGCCCAAATTGGCTGCGGCAGTACCAGGGGAGTACCGTATGTGAAGCCCATGCGCACCGGTATGCGGTTTGTTACGTGTGCGCATATGATGTCAGCGCAAGTGCCCAACCGATGTTCACCTTGCCTTTGTTGACCCGCCTCAAACCCCTACCAAGCTCGCCGCCTCAAACCCCTATCAAGCTCGCCGCCTCAAACCCCTAAGCACTGTACTACCCCAGTTGTACTCCATGCGCACCACTCGTTCCTTGATCAGTCCCAGTAGCGTACAAGTAAGTATCTACCAGGTAAGATGCAGGTTTCGGTCTCCTGCCAGTCCAACTCCACAACAATGCAGCACCATCATTACTGCTTCCCACCTCGAGCGGCATGCAACCACCCACATGCCGTCCGCCCAATGGCCACAACAAGCGTCCCCAGTCAGAACGCAGGCTCAATCGCAGCCCGGACGCAATCGGACGTCTTGAGTAAGCCACCTCCTCAGCTTGCCTGCACAGTGCCGCCAGCCATACACCGATGACTTGCAAACAAATCGTGCACCTGCCCCCAAACGACACTGCAGCAACGCCGTACCCTCTGCTGCCAATATGTGCATTCTCGCAGCCTGCCCTAATGCCTGGGGGGGCATTCGCCAAGTACCGGCGTGCTCTCGACCTTCCACCAACAATGCCATCGACCTTGTCCAACAGGCATATGTATCCCAAGCAGGCTGCTGCGACAGAGCTGCCACACACTGCCAGCCATGCAGCCACACTTTCCAACCGGACGTCGCTTAACACCCACGACGCAAAACATCACCAAAACGACACCAAACAGCTCGGGGTCTAGACCAGGCGAAGGAAACAACACCAGCAACAATACGGCGTTCTTAGCAGTTGGTGCTTAAATCGCGCCCGCACCGGACTTTACTTGTCCGGCCGTGCCGCCTACAGGTGCTATGCATTGTCCAATGCCGAGCCTCTCCAAAGCCGCTGCCGCTCTTCCCTCGGCACTCCACCACCACTAACCCTGCCAGCGCGCACCAAGCGCGGCGGGCCGCTCACAACAACCAGGCAACCCAAGAGCACAAACCAGTACACAGCCCGAATCCTGCAACACTCCGCAGTGTGTTCTAGCCTGCAGCTCGCACAGGCATGCAGCATGGGCGTGCATGCCGGCAGTTGCAGCGATCGGGCATGAGAACGACGGCAAACGCCTACAGCCCTGCGGCTCACACCCTGCAGGGAACTCCACCAAACGTGCCGGCATGGGCGGCAAATGGCTAGGGCGACGGCGCAGCGAGCAGTGCTACAACGCTGCCAACCGCACTGCAAGGACATACATTCTTCTCATGCGCGCAACGACCTCTGCCATAGGGGGGCTCACAACGTGCCTCTTTAGTGGCCCGCTCCACACACCCCAGCCACACCATACGGTGCAGCCGGCGTGCATGAAAGGCGATCCAAGGACAGCCCGGTGGCTCTAGCTGCTCGTTAGGCCCTATCTGCCACTCGGCTACTCACAGCGTACGAGCACCTTTTCTGCGCTCAGTAGTACGCTATGTGTCCCTGCAGCTGCAGCTGCTGCAGCTGTGCCGGAGACAGTTGCTGCAGCAGCTGCTGCTGCTGCTGGGCAACTGCCGGTGACGCGGCACCCTGCAGGCCGTACAGCGCCGCCGGATGCATGGCCGCGGCCGCCGCACCGGGCTGCGCCATGCCCACCATCACCGGCACGAACGACTGCTGCTGCTGTTGCTGCACCAGCCCGCCGTACTGCGCCGCCGCATGCATCTGCAGCATCTGCTGCTGCAGCAACAACTGCTGCTGCTGTTGCTGCTGCTGCAGCAGCGCGGCGTGCTGCAGCACCTGCGCGTTCGAGCTGTGCGCGCTAGCGCCAGCGCCCCCAAGGCCACGAAGAGAGCCCCCGGCTCCGCCTGCCCCCGCGCCCGTCCCCCTCATGCCCATGCCGCCCGCCTGACCCGACGCTGCCTTGCCACCTTGACCCTGCTGCTGCCGCCCTGCATTCGGCCCCATGCTACCGCCCCCTGCCGCCGCCGGCCCACCAGCGCCCTCCTGTTGGCCCTTGCGCCCGCCCTGCTGTGGGCCCGGCCCTGCCGCAGGCCCACCTGCTGGAGTTGCATTTGCCGCTGCATTCTTTGCTGCCAGTACTCCGCTCACCCGCTCCGTGATCCCCGACGCCTGCTCCTTCAGCTGTGGCTTGTGCCACCACCGCGTAGGTGCCGCTGCTGCCGCTCCCGCCCCGCCGGCCGCGCCCGCGCCCGCCGGGGCCCCGGGCCCTTGACCAGGGCCGCCACGCGGCCCTGGGTTCGAGCCCGTCCCCTTCCCCGGCGTGGGCCCGTTGCCGCCCCGGCCATTAGGCCCGGCCTGGGGGCCTTGGGGCCCCTGGCGGTGGGCCGCGTGGGCCCCTGCCGCCCCCGCCCCGGGCCCCAGGGCCGAGCCCTGAGAGCGCTCCTGCTGCTGCGGCTGCTGCTGCCGTGCCGCCGGCCCCGCCGCCGCCGTTGCCGCCACCCCCGGCATCGCCGCCACCGGCTGCGCTGCGGGGCCGGCGCCCAGAGCCGCCGCGGTTGCGCTTGCGGCTGGGACCTGCAGTAGTGTCAGCACAGTCAAAACGGTCAGTACAATGGACTGACTGCATGGGGGCACTGCTCGCGAGGAAAGTTAGGCGTGCAATGCATACGCCTGAGGATTAGTGGCCATTTACAGTGGTGGTGCAGGCGACGCGCCGGCCCCCGGCCCCGGCACGCACCTGCGACCGCGGCCCCACCCCCAGACCCTGCCCGGCCGGAGCTGCTCCAACGCCCTTCCCCGCGTTGCCAGCCTGCTGCTGCAGCCTTTGCTGCTGTGCCTGCTGCTGCTGTATCTGCTGTTGCAATGCCTTCTGCTGGAGCATCTGTTGCTGCTGTTGCTGCAGGAACTGCTGGTGTTGCTGCTGCTGCTGGATCTGCTGCTGCAGCGCCAGCTGCTGCTGCATCAGGTGCTGCTGCAGCTGCTGCAGGTGCATGACCTGAGCGTCAGCCTCAGGTCCCATGGCGCTCGCCTGCTGCTGCAGCTGCTGCAGCTGCCAGATGTGCTGCTGCATCAGCAGCAGCTCCTGCAGCGCATTGGCAGTCTCCGTCTCGCCGAGCAGCAGTTGCTGCTGCTGCTGTTGTGGCGCTACACGCTGTTGCTGCTGCATAATGATGGCTGCAGAAGCGGGCCCGCCACCGATGCCAACCGTCAGGTTGTCCTGCACCCCAGGGCCCAGCAGCGTCGGGTGCTCCTGCTGCTTCAACTGCGATCCGGCAAGGTCCGAGCTGGACCCGGACCCCACACTCAGAGCTGCGAGGTTCTGCAGCAGTGCAGCGCTGGGGGTGAGCTGCGCGCCTGAAGCTGCGGCTGCTGCTGCGGCGGCGGCTGCCGCTGCGGCAACCTGCGCGCCGGCGTCGTCGGGATACTGTTGCTGCTGCTGGGCGGAGCTAGAGGCCCCAGCCGAGGGTCTCCGGTCACCGCTGAGGGCAGGCCCCGCGCCCGGCGCGGCCCCGGCGGCGACGAAACCTCCCATGGCACCGAGACCTGCCATGGCGGCCGCCTGGGCGTGTGCGAAGTGCAGCACCTGCCGCTGCTGGCTGTTGTCGGGCTGAGCCGCCTGGAGGGCCTCGATAGCCATGGCAGGCTGCTGAGCGGCAGCCCCCAACGTAAGGCCATCCGCATGCTGCTCGGGCTGCAGCTGAGCCGGAAGCTGAGGGATAGCCTGCTGCTGCTGCGGAGTCACGCCGAACATTGGGGGCACCCCCAGCGTCGCCAACTCCGTCTCCCCCTGCGGCCAGCCGTAGCCAACCACCCCAACCCCCACCCCCTGCGCACCTGGGCCACCCGCGCCACCGCCTCCTCCGGCCGCGCCTCCGGCCGGGCCCGCGTCGCCCAGTGCCGCTGCAGCGGCAGCAGCAGCAGCGGCGGCCGCGGGCATCGAGGCGGCGGCCTCAGCGGGGGCCCGCTGGAGACCCCTGCCCAGAGCTGCTGCAGCCGCCGTAGCCGCCTCTCCCGCCGGGTCCCGCCCGCCAGCACCACCACCCCTGTACCCCGCCGGGCCTACCGGCTGCCCGCCCGCGCGCGGCGCCAGCCCGGGCGGAAGCATCGGGTCCGCGCCAGCCGGCCCGCCCCTGCCTCCCTGCTGCTGCTGAGCCGGCCCGCGCCCGCCCATGCCCTGCTGCTGCTGCTGCGGGGCCGGAGGCGCGTTGCGGCCGCCCGGGGCGCCGCCGCCGTTGCCGCCCGCGGGGCCGCCCCTGGCGCTGCCGCCGCGTGCGCCGCCCGCGCCCTGGCCCCCGCCGGGGTTGGTGCCGGGCGGAGGCATGCCCAGCTGGCCCTCCTTGACGATGACGAGGCCGGCCACACCCTTGAGGCCCATCTTGCCCACCGTCTTGGCCAGCAGGCCGGGCGGCGTAGGGCAGGCCAGCACCGCCGCGGCGTACTCGTTCGCGGTCGCGACGACCTGCTCAGGACGGGACCTGCGAGCACAGTAAACACAACATCCATCAAGGCGTACTTTGTCCAAGGCACATACTGCCCGTGGCCGACAAGAAATGCCGAGCGCGCCATCGACTTCTTCCTGCCCACCCCAACATGCTCGGCAGCGCGCAGCGTGCGTGCACTCACTTGATGACCTCGTGGCTCTTGTAGTAGCCCAGGAAGGACTGGTAGGCCCGCGCGCGGTTCGAGTACTCGATGTTGGACACGGCGCGCTCCAGGGTGCCGGCCGGGTCGCGCGCCAGCGCGGGCGACAGCGCGCCGCCCGCCGGCAGGCCGCCGGGCGGCGGCGCCAGCGGCTTGAGGTGCGTCATGGGCAGGTCCCGCAGGCGGTCCAGGAAGGGACGCTCGAAGTCCGACAGCAGCAGCGTGCACTGGCCGGAGCGCCCTGCGCGGCCGGTGCGGCCGGCGCGGTGGATGTACTGCTCGCGGTTGGCGGGGGCACCCACCTGTGGTACGAAGGGCGGATGTGGACATGGTCAGGGCCGAGAGATTGGTACGTGTTATGACGGCAGGCGGACAGGGTCAGGACCGAAAGTGAAAAAAGGTGGCAGAACCCATGGCCGCGCGTGCGGTGTGTGGGAAAGTGATGAGACTTCATGGCCTTGCTCCCCGACCCACCTGCACCACGAAGGTGACGTTGGGGTAGTCAACGCCGCGCGCCGACACGTCGCTGCTGAACATGACCAGGCGGCTGTCGGAGCGGAACTGCGCCGAGGCGCGGTCGCGCTGCGGTTGGCTCTTGCGGCTGTGGATCTCCACCACGCCGCCCAGCCCCGCGGAGGAAAAGGCCTCGGCGTACAGCGCCGTCAGGTGCGCGGTGGGCAGGAACACAATGACCTGCAGCACAAGGGGTTGACCAAAGTCAAGCGCCAGGTGGTGACGTTGGTTCAAGAGTTTACAAGGAAGAAAGACCAAATCTGCAGACCCACGCGTTCAGAGCAGGGGGTCCTGACGAGCAGCATAAGAGCCGGGGTGCCCTGCGCCCCAACATCCGACGCGCGCACCTTGTAGTCCGGCTCCGCCTGCATGTGCTGCGCCAGGAGCAGCAGCAGCTGCAGCGGCAGCTCCGCCTTGCTCACCACCAGCGCCGACGCGTCCACGTGCACGTGTGTGTCCACGTCCTCGCCCACCGCGTCCACGTGGCTGCGTACGGCGCAAGGCGCGTTCCAGGCGCAAATGCGGTCAGCGCACCGGATCGCGGGACAAATCGCGCTGCTACTGCTAGCCCACGTGCAGGACCAGGGCCCTGTAAAACCGATGCTGGCAAAAAGGTCGTAGACCCGAAGGGATTGCGTTGCCACACCACCTGGATGTGACCAACGCACGGCCAGAATGCCAAGCCACCCAGTGGCCCGCCACAGTGAAGCCAAGACGCGCCTGCAATGCCTCACCTGTGCTGCTTCTTGAGGGCCACGTCCGCGAGGCTCTTGACGTCGTTGGGGAAGGTGGCGGAAAACAGGTAGGTGTGGCGGCGGGTGGTGGGCGGCAGCGCGCTCAAGATCTTGGTGATCTGCGGCCTGTGGGGGGCGAGGCGCAGGGTGCGGGGACCGCGTCAGGGTGCGCTGTAGCCAGGCGACTCGTGACCCGGCTCGCCTTTCTAGAGTCGCTCCACCGTGTATTTGGTAAGCATCGTCTACAAACCGATCAGACCCGCGGGCGGTTGGCTGCCATGCGCGGTGCGATGCCGCTTCAAGGCCAGCAGGCAGCATGCTGCATACGGTACGCCGGGCTTCCCATCAGGCACCCCAGCAGGCCTCTCCGGGTCCGCACCTGAAGCCCATGTCCAGGAGGTTGTCCGCCTCGTCCAGCACCAGCACGCACACGCTGTCCAGGAAGGTACGGACCGAGGGGTCCTGCGGAAGCGGGAGGGCGAAGGCAAGTGCCGGGAGGGCGCGAACCAAGGCAAGATTACGAGTTTACCGCAGCTTCCAGAATCTGAGTCACCGCCTGTTACGCGCCTGCAACCACAACAGGCGCGCAGCCTGCCCAACAGCCCTGCCAGCCGCTTCCCGAGGTTCCTATCACGGCATATTCACACAGAGTCCGGGCCCTCGGACAGCTTCGCCCCATTGTGGCAACATCCGCCCCCCTATGCCTCCCCTCCGACACACTCACGTGGTCCTGCGTCATGATGTCCCAGCAGCGGCCCGGCGTGGCGATGATGATGTCGGGCATGCGCTGGTTCAGCGCGCGAAGGTGCTTCTTCACATCCACGCCGCCGTACACCACCTACAGGGCCGACAACAGCAGATGCGAGATACCGCAGTATATCAACAGGGTGCCAGCAAATGTCCAGTCGCTGTGCGGTAAGCTATCAGGCAAATACAAGTGGACCTGTGCGGAGCGAGCGCTTCGTCCGACGGTGCAACCTGATCTTGCTCCTGATGCGGACCGGCCGTGCACGCATACAGCCCCTGGGGCAGGACCAAGCTATGCAGGAGCAACGGGCAGTGAGTGCTGCCAGCGCACGCACCATGGAGTGCAGCCCTGGGTGGAAGGTGAGCATCTTATGGGTCTCCGTCTGGATCTGGCGGGCCAGCTCGCGCGTGGGGCTCAGCACCAGCGCGGAGACCTTGCCCGCGGGAGCGCGCCGGGCCAGCACCTGGTGCACGGAATGAGGCAGAAAATTGTCGGGCCACAGCTGGGTTCTCGGTTGAGGAATGGTCGTCTTCGCATGAACGGCTGAGTGGTAATGCGAAAGCATGTTTTTCCAGCCCAAGAGCTCGGGTGCAAGGTGGAAGTGATTTGACCCAGATGCTCACTGCTTGCCGGAAATTGTTGCAGCCGGATGTGCAAGCCAACCACCCCCGCAGCACGGCCTACAGCCTGTGGCCACCGCTGACCTTCTCAATCGTGGGGATGATGAAGGCAAGGGTCTTGCCCGTGCCTGTTTTGGCCTTGGCGATGACATCCTCCTGTCCCAGGCACACGGGGATGGCTGCCGCCTGCACCAGCGAGCAGCGCTCATACTTGAGCACCTCAGCCAGGGCCCTGCACGAAAAGGTCAAAGGGCACAAGGGGACGACTCCAGTGGTTAGTAAGGGCCCCGCAACGCATTCAAAGAGCATAAACGACGCCTTAGTAGGAACATCTGGCTCAGAGAATAGCGCGGCGCACTCAATTCCTAAGGGCGGCGCTGTCCAGAGTGTATTACTAATGGGGTGACTGGGCGCTTCCGCAAGCGCTCAGTCTGCTGAACCCGGCGCACCAGAAAGGATAACACATGCGTGAGTTTGCGGCGGGTGCCGTTCACCCAGGCGCGGGGCCTGCGTTGCTCAGCGCTCGACTACCGATAGTCACCCGGGAGTGCACAACACGTAGGGAGCGGCAATTGCTCCAAGACAACATGCAACAAGAGGCTATGGATTTAGCAACAATATCGCCAGATGGGGACAGGGGGCTGCCTCTGTGCTAGCTTTGCGCACTAACGATCACCCATCATCAGGCCAAGCTCCCAACACGTGTCGGAATAGTACGCACCGCTTGCTGTTTGGCGAGATGTTGAAGTCTGCAAACTTCTTGTCGCTCAGGTATTTCTGGTCCACCGTGGGCAGCTGGACATCATCATCGTCTGCGCTGCCAATGCTCACAGCATCTGCCTGGCGGCTTGGCACTGGTGCCTGCTGTGACGGGCGTGCTTGATTAACCAGCTGCTGCGACTGTGGCTTCCGGGAAGCTGCAGCTGAACCCGGTCGAGCTTCGGGAGGCATGGAGCCGGCGCCACTGGACGAGACCCTCAAGACAATCCTACTCCTGTTAGGAGTGACCTGTGTTGGAATACGACAAGAATTCAGGTCGCTGACATCACCTGTGCACTAGGCCGGCATAGCCGGCTTCAGACCGCACAGTCTGCTAACATACCTGAGGCGCTCCCAGCTTCCGCCGAGGGCCCGACGCAAGTGACCGTATCGTTCTTAAGTAGTTACCTTATTTCCCTCTAGGGGCCGTCCCAAAAGTCCCTTTAGAGGCACAGCCTCGATCGGGCCGCTGTCTAAGGGGTTACCAGCAGTTCCCAGTTGCTTCAAATGAAACTACAGTATGTCTATATGATTATGAATTTTGTGTGGCGCTAGCTCTTTACCAGTGGGTGGGGCCCTTCAACCGTTGGAACCGGCATGCATCCAGCAGCATCCCATGCAGGTGTACCTTGCCCCCCCTTGTCGACTTATGCTCAGGACAAGGCTGCCCACATGGAAGTCCATGCCTTTTCGCGACCTGTACACAGCAGCGGAAGGGATTCGCAACGCTGTAGGTGTACAGAAGCGGCCTGCGGTGGACGTTGCCGCTTGGCGGCAGAGGTTACGCAGGTGGCGGCTGGGGGCCTGGGGCCATCCACCCGTCCTCCCTGTAGGTCACCGGCGTTGGGACTACCGGTACGAAGGCCAAACAAACCGGCGCACGTTGATACCATATGGAGGAATGGAGCAAGCGTCATCATCCGTGTAGCAAGCTGATTGCAAGTGCAGCAGTGGCCTGAACTTGGGAAACATGATCCTTCCCGGCCAGTTGGTCCCGGTTGGTCCCGGTTGGCCAAAACCTCGAATACACCTCGCGCAGGGTCTCAGGCACTGGTTACGACACACGCAACCCCACCGGACGTGTCCCTGAGCACGCCCCGTCAGGCCGTTTCTGCATGGACTAGTCACCCTCCGTATCCCTGAACCATGTCCTTGGGGCGTCCTGTTTGTGTAGCACGTACGCAAGGCATTGTACAGGCTGTGCATATACGAACACCTGGGTCCAATTAGGAGCTCCATGCGGGACAAACCAACAACAAATGTCTATGGGTCCGTTACCGTACGGGTGGTCACGGCTCAGCACATCCGGCTTCGTGCCAAGGCTAGCATCTTATGCCACGCGTTTACGCCGCATCTTATTCAGTCATGGGCCCGTTGAGTCATATCTTCAGTGAACGGAAAGCCAAATACACATGAGGTCACCCAGTTCAATCCGGGGCGCAAAGCCCACCGGCCCCCAATCCCGGGAAATATCGTAGGAACGTTCCGACCTGGTGCTCTGCTTACTCCTGACCGTACACCACCTGCGCTACAGCAGCACAGCCCGGCTTCAGCCCGCAGTTGTCACGGGTACCCATTTCATTCGCGCACTTGGGGTGTCGTACCACACCCACGGCCCTGAGAGGGCAACGAACACGTCTCTGGCTCCTACTTTAGGCACGTGGCACTGTTGCCGTCGGGAAGGGGTTAAGGGGTATTACAGGCGCTATAGGCGCACGGGTGGCACGGGTCGGGGAGCAGCACGGCGAGGGGCCATACAGGGCGGCGCAAGCGCTCTGCTTGACGATGGACCCAAGCCATGCGTGCGAGACCTGCTCTGATGGCCACACAAAGCGGTCGCATCAGACAGTACAACCAACCAAAGGGCCCGGTTTGATACAGCAGCAGCATGTAGCGCACATCTTGACAGTTCGTGCATGGGCGCAATGTATCAACCACCTTTTTGCCCTTGCAGTGGTTCACACGCCACGCTTTCAGACACACGCTTCTGCAGGACACAGTCGCACCTGGTTGCCCACTGCCCCCCTTGGGGCTTGCAGCAGAGCTGCCACCTTGTGGCAGTTTGTGGCAGTTTGTGTTACATTCCATGCCTTGGCACAAGTCTGAACAGTATCTCAGTGACGCGTTGGCCAGCCTAGTGGCACGGTCTACCGTACCTTGGGCTTCTGCATTGGGGCTGAACTAGTAACAGTTACAGTTACAGTTACAGTTACAGACCCCAATGGGGTACGTCCGGAGAGCCAGGGGGGCCATAAGGACGAATAGTAGCAATGCAGCACCGTGGGCCCCACACGCAACCAGGCGCCATTCCTACACAGCCTGCATCAGGGGAGGGGAAGCAAGAACTTCATGAGGGCCAGGGTGTAGGCATGTACTGGCCTGCATGCATGGGTTGTGTCTGTGCATGTAGGTAGCCAGGTACGGTATTTGCCCCGCTGTATGGTGCATTACCTGAACTGCCGTCGCAAGGAGTTGCATACGTACGTGCGCCACACAGGCCGCTGCCCTGTGGGCGTTGCAGGGGAAGCAGACTGTTGAGTGTTGACCCTTGACCCCCCGGCTCGTACACGGTCGTTGCACTTGTGGAGAGGGAGAACCCTTGCCGTCTAACACTGACTGACTGAGCAGCATCCTGTTGGGCGACACACATCGTGGCCTTCCGCAATCCAGGCTGGCGGTGAACCCTGGGTGAACAGGCTGGGGCTGCGTCGGGCCAAAAGCGAGGTGCATATCTTCCATGGGGCTGCTCCCCTCTGTTAATCGGCTGTTTTTGGTACTGTATCCAGGGGCTTAACTACAACTGACCGCAGGAGCAGGAAAACATGGCGGCATTCAGGACAGCTTGTCCCCGGCGGGATTGGTATTAAGCAGGGGAGGGGTACGCAGCTCGCCGACTGGTGGCCGTATTCACCCGCACGTGATCTCAATGTCGACCTTTGCCCCCCTGCATGCACCCAGACCAGTTCTAGGTCCCGTACAGGCGGTTGTGGCCTTTCGCCGGCGAGTTGCATACCCTAACTGGTGCCCTGCACCAGTGTTTTGTTAACAAGGGACATGAGACAAGTGCAGCCTGTCACCAAGTTCCCGAGGGGACATTACACAAACGCTGCAACCCTCGCACAGGTCGTTCGTGGCATCGCCATGACATCGATTTGTGTCCACGTACGGCACATCCTCACTTGACATGGGCGGCGCCCTTTGTGCTTGCCGGTCCTACAACGCTCAGTGGGAGGCTACATGGGGCACTGCTATGCGTAACCCACAAGACAAGTACCTGCAACAATGGGTCCGACAGTGTGTTGCAGTCTTCCTTCAGTACGCCCAATCTGCGCAAGCGCCAAGAGTGCAAAGTACAGTGTACAACGACTGCAGCACGGAAACTGTCACGTGGTCAGAGGCACCTCCCGTCTCACAACAAGTCAGGCTAGTCAGTCACGGCGCGTCAGCAAGTCACGTCCGCTCCAAGAACCCAACCCTTTTAGTCGTCGCTTGGATGCAATGCACCTTCAGTGCCATGGCGCGCATGAAAGGTACTCACTACACAATTCATACAGTGCTAACCGCCCACAGTCACCGGAACGCATGCGTGTGCCATCCCGCCTATTCGCTCCTCCCCACGCATCACGTCACTGCACCACCGTCCTCTCTACAACTCAAATTCTTCATCTGTCACCACACCAACACCTCTACGTCTGCTGCCGCCTGGTGTTACGGTACGCACGCACAGCCTCATGCAGCTTCATCGGCGACTGCTGCTGCTGCTGCCCCGCCAGTACCCCACTGGCCTGAGCACCCTCCGCCGCACGGGGTCCCACCGGGATGCGACTAGGCGACGCCGTCGTTCCCCGACCCGGCGAGGCACCGCCCCTGCCCCGCCCCATAGGGCTCGGGGACCTCCCCGCACCGCCCTCTGCGGCGCTGCTGCCACCGCGGCGGCCGCCTCCCCTGCCTGGGCTGCCCTGCCCCCGGCCAGCGCGGCGTGCGAGCGCCAGGGCCGCGGCGCCGCTGCTGGCGCGCAGGGGAGGCGACTGGGCCGGGCTGCCCGGGCGCACACCGGTTGGTGCGCTGCTGGAGCCGACCTTGCCCTTCCCCCTGCCCGCCGTCACCGGGGAGCTGCCGACGCGAGCTGCACCCGCGCCGTCCGTCTGCTGTGGGACCTGGCCGGAGACGGTGGTGCTGCCGCTGGCAGGGGCGCAGCTGAGCGGCGAGCTGGTAGTGGTGGTTGACCTCGCGGGATCCAGATGTCCAAACACGGTGGGGAGCTGCTGCGGCTCAGCCTCAGCCGTAACCCCCAGCACCGCGCTGCTGTCCTCGGTGGCGAAGTCCATGCTGAGCTCCGGCTGGCCGTCTGCCTCGAAGAACGACGACGCTTCGGCGGCGACGAAAGGGGCATCGTCCGCTCGCGGCGAAGCTGCAGCCGCCAACACAGCCATTGGGGCAACCTGCTGCTGCTGCGTCACAACTGGGGGAGCAAGCTCCTCCGAGCCTGAGGTGATGGACGAGCGCCGGCTGCTGTGCAGAGAGGAAGCCTGGCGGCTAGTAGCGGGCGACATGGCCACTGCCGCCAGGTGGGCAGCGGCGGCGGCGCCGCCAGGGCTGGAGGGGGGCTTGGGAATGCCGGAGGCGGGGCGCCCGGCGGGCTTGAAGGAGGGCTTCGGCGACTCCACGCCTGGGCCAGAATACGCTGATGCAAGGGGAATGGCTACGGACAGGCTGCCGCTGCCCCCAGCGGCCCTGTCAGCGGAGGACTCGATGCGCCGAATCGCAGCGGCCACGAGACCACGCTGCCGCACAGCCCCGGACTCCTCGGCCGCCGTGGCTTCAGCTCCTGCTGGGCCATGCGCTCGCTGCTGCTGCTGCTGCTGGACACTCCCTGCCTCCGACGCCTCGTCCGACGACTCAGACACCGCCGCTAGGGGCCCCACCGGCGCCTCAAAAGCCGAGAACCCCGATGCCGCCGCCACCCCTGGGCCAAACACGCCCGTCACAGACCCGAAGCCCCCACCACCGTTCCCGCCGGCTGCCGCCTGGCCAAAGCCGGCTGCAGGAAGCAGGGACGCAAGCGGGAAGGGCCCAACAGCCTCAGAAGCGGCGGCGCTGCCGCCCGTGCTCCGCAGGCGGATTGTGCTGTTCAGCGGATCAGCTGCGCCCGCAGGCTCCTCTTCTTCCGGCTCCCTCTCACGTGGGGTCGAGAAGGTAGTGGCCACGACCTCAGCCTCCCTGCTAATCTCCTCGAAGTCAAACGAGCTGCCTTCGTCGCTGCTGCCGCCCGTTGTGGTCTTGGGGGCCATGGCCGCCGCACCCAGGGTATGTGTGAAGGGCGTGCTGTGGAACGTCCCATCGCTGTACGCATCCACACCACCCAACCTCCCGAATTGCCTCGCGTTCGACGCTCCACCCCTGCTCACCATCCCCGCGGTCGCACCAGTAGCGCCCACCGGAGGCGTAGGCAGGCCCAGGGCGGAGGACGCCGCACTCGCCGTGCTGGCCCCGCCCAGAGACCGGGCGATGAGGTCCACCCTCGGGGCCACGGCGCTGTGCTGCCTGCTGCCGGGCAGCTCCGGAGCCGCCTTGAGCATGGCCAGCTGTCCCTCGCTCAGGCCCGAGTCCAGTAGGAAGCTCCCCCCACCCTCCGTCTCGCTGCTGTCCGTCAGCACCGACGCCGCAGTTGCAGAACCTGCGGCCGGGGGTGCGAGGTCGCCGCCGCCGGAGCTGCGGAACACACCGCCAGGCGCAGACAGGACGGTCGCGGGTGATACTGCCGCGGGGACGCCGCCGTTGACAACCTCGCCGATGGGGGACAGGGGCAGGATGCCAAAAGAAGACGCGCTGAACCGGGGCTGCCTCAGCGTAGCGGTGTCCACCTGCAGGTGGGTAGGGACCTCCTCGGCGTCCTCGTGCATGCCGAAGGCGGGGTTGGGGTCCAGGACGGCACAGGAGGTGCCGCCGGCGCTCAGCAGCCGGGCGTGCAGCAGGGAGGGCTCGTCGCCGCTGTTGGAGCTGGCGGCGGAGGAGCCGCGGGCCTCTGCAACGGCCGCCGCTGCAGCGGCAGCCAGGGGAGTGTAGGAGGTCTCGTGGTGCAGCGAACGAACCGAGGCGCCCCCGTGCGACGAGTCGGCGGGGTCGTAGATGGGGTTGTAGCGCAGGGGGGTGCCGCGGGTCTCCGGGTCGAAGGTGCTGGTGGCAGCGGAGGCGACGGAGGTGCCGCCGCCGCTCATGCGGGAGGGGAGGTAGCGCGAGGGGCTGTCGTTGAGGCCGGCGGAGGTGTCCTGGCCGGTGACGCCGGCGGTGCTGCCGCGCAGGGGCGAGGAGCCCGAGGGCACTGCGGTGCCCTCCACGTGGTTCTGGAGTGCGCGCACCACCGCCGCTACCGCAGCCGCGTCCGCCATGCTGCTTGTGTATGGCATCGCACCGGCAGCGTACATGCTGACGTCCGAGGAGGAGCCGTCGTCGGTGCCGGGAGCGCGGGGCACGCCAAAGCATCCGGCAACCTCGGTGGAAGGCCCGGACCCGTCCGCCGTAGCCACGGCACTGCCAAAAACGCCCGTGTCGTGCTCCGAGTCGTTGCGTGGAGCAGAGGAACCGAAGGCCATGGAGCCGGGGATGACAGGTGCAACCGCGCGCAGGCTGATGGACGCGGAGAGCCCTGAGGCGCTGGCACCGTCGTCCGAATCGGACTCCATGAGGTGGCCAAGGTTCACGCCAGCGCCGATGAAGCTGTTGCCGCCGTTGAGCGAGGCGCGGACTGCGTCACGGCCATTGGCGCTGCCCGAGGCGGCGGAGAGGGCGCGGGACGGTGGCGGCGGGGGAAGGGGCGGCAGCGGGTGAGAGCTGGCACCATGCAGCTCCGACACGGTGGAGGCTCCGCCGATGCTGGGGCTGACCGGCTGCATGCTGCCGCGCGCCCAGGAGTCAGCCGCTGCGCGTAGCCACCCCGGCGGCTCGTGCTCGTGTGAGACACTCGCACCCAGGTGGCGGGCGCTGCCGGCCAGGGAGACATTGTACGACGTCCGTGTGCTCTCGCTGTCGTACTCTTGGTACGGAAACAGCGGTCGTGGTAGGGTGAAGAGGCCCATGGACGTGGCCGCGACGGTCAGGACGGGCGGCACCAGCGGCAGGCCGCCCATACTGCCGTCGGAGCTGCGACTGTCGCCCCGGACGAGCTCTGAGGGCAGGGTCTGCGTGGCAAAGGGCCCTGGTAGGTCGACAGTGGACGCGCTGATGGCGCTGGCACCGCCAGTGGAAGTGGGGTCGGCGGGGCGCGGAGCAGGAGGCGCGCCGCCTCCGGAGGTGGTGGCCGCCACCTGGTGCACAGCGTCAAGGGCGGAGGACAGCAGGTCGGAGCGCTGCTGCATCATCCTGGCAAGCTCGGCGTCCACCTCACTCGGCTTGGGCGCGGCATGGGGCTGTGGCACCCCGACGCGGGCCTGTGTGATGGCAGTGCCGGGCAGACCCGCCAGCTCCACTGCACTGACCCGCGCGTCTGCCGGCTGGAACGTGCCCTGCAGGATGCTGGCTGGTGCCAGGGCAGCTGCAGGTTCACCGGCGGACGTGGTGCGGCGGCTGGGTGGAAGAGAGGCCTCCCCGCCGCCAGACGTGACACGGCGGCTTGGTGCGCCGGATGCCGCCGTTTCCGGCAGCAGGGCAGGCCCTTCGGCGCCGGCAGCTGCTGCGCCGGCATCAGGCCGTGTTGGCTCTTCCTCAGCAGCTGCCTGCAGTAGCGCCTCGCCCACCGCTCCGCCCCGGCTGACCCGCGGGGCTGTCACCGTAGGGCTGTCCATGGGAACGGGCGGGTGCACGGGCGCAGCAGCTGGGCGGGGCGGCGTGAGGAAGCCACGCGGCGTGCCCAGCACCTGGGCAAAGTGCTCGTCCAGCACCGCGCTCAGGATCTTGTCCGCCCCGCGCTGCTCCTCCAGGCTGCGAAACTCCATGCGGGAGTGCGCAGTGGCGAGTAGCTCAGCCACCAGGACCAGGGGGGTGCTGTGCTGTGGCGTCCCGTGGTGCCCAGCAACCGGTGTCCCGGAGGCCACCCGGAAGCCACGGGAGGGCAACGCAGCCGGTCCGCCTCCGACAGAGCCCACTGGGGAGCGGGTCATGGGCGTTGAACTGAGGCTGCGGGCACGCTCGGCGCCTGCAGCCAGCTGCGGGACGGCGGCCACGGCCGAGTCGACCAGGGAGTGCATGGCGGAGGGGGATTGCTGCATGAGCGCGGAGGGCGCGCGGAGGCGCGCCGCGGTGGCGGGAAACATGGCCGCGAGCTCGGGGGCAAGGGAGGGTAGGGGAGCGGGCGTGGCGGCGACGTCCGACATGGGGGAGGCGGTGACGGGGGACGGGGAGGCGAGGGACGCTGGCGGCATGGGCAGGGAAGCCGGAGTGGGCTGGTGGGCGTGTGGCCCGCGGCGGGTGGAGGCCCGGGCGGAGCGGGTGGTGGCGGGCAGCTCGGAGGCGTGTGGCGTGGCGTCGCTGGCGTCTGAGGCAGCGTCGTCGGCCACCATGAGGCGGTCCACCAGGTCGTTGGCTTTGTCCAGCAGGGCCTGGGGAACGCAGGGTAGTGCAGAAGAACACAGTGAAAGACCATCAGCAGACCTAAAACCACACTGGGCAAAACGCGCCTGGATACGGTGGGGCAGCTCTTGCACTTCCTACGGCCATGGTGTGCCTTGGGAAGAAAATGCTTGTTCGCATAGGCCTTTGCCGGTGAATGAGGCGCTACAAGAAGCACTGTGGCCAAGAGTCAACCCACGGCTACGCCCCCCTACCTGGAAGTGCTCCAGGTGCTCGCGCAGCAGGGGGTTGGTGGGCGTGGTGGTGGCGGAGCTGGCGGCCGATTCACACACGGTGCTGGTGGCGGGCACCAGGGGCGCGGGGGTCACGGCCGGCTCCGTGAGGGCCGCCGCCTCCTGCAGCTCGTACTCGGGGGTCGCCACGCTGCAGGCAGACACATCCGCAGGCTCCTCCGGCCCACACTCGTCCCTGTCCACCACCGACTTTGCCCCAGCGGCGTTGTCCAGGCCAGCAGATGCTACCGAGGCCGGGTGCTCCAAGCTGGCAGCCTCGGAAGAGCCCCCGGAGGAATCGTGAGCAAATACTTGCTTCACAGCAGTGGCGGCGGCGAAAGCCGAAGCCGCGGAGGCGCGGATGGTGTACAGGTTGAAGCCCGTGGCAACGCCCACTGCAGACAGGGTTGTGTCGTCGGACCCGTCGCCGGCGTCGCTTGCTGCTGCGGAGATTGCAGCACAGGGAGCGGCGGCGGGCTGGGGCGCAGCGGCCCCGGGGCTGACGTTGCCTACAGGTGCGCGCGGAAGGGCCATGGGCGCCAGGGTTGCCTTCTCCTCCTCCTCCTGAGCTGCCTGCATGCGGGACTTGAAGGCACTTAGGTAGGACTCGAGCTCCCGCAGGCTGGTGCTCGCCTGAGTCTTGCCATGCTCATGCTGCTGCGTCGAGGACGGCTGTCCTTGCACTGTCGCCTCCTCCGCCACCTCAGCCGCATCCCCATTCTCCTCCATCCTGGCTCCAGGCTGCCGAGCGGCTGCCTCTGAAGGCGGAGGGCTCACAGGACGGGAGGGGGTCGAGCTACGAGCCAGCGGGCTAGGGCTCCTGGGCCTGCTCCTCGGGGGTGTACCGCTGCGGCCTCCCTCGGACGCCGCGCCCTTGTACGACATGAGCGACCGGTCAGACTCGCCCACGTCCACGCCAGCACCCGGGGCCGAGGCCATCTTCAGGCGCGAGGGCGTATGGTTTTGGTTGTGGGGTAGAGCTGGCAGGGCTGCGTTCGCGGGCAGGGAGGTGCTGGGAGAGGCGGGAAGGGCGGCCTTCGAGGAGCCGCCGTGGCTGCTGCCTGGGATGGGCGTGGAGAAGGCAGACCTGGACACCGGGGCCTGGCGCAGGGAGGGATGCTGCAGTCTGAGGCGCGGAATGGGGAGGTGGGCCTCGGAGCGTGCTCGGAGGGGGCTGGACACGACCTCGTCCTCGTCCCAGTCGGCGTCAGCGTCAGCGTTTGCAGCACCGCTGCCCGAGTTGCTGAAGCCCGGCACACGGCTGGGCCGCAGCGGGGGCGGCCGGAGGGGCGACGCGTCCTGCGCGTACGGAAGCAATCCAAAGGCGCTGATGCCTTCAGCAGACAACTCCTCCTCAACCACAACGCCCGTGCTGCCGCCCGCCGCCCCAGACCACGGAACCGGCTCTGCAAGGGCGGCTAGGAACTCCGAGACGGCGCGGCCGCCGGGACTGCCGTCCTCGGTATGCAGGGTGCCAGCGGAGAGCTCAGGCTGGGTGTCTCGGGTGGTGCGGGGCGAGGGCATGGTGGGGTCGGGCCAGCGGGTCATGGAGTCCAGAGCCTCATCGTCGGGCAGGCGGGCAGCGAGGTGCTCGTCCAGCTCCACGTCATCGGCAGCGCGGTTGGAAGCCTCCACCTGGGCAGCGACTGCTGCTGCCACCGCGGCGTGTGCGGCGACGGCCTGCTGTGAAGCTGCGGCAGAGATGGCGGGGCCAAAAGTGACGTCAAGCTCTGCGTCAGGGGAGGTGCCGGGGGCGCTGGCGGGCCAGCGAGCTGCCGTTGGGGCGATGGAGGAAGGGGCTGCTGGGGGCGCCCCCGGGGCGGACTGGTGAGAGTTGCGTGGGGGGAGCGGAGGGCGGGAGTCCGGGGTGGATGCGCCGGTGGTGGCTGTGGCCGTGGCGGTGGCGGCGAAGGTGGGGCTGTGGGAGGCGGAGGAGAAGGAGGCTGGGTCGGCGGGGACGTGCGCTGGTGGCGCCGTAGGATCCGGGAGGGCGGCCCAAACGGAGCTTGGACCGGCGATGGGAATGGACTGGTGGAGGTAGGGGTTGCGAGTGGGGTGAGGCGGGTGCAGGTGCCCGCGCAGGTGCTCCATGGAGCGGCGGAACAGCGACCTGTGTGGCACAGAAGTGGGCGGGGGAATAGCAGTGGTCAGATAGTATGCAAGCCCTGGCTTACGCGAGTTCGTGCAACTTCAATGACCCGGTGCCGAAAGCAAACCACGGACCATGCTGTCCATTGCCAGGCCACTCAGTGCCGCAGGTAGGACGCGCAAGGCAACATTCAAACCCGTGCTCACTTGAAGGCGCCGTCGCCCAGGGGCTGCCTCAGCGAGGAGTCGCGCGGCACTGCGCCATCGGCCTCCGAGTCCGCGTCGCTGCCCGCGGAATTGGCGGCAGAGGTGCGGCGGGGGGAGGTGGACAGCTGCGGCTGCTGCGACAGCGACGAGCTTGAGGACCCAGAGCTCGTGACGCCAGTGGTAGGGGAAGCAGGCCTTGCGTCCCCGCCCTGCACGCGCACCATTCCATGGTCAGTCCTGTTGCCTTCCAAAATACGACAAGCCGCTTCGCAGCGTAACTAGACTTGACATGTCGGCAAGCGTAAAGTACAGTACTATGTAGCACGGCACCCCATTCTGGCCCTCCTCTACAAACCCTCCCAACCGCACCTGCAGCTGCTGCGGCTGTGCGTACATGTCCCTCAGCCGCGTGCCCAGCAGGTCGTCGGCGCTGGTGTCGCTGCTCAGCAGCGCCTTGTTGAACATGAACGCCTCGAGCTCCGTCCGGGTGATACGGATCTCCTCGTCACTGCCATCCACCTGCGCCTGGGGCGCGGGCGCGGCGTCCACAGGGCCCTGCGCCGCCCCCGCCGTGCGCTGCAGGACAGTGCTGCCAATCAGGTCGACAATTTCGAGAAGGGCTGTCCGGACGCTGCCCATGATGTCCTCCTTGAACGCCTCAAGGTCAGCGGTGGTGGCCACGTTCGGGGGCTGCAGCGCGTCGGAGCTTGCGTCGGTGTCAGCCACAGCCTCCTGGCCGTCCCGCTGCGGCTGCAGCTCCGCACTGCTGCGTGGGCCCATTACAACGCCCGCCGGCGTGGAGGCGACAGCCGCCTCTGCAGCCTCCAGCGCAAACGAGAACGCACAGCCATCGGAGCGGAAAGGCATTAGGGCCTCCTCAGCCTCCTGCCCCGCTTCCGACTGAGGCACGGGCACGGTCACCGCCAAGCCCGTGGCAGCGGGGGGCACGTCCTGAGCACCGTGGCCAGGGGCTTCGCCTCCGCTGGGCAGCACCAGGGCACCGGGCGAAGACTGCTGTGGCTGGACAGGGCTTGCGCTGTAGGCGCCGCCCATGGTCACCGGGGCAGACTGGGCACCCGCACGCGTCTCCGCCTTGCTGCCGCCGACCAGACCTTCCAGCACGGGCGAGAGCAGCTGCAGGGCAGCCTCCTGCTCCGGCTGCCCCTCGGCTGCCGTCTGCATGGCGTCCAGCAGCAGCGCCGCCGCCCGCGACAGGATCTGCTTCGCAGGGCCCTCGGCCTGGGCAGAGCTGGACTCCTCGCCGCCAGCGGAAAACAGCGCCCGGCGCGCGTGGGCACGGCCCGCGCTGTCAGCCGGCAGCCACTGGGGCGCAGTGACGCGCCGTCCCGTCATAACGTCACGAGCCAGAGGGACAGCCGCAATGCTGCTGTCGGTGTCGTCAGATTCTGAAACCAGGGCACGCTGCGGCTGAGGCGTGGCTGCAACGGCAACTGACGGCGCCTGGGGCGGCGGTGGGGCGCCGCCGGCGGACTGGGCAGGGCTTGCTGCCTGGCTGGCAACCCGGTAGGGCGACACGTGCACACGGGTCTTGAAGCGGTCCATCGCTGTGAGCATGGGAATCTCCACGTCGGAGGTTTCCTGCTCTGCACGCGCCGGTGGCGGCGGCATGGACGTTGCGGTGCCAGCTGGTGGTGCAGGCGCGCAGGCCTCGCGTGTGAGCTGGTCCGCGACGGTGGCCAAGGGTGAGGAGACCGCCTCCTTGCCACCGGTGGTGCAGGAGCCTGCACTGTTCGGCTCCGGAAGAGGGGCTGCAACCTGCGCGCTGGACTCTGGGGTCGCTCCGCTCTCAGGCGGTGGGGCCACCGCGCTGACTACCTCAGGTTCAGGTGCAGTAGCCGAGCAAATAGCGCCCCCGTCCGTCTGGGCTGCAGCAGAAGGGACTTGCGGCTGACTGCCGTCCGAGGAGCTGGCGCCTGCAAGGGACACAGGTAGCGATTGCGACACTGCGGACCCCCTGACGGCTGGGGCCGAGGGCGTGGCGAACGTGGGCACACGCACAGGCGGCCGCCCAACAGGGGACTCGGGCGCCTCTGCAACAGCAGCGGAGAGGGCCGGCAGCTGGAGGGATGGGCCGACAGGCCTCAGCTGCTCATCCAGGCCGCCGCAGGGTAGGATGGCGGTCCACTGCGGGGCAGGCGGCTGCTGCGCAGTGGCGTCGGACGTGAGGTCCAGGGCTCCGCCGAAGGTGTGCATGGCTGGCGGCAGGAGCTGGGGAGGGGTGGCAGCGCCGGCGCTGGTGACCGGGGCGGAGCGGAGGCCCAGGCCAGGTGCGCCGTCGCTGGAGGGCAGCAGCTGAGCGATGGCGCTGGCGCCCATGTCCACAATGTGCTCAATGAGGCGCAGGGGCGAGGCGCTGGGGGAAGGCTGGCCAGCTGGCGATGCCGCTTCGTCAATAGCTGGCTCCTCCTCGGCCGCGATGCTGCCCAGCGGTTGAGGAGCTGACCGCGTGCTGCCAGCCGCAAGCACGGGCGAGAGTGCCAGCTGCTCGGTCGCGACGGGCAGGGCAGCAGAGGAGGCGCCGTGGGCGACAAGTGCCGCCGTCAAAGCGGTCACGGCGTCGCGTTCCTCCGTGGCGAAAGGGGAGGCGTTGGCATCGGCGGCCTCGTCAGCAGCGCCCAGGCCACTCGCTCGGCGCTCAAAGGCCGCCACCGCCGCTGCTGCAGCTGATACCAGAGCATGCACGCGCTCCTTGTCCTCGTCCGACAGCCCAACCGCCGGTGCCTGCTCCTCCTCGGCTACGGAAGCGGGTGTGCTGCCGCTACTTCCAACGGAGGTCTGGCGACGGCTGTCGGCGACGCTGCTGACTGCCGCGGCGAGGGCGGCGGCAGCAGCAGCAGCCGACGAGGGGCTGGAGGCCCGGGCAGCGCCGCCCATGGACTGGCCCGTGGACGAGGCTCCACCCGATGAAGGCAAGTACATGAGGTGCAGGTGCCGTGCCAGCTGCACTGGGCCCCCGTCAAAGGCGTGCAGGCCAGACATGATGTACCCGATGGCCTGGTCAAACGGCACGCCGTCTAGCAGCTCCGCTGCCGGCACGTCCGCCGGCAGCATGGTGGAGATTCGCTCCGATGCGCTCGCAGCCTGCTCCATCGCCACCTGGATTTGGCTGTGCAGGGCCGCCACGGCACACAGCTCCGCAGCAGCAGCACCGCTGGAGGCGTCCGAAGACACCACAGAGGCGTCCTCCTCAGGAGCAGCTGCGGAATCGACAACTGCAGCGGCCGCGGGCTCCTGCGCAACGGCCGGTGCAGCAGGTGGTGCAGGTGGTGCAGGGGCCGACTCGTCCTCGGACGACGCCGGAGATGGCTCCTTCTCATGCCCAGCGACGGTTGGCGCGGTGGCAGGCTGCACGGGTTGCTCCGTGGGCTGGGCGAGGGAGTCAGCACCAGGCCGCTGCTGTGGGGACTTGCTTGTAAGGAGGGCCATGAGGGCAGCAACGAGTTCCTCTTGGGCATGCAGCTCTGCCTCCTCATCGGCCTCGGGCACGGTCGGCGGCACCTGCAGCCCCGCAGCGGCACTGCCATGGGATAGCAGATCCAACGCACGGGTGATGTGGACCTCAGCTGCGGACGCTGCTGCTGGTGGTGCTGCCGCGGAAGCACCGGAGCTGCCCCCGGAGGACGCTGCACGGCCGGCGCCCCCACCTGAGACCGCACGGAGCGCGCGCTCCAGATGCTTGCTAGGAGGCTCTGTGGTGGCCCGTGGACGGGGCGGCAGGCCGGCAGCGACTGCCGCAGGCGACTTGCCACCCACAGTGATCGCCTTGGGGTTGGGGCCGGTAGCGCCAGGGCGAGGTGCGCCGGGAATGGACAGCTGGCCTGCCTGTGATATCGAGGGGCCAACGGAGGTGACGAAGCTCCCGCCCAGGCTGGAGATGTTGCTGGCGGGGGGGCTGGGCGGCTCGGCACCGGGGAAGTACACACCGCTGACGGCGCTGCTGCCGTCGGAGACCCACCGGCGTCGGCGAGCGTTGAGGGTCATAAGTTGCAGGGCTTGCACCAGCTCCATCCTGCTCAGTGTTACACCACATGGGAACAAACAGGGTCAGCAACACAGGAACAGGAGGTTCCAAATGCTTAGTATCGCAGTGCACAGGTTGGTTGCGACATGGCCCTAGTCCTCCACTGCCCCAAGCTATCAACCTTCGCACGCATTGCACACGTATGCGCTGCTGCCCCAGCCCCGTCAACCATTCCCTGCCAGCTCACATGGCGGTGGCGGTGGTGGGGTCGGCCGCCTCCAGGTAAGCCAGCATGCCGCCGGAGGACCCAATGCGGCCGCCGTGCACAGCGCCCTGGTGCGGCGCGTCCATCACACCGCCGTCGGAGGCGATGGGCAGGTTGCGCAAGGTGAAGGCAGCGCCGGCAGGCGTGGACGTGAGGTTAGAGGAGGCGGTTGCATGGATTTGGAAGGAGTGGGTAGCGGCGGGGACGATGGGGCCTGCGGTGATGGACGTGTTGGGCTCGGTGAGGGTGCTGGCAGCGTCGTCGGGCAGGCCTTGGGCAGGTGGGAAAGGTGACTGGAGGAGGGAGGCTAGGACGGAGCCTGTCAGGTCCGTCTGCGTTTCGCACTCGACGGTGCTGGTAACGGAGCTTGGAAGGCGGGCAGGAGCGAGGGAGGATGTGGCTGTGGGCTGTAGGGATGGCCAGTCCGCGAGCTGGGCCCCACTGGAGGCACTGGCGTCGCCGCCCACGTCTGCCGACGACAGCATCTGCAGCGCGCGGAGCAGGGCGCCCTCGCTACCGCCGGTGGGGCCTGATGCGCCTGTGAGCTGGCCGTGGGTGGGTAGGTCGGAGGAGGTGGGAGTGTCGCCGAGCGCCGAGTTCAGAGCCCGAAGGGCCTGCAGTAGGAACAACGAATGTTGAAACGGCACCCTGTCAGATCACGAAGGAGCGCGTCTTACAGACCACAACGCATGAGTGCCTCTCCTACGCCAGGAGAGCTTGTGGCGCAACGCACAAGACAGCTGTGCGTGCATGGACCTTTCAACTGCATGCACACCCACGAGTTCATTGCCCGTGCACACGCACCTGCAGCCAGTTGGCGGCGTTCTGGTCCAGCGCCGCCGCAGCCTCCTCCACCGCCGCCTCGTTGGACAGCAGCGGCATGATGGGGTCCAGCTCCAGCACCTGCCCCGACGGCAGCCGCAGCGCCCTGGTGACCACGGTCTGCGTCCCCGAGCTGCTGGTCGGGGACACGCTTCCAGCAGCCACGTAGGAAGGCATGTACACGGTGCCGCCAGCAGACAGCAGGCGTAGGGCACGGCCGACCTCGACACGTGCCTGCCCGCTGAGCGTCACGTGGCCGCCAGGGATGATAGCGCCACTGGAGTCGGAAGCTGCAGGCTCCTCTGTGGGCAGCTGAAGAGCGCCGCCGGACGACAGCATCTGCAGCGCGCGTAGCACCTCCTGCTGCGCTGCCAGGCCCATGAATAAGCCTTTGTCAATGGCGTCGCTGAGCTGCGTACCCTGCACCGCAGCAAGCTGCTGGTAGCTGCTGCTGGCTGGCGCCTCCTTGTCCTCTTCGCCGGCTGTGATGGCCAGCGCAGGCAGCGCGCGCACCAGGTCCGCCCGGGCGGCAGCGCTGAGGCTGGTGGACTCCGGAAGGGCTGCGACAGGGGGCAGCTGGCTGGCTACCCCAGCAACTCCGCCGATAGCCGGCAGTGCGATTACGCCAGCACCCAAGTGCTGCGGCATGTAGACCGTTCCGCCCACGGACAGCATCCGCAGCGCCCTCGTGATCTCCCGCCGCACCTCAGGGACCGGCAGCGCAAGCGCTGGCGACGGAAGCGTCGGCGCTGCTGCATCGCCAGGGGAAGGTCCGCCCACGGACAGCATGCGCAGGATGGCAACCACGCCCGTCGCGCTGTTGGGCGCAGCTGCCTCTGGCTCGCGCTCGGTTTGTCCAGCAGCGGACAGTGTGCGCTGGACGCGTACAAGGTCTGTCTGCGCCTCGCTGCTCAACGTCGACGGCTCAGCGTCTGTCTGCACAGCCGCAGAAGGAAAGCTCGCGCCCAGCCGGCTGACTGTGGTCTGGGATGCGTTAGCAGACAGCTCCTCCTCCGTCTGCACGCCCCTGTTGGGCCCGCCCCGCACCTTGCTCACCGCTGTCTGCACGGCAGTGTCCACAGCAGGCGGCTCCTCGTCGGTCTGCTGGGCCGAGGCCGCAACCGCCGGCTGCCCAGTCTGTGTGCCGTCCGACTGCGCTTCCTCCGTCTGCTGTGCTGCCGCGGTGACGGTAGGCTGCTCCGTCTGGTCTGCGTGGCTGCGGGTGTGAGAGCCACGTAGGTCCGCCTCAACCTGAACGTCCGCCTCGGCAGTGGCAGCTGAAGCAGTGCTGTCGACCGCTTGCGGCACTACCAGCTGCCGCCCTGGCTGGGGTGGTTCCGAAGCCTCTGTAGCCCGAGTCACCTGAACGTCGCCGTCGGCTGTCTGCGAGTAGCTGGTGAGGGTGAGGGGCTCCGTCTGGCCAGACTTGTCCTGCAAGCGCAGGTCACGCAGGGCGGTATACATCCGGCTCAACGCCTGGCCTGTGATCACGGTGTCACCCGAGGAACGGCGGGAACGGGGCGGGCTGCTCGCCTCGACAGCGCTGTCCGACTCCAGCTGTGGCTTCGTCTCTGCTGGCTGTGTCAAGCCTGGAACGGCCGGGGCTGTTGTAGTTGAGGCAGGCGGGGCATCAGGGACGGGAGAGGGGGATGACAGGGACGCGGATGAGGACGTCTTGTGCATGCCGCCCACGGACGCGCCAACGGAGTGCTGCTTGGAGGCTGAGGGCGCCGGTGCGCTCACGGACGTGGCGACGGTTGGCGACACGAGTGGGGCTGCTAGCGCTGGGGCCGAGGCCGAGGCGGGGGCAGGGCCAGCGCTCGCCTCAGTTGCTGCAGCCACCAGGTTCGAAGCAATGGATGCAGGCTCCTTGGGGCCCTGCTGGGCCACAGCGGTCAGAAGGCGCATGAAGAGCTGCAGGTCCACCTCCGGCATGCCCAGGCTTGCGGCAGGGGCTGAGTCGGGAGCAGCGGCGGGTGCGGGTGCGGTAGGGAGGAAGCCTGAGGTATCGGCAGCCAGGAGGCGGGCTAGGCGCTGCATGTCCGTCTCTGCATGGCTGATGGCGGCGGACGCCTGCTCCACGTGGCTAGCGGCGCTGATGATGCGAGCCAGGTGCTGCAGCTCAGCCGGGAGAGCAGCGTAGACTGCAGAAACGCCGCGCGGGGTGGTGGGGTCGATAGGTGGGCGGTGGTGGGAGGGTTGGGGGGAGGGGAGAGGCGTGGTGGTAATGCGGCTGGGGGTGTGGGGTTGCTGGCGCTGGGGCGACTGACGGGCGAAGACCGAAGTTCCGCTGATGCTTCCGCTGCTCTGGCTTGCAGCGGACAAGACGGCAGATGTTGCCATGGCAGCTGCGGAGGCAGCTAGGGCCGCGGCCGCGTGCATCCCGCCCACGCGCAGGCCACCTGGGGACGGGGGCCGTGCCGCTGACGCAGGTACGCCGGACCTGGACACAGCAGGGGACGCGCCAATGGCGGGGCTGCGGGCCGAGCCGATGGGAGCAGCAGTCTGATGGTGCTGCTGGTGCGCGGACGAGGTGGTGGAGGCGATGGAAGGTGAGGGAGGATCTGACTCCTGACCGGCGCTCTCAGCAGGGCCGCTGAAGGAAGTGGAGGGAGGGCGGCGGCCGGTCAGCTGCGTCCAAAGGCGCACCAGCTCAGCGTAGTCGCGCTGTTGCTGCTCTGTGGAGCCCGACCACTGGCTCTCAATAGGGGCAGCCATGGGGTGCTCAGCGAGCTGGCTGCTGCTCCCGCTGCCGACGGTCGCCAGCGGGGCCTGCGCAGCGCTGCTGCCGCTACCGCCGCTGGGCCCACGCACGGTGCCGGGCGAGGCTGCTACCGAGCCATGGTTCTTGGTTGCCGCGAGGAGGCTTGCTGCGGTTGACACTGCCGTGCGAGAGCGGTGGGTGGAGGTGCGCGGAGGTGTGCCGTTCAAGGAGGTGGTGGCGCGAGGGGAGGCGACGGCACGGGAACCACCGGCGGACGGGGACATGTTGCCGGCATAGGGCTGGATGAGGGCTGCCATGCTGCCGGAGGAGGATGACACGGCCCGCAACATGTGAAGCAGCTCGTTGTAGCTGAAGGGCTGGGGGCCGGAGTCGCCCGTGGTTGAACCACGCGGGCTGGGGCCGGCAGAGGGGGTGCTGGAGGCAGTGGAGCGCGCGGCAAGGTCCTGCCGCATGGGTAGGTTGGCGCTGGCGATGGAGCTCCATGCAGGGCGGGCTAGCGCCGACAGCATGGCCCGGAGCTCACTGGACGCCATGCGGCCCCCAGCAGCAGCAGCTGCTAGCTGGCGCAGACTGCCGGCGGATGCGATGCGGTTGGCGGACGGGGACGGCGGCCTGGCCGATGCTGTGGGTTGCTCTGCGTCCGCGTCTCTTGCAGCGGGAAGGGCGTCAGGGACCGTGGAGGAGCGGAAGGGCGCAGCGGTGGGTGCGGTGGGCTGGGCGCTGGGTGGGGTTGGCCCGGGAATGGACTCGTTGAAGGACGGGGAGGAACGCGCCGATGTGCTGGGGGCGGAAGGGGTAACGGCGGCAGCGGGTTTTGTGGACGGTACCAACGGAGGGGCCCTTGGTGCGGCAAGGATGGGGGCGGGGCCTGAGTCCACGCTGCCGGACGAGGATGAAGCGAAGTCGAGACGCCTGGCGGCCACGCTGGGCGCGGCTGACGAGGTGCTGGGGGCCGCTGCTGCGGCGGCATGCTGCTGCTGGTGAGGCTGCTGCACCGGCACTGCCACCGCACGCGCCTTGCGCTGGGGCTCGCCGTCGCTACCGCTGTCGCTGCTCGCGTCACGGTTATCACCTGAAGAGGAGGAAGACACAGTGAGCCGCACGTGATGGCGGTGGCGCGGACTTGCAGCTGCGACAGGCCCAGACTCCCGCCGGTCGCTGCCAGCAACAGCGTCAAGAGCTGTCGAGCTGCCACCCCTGCTGCCCTTGCGGGACGCCTTTCGGTCATGGCGGCCGGCTGCTAGGCCGGCAACCGCAGCCCCGGTCGCCGCTGTGGTGCTGCTGTTACCCCCCGCGCTACCAATAGCAGGCTGAGACCCCCTGGCGGCGCCTGCTGACAGCACAGTACCGGCAGCCGCCAGCGCAGCTGTCGACGCGGACGCTGGGAGCACTACACTGGCGCCTTCCAGGTCCGCCCCTGCCAGCGTCGCTGCGTACTCGCTCAGGTCGTCCGTACCTCCGGCGCTCGGAACCTCCGACATGGACTCGGGGTGCGGCTGCTGCGCCAGCCAGCTGGCGATGCGCTTCGCGCTGTTGAGTTGGGGGTCCACACCTGCTGGTGGCTGCTCGAAAACGGCCTTGGCAGCAGGCACCGGCAGCACTCCACCGCTGGAAGGCCAGGCTTCGGGGTCGCTAGCGTTGCTGGCAGACTCTGCCGGTGGCGCTTTGTTTGGTTGCAGCGCATGGGCGGGCGGAGGGGGAGGTGCTGCAGCTGGGCCCGACGCGCTGATAAGGCGGGGAGTGAGGTGCGGGGAGGTGACAGGGCTCCCGCTGATGAGGGACAGGGGCCGCAGGGTGGCTGCTGCAACGGAGGCAACCTCGCGCGACGCGGAAGCGGCCAGCTGGAGCATGCGGGGGGAGAGGTTGGCCTCCATGAGGCCGTCCGTGAAAGGCCCAACACCCATCGCATACCCAGCAGAAGCGTCGTTGACCTCCGGCTCCATCCAGCGGACGGTGTTGGCCCGCGAGGCTGAACCATCTGGGAGCTGCATGCGGCTGCTCGCACGGCTACCCTCATGCGACGGCTCCCGCTGCAGGGCAACCCCGGGCTCCGACTCCTTGTCCGACACTACTGACGCCCGGCCGCCGTGCCCACGCGACGCCCGAAGCACTGCTGAGGATGCCGTGGTACGGCGAGAGGTAGCAGCCGCAGCAGCCTCCTGGCGAGCACGGACCACCAAGTTGGCGGCGGCACCCGCTGGTGACCCCACCTCCGCTTCAGCCGCCGGCACAGCAATTGCCGCAACAGCAGCAGCCGCAGCGTCCTCGCCGACGTCCTCCCCGCCGCTGCTGCTGCCGCTGCTGCTGTCAAGCCGCTGCCGGGCCACCGCCCGCTGCACGCCGGCGCTGACCCGTGAGGAGGGCTGCGTCAGTCGGGACGAGGCCAGGGACTCAGAGCGGCTGCGGTCACTGGCCAAGGAGCCGTTTGAGGACACCCTCCTCAGGCGGGAAAGCTGCGGCGGCGGCTTGCCAGTGGCCTCGGGTGCACCGCCAGCACCGCCGGGGGCGCGCCCGACGGAACTAGCACGAACACCTTTAATGGTATTTGCTGCCATAGCTGACCGGGATGTGGGCTGACCATCAGCGCCAGCGGTGCTTGGGTCCCTGCTTGAGAGGCTGACACGGGAGGGCTGGGCTGTGCGGGACGACCGAGCCGATGCTGCATCCGCTGCATCCGCTGCTGGGACCTGCTGCTGGGAAACTGACATGCCGCCCTGCTCGTCTTCTTCATCACTAGAGGCATCAAGGTCCCGCATAGCCGCAGACTTCGATGCTGTAGGCGGAGGAGGCTGCTGGGGCCCTTGTCCCTGCAAAGCCCCGGGACCTGCTACGGTGTGCCGCCGGGACTTTACCACCGCCATGGGCGCAAGGCTGCTGCCCTGTGCTGGCTCGTTATATCCGCCAGTGGTTCGGGTGTTCAGGTGCGGGTTTAGTGGCTGCTGGCGTGGGTCCGTAGAGTTGGCCCAGTCGGCGGGGGTTCTGCTGCGCGCCTGAGCGCCAGTAGGGGGTGTCGTAGGGCGCAGCTCGTCACCGCTGGCAAAGCTGTTCCGGGTAGCTGCCGGTGCATAGGGAGGACGACGTCGAGGCTGCTGAGCTGCTGGAGTAGCGGCATTGGGTGTCTGTGCGGCTTCCTCGTCGCTGGATGTATCGAGCCGCTTGCCAGCAAGCCCCCGAGGAGCGTCTTCGCCTATACATGGTGGCTGCATATCATCTTTATGGACATTTTGTAGCGTCTGGTGCGCCCGGACGCTCGCCATGGCCCGGGCTCAGCTGGGCTTCAACTGCATGAGCATGCAGCACAGGGCCGAGTTCTCAAGTGTACATCCAACAGGGTACTACCTCTTATTTTCAGGCTTGGCCTAATTTTTCCAAATCCCCAAAACCGTGCAGCCTGGGCGGGCTCCTATCGTTCGCCCGCTACAGCATGCGAGTCATGTGTGTGAAGAACCCAGTTCCCCGAGCAGGTCCGTAGGCTAAAAGCCAGGCAACATAGGTTATTGCACACCTTCAGATTAGCTCCTGCACTCCTCTATATGGCGGATTATATATCATCGTTCAAGTCAAACGCCGGTTCACTAACCAGGCCGCGTTCTATGCGATATGGAGAAAAGGAGTAGGTGCTTTTAGCAAGTTCACTAAGCTGTCTGCGCGGCAGCGGCAGCCCTGTGCGCAGTCGCCTGTAGCGCCCGAACCGATTTTAACCACTTTAACCACGGCAGCTTTGTGCGTATACTTGCTCCACATGCTTTACATGCTCTCTTTATGCGTTTGTGTACTTTAAGGCAGCAAGCATGAAGTGCTCCGGCTACGTTGGCGGATTGCGTAGAGCACCGGTTCGCACACGTCGCACATCGGGCACGGCCAGACGGCGTGGGCGCTCCTGCCCCACCTGGTTGCGTTACGTAACTTGCGCCTGAGTCACCTGCACAGGAACATTCCTGTGTTATAACGTATACATAACATTGCTCATGCCATGTGCACCGGTACACAAGCAGCTGTCAGGTGAATGACATCGTGCTCGGCAGGGGAGACTCGGCGCCAGGGGCAAGGGGTTGTTCGAACTCGCTTGCGCCACGCCTTAGGGTTACGGGCGAACATGCTGCTACTCCCAGCTATACACGTGGCCTGCCACCATTCTTTCTGTCAGAAGCCTTCAATTGCTCACAGATGTGTCCCAAGGTAGGGCATATCCCCTGGGCACATCGTGACCACCAGTCAACACGGCGCTCCGTTTGCAGTCGGTGGTCCTCAGCCACCGGCCTAACCCCCAGGCAGCGTATATCGTAACTTCGTCAGCTCTACAGGGCGTTGCCGTAAGTCTGGTCCCGTGTTTGTGGCCTTTCACACGCAGGTCAATCCTGATGGCCTTCCATCAGCAAAAAAAAGCACCGGCCCCAGCTGCCCACCAAGATAGGCACCCTGCAGGCACCTGGCCGACACCTGGCACACACATGGTACTGCCTGGTAGGCACCTGACACGCTGACAGGGAGCCTGCCAACAAACCCCAGCCGGCATGCAAGGTGCCACACTGGCAAAGAGGCCTGCACAACCCCGGCCACCCGTCCGGACAGGTCCGAAGCGTCCACACCTGCTGGCCCCGCCCACCTGGCAGTACCTGGCAGTAGTCCGCTGCTGCCATTACCGGCATTACGCATAATGCCACAAGAGCGCCAGAGGCAACGTCGCACGAGATCGGAGCCAGGGGAGCATACGGTCAGATACGGCAGGATACGGTAAGTTGGCACGCCCATGGCTCTGGCGTCTACACCGTCGGCATCAGTGGAGGGCGAGAGACCACCTCCAATGGTTGGAGGACAGCGTAATACGTCCGGCAGGCAGACGCGTTGAAAGAAGGATGCCAGAAAAGCAGCTAGTACATGGCCTTCGGTACGTGAGGGACGGGCAGATGGAGGACTACACGTTCTAAGGTCAGCTGCTGCGTGCTCTGGGTACCGGTAAAGAGGAAGGTGAACAAGGCGAGTGTGTGTTCCGTGTCGGTGTTGACAAGGTTTAAGGGGGACGTGCGGTAGGAGGCAGGCGCACCACTTCTAAAGGGGGTTGAGCGGTAGGCGGCAGGTCAGTGTCCCGGTCTTCAGGATTATCATAATTTTGGCGGCCATTTTGGCTGCCTGTCAGGATTTTTTTGGGCAGAATCCTGACCGAATCAGGATTTTCAAGAGG
>VFQN01001466.1_pt1 | contig 39514 bp, 38 predicted proteins | sample 3512371 | NCBI WGS metagenome assembly VFQN01 (sample SAMN10412370, study PRJNA504923) | tailings metagenome | isolation source: Replicate 2 from Balatoc abandoned mine | place: Philippines: Itogon, Benguet | collected 2017-08-28
GGAACACTGTCCGCCATCAGCATGGAATCGTGTCCGCCATCGCGTGGAATACGCAATTGAGCAAACCACGCGGGTGAGCAGAGATATCCAATCTGCTCGCGGGTTTCCATACGAATTTTGTATGGAGCCCACCGATGACAACCAAGTACTGCGCACACTGCGGCCACCCCTTCGAACCCCGCCCACAGGTTCCCGATCAAGCCTTCTGCTCCACCCCTGAATGCCAGAGGGCTCGCAAGCGTGAATGGCAGCGGGCAAAACTCCAATCCGATCCTGACTACCGAATCAATCAGCAGGCGGCCCAGCGCGCGTGGTCACAGCGCAATCACGACTATTGGCGCAATCACCGAGACGCACAACAGGCCGGCGGCGATCAAGAGGATCAACCTACCGCAGCCCATCGGCAGCCAGTCAGCGATCCGGTAAAGATGGACGTGTCAGCGCTGCCTTCCGGCATCTACCGGATCACAAGACGGCCAGACTTCCCGAACGGAACACCGGGCTCTTGGGTGGTTGAAATCACGCTGCTTTACGAAACCTATGAATGCAAGATGGATGCGTCAAGAGATGACTTGATCGACACCCAGGGAATCCAGCCTTAACTTCAAGCCCAAATGGGCTCTCGATCATCCTGGATGGCAACAATTTCAACCCTGTGCATTCCGGCCACGCATTGCAGGCCACGTGTATGCCATTGAGGTGAAAGGCAGGCCCGAGAGCAAGTTCACACAACATAAAGTGATCGGGTCTATGCAGGCAGAAGAGTTCTCCATTCCGGGGGCGGATCAGCCACCGACATTTCGGGCAGCCGAGTACGTTCGGATGTCGACCGAGCACCAGCAGTATTCGACGGAAAACCAAGCGGACAAGATCCGCGAATACGCTGCCCGGCGCAACATCGAGATCGTTCGCACCTATGCCGACGAGGGCAAGAGCGGCTTGCGCATCGATGGGCGGCGGGCGCTGCAGCAGCTGATCAAGGACGTCGAGGCTGGCATCGCGGATTTCCAGATCATTCTGGTCTATGACGTCAGCCGCTGGGGCCGGTTCCAGGACGCCGATGAGAGCGCCTATTACGAATACATTTGCCGCCGCGCCGGAATCCAGGTCGCGTACTGCGCCGAACAGTTCGAAAACGACGGCTCGCCTGTGTCCACCATCGTCAAGGGCGTCAAGCGTGCGATGGCGGGCGAATACAGCCGGGAGCTATCGGCCAAGGTGTTCGCTGGTCAGTGCCGCCTGATCGAGTTAGGCTTTCGGCAAGGTGGCCCCGCTGGCTATGGCCTGCGACGCGTGCTGGTCGATCAGTCCGGCACGCTCAAAGGTGAGTTGGCGCGTGGCGAGCACAAAAGCCTGCAAACCGACCGCGTCATCCTTCAGCCAGGTCCGGATGATGAGGTTGCCGTGGTCAACCAGATCTACCGCTGGTTTGTCACCGACAACCTGACGGAGCTGGACATCGCCGAACGGCTGAACGCACAAGGAGCGCGCACTGACCTTGGGCGGGATTGGACACGAGCGACCGTCCGCGAAGTGTTGTCCAACGAGAAATACATTGGCAACAACATCTACAACCGGCGATCCTTCAAACTCAAGAAGCACCGGGTGGTCAACAGCCCAGAGATGTGGATCAAGAAAGAAGGCGCGTTCGAGGGCATCGTGCCACCGGAGCTCTTCTACACGGCGCAGGGCATCTTGCGCGCAAGGGCACATCGCTACAGCGACGAGGAGTTGATCGAGAAGCTGCGCAATCTTTACCTGCGCCACGGCTACCTGTCTGGCCTGATCATCGATGAAGCTGAAGGCATGCCCTCGTCAGCGGCCTACGCGCATCGTTTCGGCAGTCTGATCCGCGCGTACCAAGCCGTAGGTTTCACTCCGGATCGAGACTACCAGTATCTGGAAGCGAATCAGCTCCTGCGCCGACTACACCCGGAAATAGTCGGCCAGACCGAACGAATGATCGCCGAGGTCGGCGGCACGGTTGAACGCGACCCGGCCACCGATCTCCTCACCGTGAATCGCGAGTTCACCGTCTCGCTGGTGCTGGCCCGTTGCCAGATGCTCGACAACGGGCGACGTCGCTGGAAGGTGCGCTTCGACACCAGTCTCGCACCCGACATCACGGTTGCCGTGCGGCTCGATGAAACCAATCAGGCGGCACTGGATTACTACCTGTTGCCACGACTGGACTTCGGCCAACCCCGCATCCAGTTGGCCGATCACAACGGCATCGAGTTCGAGTGTTACCGCTTTGATAGCCTGGACTACCTGTATGGCATGGCCCGGCGCATCCGGATAAGGAGGGCCGCATGAATCAGGACAAAGAGCATCGCCACGCAGAATTGCGGATGATCCCGCTGAGCCAGATCGAGGTTCTGAATCCTCGCGAACGCAACAGCCGCGTGTTCGAACAGATCGTCGGCAACATCCAGAGTATCGGCCTGAAAAAGCCCATCATCGTGACGCCACGCCCGGGGAATGATAGTGAGCATTTCCTGCTCATCTGCGGTGAGGGGCGTCTCAAGGCCTTCAAGACACTCGGCCACCAGGAAATCCCGGCAATGGTGATGAACGTCGACGACGAATCGGCCTTCATCATGAGCCTGACGGAGAACATCGCACGGCGCAAATTCAGTCCGCTGGAGCTGTTGGCTGGCATCGAGCAACTGCGGGATCAGGGTTACGACAAGAAAAGCATCGCCCAGAAAACGGGCCTGAGCCCGGAGTACGTCCAAGGCATCCTGTATCTGCTCAAGAACGGAGAGGAGCGCCTGTTGATGGCAGTCGGCAGCGGACGCATCCCGCTCAACGCGGCGATCACCATTGCGGGCGCTGGCACGGACGACAAAGCGATCCAGGCCGCGCTACAGGAAGCCTATGAATCCGGCAAGCTGCGTGGCAGTCAACTGATCCAAGCACGACGGGTCATCGAACGTCGCCGCACGCAAGGCCGGGCCGTCGGCGGCAAGATGTCATCCCGCAAACCCAATGCGGACGTGACCACGTCGAGTCTGGTGCGCAACTACCAGCGTGAAGTCGAGCGCCAGAAGCAGTTGGTCAGAAAGGCAGAGACCGCCCAGCGCAACCTGCTGTTCATCGTCGGCGCACTGCGTCAGTTGCTGGCAGACGAAAATTTCACCAACCTGCTGCGCGCGGAGGGGCTGGATACGCTGCCACAGTATCTGGCGGATCGTGTCTGGGCGCGAGGGAGCGGAGCATGAGCCAACCTGCGCTGGGCTTCGTTCTGGAGCCGCTAATTCTCTCCCTCTCGGCTGTCCTGCCATCGCGCAAAACACCGGACGGGCTGCTTGCCTCCCGAAAATTCAAACAGATCACCGCGTCCATCGAGGCGGTTGGCCTGATCGAGCCCTTGTCGGTAGGAAAGGCTGATCGCGAGGGGCAGCATATCTTGCTGGATGGGCACACACGATTGGTGGCGCTGAAGCAGTTGGGCTTCGACAAGGCACCCTGCCTCGTGGCCACCGATGATGAAAGCTACACCTACAACAACCGGATCAATCGCCTCTCCAGCATTCAGGAACATCTGATGATCCGCCGCGCCGTCGAGCGGGGTGTCACCCCCGAAAAGCTCGCGAAGGCTCTGGATGTGGATATCAGCCACATTATCAAGAAACTGAACCTGCTCGACGGCATCTGCCCAGAGGCTGCCGAGTTGCTGCGCGACCAAACCTTCTCCGCCAACCTTGGCGCTGTGCTGCGCAAGATGAAACCAACACGGCAGGTCGAATGCGTCGAACTGATGGTCAGCGCCAACAACATCACGGTGGCCTACGCACAGGCCTTGGTGGCTGCCACACCCAGCAATCTGCTGGTCGGCGAGACCAAGCCCAAGAAAATGACCGGCGTCAGCGCCGATCAGATGGCTAAGATGGAGCGGGAAATGGGCAATCTCCAAGAGCAGTTCAAGCTGGCGGAGCAGACCTATGGCCAGGACATTCTCAACCTCGTGCTGGCCAAGGGCTATCTCGCCAAGCTGATGGCCAACGAAGCCATTCTTCGCCACCTGACACGGAATCACCCCGACGTGCTGAACGAGTTTGACAGCATCGTTCGCATGGTGGCGCTGGACAAATAAGCGGCGCGCAACCAAACGTAGGGAGCGAAATCCTTCCCACTGGAAGGTCGTGATGCCGCCCACGCTGGCGACACACGGTTCTTTAACAATCTGGAAGCATCAGGGTCACCGCCCCCGAAACGGAGGTTCTGCTTCCGTCCGTGATCAGGGGCGGTGGCCGACAGGCTTGCCGCTGGCCTGCCCATGCGCATCGGGGCCTGCGACTGGGCGAACAGCGGCTCCCAGCCTGATTTCTGGCTCGTGCCACGGCTGCAACACCATAGTACGGAATCATTTTCTTTCTCTGGTCTAGTGCGCACACCTATGGGAGAATTGGCAACTCTTGGCAATCTATAGTCAATGGCGGCAAAGGCGAGACGATGGCGAACGCTGAAGATGAAATCCTGACACTGGACGAGGTTGCCGCCTACTTGAAGGCAGGCAAGCGCACGGTCTACAGGCTGGCTGCGGCCAAGAAGATCCCTGCCTTCAAGGTTGGCGGGACATGGCGGTTTTCGCGCGCAGACATCGACCGCTGGATCAAACAGCAGTCGATGGAAGGGCTTGCCACCGGTGGTGACGGGGATGACACGGCCGATGGTCAATCGAATGATGGGGAGCGTAAGTAATGCTTGGACTGACTCTACGGGATGAATTTCGGGGCAAGCGCCTCAAAGGGACGGCCATTGAGCTCTCCAACGACTCCAACACCGGCGCGACACAGATTGCCGCGCAGCAGTTTCTAGAGATCACGTATCCGACCCATGACCTTTTGAAGGGCATCGAGGCCGTCGGCCCCAATCAGGGCCGCCCGGTAGTCGTGATCGGCGAACGCGGTTTGGGTAAGTCGCACTTGATGGCTGCGCTGTACCACGCTGTCAACGATGCCGCATCGACTGGCGCATGGCTGAAATCTTGGGCAACCACGCTGGGTGACGCCAACATCGGCAAGATTGCTTTGCGCGATGGCATGTTGGTCATTGGCGAGAGCCTGCACCGCCAGCGCTACAAATTCCTATGGGACTTGTTGTTCGAGCGCCATCCTCGCGGCGAGTTCATCAAGGGCAAGTGGGAGGGCATGGGGGCGGCCAAGACCGACATCCCCTCCGACAAACTCATCGTCGAGCTCCTAGAGCACACGCCAACGATGCTGCTGCTGGATGAATTCCAGACGTGGTATGACGGCCTGACCAACACCAAACAGTACCCCTGGAAGAACTGGGCGTTCAACTTCATCCAGATCCTCTCGGAGATTGCCAAGGAGCGTCCTGACCTGCTGGTGCTGGTGATATCCGTTCGCAATGGCGGCAGCGATGCGTATCAGCAGGTACACCGCGTCAATCCGGTCGCCATCGACTTCAAGGCGGGGGGCAATGCCGAGCGTATCCAGCAGGATCGGCGGCGGATGCTGCTGCACCGTCTGTTCGACAACCGCTTGCAGATTGCCGACGGCACTATTGAATCACTGGTTGCCCAGCACGTCTCAGAATACTTCCGCCTGCTTGACGTCCCGCCCGCAGAGCAGGATCGCAAGCGCCGCGAGTTCACCGAGTCTTGGCCTTATGCACCGCACCTGTTGCGTCTGCTAGAGGAACAGGTGCTGATCGCCACTGACGCGCAAGAAACGCGCGACATGATTCGCATCCTGGCCAACCTTTATAAAAGCCGTGGCGAAGCCGTACCCGTGCTCACCGCCGCTGACTTCCGGCTGGATGACGACACCTCGGGCATTGGCGCGCTGCTGGATTCAGTCTCCAACGAACACCATCGCACCCTGCGCGAAAAAGCACAGCACAACATCATCTCGGTGACCGAGGCGGTGTACGACCACGCCAATCTTGCGCCACACCTGCAAGAGATTGTGGGCGCACTGTGGCTGCGGTCGATTGCCGTTGGCAATCTCGCAGGGGCCGATCCGGCCACGTTGCAGGTGGACATCACCCGCAGCAAGCCGGTGGACAGCAATGCGTTCCAGGTCGAGCTGGCGACGATTGTCGAGAACAGCTTCAATATCCATCAAGACGGCCCGCGCCTGGTCTTCCGTGAGGAAGAAAACCCACGTGCCAAATTGATGGCTTGCGCCCGTAACGACAAGCTTTTCACCGATGGCTCCGATCAGGCTCAGTTGGCCAAACAGGTTCGCTATGTCATTGGTGGCAGCGATGAGGTCGCCAAAAACTTCCGCGTGATCGCGTTGCCAAGATCCTGGCAAACAGACCCATGGACGCCACTCGACGAAGCCGAGCAGCCCGAGCGCTGGGATGACCGTCTGCCCCTCCTGGTACTGCCGGAAGAGCCGGAAAAAATCGATCAGACGCTTGGCCGTTGGCTCAAGGATCACCTGCAAAAGCGCCGCAACACCATTCGCTTCCTACTGCCGAGATCTGGTTCCACCAATGCATTCCTGGATCGAGACCTGCTCATCCTCGCGCGCGCCGAAATGAAGGCGCAGGAATGGAGCGGTCAGAATCCGGAATACAAAAAGCTGCACAAAGAATTCGAAGGCACCCTGCGTGACAACCTGAAGAAGCGCTTTGACCGTTTCGCTGTCCTGCACCGCTACGATCACCAGAGCCCACAGCAATCTCTGTTCAGTGTCGAGCATCTGAAAAAGCAAGGCGCACAAATCCCAGAAGGTATCGAGGAAACGCTGACCAACGATCTCTTCGTGCCTGAAGACTTCGAAGACCTCGTGCTCGAGGCCGCCTCGGAGAACGCGCCGCTCGGCAAGCTGCTGCGCGAGCTGCAGGAGCCACGCCCGGCAGGCCAGGACTGCATTCCCTGGCTGGGTGAAACCGCCATGAAGGAACGCATCCTGCGCTTGTGTGCGCGCGGCAAGATCGCCATCAACCTGCGCAATCTGGAGCATCTGCAAACCCACGCAGGCGAAGACGAGGAGTCTGCTTGGCGGCGCTTGCGGCCCAAACTCTCCTACACCGGGCGTCAGCTGGATGAGGTCTTCCTGATGGAGCCCTCGGCCGTGCCTGCAACCGGTGGCACCACGCCACCCGTGCCGCAGCCCCCTGCTGGCGGAAACGGCGGCGATATCTTCGGCGGCGGCACCGTGCCCACTCCTGGTGTACAAGAGCCGCAACCCGGCACTGCGCCCACGCCGACCCCAGCGCCAGGCGGTATTTTCGGAGGCACTGGCAGTACTGCCAAACCGCGCATTCCGCTATCTAACCCGCCCACCTCGCCGCTCAACCTGATCGGCAAGCTCGAAGGCTGGGGCATTGGCCCGGCCACGCCCGTGGCAGAAGTTTCGATCAAGGTGTCTGCCGCAACCGGCGCGCAGCTCAAGGAGCTGCTGAAGAAGCTGCCAGACGGCATGACTTTCGAGCTGAGCCTTGAGAAGGAGGACAACTGATGGCGCTCGATGCAGCAATATTGCAGCGCCTGACTCAAGGCACCACTGCTGATGCGTGGCGCTTCATCATTGAGCGCACGCTAGACATCGCCTCACGACCGTTGGCAGAGGGTAACGCTCCGGGCGAGGTCGTCAAGCGCGACCGCGAGATCGGCGAGCTCGATCTGTTCCTTGGGTCCAGTGGTTGGGATCTTTGGCGATGCTTCGGACAACCCGAGGTCAGCGGCGTGGAGCGCACCTCGGATCGTCTTGCGCGCTGGTGGGCCGAGCCAAGTTATGGCAACAGTGCTGCCCGCGCCGTGCTGGTTCTGGATGCCTTGAGCCTGCGCGAACTGCCCTGGTTGCTGCAGGGCGCCAAAGAACGGGGCTTCACCCTGCAGGGGGTCACAGCCACGGCCTCCGAATTGCCTGGTGAAACCAACGAATTCGCCCGCGCACTGGGCTTGGCCAGCCGCAGTCAATTGCAGGCAAACGGCGGCGGTTTAGCGCACAAGCTGCAACCGGCGCAGACAGAAACCATCGATCTGCCGTGGAAAGACTGCGAAGGCTTGGTGGGCAGCGCCTCCGGTGCGAAGAACTGGGTGTTCTGGCATCACTGGCCGGACGCCAAGCTGCACGACTACGGCGCGGGCCAGGGGCTGGAGCTGCTGACCAAGGATGCCGCGCAGCAGCTTTCCAGCGACGACTTCTGGGCCTTTGTTGAGCGTCTCGCCACCGGGCGGCGCTTGGTCATCACCTCGGATCACGGCTACGCCGCTACGGGTTACTTCCCCGACGCCGATGGCGAGGTTGCCGCCCACCTCAAGCAGACTTTTTCCAGCGGGCGCAGCAAGGCCGGTAACGGTGACGCAGGCCCCTTTGTTCCTCCGGTGGCATTGCAAATCGACAGCCCGCACGGCGCACATCTGTTGGCGCTGGGCCGCAGAAAGTGGCGCAGCCAAGGCGGTTACCCGACGCTGACGCACGGAGGTCTCTCGCTGCTGGAGGTGTTGTCGCCGTTTGTTGAGATTACCAAGGGGACATCCGCGTGAGTTCAATATGGCCGTATCCGGGCTCACGCTGGTGGAAGTTTGATTTCCATACGCATACCCCTGCATCGAAGGACACGCCTTGGCATGACCTAATTGGAAGCGAGGGGGCCCTGACGCCCGAGGACTGGCTGCTCAAATATATGGCAGCCGGGATCGATTGCGTTGCGGTTACCGATCACAACAGCGGCGCTTGGATTGATCAACTAAAAGCGGCATATGCCGCAATGCAAGCAAATCCACCTGCTGGATTTCGTGAGTTGCATCTGTTTCCCGGTGTTGAGATTTCAGTTAACGGCGGCTTTCATTTGCTTGCTATCTTCGGCGCTCAAACCACAACGAGTGATATCGATACGCTACTCGGTGCGGTCAAGTACCAAGGCACCAAGGGAGATAGCGACGGGGTGACGCGCGAAGCTGCTTCCGAAGTGATACAGGCCATCGTGGCGGCGGGTGGCTTACCCATCCCTGCTCACGCTGATTGTGCAAAAGGGCTACTGCAGCTTGAAGCCGAGGGAGGCGTGAAGCCGAAATTTGATGCCAATACGGTCGCTCAAGTTTTGGAGTCGAACGACATCCTTGCGATGGAGTTCGTGAATGCAGATACATCCAAGCCTGCCATCTACACCCAACGAAAGTTGAAATGGGCAGAGGTGCTTGGCTCGGATTGCCATAATTTTCGTCCACCCTATCCGAACGTTCCAGGGTCACGCTACACCTGGGTCAAGATGGCAACACCGTCATTGGAGGGCCTGCGACTTGCTCTGCTCGATGGAAATGGCGTCTCGATTCGTCGTAGCGACGAGGATGCATTTGACCCCTTCAAGACACCAGAGCACTTCATCACGTCGATCACGGTCAAGGATGCTCGTGCGATGGGGCGCAATAACGCGTCAGTTTTAAATTTCAGCCCCTACTTCAATGCTCTGGTCGGTGGGCGAGGCACAGGCAAGTCAACCGTCATTCATGCACTTCGCTTGGCATCCGGTCGAACCGGAGAAATCAATCGCCTTGATGAAAAGAGCGAGCCCCGGCAAACCTTCGAACAGTTCGTGAAGGTTTCAAAGAATCGTGATGACCGAGGTGGTTTGCTTGAACAAACGGCAGTCGCGCTGGAGTTACATCGAGATGCGGTGCCACACCGTCTGACGTGGCAACAAAGTTTTGCGCAGACGGTCATTGTCGAGGAGCATGAGAATGGTGAATGGAAGCGCTCCATTAGCCAAGAAGTGTCTCCGCAACGATTCCCTTTGCGGATTTTCAGCCAAGGCCAGATTGCGGCGCTGGCTGGGGAGAATACTCTTGCCCTGCTCGGTGTAATTGATGAGGCAGCCGAAACGCAATCTGCAAAAAATTCCTTTGAGGAAGCGAAGCGAAATTATCTTGCTCAGCGTGCCAGGCTGCGTGAGCTGGACGGGCGACTCAAAGCAAATGCTGAGATTCAGCGGCAGTTTCACGACGTGGAGCGCAAACTAAAAACCTTCGAGCAAGCCGATCATGCCGATGTGCTGAAGGCATATCAGCGGGCGCGGCAGCAAAATCAATCAGTCCAAGAACAGTTTCAGGCGGCAGATGACATTGCGCAAAAAATCCAGAGCCTTGCTCAGGAAATGGCTATCGAAGTGCTCCAACAAGAATCTTTCGATGCCCAAGCGGATGCTGACGTCCTTGCAGCAATTGCAGCCCTGAACGAACGTGTTTTGGTTGCGCAGAAGGCTGTGGATACTGCGGCAATCCAGCTCTCAACATCACTTAATGCTCTGCGCCAAGATGCAGGCTTGTCGTCCTGGAAGCAGCGAATTGAAGCGGCTAAACAGGCTTACGAGAAGCTCAAAGCGGATTTGCTGGCCCAGGGTGTAAATGACCCGAACGAGTACGCCCGATTGGTGCAGGAAAAGCAGCGGCTTGAAGGTGAGAGCAAGAAAATGGATCTCCTTCAGCAGGAGCGTGCCCACCTCGTCATTGAATGCGAAGCGCTCTGGTTGAATCTTTTTAATGCACGGAAGAACATCAGTGAGACACGTCAGGACTTTCTCGGCCAAGTGCTCGCACAGAATGATTTCGTGCGTATCGACCTGGTTCCGTTTGGCAAGGATGCGCGCACCGTAGAACGCTCCTTGCGCGAAATGTTGGATGTCTTGGATGAGCGCTTCGTGTCAGACATCCTTGATATGGACGGCGATATCGTAAGTAGTGGTCTTGTTGCCGATTGGCTTGTAGCTGCCGATAGCGAGGTCGGCCTTTCGGCGCTCAAGGATCGGCTGGTCGAGGCGTGTGGCGGTGGTGGCGCGCTGGGAGGCAAATTCAAGAACTACCTTCAACGCAAAAGCGAAGCCCACCCGGAGTTCATCGACCATATTCGCTGCTGGTTTCCCGAGGATAGCCTGCTCGTCAACTACAGCCGTAAAGGCGACGGCACAGATTTCCAGCCTATCGGTCAAGCGTCCGCAGGGCAACGAGCGGCAGCGATGCTGGCATTTTTGCTGGCACAAGGTGCAGAGCCGCTGGTGCTCGACCAACCAGAAGATGATCTCGACAATCATCTGATTTACGAACTGGTTGTTCGCCAGATCCGAGAAAACAAGCTGCGTCGTCAGCTCATTATCGTCACCCACAACCCGAACATTGTGGTTAATGGTGACGCAGAGATGCTTTTTGCGCTTGATTTCAATGGTCAATGCTTCGTCAAAACCGAAGGTGCATTGCAGCAGCAAAACGTGCGTGACGAAGTATGCCGAATTATGGAAGGCGGTCGGGAGGCTTTCTCACGCCGCTGGCATCGACTGGGTCGAGGATTGTCATGACCTGTGAGATTCAATACCAAGTCGCATGTGCCATACGAAAAATAAGGAGTCGCCCGTAAATGGCCACCAAAAAAGAACTACTCGCTCAGGAAGTCGCCAAGGCCGTCGGCGCAGGCAAGACGGTCGCGTTGGAAACCGTCGATTTCAACGATCCGAACCGTCCCAAGACTTGCCTGGAGGTGGACTTCCCGATCCTACCCGTCAATCAGGTGGCGATCATTGAAGGCAACGCGGGCAAGCCGATCTACCAAATGTCGAAGTGGTGGGCACGGCGGCGTTCCAGTGTGTTCCGTTCGATGTTGATCGCGGCGGCCACCAAGGCCCCGGAAGACAAGTCGCACGCGGCCAAGCTGGTGTGGGACAACTATTACGCCAACCACCAGAAGAAAGGCGCGTTCAAGCACCTGAAGGTGGCCGACATCTTCATGGGCGGCGGCACCACACTGGTGGAAGGCTCACGCCTCGGCATGCAGATGGTCGGTAACGACCTCAACCCGGTCGCATGGTTTGTAGTCAAGCAGGAACTGGCCAACGTCGATCTGGAGCAAGTGAAAAAGCTGCTCGCCGACATCGAGGCTGAGGTCAAGCCGCAGATCATGCCGTACTACTACTGCGATGGCCCGGAGGGTGAAAAAGGCACGTGGACGCACCTGCCAACCAAGAAGGTGATGCCTGCCGATTTCGACCCGCTGACCATCCCGCGCGACGAGCGCAAGGACTACCGTTACGAAGGCCCGGAGATCATCTACACCTTCTGGGCCAAGCACGGCCCTTGTCAGGTGACGGGCTGCGGCCATCGTACGCCGATCATGACCAGCCCGGTGATGGCAATAAAGACACTCACGGTGAAGCACTGGGAGCATTCGTGCAGTAAGTGCGGCGGCGAATTCCATGTAGAGGAGGAATCCGCGCGGATGGACCCGGATGCGCCACTGTATGTAGCACCGTCCGAACATCCGTTTTCCGTGCTCGACCGCCGGAAGGGCGTGATCTGCCCGCATTGCGGTCATACGGCAATGGTCAATCTCGGCAAGGGCAAGAACAAGAAGGTCGAGTTGAGCCTGCTAGTGCATCCGCAATGGCTGGCCGGGTCGCCCAAGCAGGATGCACAAGGCCAGCCCTATGGCGGCTCGGCGCAGGACGACGTGGCCGCGACCACGCGTTGGGACAGCGAGCGCGCATCCAAGATTCGCCTGCTGGAGGTGCGTGGCGCATTGCCGGACGAAGTGACCTGCCCTGAAACGAAGATCACCTTTGCGCCGGAAATCGGCACGGTGCCAAAAAAATCGCACTACGCCTGCGCAGCCTGCGGCACGGTGCAGGATGTGCTGACGACCATCAAGGCGACGGGCAAGACTGGGCCGATGGCTGCTTACGCGGTGCAAGGCTACGCGCCCAAGCGCGATGCTGCAGGCAAACCCTACAGCGGTCGCTTCTTCGCGGCCTATGGCTCAGCGCACGCCAAACAATACGACACCGCGTTCGCTGAATGGGAAGCGCGTAAAGATGCCGACCTGAAGGACTACTGGCCGCGCTCCGAACTTCCCTACGGCTTCATGACCCACCACCTGCAAGGTGGCGTACCGAATCATGGCTTCACCCACTGGTGGACGATGTTCAACCCACGTCAATTGTTGGTGCACGCACAACTGCTCAAGGCCATAGTTGAAGTCGGCACCTACGACTGGTCTGTGCGGGAGTTTGTGCTGGGTGCGTTTCAACAGTATCTGCGCAATCAAAGCCTTTTCACTTTATGGAATGTTCAAGGCGACAAGCTCGAACCTCAGTTTGCGAATAACAACTATCACCCGAAATCGACTGTGGTTGAGAACTGCGTCTTTCCAGCATTGGGGCGTGGAAATTGGGCATCTAGCACGGAGGGCATTCTTGAAGGTCGTGATTGGGCCATTCAACCGTGGGAAGCCGTCAGCATTGAGGCGCTGAAGCGTCGCGACCCAGCGCTGGCTGACCAACTGAGTGGCAAGAGCGAAAAAATCTTCCCCGGCGATCCGGTACTGGATGTGGCCGTGTATCAGGGCTCGTCCACGGATCTCGCACAGCTTGAAAGCGGCAGCCTCGATCTGGTGATCACAGATCCACCATTCGGTGGACTGTTGCACTATTCGGAGCTGTCTGATTTCTTCTACGTCTGGCTTCGCTTGGCGCTAAAGAACAAATACCCAGCGATCTTCGGCTCCGAGTACACCCCAAAGTCTCTGGAGGCTGTAGCCAACCGCGCTCGCGAGCCGGAAGATCCGGATGGGTTCTACCAACGCCTGCTCACCCAATGTTGGCGCGAGGCGCATCGCCTATTGAAGCCCAGCGGCATCCTAGCCTTCACCTTCCACCACAGCGAGGACGAACCGTGGGTGGCGGTGCTGGAATCGTTGTTTGACGCCGGGTACTACCTCGAAGCGACGTATCCGATACGCTCCGATGAGACCAAGGGCGAAGGCGAGTTCGGTTCCAAGACCATCGAGTACGACATCATCCACGTTTGCCGAAAACGCACGGAAGAACCTAAACCGGTTAGCTGGGGCCGCATGCGCCGCGAAGTGATGGCCGATGTGCGTCAACTGCAGGCGATGCTGGAAAACCACGCCAAGGAGGGTCTGCCCGCCGCCGACATCCAGGTGATTCGGCGAGGCAAAGCACTGGAATATTTCTCTCGTCACTACGGCAAGGTCTATGTCGACGAGGGGCGCACCATCTCGGTCAAGGATGCGCTGGTCGGTATCAACCAGCTCATCGACGAAGACGCCGATAAAGGCAAGGAACCGCCGCCGGTGAATGCCGAGCCGATGACGCGCCAGTTCCTGCGTACCTTCGGCGCGGCCACCGAAATGAAGCGTGACCAGTTGCAGAAATTTCTGCGCGGCACCATCACCACGCCGGATGACTTTGTGCAGCGTGGTTGGTGTAGCGAAGAAAAGAAGGTGTTCACACGCACGAATCCGCTCGATTTCGCCCGCGATTGGTCACGCAAGCACCGCAGCCGCCTGACGGCTGATCTGGATCAGGCACTGGTGCTAATTGGTGCTTGTTTCGATGGCAGCGGCATCAATGCCTCTGACACGCTGAAGAACGATAATTTCAAACCGCACGTGGCGCTCAAGCCTCTGCTGGAATGGCTGCAGAAGAACGGCCCAGATCAAACCACCCGTAACGCGGCCTCGCGCGCAGTTTCGATCTTCACCACCTGGCAAGCCGGCCAAACACCCAAGCCGCAGCAGGGTTCGCTGTTTGATGACGATGGGGAGTATGCGTAATGAGGCAGGTGCTCGATACGGTATGGCAACGGCGCGGCACCAGCTGGCTGTGGGATGAGGAAGCACGCAATACAGTCTGTGCGGCTGGCGAGGTGTGGAGCTTGCGCCAGTTCTTGCAGGCCGCGATTCCGAACGGGAAAGGTTGGCCAGAAGATCTGCCCAGCAACGACAACCAGACGCTGGTGGTGGCCGGACTGGAAGGCAGCCTTGATTTGCTGGCTCCCGATCAGGCAGAAATTTGGCTTGGGGACACGATCAAACGCGCCATTCTTTCGTTCCAGGATGCCTACGCGGGCGAGGCTGCGCTGATCTTCTGGTTGCCACAGGGAGATAGTCGTCTCAGGGTGCAGGCGTCCACCGACGCGGTATCGTGGTTGTGCGAAGCGCCACACCGAGGCCAGCAGCTCGACTTCGGCCGCCTGCTCTGGGGCGAGGCCAACGAGTACCCGCAGGAAATTCTGCTGCGCGAGGGCGCAAAAGCGGCAGGTCTCTTCCACTTGCGAATTACGTGAGGGCAGCGCGTGGAAGCAGAGGCTCAGTTTCAACCCGGCGAACGGATCACCCACCACGAATTCGGCCAAGGTGTCGTTCTTGACCCGGCGCGCGACGGCTACCTGCGCGCCTTCTTCGGCGTGGGCGAGCGCCGTGTACCGATTGGCGCAGTGCGCCGCCAGCTCTCGCGAACTGAGCGCATCCTGCGTGCCGTCGATGGTGGCGCAGATCGGGCGCGCAAAGCGTGGTTATCCTACGAGGCCCACGCACTACCGGTGATGGAGAGCGCGTCGGCGCTGACCTCGGCCAAGATCGACCTGCTGCCACATCAGGTGGTGCTGACGCACCGCATTGCCACTGCGTCCCCCCGGCGTTATCTGATTGCCGATGAGGTGGGCTTGGGCAAGACCATCGAAACTGCGCTGATCTTGCGAGAGCTGGCCAGCCGGGGCGAATTGAACCGTGCATTGATGGTGGTGCCCGCCGGGTTGGTGAATAACTGGCACCGCGAGCTAAACGAAGTGTTCAACCTCGACTTCGAGGTGTTCGGCTCCGAGGGCGACATCACCGACCGCAAGACGAATGCTTTCGCCAAGCACGACCGGCTCATTGCGAGCATCGATACGCTCAAGCGTCCGGCGCGTATCAAACGCCTGCTCGATGCGCCGCGTTGGGATCTGGTGGTGTTCGACGAAGCACACCATCTGACAGCCTACCGCACCGGCGGCAAGGTCAGGAAAACCGAAAACTACAAACTGGCCGAGGCATTGAAGGATCACTCACGTGACCTGATGCTGCTGTCGGCCACCCCACATCAGGGCAACCACTTCCAGTTCTGGATGCTGGTGCAGCTTTTGAACCCAACGCTGTTTAGCAGCCCCGAAGATATGCTGGAGAACCGCCACCGTCTCAATACGGTGATGTTCCGCCGCACCAAGGCCGATGCCTGTCAGCCCGATGGTTCGCCGCTGTTTGCAAGGCGTTGGGTACATACCGAGTCTTTCCTGATGAATCAGGAAGAACGACTTTTCTACGAGAAGCTGCGCGAATATCTTGAGGACGGTTTCGACCTCGCCCGCCGCCAGGGTGGTCAGGGGCGTGCCCTCGGTTTCTTGATGGCCATCTTCCAGAAGATTGCGGCATCCAGTTTTGCGGCTGTGCGTCGCACGCTCAAGCGCCGCCTGCTGATGCTGACTTTGCATGAGGCGCTGCTACGCGACAAGGAGCTTGATATCGAAGGCCGTGAGCGCCTGACTGAAGAAGCACGGGCACTGATTCACGAGGAATTCGGCCTGCCGCAGGACAGTATCGGGCGCAGCGAAGTAGATCGTGTGCTGGCCGACCTCAAATACCGCTTGGTCAAAAAACTGGATGAGGAGGCACTGGAAATGGCCTCCGATCCTTACGGCAGCGAATATTCTGCAACGCATGCTGAAGAGGCGGCGTCGGCCGTGGTGGAGCTTCACCTGCCCGAGGAGAGACTGCGCATTGGGGATCTGCTCAAGGTCTTCCCGCAACAGCGGGAAACCAAGGCGCAGAAGCTGCTGGATGGCTTGGGCTATCTTTGGCGGCAGAATGCCAGCGAGAAGATCGTCATCTTCGCCACCTACCTCGGCACGGTTGATCTGATTGCCCGCGAGATTGAGCAGGCCTATCCCGGCCAGGGTGTGGTGGTGCTGCGCGGCGGTGACCACGGTGCCAAGCTGGCGGCGGAGCGGAAATTCCGCCTGAAAGACGGGCCGCGTGTTCTGGTGTGCACAGCGGCTGGCCGCGAAGGCTTGAACCTTCAGTTCGCTCGCATCCTGTTCAATTTCGATTTGCCGTGGAATCCGATGGATGTGGAACAGCGCATCGGGCGCATCCACCGCTATGGACAGAACCACACGGCGCAGGTCTACAACCTCGTCTTGTCCGACACAATCGAAGGGCGAATTTTCCTGATGCTCGACGAAAAGCTGACGGAAATCGCCAAGACAGTCGGTAAGGTTGACGACCAAGGCAACGTGGCCGAAGACCTGCGCGCCCAGATTCTTGGTCAGCTATCCGAGCGTCTCAATTACGACCGCCTGTACCAGGAGGCGTTGTCCGATCCTGAATTAAAACGCACACAGGTGGAACTGGAAGCGGCGCTCTCGAATTCACGTGAAGCGCGGCAGGTGGTGTTTGACCTGTTCCAAGACCTCGAAGGCTTTAGTCTTGATGACTACAAGCCGTTCTCCGATGTGTCGTCCAGCCTGGATAGGCTGGTGCGTTTCCTGTCGGCTGCAGTGGCGGATCGTCAGCAGCGCTTGGTCAAGATCGACGACAAAACCTACGATCTTGTGACGATTGATGGCGCACGTCGGGCACGATTTACCTTGAGCCGCGATACGGCGACGAGCAGCGATGACGTGGAACTGATGGGCCTGGATCATCCGCTGATACAGGAAGAGCTGGGACGCTGGCGCAGCGTTCCACCCGAGGATATCGGCATTGCGGTTTCAGGGAATGTGGACGCGCCGGTTTTGCTTTCTCTCTGGATGGTCGAAACGTCTGCAGGCAACGGTGAACGCCGTGTTGTCGTTCAACCCATTGCGGTCAAGCAGGACGGCACACGGGTTCCGGCGGTCGAGCGTCAGATTGAGCAGTACCTGCAGGCACCAGTAACGTCACCTGAGTTTGCGCCAGAGCAGCGGCAGGAACTGTTCGAGCATGTGGTTGAGCCGACGCTGCAGCGGGAGCTGAAGCACAAAGGAGCCGCGAATGGGGATGGTAGTTATTCGGCAGAATTGATCGGATATATTGAAATTGCCCCAAGCGGGTAATTTCACCTCAAGAAGCATCAAACCTCAAGCAATGCCACGTCATTACGTGGCTTTCTTCTTCAAGGAAACTTTTATGGCCCTCAAGTCTAAAGAATGGTTTTTCAAAAAATGTCTTGCCGAGATCAAGGATTACGGTCGGTTTTCACACCTTGCGTGGAGCCTTCTTCAGAAAGGGATAGGCCAATCTGATGGGACGCGTGGGCACGTTGCTCAAGCCGTTGGGGTGAGCCAAGAATTCCTGGCTGCATTTCCGGAACATATTGCAACCATCAGGGCTTCTGACCCAACGCTCCCCTTCGATGTTGCGGCTAACAGAAGGCTACAGACTGATCTGACCAATTGGCTTGCCGGACAGCATGGAACCTTTGGCAGAGCAGCTTATGGCTACAGCTACGATACCTTCAAGAGAAATACGACAGCAACGCTGGGGGGGACACGTCGCGGAGGAGGCGGAGCCGACGATGAGTTTAAGAGAGCCCTCAGATTAATGGCGGAATATCTGTGACTAAAGGCAGTTGATTGGGAAATCTCGAGAAAGCAAATGGCCCGCATCGAAAACCACAAATACAGCATCGAGGAGGCGTTCCGGGAATGCTTCTACATCGTCCCTGACTACCAGCGCGAGTACGTCTGGACGGACAAGGAGGTACATCAGCTGCTTGAGGACATCGGCGAGCAGATCGATGCGGGCACGACGCGGGAATATTTCATCGGCACCGTGCTGGTGTCGCCGACCGATCAGAAGAACCACTACGAGGTCATCGACGGCCAGCAGCGCCTGACCACGTTCTTCCTGCTGTTGTGCGCGCTCAAGCATCTGTTCCACGGAGAGCCGCAACGACAAATGATTGCCGGACTGATCTCGACCAGCTACGTGGACAGCGACGGCGAGGTGCGCACCAACCTGAAGCTGGAGCCGCGTTACGAGAGCGCAGGCGAAGTGATGGCCAAGCTGGTGGAGCTGGACGCCGAACCTATGGCCGTGCGCGCAGGCATCCAGGCTGCGGGCATCGCCAGCTTCGGCTCGCTGGAAAATCTGGTCAACGCCTACAGCACGCTGTACCGCTATCTGAAGGACAACTACGACGACGTCGCAAAGCTGAAGAAGTATTGGGGCTATCTGGCCAACAACGTCGTTTTCATCCAGATCTCCACCGACGTCAGTAGCGCGCTGAAGATTTTCGAGACGATCAACGAGCGCGGCGTGGGCCTGAACCCGATGGATTTGCTCAAGAACCTGTTGTTCACGCAGGTCAAGCAAACGCAGTTCACCCAGCTCAAGGACGAATGGAAAAAGATCACCAAGCCGCTGGAGAAGGAGAAGGAAAAGCCGCTGCGCTTCCTGCGCTACTTCTTGATGGCCAACTACGCGATCAAGAACGAGCGCGGCGATGCGGTGGTTCGTGAGGACGAGATCTACGACTGGTTCATTGCCAAGGACAACGCGGCGCTATGCGACTACCAAGGCAAGCCCTTCGAGTTCGTCCGCAAGGTGATCCGTAACGTCGAACACTACCTGGCCTTTGCCAACGGGCTGGGCAACGACGGAAAGCCCAGTCTGGCGATGGACAGTCTGAAGCGCCTGACCGGTGGCGCGTTCAGCTTGCACTACGTCTTGCTACTGGCGGCGGCCAACTTCCCCAAGGCGCTGTTCGACCACTTCGTAGCGCAGCTCGAGAGCTTCCTCTTTTACTACATCTTCACCAAGACCCCGACCAAGGATCTGGAGCGCAGTTTCTCCCAATGGGCCGATGAGCTGCGCGCGATTGCGGAGACGACTGATGCGGTGAAGCAGAAGGTTCAGCTCAACGCATTCGTCTCCGACCGTTTTGAGAAGAACATGGCGGGCAAGTCACAGGAATTGGCCGATGCCCTAAAACGCTTCACCTTGTATTCGATGCAGCAGTACCGCACACGCTACTTGCTCGCGCGACTGACCCAGCACGTCGAAATGGCGTTCAGTGGGCTGAAGACCCCGGGCAGTCTGGAGCCGTTCACCAATCTGGAAATCGAGCACATTCTGCCCAACAAACCAGAGGCCGATCTGCATGCCAAGTGGGCCACCGAGAATCCTGGGAAGGTCTACGACGACTACAAGAATCGGCTGGGCAACCTGACATTGCTGGAGAAACCCATCAACATCGTCGCGGGCAATGACTTTTACGCGGCCAAGCAGGTCGAGTACAGCAAGAGTGGCAACTACCTGACCCGCAGTCTGGTGGCGTTGACCGACGTTGGGCAGAACACATCCATTTCCCGGATCAACACCAAACTGACAGCTTTTCCTGCGTGGAATGCCGCGTCCATTGAGAAGCGCCATGCATTGCTCATTACTCTGGCACAAGAGGTCTGGAAGACCACGGCCATCGACGTCTGATCAAGGGCTGGGCGAGGAGTCTTTCTCTTTTGCCTGCATCTCCCTGACCCACGCTTGCAACGCCCTCAGTTGCTCGGCGTTTTCGTGGCAGGTCTGGTAGTTGGCGGCAAAGGTTCCGGCGACGGCAGAGAGCGCAAGGCCCGTGGCGGCCGCATCAGCATCTCGGGCGGGCTTGGGCAGTTCACCGGCGGCGGCAGCGTCGTGCAGGCGCACAAAGCCACGGTTGATAGTGCAAGCAGCATCGGCTTGAACGGGCACATAGATCGGAACCTCCTTGATGATGGTGTCGCCCTTCTCGCGGACGATGCGGACGCGGTCGACGTACTCGTTGACGACCTTGACTGTGGCTTGCGCCTGCCGCTCACGGACGGCGGCGGCTTGCAGGGTTTGTTGTTGCACGGCGGCATCCCATTGCGCCTGAACGTGGCCCGCGCCCTTGACCCAGCCGAAGCCGATCAAGGCAGTGGCCAGTGCGGCGGCGGCCAGCCAGCGGTACGGCCACGGAATCAGACTCATGGTCGTTCCCCGATGCACTGCCGGTATTCAGCTTCTCGCCGTGTAGCCAGCCCGCCGCACAGCCGCGCGTTGGTGGGTAGCGCGCAGTCCTTGCCCTGGAAGAAGCGCCAGCGCAGAAGCTCGGCGCAGGCCCCGGCGTAGTCCTCGGCGTTCAGTTTCCTGACCAGCGTGGACTGGCAGAACGCCCGGCTGCCGACGTTGTAGGAAAAGCTCACCAGCGCGTCGTACTCATGTTGGGCCAGCGGTACAGTCACACAGTTTTTCAGCGCGCCCTCGAATTGCTGCACATCCGTGAGCGCACGGGCCAGTGCCTTTTGAGGCGTGGTTGTGTCGCCCAACTTCACCCCGGTGGTGGTGCCGAAACCAATAGTCGGCACATCGCCCTTGACCGGAATCACTGCGCGGTCGGTGTAGCCCTCGTGCAGCACGATGCCGACCATCGCGGCGGCGGACAGCGCTAATGCGGCCACAGTCATACGTTGCGGCGGCCGGATCATCGGTGCATCTCCGGCTGCGCCACCAATCGGGCGATGGCCGCGCCCACGCTCGCGGCGAAAGCCAGCAGCACGAACGCCCCGCGCGGCAGTACATCCCCGAACAGCGGCACCACCACTTCTGCGGCCGTGAAGATGGCCGCGACGATGGACAGGCGAATGCTCCAGGCACGGCGCGCGATCTTTCGCCAGTCGTCGAGCAGACAGATCTTGCGAGTGGCGCTCATTGTGGGCCTCCCATCAGTTTCAACTTGATGGCGGCACCGACCAGCAGTGCGGCCAGGATGCCGGTGGTGATGACCTTGACGGTGGTCTGCCACGCAGTGCGGCGGGCATCGCGCCAGGCTTCCAGCAGGTCGCGCAATTCGCGGATGTCGCGCGCTGCGTGGCCGTTTTCCAGGCCAAGGTGGGTCAGGACACGTTCGGCTCCGCGTTCGGCGGCACGGTCCAGCAGTTCGTCGAAGTCCTCGCGTCTCAGCAGGAGCATGTTCTCGACGAGCGCAGGCTGTTGTTGTTCGGGTTCGGTCATAGCAGTCTCCAGAAAGGCGAAACCCGCCCAGTGCGTGAACACATGGGCGGGTTTCTGGTGGGTACGAGGAAGGGAATTCAGATGGCCAGGCCAGCGCTCCATCCAGTGGACTTGTAGGCCGAGAGCTTGGCCTCGTCCTCGATGTAGCAAAGCCAGCCGATTTTGGGCGAGTGGTACTCCCAGGCATCGGCAATGCGCACCGCGATCTGATTGGTTTTGCCTGCCCATGCGCCCGTGGCAGCGGCAGGCACGAGGTAGCGGTCGCCGTTGGCGGGGCTGGCCGGTGGTGTGGTCAGGTCGCGGTCTTTCACGGACAGGCCGACCACCGCGCCGAGGCGCTTGAGGTTGGCGTCCATGCCGGTGTCCCAGCCACTTTCGCCGAGCGTCCAGCCGTAATTGAGTCCCAAGTTTGGGTCGGTTGATGACATGGTTTATCTCCAGAGATTCGATGCTTGGCCGATGGTTTGACGTATTCGCCGGACAGCGTCCAGGTCGCCGGTGCGGTGGCTTTGATGCGGGTGCTGTCGCCAGTGCCTGCCAACGATGGGTAGGTACAGCACGCCGCCCCGCTTGGCTACGAGCAGGGTCAGCAGCCAGTCGGCGAAGTTGTTGAGGTCGGTGGTTTCCTTGAGCACGGCTTCTACGGCAGATCGACGCATCACGATCAGGCCATGCACATGGCTGGCGCTGTTCGCGTGCTGCCAGCGGCTGTAGGCCAGACGACGCACCGCGATGTCGTGGCCGTTTTCGTCGGTCAGTGCTTCGTCGGTGTAGGCCATCACGGCCTGCGGGCAGGAGTCCAGCGCATCGGCCAGTTGTGTGAAGGCACTGGCTTCGTACTGATCGTCGGGATCGACGAAGGACACCAGCGGCAGCGTACCTTGCGCATAGCCTGCCGCGCGTGCCTCGCCGATACGCCCCGGAATGCCGGGCAAAACGTGCAACTGGATCGGCGCATCTTCAAGGCTGGCGATGCAAGCCTCCCGCCATTCGGCAGGCTCGTTCAGGGTGAGCAGATGAACATCAATGCGTGCTTCCATCACACACCTCCCCAATACTGTCCCCAGCGCAGGCCGTAGCCCGCGCGATCCATGACCCGCACCTGCGGCTGCCAACTGCTCAAACCATCGCGCTCGGCACTGATCTCCACCGTGATGCGGTCACCCACTGCACCTGCATCCAGCGCGGCCACGGCTGCTGTCCAGAGGTAAGTGGTGCCGAGCAGCCCCATCTCAGTACGAACCAGCATGTTGTTGCGATTGCGGATGTGCACCGTGTAGGTCACGCCCAGCTCTGGCCCGATATCGCCCTCGTCTTGCTGCACGAGGTAGGCTGTCTGCTGCGTGCGGTCGCGGTGGGCCCACGCGACGGTGAGATCACCGGCCACAACGGCAGGCTCGGTCTGGCCATTGAGGCGGATGCGGCCGGGTGGATACGGCCAGGACTGCCGACCGGCCAGCACCATCGGCTGCCCATTGGTGGCCAGCACAGGATCGCCCTGATCGGTCGACGTGCGAGGAATCGCACCCACGAACACCGATTCGCCCGGGGCGCGCTCCGCACCTTCGGATGCCAGCCATTCGCCCACACCGATCAGACGAGTCCCCGAGGGATGTGCCTGAGGTGTGGTGTCGAGCACGCCGCGTGCGAGATCAATGGTCGCGTTCGCAGCATCGAAGGCCAGGACAGCGACGGCCTCTGCAATCGCCCCACTGGCATCCACCAGATAGGCGTAGTCTCCCTCGGCCAGCCGATCTGGTTGGCTGATGGCGGTCACCGGCACGCCGATGGCATCGAATTCGCTGGCGGGCAAGGCTGCATCGAGCGTCAGCAGTGGTGCGTAGTCCTCGCCCACAACGGCTGTGAGGTCGCCGCCGGACGTGCCGGTGGCCAGTTGCCAATTCAACTGCCCGGTGCCACCGGCTGCGGCCAACGCACCGAGATAGGTGTCTGTATCGGTCAGGTAGGCCAGATCTGCGCGCGACAAGCGCCGGGCCAGTTCCCAATACGGCACCTCGACAGCCAGCACCACGGCGGGCGGCAAGGGTTCGATGGTCGGCTCTTCGACGTGCGGTGGCGGGGGCGACAACACGCTGTTGCTCATGCCGAACACATCCTCCATCGCTTCGATGCGCCACTCGGCCGCGCCCAACGTTCCGGTATCGATGCCGGTAACACGCACCACCATCTGATCCACACCCAAACGCGGCCAGTTCAGCAGGAATACATCGCCCGGCAGCGGCGCACGTTCCAGCGTGTCGCGTGCCACGGTCAGACTCATCCGGGCCAGCGGCGAACCCAAGGCGCGCAGGTCACGCAAGGCCAGCCGGGCAGCGAGTGGCCCGTAGTTGACGCCTGGGTAGTCGCGGCGCTGATTGATCACGCCGCCTTGCAACTGGATGGCGGCCAGGTTCTCAACCGTGACAGTCGCATCACCACCGGTTTGCCAGTCGGTGTAGACCACGGTCAGCTCATTGGGCAGTTCGCCCCATTGGGCGCGCTCGAAGCGTTCCAGCCGCACGATTTCGTCAGGCCCCAACTGCGGCAGGCTGTCGATCCAGTAGTCGTCGCGCAGCAGTTTCAGCTCAAACGTGCCTTGCTCCGGATCGGTGTAGAGGATGCCGCCGATGTGGTCGATGACCTGGCCGATGAAGCTCTCGATGGGCTGCTGGCGCGTCCAGATCAAATTGAGGCCGAAGCCCTCACTCGACAAAGCCCATGCCGCATTCCAGAAACTCCAGCCGATGGTGCTCTGCGGATAGCCCATGCCCCAATGCGGATCGGTGAGGCATTGCACCAGGATGTGCGCCGGGTTCATGCCGACGCTGATCTCACGGCCTTCGTCCTCATCCCATGTGCGCACTTCAGCGTTCCACTCCATCCACGGCGCATCGAACCAGCCCGCCGTGAAACGACGCACCCGTACCGCCCACGGTTTGATGTACGGGTTGTTGGCCGCGAACAGGATCTTGCGCGCCACCAAGGACAGCACACCTCGGAATGCCGGAATGGAACTGCCGAGGCGGCTCATCAGATAGTCGTTGCGACCTTGCCCTGCGTGACCGGAAAGCACATCAACAGTGCCGACCACGCCACCTTCACGCTCATCACCACCAAACAAGGTGGGCTTGTTGATGGAAAGACTGGTCAGCCCATGCCCGCTGGACAGTGACGCACGGTCGGCATCGCCCCACGCGGTTCGGTCACCCATCTGGATTTCCTGCACGGCATCGACGGGCCCTTGGCACAGGGCCAGATGCAGCCCCATCCGATAGCGGTAACCGACGGTTTGCTTTTTGCTGCTACCGCCCATCAGTGCTGCTCCTGCCGGATACGCGCGCGAGCGTAATCGACCACCTTCAATGCCATTGCATCGCCGGTGGAAAGCAAGATTTTGGCGTCACAGCCATCGCGCAGGAAGGCACGGAAATTCAGATCGTGACGCGCAAACCATGTGCGCGTGCCGTTCACGCACAGGCCTACGGCACGTACGTGATCGATAGTGATGACGGTCTGAGTGGTCATTTCTTGCCACCTTTCTTCTTGATCGGATCGGCTTCCAGATCGCCGTACCAGACGACGTTGGAGCCACGCAGCAGCACGGTTCCGAACACGACGGGAATCGGTCGGCCTTCTTCTGCGGTGGGGGCATCGACGTCAGACAGGGACGCCGGTTTGGGTTCGGGCGGTTTCGGGGCGAGCGCGACCGAAACCAGCGCCGCCACCACGATGACGACGAGGTACCACATGGCGATTTCTCCAGGGATTCAGAACACGCCGGTCGAAAACGGGTTCTTGCTTGGGATGGCGGGAAAGCCGCCGTAGTTGTCGAGGTTGCCGAAGCGCGACTCGCACGTGGCCGTGCTGTGGTCGCAACCGACCGTCAGCAGCACTTCGGTGCCGACCTCAATGGCTACCGGATAGAGCAACTCGACGCCGCCACCGTAGTCATTGACAATCATGTGGCGGGCACCTTCCGGGGTTTGCAGCCAGCCACCGGGCAAGCCACCACTGACGCTGCTGGGCGTTCCGCCATCGAGATCGACGTTGCGGCCATAGCTGTTGCTCACCAGGGCACTGGCGGAAATGGGTGAGGCACCACAGGCAGCTGAATACAGCACGTGGGAACACTTGCGGCTGTAGAGCCGCCGCAACCCGATACGCTTGAGGCTGACCTGCGCGGACTCGCACCGAACGCGAGCGACATCGTCAGCGACTTCGATGCCCAGCACCCGGCCCATCCAGCGCGTACCGGAGATCCACCAGTAGTCACCCCAGGTGTCACGTCGTCCGATACGCAGGGTGATCGAGGTGGTGTCGCCGGTCAGCGAGTTGGCGAGCAGATGGCGCACGAGATCGCAGCTCGGCGGCAGTTTCAGATCCAGCCCAGCCTTCGCAGCTTCAGCTCCCAGCGCCAGTTCGTTGCGTTCGATGGGCAGGCTTGCGTACAGCTTGCCGTCCAGATCGACGTCGAATTCGTGCGGCGTCAGGTAGAACTGCGCGCTGTTGCTGGCGAAGGCGTATAGCTCGACTTCCAGTAATGGGTTCTGGCTCATCGTGCTTACTCTCCCTCGTAGGTTTGACGGTCATTACCGCGTGGTTCGGGCAACTGGCGCGCGGTCAGGGTGATCTCCAGCAGCGTCGGGCTGTGCCAGTACAAGTCGATGGCGTCGTGATCCAGGCGGCAGCGCACGAGACGAATGACGCGACTGCCTTCGGGCACCCAGTCGTCGAGGCCCGAGCGCAGCACCAGCACAGCGCCATGATCCAGATGGCAGGTCGCCGTCAGGGCGTACTGCCGGTATCCGTCCGGATGCACGATCAAGCAGGCGGCGGGGCGATGCCAGAACGCAGAGATGTCTTTGCCATCCACGCGCAGGAAGCCATCTTCGGGATCGGCCTCCGCGGTCACCCACAGGATCGGGGCCAAGCCATCGGGCAGCCAGAACGCTTCCAGACGGCCTTGGGTGCGCCACAACCGCGCCCGCCAGATTTCGATTTCATCGAGTGAGCTGGCCAGATAGCGCCGCTGCAAAGTCGTCGTCGACCACGGATCGTCCCGGCGCACCCACGGATCTGCAGGCGAAAAGTCCTGGCGGGTGATCGTGGCTTGCACGGCGGCCGTCGGATCGTCACGCCAGTTGCCATCCGGCCAGATCGGGATCTCGTCGAGCCATGGGTCATCGAGGACATCCTGGTCAGGCAATGGCGCAGGCTGGATCTGTGTGGGAACGTTGCCGCCGACCATACCCGGCACCCACTGTGTGAGATCCGCCGGGTCGATGACCTTGCCCCACACCAAGGGCATGACGGTGCTGCCCACGGCTGCGGCGCGTGCCAAGGGCTCCGCCAGCCACAGCAGATCGCTTTCCACATCGCTGAGTTGTGCGATCTGCCAGCCATCGGCGGCGATGATCAAAATCCAGCGGCCATTGTTCTCAGTTTCCTGCCAGCCCTGCACCCCGTCGTTGGTCAGATGCACATTGGCCGAGAGTGGCCCGAACTGTCGCCCGTCAGCCTCCGTCACATTGAGCGCCAGTGCGCCACGTTCGCAGAACTCGGTCAGGTGAACCGCGTACTGCGGCAGCGGCCACAGAGCCATTTGACCGAGATGATCGGCCAGCCAGTCAGCCACCAGGGCATCGGTCTGCCGGGCGTTACCCACCTTGTAGGTTAGCCAACGCCGGGGAACGCGGCGGCGTGCCTGCCGGGATTCGTTGCCACTGGCCAGCCGCGTGACGCTGGTCTGCCACTCCAGCCGTTCGACGAGAGGCTCCATCCAATCGTGGCGGAAGGCAAACACGCCGCGTTGTGCATCCGGCCAAGGCTGGTCGCCAAAGGCATCCATACCGGTGGCGACGATGGCGCTCGAGGCCGTGTCTCGGCGCAGCACTTCGACCAGAAAGATCGGTGCATCGATGGGTGGCCAGGGGCCCGCCAAGGATTCCGCCAGCAGGCTGGCCGCCAGATTGGGCGGCAGCGGAGCCACAGCCGTTTCCGGCGTGAAGCGGGCTGCGCTCGCCCCGAAGGTGGCGCGCGAGAGCACCTCACTCTGGAAGGCGGGCAGTTCGCTTCCCGGCGTCGGCTTGCTGGAAACCTCCGCAAGGTCTTGTACGACGATGCGATCCGTCATGCCGACTCCACGCCGAACTCAGCGGCATTGAACGCGGCCTCCGTCCACTGTACGTTGCCGTTCGGGTTGCGCTCGAACAGCGTACTCTGCCACGCCAGTTGCTCCTGCAGAATGATGTCGGTACTGACGGCGCTCTGCGCACCACTGACCACGAGGCCTTTGACTTTGCCCAGACCGGCATCAGTCTTGCGCGCCAGCATGGTCAGTTGCACGCCGTAGATGGCGGGCGTGGCCATGACCGGCAGCGGCTCGACATCGAAGGACTGACGCAGCCCCACGGCGGACGCACTGATTGCCGTGGCCTCGTCCTCGTCGCTCACGGCCTCCCAGGCTGCGGTAACAACCGGACTGGCCGTCCACTGGTTCAGGCTGCCATCGGCCTGAGCCTGCAAGGCATCGACGCGCACATCACCGAGGAAGGTGTTGTTGATCGTGCCGCTGGTGTCGGCGATGTAGAAGTCGTCGACGTCGATGGTCAGCGGACAGTTCTGGCCGGGCACCGCGCCCACGAATGCCGTAAGCAGTTGGCCACCGCCCTGGATGGTGTTCTGCGCCGTCATCTGGATGGCCATGACGCCGTTGATGCGCACCGACAGAATGCCGTTGCTGGTGCCTTGCGTGACTTGCAACTCGATGTAGTGCCAGCCGCGCGCCGGAGCGCTGGCGACTGAGACAGAGATCAGCTGGTCGTAGCCGTACTGCCAGCGGTAAAGCTTGAGCCGACCGTCCTCGCCGATCTTCACCAAATGTGCGACCTGCGAGTTGGCATCGCGCACGCCGAGCAGCAAGGGCTCGGTGTAGGTGTTCTGGTACGGCACCACACGAATGGCCGCGCCCACGATGAGGCTGGTCTTGGTGGCGTCGAGGTTCTTCACGTAACCACCACCCGAACCTTCCGGCAAGCGCAGGGCATAGGAGGACGGGCGTCGGCCATTGATGCGGGTAGCCTGCGGCGACAGATACGCCGCCTTGCCACGTGCAAGCCACGGATCGCCAAAGCTGTCCACGGCCTGCGGGTCGTAATGGTCGAAACCGTCTATGAACAGAAGTGCCATGAGATTTACCCTTGCAGCGCCGCACGGATGGCCCGTGCATTGCGCCCGATGATGTTGACGATGACTTTCTCCCCGGCAGGTGACTGCAGGTGGTCGTGCGTCACGCCCGGATCGACCGCATTGACGATGCGCACCGCCTGGTTCATCTGCGGCTGCGCGGGCGGCACTTTCACTTCCGGCACCAGACCACCGGCAGCAAAGGCCAGCTCACCACCTTTGAAGCGCGGCCCGACTGACAAGCCGTTGAGTGAGTCGAGGAAGGCCACGCCGACCTGGCGCACGACGGCGGCACGCACGACGTACTCGCCTGCTGACAGACGCGCCGGGATTGAGTCCGACGTGGCGCTGCCGGGCCCAGAGACCAGACCACCGCCCGCGAATTTCTTGATGCCGCCCAAGAGCGCCATGACCGCAGCGACCATGGCTACCATCGCGGCCACCGCCAACGCTGGCCCGACATAAGGAATGGAAGCCTGCGACGCCGCCGCCCCGGCTCCAGCCTTGGCCGCATCCATCGACACCACGGCAGTGGTTTCCGTGGTCTTCTGCGCGACCTTGGCGGCGCTGGCTGCCGCATCGACGGTTTGCTCCTGCTGGATGAAGCCGAGCTTGAGCGCCAGCATCCGCGCCTGCATCGCGATCCACTGCTGGAACGGCTGGATCACGATCTGCTGCAGAAAGGCGTCGGCCACCTGCTGGAAGATGCTCGCCAAGGCACTGCGCCAGGTCTGCGCGCCGGTGATCATCCCGTTGAGCGCACCGCCGAAGCTCTCACCGATGCGGTTCCACAGCGGGGCCATTTCATCGACGGTAAGCCGGGTGCGATCCAGCTCGTTGCGCCACGCCTGCACGCGAATCACCGCATCGGGCCCGATGGCCTGCGCGGCTTGCTGCATGGTCGGCAACAAGCGCTCCATCTCGGTGGCTGATTGCTGTTGCAATGCCACGATCTGCTGACGGGCCTGCGCTTCGGTGAGCAGACCAGCCTGCTGCTGGGTCTGGATAGCTTCCTGCGCATTACGCAGACGCTCGGTGACCTGCCGCCATTGGGCTTCCAAGGCTGCCAGATTGGCCTGCGCGGCCTTCACGTTGATCAGCCGATCAATGAGCGACACGCCGTCGGCATCTCTTTCTGCAGCAAGACGCGCCCGCAGGTCGCGGTAGCTGCGCTCAATGGCAGCCTGCCGGTCGGCATCTGTGGCCGTGCCGGTGATCTGCGCCAGTTCCTCACGCGCCTGCGCCAAGGCATCAGCCAGTTCCCGCTCGGCTTGTGCCGCCTTGCGGGCGTTGGCCTGCTCGATGTCTGTGCGCCGGTTGTTGAGCGTGATGAGGTCGGCTTCCGCTTTGGCCACTTCAGCCTTGGCGCGCAGGCGGTCGTTTTCCGACTTGCCCGTGGTGGCGACTTGCTGACTGCGGGCCAATTCCTGCTGCTTGCGGGCAATCTCGGCATCGACCTCGCGCTGCTCGATGGCCGTCTTCTGCGTGTAGTAGGCGCGCACCGAAACCAGACGGTCTTCGAGCGCAGCATCCAGCGCAGTTTGCTGCCGCGCCAGTCCGTCCTTGAGCAGCGCGAACTCGGCGTCCAGCTGTGCTTTCATCAGCGTGGTTTGCGCGCCGGTCGTGTCCTGCGCTGGCTTGGAGGCCTTCGGTTTGGTCAGGCGCTGCAGCAGTTCCGGATCGGCCTGGATCTTGGGAGCCTTGACCTCAATGGGCTTGGGATCGAACAGGCTGTCGCGGAAGGACGCCAGCTCATCCAGCCGTTTGACCAGATTGCCCTTGAGGTCGGCAATGATGGCCTTCGCTCCGTCGGTATTGCCCTTGAGCGCTTCGACCGCCGCCGCCACACCAGCACCAATGGCCTCGCCCAAGGCGACAAAGGCCTTGCCAACCGTGGCTGCACCGAGAGCCAGGGTCTTGAGCACCAGCACCACGCCATCCAGGATCACGCGCAGTGTGCCGCCTTGCTTGGCCGACTCGACCATGCCACCGGCCATGTCGTTCAGGGCAGGCAGCAAGGAGGCGATGATCTGGTTGCCGATGCTGGTGGTAGCCAGCTTCAGCTTATCGAGCGCATCGTTGAAGTTGCCCGCCTGCGCCGCAGTTTCACTGCTCATCTGCACGCCGAGCGCCTGCATCTCGGCAGCCAGCTCGTTGATGCCGTCGCGCCCCTGATTCAGAAACGGGATCAGCTCCGCTCCTGACTTGCCGAACAGTTGCACGGCCAGCGCAGTCTTCTCCGCGCCATCGGGCATGGCCTTGAAGCGCTCGGCCAGATCCAGTAGCACCTGATCGGTGGCACGCAGGGTGCCGTCCTGGTTCTTGAACTCGACGCCCACCGCAGAAAATCCGCGAGCGGCATCTTCCGACCCGGTCGCGGCTTCCAGCATCGTGGTGGACAGCTTGCGCAGGCCCTTCTCGAAGGACTCGCCGGAGACGCCTGACTGCTCGGCTGCCGGTTTCCATACCGACAGGGTTTCGACACTGACACCGACACGTTGCGACATCTCGTCCAGCGCGTCGCCAGTGTCGATGGCCGATTTCACCATCGCGGTCAGACCTGCCACCGAGACAGCCACGCCGAGGTTGGCCAGCACGCCATTGACGCTCTTGGCCGTATCGGTGAGGCCGCCCAAGCCCCGCTTGATCGAGTCGAAGGCTGTCTTGGTCTGGTCAACGGCGCTGATCAGGATTTGGGCACGATTGCTTGCCATCAGACTTTGTCCAGTTCTTGTTGAATCGCTCGCGCCAAGGCAGGTAGTGCGCGTTGCACGCCACCCGCCAGATTCAGTCGTCGTTTGAGATCGACGCGCTTGACCAGTACGGCGATGGGAATTTCCTGGCCGCGCTTGATCTGTTTTGCGCCAGTCCGGGCACGCTCGGCACGCTTGAAGCGGTTGAGCTGCCCGGCGTTCTCTTTGATGTTCTCGGCCATCAGCAGCACGCGACCGTTCTTCTCGATGAAGAAGGCATTGCCCGTGCGCATCAGGCCGTCAATGACCGCCTTGAAGCGCTTGGGGCCGATGCGCCCGGGCAGCAGCGGTATCAGCAAATTGCCGCTCACCGTGCCGCCTTTTTCGTGCAGGCCGAGCCACGGAATCTTGCTGCCCACCAGCAAGGCGGGCAGTTGCTCCGACTTCTTGTCGAATACCTTCACGCCCATCGAGGAGATGAAGCTGTTGCGCTTGACGGTGAAGGCGCTGCGCATCTCGGATCGTGCGGCATCACGCACTTCGCGTCCGCCAGACTGCATGCCCTTGGCGACGGCGGTGTGGATGGCACGACGCCGCTCGGTACTCCACGCCGCCAACTGGCGCGGGTCCAGCAAGCCGGTGGTGGTGAGCGAGAGACGCATGGCTCAGTCCTTCAGAAGATCGCGTTGCAGTTGTTCGATGCCACGCTTCTCACCCTGCGCTGCCACGGCATGAATGCCGAGCAGCTGGGCCAGTTGCTGCCGTTCGATCTGTCCGTCGGCATCCAGAAAGGCTTGCGCCTGCGTGAGCGTGTAGGCCATCACATCGCCCAGGCTGTGCCCGGCGCGGATCAGGCGGGCGACGGCACTGTCCCAGCCGAGGTCGTCAGTGAGCGCAGCGTCGGCGCGAGTCGCTGGGCCGCGCCTTGAATCGCCGGGACGACGTGCGCCACAAAAAAATCCGCGTTAACCTCGAACACGGCGGCGGCAAGCCGCACGGCGTCCTCCAATGACAGGTCGTTGATCCAGACACGCTCGCGCCGGGTGGTGATTGCCAGCAGGTCCAGCACGGCATCACCGTGCCGCCCCAGAAGCGCCATCCAATCCGGATCGCTGGTGATCTCCCCGGCCAGCGGTCGCACCACGGCCAGAAGCCGTGGCAACTCCCCCAGACGGATCGGCGTTAGTTCCAATGCGGTGCTGGACAGTGTCACGACCGCCGGCTCAGGAGGAAAGGTCTTGAAGCCGTCCATCACAGCAGCACCAGACGGCCAAATTGACCGAGATCACCACCGACCGGCTTGGTCAGATCCGCCAGAACCTGCCCGGACAGCTCGAACTTCAGCAACTCGTCCGTGATGATGGAGAGTTCCTTGGCCGGGTTGATGGCGACGCGATAGAGGTCGATCACCACCTCGCGGTTGCCGTCGGCGGTGTTGAGCCCCTCGAAGCGAATCCAGCGCTCGGGCAGCGGCTGGGTGAACATCGCCGTGCTCTGCGCCGCGCCATAGGCGTAGTCGACGGTGAACGGCTCGGTGTACGGGCCGCCCGACGTGGCATCGAGCACCACCAGCGAACCGTGCTTGGCATTGACGCTGTATTGGCTGGCCGGGAGCGTCTTGGGCGTGGCATCCGAGTCCTGGATCTGCACGGCCGATACGTTCTGCATGGTCAGCGGGTACAGACTGCCCGGCGTGACCGGGAGGGGCAATGCTTCGCCGGTCACCGTACCGGGAGTGATCGTGGTCGTGGTGCCGTAGAGCGCGAGCGCCAGGTTGGTGGCGATCAGCTCCTCCAACGTGCAGGCGAACTCGCCTTTCTTGGTCTTGATGAGTTGCAGGTCGGTCAGGCGCTGACCCGACTGTGCTTCCTGGTGCTCGATGGTGTCCACCGACAGCGACACCTTCAGCTCGGGCACGTTGCCGACGAAGGTCAGCCCGGCCGGGTTGCCGAGTTCATCACGTGCGCCGATATAGACGCGGCCTTGTCCGGAAAAGTAAGCCATGTTCAGTCTCCTTGGGTGGTGGTGTTGCCGGACGTGGCATCGCGGCGGGTAGGTTTGATGTCGGTGGCAGTGGTGGCCGCTTTGGCCGTGCCTTGCGCGATCAGCCAACGGGCGCTGGCGTCATTCAGATCAAGGCGATCACCCACCGCGAGGCGTTTGCCTGCGTGGGTGTGGGGTTTCAGTAGTTCGATGGAGAGGGTTTGCATAAGGTGTTCATCCTGTTTGGGTGAGGTCGATGGCGTGGGTGCGGTAGCGGATCTCGTAGCGGGCGGGCAGCGCGACGGCCCCGGCATCGGCGTCGTCGAACTCCCATTCGCAGTCGATCTCGCGCACGGCGATAGCCAGACCGCCCAGATTCGGGTCAGCCAGCAAGGCCGCGTGGGCGGCGACCAGCGCCTGGTCGGCGACGTCGAAGGCATCCGCTCCGCGTGCCACCACGGCAAGCCGGACGATCAGCAGTCGGTCGACGAGGTGGTTGGCGTGGGCGGTGATGCTGTCGCCATCGACAAAAAGCAGCAGCGCCGGACTGGCCTCGCGGGTGACCGGCACGGCAGGCGTGCGCAGCACCGGCGTCGGGGCAATTGCAGATGCCAGGCGCGTGACGATCTCCCGCAAGAGGCGCTCGCGGACGGAGTTCATGGGGCGCTCCTCAGAGTTGGGAGAGCGAGGCGCGACGCTCGGAGCCGTCGCCGATGGCGCGCACGTCGCGCACCTGATAGGCGTTGCCTGCGACCTCGACCGTGTCCCCGGCGGCCAGCGTCAGCCAGGACGCCGGGTAGTCGATCTGGTAGTCCCGCGACAGCGCAAAACCATCCAGCACGGTTTCGTCCGGAGCGCGGAAGGCGCAGTGCGCCGTGTTGCCCGCCACAGTGACGACGGTGAGCAATCCGGCATTGCGTGCTGCTTCGTACAGCGTCGCGACGTCCATCAGGCAGAGGTCAGCTTGATCAGCACGCCCGGGCGATGGCACATCGGCAGTGGGTTCGATTGCGTATGCAGATCAGTGCCCCGGTCGAATTTGCGCGGCTCCTGCTTGGCATACAGCGGCTGGCCGATGGTGTTCACGGTCTCGTTGAAGTCCGCTGGCGCGAAGTAGGTGGCGAAGGTATCCACCGTGCCGACCGGGAATGCATGGGCTTCACCGGCGGCGATGAAGCGGCGCGACCCCAGCGTGCCGTCAGCCTGCACAAAGGACGCCTGACCCCGGTATTCCTCGAAGGTGATGCCGCTGTAGCTGAAGCCCGAGCGCATGTCGTTGATCAGCACCGCGCCCTGCTGCCAGTTCTGGTAGGCGGTCTTGACCTCCTTGTGGGTGGTCAGCGCCCGGAAGAACTCGGTCGAGCACAGCACATGCACACCGGTCGAGAACTCGCCAGTGAGCCCATCTTCCATGAGGCCCAGCAACTCCAGGCAGGCAGTCTTGATTTGCCCGTTGTCGGCCGCCGTCGAAAACTCGAAGGACACCGATTGCGCAGTGATGTCGAACTCATCGAACAGATCGACCAGTTCGCTGCCGTCGGCATCGAGGATCTTGCCCTTGAGCGCGCCCATGCGCAGGTGCTCCAGGGTGATCGCGTGCTTGTTACGCATGGTCTCCAGATGACGAGCCATGACACCGCCAATGGCTTCCATCTCGGTTTCGGAACCAAAGGCGCGCAGGCCTTGCACTTCTTCCGGCAGCACCACGTCGTCGTGCGGGATGTGCGGGATCACGAAGGAGCGCAGGTTGCGCTTGCCACGTTCACCGACGGTGCCGGGTGAACCGGGCGCGCGGGTGGGCAGCAGGTTCAGACGACCGGCGTACTCCTCGACGATGATCTGCCGAGTGCGCACCGGCTTGGCCGGAAACAGGTTGAGTTGCTCCAGCCGCCCGTAGCGGTTGGGCAGGAGGTTGATGGCGGCCGTCAGGCTGGCCATCGAGAAGCCGGGGTTTTCAAAAGGGTTCTGCATTTGGGATCTCCAGAAATGACGAAACCCGCCAGTGGCGGGTTTTCGGGGGAGTGAGATGGATCGTTGGGACGGGATCAGGCGCTATCGCGCACCAGCACCCCAAGGGCGGAGAGTTGGGCAACGGCAGTTGCCTTCTGCGCAACCGTGAGACCGGTCGGCCAGACCAATGCGCCGCGCGCGACGATGGCGTGGCGGGCGATCAAGATCGCGTCCTCGCGGTCGATCAGCGTCGCATCGACGTCATTGCCAAGCACGCCAACGGCGATTTCCGTACCGTCCGTGGCGCTCGGGTCGATTACCTTGAGCTTGGCAGTGGCTATTTCGCGGCCCACCACGGTGCCCAGCGACAAGTTCTGCGCGGCAGCGACGGTGTCCTGGTCGCGCGAGTAGAGGTTCGGCGCTTCGTACTTCAGCAGGTCGCCGAGGTTCTTGGGTTGAGTGACAGTGGGCATGGCTTACTCCTTGGCGGTGAGTTTCTTGACGGCAGCGACCACCGGACTGTTTTCCGGGCGCTGACTGGTTCCTGCATCGGCGGTGATGCGCGAGGCGATTTCGGGTTGGTCGGCACGGGCATCCAGCAAGGCGCGGCGCACTTGCGCTTCCGAAAAGCCTGCTGCGAGGAATTCCGCCGTGCGTTGGGACTGGCCCGCGATCAGACACATCTCTGCAATGGCCTGTGCTTGGCCGCGCCCACTGGCGAAGGACTGCGCCAGTGCTGCTTGGGCGGCAGGCGTCGGTTGCGGATCGCTGTCGGTCTGCGGCTGGTCGCCCTGCGGGTCGGTGTCGGTCGGATCGTTTGGGTTGTCGTGGTCGTTTTTGGGGTCGGTCATGGTGTTCTCCAGGGTGAGAGGTTTGCTTTGGGACGGGGTTGCGATGGGCTGCGTGGACAGACTTCGGGGCGACGCGCGGGCCACGCCGGGCTGCGCCAGCCGCTGCTTGGCCGCCAACGCGTCGGTGAACTCGGTCATCACCTGTTCGAGCGGCATCACTGCGTCGGCGAGGCCTGCTGCCACCGCCTGCTCGCCGTAGAAGAGAGCCGCCTCGGTGGCGCGCACGGCATCCGGGTCGAGGCCGCGCATCTGCCCGACCTGATTCACGAAGATGTCGTAGAGGCGATCCACCTCGGTCTGCAACGCTGTGGTGGCCTGCGGGGTGAGTGGCTCGTGCGGGGAGAAGTCGTTCTTGTGGCTGCCCGCGAAGACGGCGGTGTAGTTCAGGCCGTCCTTGGCATCCTTCACCGACTGGTCGACGTGCAGCGCGATCACGCCAATCGAGCCGACACCGGCGGTCTGCGACAGCGTCAGGCGCTGGCAGGCCGCCGCGATGGCAAAGGCTGCCGAGTACGCGGCATCGTTGGCGTGCGCCCAGATCGGCTTGATGCTGCTGGCGGCGCGGATGCGCTCGGCCAGTTCGAACACGCCCGAGGCCTCGCCGCCGGGCGAATCCAGATCGAGCAGGATGCCCGCCACCTGCGGATCGGCCAACGCAGCGTCCAGGCGGGATTCGATCTCGCCGTAGGACATCAGGCCAGAGGCGGCTTCGATGCCCATCGAACGTCTGACCAGCGTGCCGACCACCGGGATGACGGCAATACCCGCCTGACCCGATGTGGCGCTCTGGTGCGGCATGGGCAGCGGCATGGCCATGTCCAGATCGGGCAAACCGATGCGGGAACCCAGTACGGAGAGGATCACGTCGAGTTTGGGACGCGCAATGAGGAGCGGCGTCCCGTAGAGGCGGGACGCCAGATGAACGAGTTGCATGTCAGTTGTCCTGTTGGTCTTGCGGCATGGCCACCGTGGCGACCGCATTCATGGGAGCGCCCAATGCCGATGGTTGGGGCGCTTTGTCGTGACGCGGGTCGGAGTCGAAGACCAGTCCGAGCTCATCGGCACGCTGGTTGTCGGCGGCGATCTCGCGGTCGATGTCCTCGGCGTCGTAGCCAAAGGCCGAGATGGCTTCTGAGCGAGACAGCAACCCGGCGCGAATGGCGGTCAGCATTGCGTCGAATTCCTTCTTGGGATCGACCCACTGCCAGCCTTGTGGAATCCATTTGGCGGCGAAGTAGTCGCGCTTCTTTTCGGAGAACTGCGGCAGAGCCAATGCACCTTCAAGTAGTGCCTGCTCCATCCAGGCACGCCAGATCGGGCGGCACAGCTGGTGGACGATCACGCCGTGCTGGATGGCTTCACAGCGGCGGCGAAACTCCAGCAGTCCGGCCCGGATCGACGAGTAGTTCACTTGCGTCAGGTCGCCGGTCAGCATCTCGTAAGTGATGCCCATCGCCGCTGCCACCGCCCGGAACTGCATGCGCAGGAATTCGGCGTAGCTCGCGCCAACGTCGGCAGGCTGACTGAACTTCACGTCCTCGCCGGGCTCCAGGATCTGCATCGTGCCCGGCTCGAGTCCGGCCATCGCTGCGCCATTGGCATCCGGCAACCCTTCGCCCATCAGGTTGTCCTCGGGCGACAGGCGTGTGATGAAGCCTGCGAACATCGCGGCGGTCTTCTTGCGCACCAATTCCGCGTCGTCGTATTGGTCGAGTTCATTGAGCTTGACCAGCGCGCGCGCCAGCCACGGTTCGCCCCGGAGCTGTCCGGGCCGCAAGGGGCGGAACAGATGGATGATTTCGCGGGCCGGGACACGCACCGTGTCGAGACCGCCCACCACGCCACCGGTGCCCGACATCGGGGCCAGTGAGCCATCGCCCGGGTGCGAGCGATACAGGTGGTAAGCCACTCGCCTTCCGAGCTTGTCGAATTCGATGCCCGCACGGATCACATTTCCCGACGCCAATTCCTGATTCAGCGTGGCTGGCAGGTGTTCGGGTTCGAGCAACTGCAGTTGCAGGCCCACCGGCAGGCCGTCTTCCGGGCGGCGATAGCGCAGCCGCACCAGGCATTCCCCGCCTTCGAGCATGGCGCGACAGGCCAAGGCCTGCAGGCCGTAGAAATCGGTCAGTCCAGCAGCATCGGCCTCCTCGCACCAGTCCCACCACAGGCTGTGGATGGCTTCGCGCAGGGGCTGATCGGCCACCATGCTCTGCGGCTTGATGCCGGTGCCAATGGCGTTCGAGACGAAGGCCTCGACGCCTGCCGCTGCCCAAGCATTGCGGCGTACCAGATCGCGGCTCTTGGCGCGCAATTCGTTCTGGGTGAACGCGAGCGCTGCGACGGCACCGGGATTGCCGACCTGCCACGCCAACGCGCGGCGACCGCCACCGATGCCGTCATAGAACGGCGTCCCGCCAAGCACGCTCATGCCGATGCGTTTGCGCATTCGGTCAAACCATTGCATGTTCAGAACCCCTTGCCTGTGGTGACGCGGATCTGGCGCGGCGCACCAGGCCACAGTCCGGTGTCCACGGCCTGCTCGAAGAGATCACGTTTGACCGCCGCGATGGCGGCCTGGAGTTCATCGACGCTGCGGTATTCGACGGTCTTGTCGCCAAAGGTCACGCGCTTTTCGCCCTTAACCAGCGCCGCTTCCAAAGCGTCGAGGTGTGCTTGTGTGTAGGCCATCAGCGGAACACCGTAAGGTTGATTTCAGAGGAGTCGTCGAACGATGCGGACGTGGTGGCGCAACTGATGTCGACGAACTGGGCGGTCTTCTGGTCGGTGCTGGATCGCACAATCGCAATGCGCTGCGTGCCGCTGTTGGTGCTGCTGCGGGCTAGTGCCGTCCAGCAGTAGTTGGCATCGGGCATGGCAACGGCGAAGGTCACGCGGTAGCGACCCGCCGCCGTCCGGGTCACGCTGGCCACGTTGTGCGATGCACGCACGACGATCTGGTTGCCGACATAGCCGAAACACACCCACGCCCGGGCCACGCCGGGGTGGGTGGCGTCGATCTTGGTCTTGACCTCGAGTCCGACACGACTGGCCAGCGCACTGATGCGCGATGCGAGGCTCATCAGACCAGCGC
>VFQN01001467.1_pt1 | contig 39513 bp, 33 predicted proteins | sample 3512371 | NCBI WGS metagenome assembly VFQN01 (sample SAMN10412370, study PRJNA504923) | tailings metagenome | isolation source: Replicate 2 from Balatoc abandoned mine | place: Philippines: Itogon, Benguet | collected 2017-08-28
CCACTCTACTCTCAGTACGCGCGCTTTGATTCCTACATCTGCCATAAATTGCATCCAATGTAGCTGCTGCGATGACAAGTGATCGGTAGGTGACTTTACTTCTACAAGTTCTAATCCATTTTCATCCCAAACCATCAAATCTGGAAAGCCACGGGTATTTTCTCGGAGATTGGTGGCAATTTCTAGCAATATGGCCCGGATTTGTAAGGGCGTCAAGTGAAGGGCTATTAGCTTTACAAGTTCCAACAAAATTTCATTCCAATCTACCAAGACATTAGCAATCCCAAACTTTTCGATAAAAGTGCTTTCTAAAATTTGAGCTATGATCTCAACAGACTCAAGTTCGGCTAATCTTTCACGAATCTGAGGCGCTCTTTTGCGAAAAAAATCAGGTTGGTAAAAATCCGAAGGCATTCGTTGAAGCGGATGATGAATCGCTTGCACATTGGTGTCATAGATGATGTCCCAAAAAATAAGTCCAAATAATCCTCGCCAAGGGTAGTTTTCGGCATGAAGGGCTTGCTTACCTTTCAAAACAAAATACGCTGCGACTCCCTGCTCCACACGATGCCGAAAATCAGGGGAGATTGTTACACTTTCAGATTCTTTCAAAAATCGGGTAACACTCTTACGAACCTTTTTCTTGGCATTGTTTATTTTTTCTTGAAAATCAAGCGCAAAAAATCGTTCATCGGCATTTTGAGGGTCTTGCGCTATAGCTTCGCAAAGCGCGATGGCTTCTTCTACAAATCCCATACGATGTAGCAACCGAACCCGCCGCTCTCTGGAAGGAATATGGTCAGTAAGCTGATACACCGTAAGGGCTTGCTCAGGAAGTTTGTGCCGTTCGAGGTAAGCTGCGACTCTATTGATTAATTTTATATAGGAAGGCTGGGCTACTTCGCCTAAGTGCCCAATCGAAGCTTGCCAATTCATAAACCAATCAAAAATCTCTTCGGCTGGTTTGGCTTCTTCTTGCATTTCATAAAACTGCTCCGCCGTGAGAGAGACCATGAGCTTGTCTTCTGCCTCTTGTCGGGTAGCAAAGCGTGCGGTATAGGCGTCGTCTCGATAGCGTTCAAAATTGACCTTTCCCAAATCTCGTATCACAAATTCGGTCATGTCGGCGTAGCGGTTGCCAAAAAACAAAAACTTTAGCATCATTACCTCTACCTCATATTTGACTTTGATGACAGTATCTTCAATACGATTTACGAGCAATTCAAACGTATAAGTATGCGTCAGATACCGTATCAAATCTGCTTTTTTGAGGGGTTTGAGAGAAAGTTCGGAAGGAGGAGCCATTTTTACCCATTCTTCTTTGGTAAACAAATTCACTACCTCTTCCGCATAAGGTTCGTGCTTGGGGGTAAGTGCTTCGATAAAACCTTTCTCTTCTAGCTGATACAATGCCGCAGGAATATCCTCTATTTCAGCGTATTTTAGTTTGGCAGTCCTAAAAAATAGCCCTTTTCTATTACTAAATCTCACAAAAAGACATTGGGCGTCTTCGGGCAAAGCCCTAAAATCATCAATGAGTTGCCTTTCCGATTCATTTAAAATGGAACCATACAACTTTTCAACAAATTCGACCAGAAACAAAAAGTACTCTAAATAATACTTGGGGGGCAATTCTGCCGCAGGTGTCGGCTCTTTAGATGGGAGTGATTCCATAGCTATTAGTGAGATTCGGAACAAAGTTCGGCAGTAAAATCAAGTAGAATATCAATTTTAAATTCAAATTCGTTAAAATGGTATGAAATTAGCTCTTTCAAGTGAAATCATGCCTTAATTTTTGAATATAATGAAGCCAAGCTCACTTCTTTTTGTCTTACTTTTTGAGTCTTTTGTGGGATTTTCTCAGCCTAAAATCGAAAATTTAGGAAATTCGGTCAATTCTGAATACAACGAAATCAACCCTGTTATTTCTCCTGACGGTAAAACTTTGTTTTTTGCCCGCGTAAGCCACCCCCAAAATGCACATGGCCCCGAAGGAAGCCAAGATATTTGGTATTCTGAACTAACAAACAACCAATGGGGGCTGGCTCGCCGCATGACCCAACCTCTCAACAAAGAAGAATACAACTGCGCTTATAGCGTCACTCCCGACGGAAACACCCTCCTCATTATGGGAGCTTATGACAAAGGGGCTTATCAGACTCGCGGGTTTTCGTTCAGTAAACGTACCGCCAATGGATGGTCGGCACCTCAAAAACTCAATATTCCCAATCTCGAAAATATGAGTAAAGGCGAATATATGTGTGGATTTTTGTCGAATGATGGCAAAACCCTTTTGATGGCTTTTAGCGAAAAAAAGCGTAGCACGAAAGATGATATTTATGTGAGTTTTCTTCAAAAAAACGGTACTTGGACAAAACCCCAAAGCCTTGGTTTAGATGTAAATACGGATGATTTTACGGAAACCACTCCCTTCCTCGCTTCTGACGGGGCTACGTTGTATTTTTCGAGCGACCGTACGGGCGGGCAAGGCAGCAATGATATTTATTACACCAAACGAATCGATAAATCTTGGAAAATTTGGTCTAAGCCTGTCAATCTGGGCACCGCAATCAATACGGATGGCTATGATGCTTATTATACTATTACGGCAGCGGGCGATTATGCCTACATGGTTTCTAAAAAAAATACGCTTGGTAAAGGAGATATTGTCAGAATTAAAATCAAATCCGACGAACCAAGTGCCCCTCCTATCGTACCTGCTCCCGAGCCAGTCGTAATGCTTAGTGGAAAAGTAGTAGATACCAAAACCGGAAAACCCATCGAAGCTCGCATTATTTATGAAAATTTGGCCGATGGTACCGAAGTTGGAACTGCCCAAACTGACCCACGCACGGGAGAGTACAAAATCGTACTGCCCAAAGGCCTGAAATACGGCGTAAGAGCAGTGGCGAAGGATTTTATTGCGGAAGCAAAAAACATTGACTTAACCAACGTCAAAGATTATAAAGAAGTAGCTGGCACCAACCTCACGCTTGTGCCTATTCAAGTAAATGAAGTAGGGGTTTTGAACAACTTATTTTTTGATACTGGCAAAGCGGAAATCAGACCAGAATCAAATCCCGAACTTGACCGTATGGTACTTACTTTCAACGAAAACCCCGGGCTTGTACTGGAAATTGGAGGGCATACCGATGACATCGGAAGTGATGCGGCCAACATCAAACTCTCTCAGGACCGAGCCGATTCTGTAAGAGAGTATTTTATTGGAAAAGGCATCGAACCCGACCGCGTACAAAGCAAAGGATATGGAGAATCCAAGCCTAAAGTACCCAATACTACTGAAGAAGGGCGGCAAGTCAACCGTCGGGTTGAGTTCAAAATTCTACAGAAATAACATATCATACCCAAAACTAGAGAGGTCAAATGCTTAGCATTTGACCTCTCTAGTTTAATATTCAATATCTATGTGTCGGCGGAAATTGCGGGTGGTATATTTATGAGGTAAATGAATATGAAGCTGTTGGGATTTAAAATCATAACGGGCCGTAATACGCTCTGAATCTACGTCGTTAGGTAAAAATACATTGGCAATCGTACGAACGGTCTGTAGGTTGTCCATACCATCAGGACGCTCAGCAAATAGAGGCAACAAATGATACACCCACAATCGATTGTTCAACACATCAACCTGAAAGCTATCAGCTTCTAAGCCTGCCGCCTTTACTTTTACATCATATCCTTCTTCTTGTTGTGCAACTACAACGTGAGGTTCGCTCATGCCACCATTTGTGGTATTGGCAAAATCTATGGCGGTCAAAATATCTTGGGGAATTTCTATTTTCGTTTTCATCTTGCTAGTTGGCTTGTTGCTTAAAATACTTCAAACAACATACCACTGCATTTTTTACTGACAAAATGGCTATTCATTTACAGACCATTGCCAATATGTCGCAAAAATTCCTCTATTTTCTCCATTTGATACGGTTTTTCCCCATCTAAGACCATCATATTTTTTACAATCAATGGCGGCTGACCATATTTTAAGAAGCTTTCCCACACATGTTCAAGAAACCACTCAGGTTCTTTTCCCCAACGCGTCTCGGCCAATCGCCGTTTATAGAAAGTTTCTTTTGAGATTGTAGTAAAAAAACAACAATCATAATTAAGATTCATCTCAGCATCCGCGAAGACAAGTATTCCTTCCAAGATTACCACATCAAACGATTCGTTGAAAAACATAATCGCTTTTTGGAGAAGCTCGAAGTCAACCGAAGCAGGATGTTCCCAATCTGCTTGATTCTGAATCAGCGGAAGCTCTTTTATTTTTTTTACAAAATCATCTTGATGCAGCGCAATCGCCGTTTTATTTTGGGTACGATAGTGCCAAACTAAGGTTTCGGCTAGGGTTGTTTTTCCTGAGCGACTGCATCCGCCAATGCCAATAATCATCGTTAATCTAAAGAATAGTATAGATACAAACTTATTAATTCACCCCCCATTTTAAAACTTCGTTTTTCGTGCTATACCGGTAAAAAAACCATATATTCTCATGTATTAGCTGGATTAACTTCGCTTTCTTAGTAAAAATATGAATTTTTACTGACATGACTCGCAAAGAATTTCTTGCCCTTCCTAACGCACAATACGACAAACTAACAGATTTACAGTCTAAGGAGGGTTTGGTGAAAATTTGGACTTGGTGCTGGTATTGCCCCCAAATAGCGTTAACCGTTGAAAAGGGTATTTGTAGTTCATCGCTAATTTGTTGGTGCGTTTTACCAGATTTACGCAACTCAACTATGTTCTGCCGTATGGCAAAAGGCGTGGCTTGTCCCATGATAAAAAATTTAACCATATGTCAATGAACGAAATATACACAACTTATTGTCTATCACCTAATGACCGACAACATCTACTAAGAATTAAATTTTCATGGCTGGAAGCCACTGAAGTTATCAAACTGAGGCTAAAAAAGCGAACTAAAAAGTGTGGATTAAAGCTGGAAAAGTAATCTCGTTCAGTCAGTAACTTTTTCTCCGAGAATACAATCCTCCTATTATAACTTTTTTTATCAGTGTAATAAAACTAATTTAAGCTGACAAACTTACAGGGTGGGTTAATGAAAAAATTATTTATTCTTGAGTTAATTTTTCATTATCCTTACTTTGTAAAAATAATTTCCGAGCGAACCTTATTTCAGTCACGTGCCAGATGATAAAGCTTTAGATATACCCCAACAAGTACTTTATTTCATGTTCAGCAGGAGATGAACAACTTCTACTGTGTCTCCATTATTTTCATGTCTCGAAATACCAATTTTCATATTCGCAAAACTATGTAAGTCATCTCTAACAGTGAATCCAGAAAGGGGATATTTATCTCCATAATCACTATTCAAGTTTATGTTTTTAATATATTCCGAGTAATTAATCCACAGATTATCAAACCTCTCCGCCTCGCCAAATACAACAATAAATTTTTGTTGCAGCTCATGAGTATCATACTTTGATAGCAATTTTATTAAATGTTCTGCTACCACCACATTCTTTGGACCACAAGTCTCAAGTCTAAAACACTCTATAATTGTAATCGGAATTCCATTAGTTCTTCTAATCATAATGTCTAATTCACCGGCACCTCTGCCCCCTGCTGAAACTCCCGATCTAGTCTGATCCGCTACTATATGCCCTTTAGTTCTTAATAAATCAACGATGTCGTCATTAATTAGGTCTTCAATCTTCTTCTGATACTTTCTTTCGAGAATTCTTGAGCTTACCTCAATAAGATCATTTAATATTTTATTGAGAGAGTACATTGGATTATTATCAGGCTCAGGGCTGTCTATTCGATATAATCCGAGAAGTTTGTGAACCGTAACCCCTGTGGCACTTACTTCGCAAGGTATTGTTTTAAAAGTATTTTCTAGGCCTATTCTTCTAACAAATTTGTAATTAAATAAATGGGGCTTTTCTGAATTAACACAATCTGGACATATACATGGAATCTTTTCTGGAACATCAGGATAATTTAAAGATACATGAATAGCATCTAACTCCTTGCGAATAATTTCAAGTAAAAAGGATGAGTTATTTCCGTGAATCCATATGTATAGCTTTCGTGAATACTGATCACTGGTCACTAATGCGCGAGTATTTTCTCTTTGCAGAATTACACCATTTTTCCAGAATGTTTTATCATAAACCAAATTTCTCATTCTCACAATAAATCGAGCCATAATTCCTGCTGGCATGAAGTCATAGTGATATTCAAAACGCAAGTTGTCTTTATAGTTCCAATCAAAATCAAGTTTTTCTGGGGTAAGTAGTTCTGGTATAAGATATGTGTTTTTGTCTACTTCAAAACACAACTCGAATTTTTTCATAAGATGAACTATATAAGGGCGTTTATCACGCTCAAATTCATAAAGAATGGAATCTAACATGTCAGAGTCAAATTCACCATCTCGTATAATAACATCTTTAGAATCAAGAATTTTGTAAACAGCATTTGTCGCCCATTCTGGTTTTAAAAATACTAAGTTCCTTAATAAGCTATCATCCTGAAAATGAAGAAATACACCCAGATCATGAAAGTATTGGCTTAAAAATAGAGCCCGTTTGTCAGATAAACCGTGTTGATTACAAATGGCTAAGTATTCTCCTGTTGAAATATAGTTCGATTCCAGCAATTCCAGTTTTGTTCGTATCTCTAACCATACCTTAGGCAACTTATCTCCAATTAAGGGTAATGAATCGATTTCCGTTCCAATTTTTTCGGTAAGTTGTTGTATATTTTTACCACTTAATGCGCTAACTTGATGAAACGCAACGATGTTCTTAAATTTAGCTTTGAGTGATTTCTCGTCAATATTGGCAATTCGTTCATCAATTTTATTTAGCGCAATTATTACAGGTGAGTTGTTACTTAATAAACGAATAACATTGAGCCAATAATCGAAACTAAGTAGATGTTGATCTGTTCTTGCTTCCCAAACTAACAAATAGAGCGATCGGTTTGTTAGAAAAAACTGGTGAGTTGAATGATATATTTCCTGACCACCAAAATCCCAAATATTAACCCTGAAGTCAGCAGAAGAATGTGTGTGAATCTTCCATGTATTTATATCAATTCCCTCTGTTGTATGTGTCTCAGGTATTGAGTCATGAATTAAACGATTCATTAAGTATGTCTTGCCAACATTACCTTGACCTACGATTAAGAGCTTTGCTTCAAATAACTGCACATTATCACCAAGAGATAGATAATAATTTATGATGCCGAAAGCTCCTTGTGAAGAAATTTCTACTGGAGCTCTTTCAATTGGGTTCCCATCCAAATCGAGGGACTCAAGTGATACAAGATTTTCGAACTCCTTAGGTAAGGAACCAATCTTATTTCCACTCAAATTCAACTTTTTGAGCTTTGTTAATTTACCCAGACTTGATGGCAAGTAAGTAAGCTCATTAAAACTTAAATCAAGTTCTATCAGATTCTCAAGTTCAACAAAGGCATCATCTTCTATTATAGCGATTTTGTTCTCAGATAGGTCTAATTTCTCAAGAGTTTTAACCTGACTGATTATAGCTGGAAATTTCTCCAATTTGTTACCTTGAATAATTAGACTTTTACACTTTGGGTACTCTATTTTTGCGGACGGAATTGATGGTATGGAGTTGTAGCCAATATCTACTTTTTCAATGTTCATTAAATTCATGAAGTTATGGCCAGTTACTTCTTGGATTTGATTATCTGATAAGTTAAAATATTTAATCTTTTCGAGAGTAAATACAATAGTAGGAATTGTCTTAATACTGTTATTTCTCAAGCTCAAATGCTCGAGTTTATTAAATGTAAAGAACCAATCGGGTATATCCTGTATTGAATTTCCGAATAAATCGAGAAATTTCATTTTTACACACCTTTTTAGCTCAATAGGAACTTCCTTCAATCTACCATTAGTAAGTTGTACATTAGACGAGTTTTGAGTTAAATCTTGTAGCTTTTGCTTTATGTATGGCTTCATGCTTATTTATCGAAATATTTTTTGCTACTATATTATGTGTGTTTTTGTGCATAAAGCTGTGATATGCTGGCTATCACGTCCTTGTCCACATGGCTGCTAAGTTAGTTGAAAATTTACTACCTTAAAATTTTCTCTGTATCTTAAATCACGAATGGTCACTAGCTCTCTATTCACAGGAGAGACTTAACTCATGCAATAAATATGAGTTTTCTCATAGTAATGTTAAAAGGCTCCCATAATAAGACCTGATTTTAAGCTATCATTTAAAGATAAAATCAGCTAGTGGAGTTATAAAATTGTTCCTAAGGGTAGTTACTTTACAGCTTTTTTCTTCAATATTATAAATATATACCCCTACATATTCAGGATTTTCAGAGGGCAATTGTCTAACATTTTTTACCATATCTTGGGAGCGAACTTCATGAATAAATTTATCATCCAATATTCTGATAAGTGCTATACCATGTTTAGTTGCGAATTCATATGCACCCTGCTGAAACCCTGACGCTGAAAAGATGATTCCTTTATTCGCCCCTAAAGATTGCAGGCGGCTGTAAAGAATTTCAACTTTTTCGCGTTTAACAGGTGATGAATATTTCTTACATTCAACAAGAACAACAATATTGCTCCCGCCAAAAATTTCGAAGGTAGCCTTTACATCAATTTGATAGGTTCCGTCACTTACCGATTCTTTTACATTATGAGTAACTTCTAAATCTTTTAACCCCTCGCCTGCTTTGGAAAGATAAGCACAAACCAACAATTCAAATTCTAAGGGAGAAATATCGATTACATAGTTTTGGGGATAGCCTAACTCTGTTACTTCAATGACTTTTGATAGATTATTCATTACAAAAGGAAATATTAATCTGCTTACTTATTTTAAGCAGGTTGAACATTTTTCCATTCCTCCCAAAAGTGGCGGATATTTGAACGGTTTACATTTCTTTCTGCATGCCAAAGTTCATGGTTCTTCTGTAGGTTAACCCAAAACTGGGCAGTATTGCCAAATGCCTCCGCCAATTTTACAGCCATTTCAGGGCTGATCCCGGCGCGGCCGTTAACAATGGCTGAAAAATTAGCACGGGCAGCCCCTAACCCCTTAGCGACTTCACTAATGGTTAAATTATGCTCGTTGATATAATCTTCCCGTAAAATTTCGCCTGGGTGTACGGGGGGCAAGTTGCATTTTAACATGATATTAGCTCCTTTTAATGATAATCTAAAAAATCAATGTCGTATATGTCACCATTCTCAAAGCGGAAAATAATGCGGTAGTTAGGTATTACTTTAATTGACCAATAATCCACTAAATCTCCTGTCAATTTATATATAAATACCGGAACCCATTGCCACAATATCATCTATTGATGAAACCGCATCCAACTGGTCTAAAATACGATTTATCTTCCGCAAATATTGATTTAGTAATTTAGATCCGTTGCCTTCGGTAAAGTACTTTCAGTTTCTATAAACTCTTTTGCAATTTCAGCCTTATCAATTTCTGCATAATGTTCAATGATTGCTTTCTGAGCATCAAATGACAATCCGCTGCGCTCTTGCCCTTTAGTGCTTACCCGTATGTAAGAAATGTACTTCATGAAGGCAATATACAACAGGGGTTACACTTCTACAACGGCCGTCCCTGATTTGTAACTCATGCAATAAATATGAGTTTTCTCCGAAATAGATGCAGCAAAGGCAATGTATAAAGCATAGCTCTAAATCTTAATTATGTGAGGAAGATTACTAGTTTGACCTAATTTAGGCGCAAAACGAAGTTTTGAAATGCACTCCCCTTATAAACAACAAATCCCGACAAATGTCAGGACTGTTGCTTCGGTTTTCAGTTGTTGTAAAATATAATTGTGATGAAAAATTTTTCTTCCTCTAAAGAGCTAACTCTTTTTGGGTAGTAATTGTTAATATTTCATTTTCTTTAAGGCGTTTGGCAAGACCTAGGGTCTTGGGAACTTCATAATGAAAGAAGAACTTCATCGTATGAATTTTGGCTTCATAAAACGCCAACTCCTCTCCTTCGAGATGTTGGCTTAAAATAGCCTGTTTGGCTACCACTCCTTGTTTAAGCCATTGCCAAGCTACGGTTATAATCCCAAACAACTCCATATAAAGAGTAGCATCCATCAAAAATCGTTCTATGTCGCCCTGCATAGCATGAGGCATCAAACTCATCGTAACTTCTTGCAAGCGCGCTAATTCTGCCTTAAGTATCTGAGCATATTTATTCATTTCATCTAAAGCCTCCGCTTCTGAAATGGTTTTGCTGACTTCGCCAAAAAGTATTTGTGCTGGTTTACCACCTTTCATGGTCATTTTACGACCTAGCAAATCTTGCGATTGGATACCTGTGGTACCTTCATATATAGGCGTAATTCGAATATCGCGGTAGAGTTGTTCGAGCGGAAAATCTTCCGTAAAACCATATCCTCCCAGCACCTGAAGCCCATTACTTACCGCTACTAATCCCATTTCAGTAGGATATGTTTTGGCTACGGGAGTAAGCAGCTCTAGCATCAAGTGATATTTTTCTTTTTCTTCGGGGTCGTCGGAAGCGTGAGCAATATCAAAGCAACGGGCTGTTTCAATCAACAAAGAGAGCGAACCTTCCACGATTGCTTTTTGGAGCAAAAGCATCCGTTTTACGTCAGGATGCTCAATAATGGGAATTTGAGGCGTATCCAAGGCCGATTTTTCATTCAATCGGCGACTTTGCGGACGTTCTTTAGCGTATTGTAATGATGCCCCATAAGCTGCTGACGCAATAGCCGCTCCTGTCATTCCGACTCCGATGCGGGCTTCGTTCATCATCTGAAACATATATGAAAGCCCTTTATGAGGCTCTCCTACCAACCACCCGTGGCAATCGTCGCGGTCACCCATAGTCAGGTGCATCGCTGGTACTCCCCGTTGGCCGAGTTTATGATAGATGCCCGTAGAGGTAACATCATTTTCGGCACCATCTTCCCGATATTTGGGTACGACAAAAAGCGAAATGCCCTTGGTTCCTTTGGGTGCACCTTCTATCCGAGCCAACATCAAATGAATGATATTAGGACATTGGTCATGGTCGCCTGCCGAAATAAACACCTTTTGGCCTTTGATACGATAAGTACCATCTTCTTGGGGAAAAGCCGTAGTAGTAATATCTGATAATGAGCTTCCTGCTTGCGGTTCAGTCAAAGCCATAGTACCTTGCCACTGACCGGCCAGCATTTTTTCAACATAGAGTTGCTTTAAATCTTCTGACCCAAAAGAAGCAATCAATCTAGCCGCGCCTGAAGTAAGGCCCGTGTACATCATACCATTGTTGGCGGCCATTACGATAAAACCTAAAAGAGAATTGACTGTTTCGGGCAATTGCTGTCCGCCATTTTCAAAGTCAAAACCTGCACCTATCAACCCCGCCTCACCCATAGCTCGGATATACTCTCCTACTTTGGGATGCACCGCTACTTTTCCATTACGAAGCTCTGGCTGATTGCGATCTAGCTCTTTCAAATAAGGAAACATGATATTGTCTCCAATTTGGGTTACGGCATCAAGCGTCATATCAAATGTTTCCCGATCATGCGCATTGAAATACGGGTATTTGGTCAGCTCGGTAGCTTTAAAAACTTCATAAAGTAGGAAATTGATATTTCGACGGCTATAGTACTGGGCCATTGGGCGTTAATCTATTTTCGTTTTTATCAATAGGCTTATTGGTATGCTTGCATACTGTATCGCAAAGATACATAAAATCTTTACAACTATTTATAATTCAATAAAAAAAGGCGGCCTAATTACTTTTTTAGACCGCCTTTTGGGGATAAAATATTTTAATTATGCCAAGGTATTTAGATCAAAAGGCAGCCTACGGATTCGTTTGCCAGTAGCGGCAAAAATCGCATTGGTCAGGGCAGGGGCAATAGGAGGCAAACCTGGCTCACCTACTCCACCCGGTTCGGCTCCGCTTTCTACAATGTGTATTTCCACCGCTGGCATCTCATTGAATCGCATGATTTGATACTGATGAAAATTGGTTTGCTCGGCTTGTCCATTTGCAAAGGTAATTCCTTTTTTAACCGCTGCCGAAATCCCCATCACAATGTTGCCTTCGGTTTGGGCTTTTACATTATCAGGGTTGACATAATGCCCACAATCTATTACCGACACCACTTTGTCTATCTTAACGCCATTGGCTTGTTTAGAAACCGTAATACAACAAGCACTAATACTTCCGAAAGACTTAAATATGGCTACTCCTTTGCCTTGACCTGCGGGAAGTTTTTCGGACCACTTGGCTTTTTCGTGTAAAGTTTCGAGTACCGTTTTAAAGCGCGTATCTGTCAACATTTCAAGACGAGCTTTGATAGGGTCTTTACCAGCGGCGTGAATGAGCTCATCCAAAAATCCTTCTTGACTAAACCCAAAATTGGAAGCATATACCGAGCGCCACCATACAATGGGAATGTCGGTAGGTACATGGCTAAACGATACCTTAAAAGCGGGGATATTGTATTTTTGTTCTTTTTGGCTCAATTCGCCACAAATCCAATCGTCTGGTTTATCAGTGGGTGTTTTGAAGACCTGCATTTGGATAGATTCACCGATAGGATGGTGATGATACGCTACAATATTGCCCTGCGTATCTATTCCCCCTTGCATACGTGCCAGCATTCCGGGGCGATAAGGCCCTTGGGTAATGTCATCTTCACGCGTCCACACCAATTTTACGGGTTTTTTGACCTCACGAGAGAGATAACACGCCTCCAACAAAAAATCGTGATAGGCTTTTCGTCCAAATGCGCCCCCCAGTAAGGCTACGTTGACTTTAATCTGTTCGGGTTTTATTTTGAGATAACCTGCCAAATCCCTTAAAGCCCAATCAGGCCCTTGAATAGGTGCCCAAACTTCGGCGGTGCCGTCTTCTTTGATATGAGCGATGGCATTTTCAGGTTCTATGGGTGCATGTGCCAAAAAGGGAGTTTCATATACTGCCTCTATTTTTTTAGAAGCTCCTGAAAACTTTGCGCCAAAATCTCCATGTTCTTCCGCTTTTAATCCTTCTTTGGTTGCCGCTTCCGCGCATTTCTTAAAATAAGCTTCGGTGGTCATGGTTTGGGGGATATCCCCATTTTCCCATTGCACTTTTACCGCTCTTTTGGCCGACAGGGCCGCCCAAAAATTATCGGCAATGATAGCCACTGCTTCGGCGGTACGGTGAGGCATGGGACGTTCGCATTTCAATACTTTCTGAACACCCTTGATTTTTAGAGCCTCACTATCATCGATAGATACCACTTTTCCGTGAATGTGCGGGTTATGAATCATCACGGCATATACCATTCCGGGCACCTCTACATCTATTCCAAATACTGCCTTACCCGTCACACGGGCTGGTACATCAAGCCTAGGAGCATATTTCCCAATGATTTTAAAATCTTTAGCTTCTTTAAGTGTTGGATTTTTGGGAACTTCTAGTTTGGAAGCATCATCGGCTACTTCTCCGTAAGAAAGTGTTTTGCCGGTAGGCTTGTGGTATATTTTTCCTTCTTTGGCGTAACATTCTGTTTCGGATACTTTCCAACGCTGAGCGGCGGCTTTAATGAGCATTTCGCGGGCAGCGGCTCCTGCTTTACGAATAGGATTCCACAAGGCTCTTACGCTGCTGCTACCTCCCGAAGTTTGGTCTCCGTATTTGTTTTTACCATCTGACTGCCAGATAGTTACTTGATCTAATCGTACTTCTAGCTCCTCAGCCAAAAGCGACGGAACCGCTTGGGTAGAGCCTTGCCCCATATCTGGGCGAGGATTGATGAGGATAATTTTCCCCGTAGGTTCTATCACAATAAACGGGTTGATTTCGAGCGCCAAGGCTGAGGGGCCACCTTGGGTAGTCATATTGACCACCGATGGCCTTGAGGTAGCTGATAACCCTAACATCAAACCCGCCGACGATAGACCCAAGGTTTTTATAAAATCTCTGCGATTACTCATGTCTTTAGTTTTAAAGTTTAGATGCTCTTGATTACTTTCCTCCAGATGCTTCATTTTTGGGTGCGACCTTTGAGGCTTGTTTGATAGCTTTCCGAATACGGTCATAAGTACCACATCGACAAAGATGTCCACGCATCGCGGCGTCGATGTCGGCATTGGTAGGATTAGGCTTTTCTTTTAAAAGCGCAGTAGCGGCCATAATTTGCCCCGACTGACAGTAGCCACACTGAGGTACTTGCTCATCAATCCATGCTTGTTGTACAGGGTGGAGATTTTCTTCTGTACCAATTCCCTCGATAGTCGTTATTTTTTTTCCTGTTACTGCTTGTACCGGTAAAACACAAGAACGCGTAGGCTTTCCGTCCATGTGTACGGTACAAGCTCCACACTGTGCTATGCCACAGCCAAATTTTGTGCCTTTGAGCCCAATAATATCACGAATCGCCCACAAAAGTGGCATCTGAGGTTCGATGTCAAGGTTATAATTTTTTCCGTTGACATTTAAGGAGATAGCTGCCATAAATTAAAAAGCTTAGTTTATTTTTAGTAAATTTTGCTAGAAAATATATCAAAACCAAGCATTGAAGCTGAAGGGACATTTTTGGTGTCCTAATGCTCACAAAAAAAGGATGAATCAAATTAGTTAGATGACCGTCACTGATGCATAAAAAGGTGCTCTATCGAAGCTTCGGTAAAACGAGCTTTTTTCGATATAGCTCGCTTTAGTTGTTGAATATAATCAGACTTAGGAATCTCAATAGCCCCAAACCTACGTACATTATCGTTGATAAACTGAGTATCTAGTAAATCAAATTTTTGTTGCTTGAGAATCTCTATTAAATAATGAAACGCAACTTTAGAGGCATTACTTACCGTATGAAACATAGATTCACCAAAAAATACCGCACCAATGGCCACTCCATAAAGCCCTCCAACCAAACGATTGTCAATATACGTTTCGACACTGTGCGCAAATCCCAAATGGTGTAAATCAGTATAGGCTTTGATGATTTCGTCCGAAATCCACGTATTATCATCTCCTTGACGTGGTGCGGCACATCCCCTCATTACCCCGTTGAAGTCAGCATTGATTCTAATCTCAAAAACAGATTTATTCAGAATAGGGCGAAGCGATTTAGGGGATTTGTACGTATAAATAGGGATGATAGCTCTGGGATCTGGTGAATACCAGTACAATGTACCGTCGGCATCTGCCATTGGAAATATACCGTTCATGTACCCATAAATAAGATCGTCGGCCGAAAGAAATGACATGACACAATCAAAAGTGGTTAAAAACAAATATATAAACATGTACCCTGAAAACAAAATTATGAAAGTGTTTTGGAGTATTTTGCTGCTAATTATGGCTTGTTCTACCAAGCAGTCTAATGATATGGAACCTGAAATCATCAATCAGCCGAGCGGTTATCGATACTTAGCACTCGGCGATTCTTACACCATTGGGGAAAGAGTAGCTCCTGAGGATAGGTGGAGTGAAATTTTGACAGATTTGTTGAGAAAAAACAATGTTAACATTAATTCTCCTGAAATCATTGCTCGTACCGGTTGGACTACCGCCGAACTCTTGGAAGGAATAAAAGATCGAAATCCTAAAGGTCCTTATAACATAGTCTCGCTTTTGATTGGGGTCAACAACCAATATCGTGGGCAAAGTATGGAGCGATACCGCGTTGAATTTCAAGAGCTTCTCCAACAAGCCATTGGATATGCAGGCGGAAATATTCAGCGAGTCTTTGTACTTTCTATTCCCGATTGGGGAGTTACGCCTTTTGCCAAAGGAAGTAATCAGGCCCAAATTGCCGCCGAGATTGACGCCTTCAACACAGTAGCCAAAGAAGAATGTGACAAACTTAGCATTGTCTTTATTGACATTACACCTCTTTCCCGCACCGCCAAAGATGACTTATCGCTTATCGCTCAAGATGGGCTTCATTTTTCGGGAAAAATGTATCGCCTATGGGCCGAAAAAGCTTTGCCAATCATACAACAACGGGTTTTAAAGTAATACAATAAAAATAACCCGCTAAAAAGGGCTTTATTCACTAATCATAACAATGACAAGACTTTTTCATGTTATGGTTCCTAACTACTTTGATTCAGGGAAAGGTCTTTCATGGCTTCTTCTTTCAAAAAAGGTTGATGATAGAGGCGTTTTCCGGTGGCTTTAAAAAATGCGTTAGCCAATGCCGCTGCCGCCGGCGGAAGCGCTGGTTCTCCTAAGCCCGTTGGGTTGATGTCACTATCTACAAAATAAACTTCTACTTCTGGCACTTCCTTCATCCGAATGAGGCGATAGGTATCAAAATTCTTTTGGGCTGGCACGCCATCTTGGAGCGTTACTTCCCCATATAGTGCATGTCCCAGGCCATCGATAATCCCTCCCTTCACCTGCTGATACGCTCCGCTCAGGTTGACTACTACCCCACAATCTACGGCCGCGTACATTTTCCGTAGTACCAAATTACCATTTTCCCTCTCTATTTCGGCCACCTGCGCGATATAAGAACCATGCGAAAAATACGCGCTAAACCCTTGGTATAATTGTTTGTTTTTACCCCAATTCGACTTTTCTGCCACCAATTTAATCACGCCTTTCATTCGCTCAATATCATATTTTACCGCTCCTACGGGCGTTTTTTGTGCTTTGTCAAGATAAGCAAGTCGATATTCGATTGAATCTCGACGAGCGGCAGTGGCTATCTCGTCAAAAAAGGACTGTTCGGCAAATCCCAAAAAATTTTCGGAAGGGGCTCGCCACGGAGCGGTTGTCACAGGAGATTTATGGTCAATGGAATCAACCAGAAAATTGGCCACGGCTCCCGCAGGAAAATGATCAGGGCGTGTACTATTGCCTGAATTGATACCTACTCCACGCATTCTATATCCAATCCAATTTCCTTCCTCATCCAATGCCGCCTGAAAACGATAACGCATCGCTGGTCGATATTGCCCACCCTGCATATCGTCTTCACGAGTCCACATTACTTTGACGGGAGCTTTGGTCATACTTGACAGCTCGGCTGCTTCCATCGAATAATCGGAGCGTTGTCGTCTTCCAAAACCGCCCCCCATGCGCGTCATTTGGAGCGTTATTTTCTCAATATCTACCCCTAACAATTTCGCCACATTTTTGCGAGTATCTTCAGGCAACTGAGCTGGCCCAATCAATTCAACCCCATCGGGCCGTACATGGGCAAAAAAATTCATCGGCTCCATACAAGCATGAGACAAAAAAGGGGCTTGATATTCGCGCGTAATTACTTGAGCGGCGGTTTTAAATACCGCCTCTACCTCTCCGTCTTTGCGCGATGGTTTTACATCTGCTTTGTCCAACAGTTGTTTCATCAACGTATTATGCTCCGTTGTACTTTCTACCGCACCGTCGGGTTCATATTCTACTTTCAATAATTTACGGGCTTTGGTTACTTGCCAAGTCGATTTACCGAGTACTGCTACTTTGTTTTTGAACGCAATCACATCCACAATACCCGGCATAGCCTTGGCGGCGGCAGTTTCCACAGATTTGATTTTGGCGCCAAATGGTGGCCGTTCAATCATGGCAATCAACATTCCCTCTCGATAGGTATCTATTCCATACAGCGGTTTACCCGTAATCATTTCTGCATTATCAGTATTGTGAATAGGTTTTCCGATGAGTTTATAGTCTTTTTTTGCCTTTAATTTTATTCCATCTGGCACTTTCATGGTGGCTGCTTCTGTCGCTAAAGCCCCATAACTTAGTTTGCGGCCACTTTCTTTATGCCATACAAAACCGTTATCGGTAGTCAAGGTGGCTACCGAAACATCCCACCGCTTAGCAGCCGCTTCCATCAACATCCATCGAGCAGTAGCACCGGCTTTGCGCAGCCGCTCCCACGAATGCTGCATGGCTCCACTCCCCGCCGTGGCCTGACGTTCAAACTTCTTGGTGTCAAGATGGGCCTGTACTATTTTTACTTTAGTCCAATCCGCATCTAGCTCTTCGGCCACAATCATCGGAAAAGCCGTTTTGATATTCTGCCCTACTTCGGGATTGGGCGCAAAAATGGTAACGACGTCGTTGGGTGCAATGGAAAGATAGCTGTTAAAATTAACCTCTTCTGCTACCGTTTGTATTGTTTGTATTGGAGAAGCGGTTGATTCAAACCAGCGAAAACTTAACAGAAAGCCTCCACCTACCATAGTCGAAGCTCTGATAAAATCCCTTCTGCTTGGTTTTATAGACATGATGTGTGATTATTTGAGTTTTGAGGCAGCCAATGCAACAGCTTCTCGAATACGGTGATAAGTACCACAACGACAAACATTTCCGTTCATGGCTTCAGCAATTTGGGCAGGCGTAGGTTTGGGGGTTTTATTGAGAAACGCCGAAGCGGTCATTATTTGACCCGCCTGACAATAGCCACATTGGGGTACATCCACTTCCGACCAAGCTTGTTGAACGGGATGCTCACCATGGGTCGACAAGCCTTCAATGGTGGTTACTTTTTGCTTCCCAATTACAGCGACTGGCAATACACAAGAACGCACAGCCGTACCATTCAAATGGACAGTACAGGCACCACACTGCCCAATACCGCAGCCATATTTGGTACCTACCAATCCAAGGTGGTCACGCAGTACCCATAAGAGCGGCGTATCTTCTTCGACCTCTACGCGGTAGGTTTTATTGTTGATTTTCAACGTGTAATTAGCCATTTTACAGTCGCTTTGACGGTTAACAAAATGTTGTTTATAAAAAAGCTAATCAATCAACAGTTATACCGTCTTTTTAGTAGTGGGGGCAAAAGTAAAATAGTAGGGTAAAGTGCGCGACAGTTTGTGCAAATGTACCGTCAGATGAGGGATATATCTGACGGTACAGGAACTAGTAAAGTAGGGTAACGGAACCTATTAATTTTTGTAGATTCTTTGTTGAGACGGTATATAAAAACGAAAGTCACATTTTTTTAATTAAAAAAGTAACAGATACCTACCGCTGCTCTAAAAGTACGCACATCAGGGCGGTCTTCAAAACCTTGTCCGCTGGCTAAGAAGCTGTTATACTTCCCAATCGTACCAGCAGCTCTTATATTAAGGGATAATTGGGGTGTAATAAAATAATTGATGCCCCCTCCTAGCCATACACTAGGTCCGCTCAACTTAAACTCATATAATATACCGTTTAAATAAACAGGGCTTATTTTCAAATTTTGTAAGGCATATCCTACCTCCACAAAAGGACGAGCCGCTTGTAAGGTTCCGCCAAAATTGGCCCTAATTCCTGCCGCAAAGGTTGACATACGATTTACATCCCAGTCTGCTTTTAGTTTTAAGGTTTGGCGTTCGTATTGAGCAAACCCTTCAAATCGTTGGTTAAATCCATAACCTAGTCTGACAGTTCCGCCAAGGCCATTGGGGTCGGACTCATCCAATTGATCAAAAAAGGTAGAAGACCAACGCACAAAGCTTCCTTGGAGACTCAGATTAAATCCTTCTGTATTTGAACGTATATCTTGGGCAAAAAGATTGGTAGAAACACCACTAAAAAGTAGAAATAAAATCGTTTTTTTGAACATGATTTTGGATGTTTAGTATGGAATTGTAAGCTTGGTACGGGTGGTACGAAGATTGTTAACTCTTCGCCCTTGCTGAAAAACCACCTGCTCACTTGACTTATCACTGTATTCGGGAAATCGAATAGGTACCCATTGATTATTAACGGCTTCGACAGCGTCAAAACGAAGGGCTAAAAGTGCCTTCTGTGAATTTGTAGATGAGCGAGCTGTGATGACTTTTGCCCTCACTTTGGCTCCTACCGGAATCACCACAACACCATCTGTACTCACGGCCGATATGGTACGCAGCCATACCACGTCTCCAGAGGAGGCTTCGGAAGATACTGTTTGGGCAAATTCGACAGAAAATGATTCGCCGTTTAGTTCTACATGAGCCACGCGAGTGTGTTTGGGAGGAGCTTCCTCTTTTGGTTTTTCTTCCTTAGGCTTTTCTTCTTTTGCAATAGGCTTAGGCGGCTCTTCTACTTGTACAGGATTTTTTTCTTTAGGCACTTCTTCGACCGGCAATTTCTTTTTGGTTGTTTTCGGGGGCTTTTTTTCTTCTGGTTCGGTGGGTGTTTGTATAGGCAACGTTACTTCTTTTTTGTCCACTGGAAATACCGTCACAGACTCATTGGCACCCTCTTTTGATTTCTCTGGTATTGTCTTATTATCAGATATTTGCACTTTGGGTAATGAATCCACCACTTCAAGGGCAATATCTTTAGAGGAGGGAGCAGGTCCATCAAATACCCAAAAACCAATTATTATGGCTGCTATAAGGATAGCTCCTACCAATATGAGCCCTTCAAAACTCAGAATATTTGCCTGTAACTCTTGGATTTTGGTTTGGGGGGATGATTTAGAATCAGGACTACCCGCGAGCCTAGTCGGATTGATTTGGGGTTTGTCTGACTTAACCGTAGCCAAGCGCGTCAGGGGCACTATAGGCTGTGGATTTGTTTCAAATATATCTGCTGAGATAGGGCCAGGAGCTACTATGGTAGCAAGTGCTTGGCGAAGTTCCCATGCTTTCCCAAATCGCTTTTCGGGTTTTTTATGCAATAGTTTTTCTAAGATATCTTCGACGGATTTTGGTAAATCATGGATTCTGCTTCTTAGAGAAATTGGCTTTTTATTGAGAATTTGGTTGATAAGGGTGTTGTCGGTCACAGGTTCAAAAGGTAACTTCCCCGACAACAATTCATATAGCAATACCCCGATGGCATACAAGTCCGACTGAATAGAAGGCTCTACTCCGTTGAGAAGTTCAGGAGCCATGTATTCGAGCGTACCTACTACCCTATCGGCCCGAGTGAGGCGTTGGCTTCCTACCATGCGGGCAATCCCAAAATCCATCAATTTGACGGTTCCTTCATGCGTAAGCATGAGATTGGCAGGTTTAATATCTCGATGCAAAATCCCTTTATAATGAGCATGTTGGAGGCCATCAAGAGCTTGAATTACTATTTTTACGGCGGTTTCTAGAGGTAATTTTCCTTTTTTTGCTACCAAACGCTCCAATGTCATTCCGTCCACAAGTTCCATTATCATTAGATTGTCGGTGCGGATTTGTAGAAAATTGTATAAAGTAGCTACATTGGGATGATTCAACTGCGCCGAAAGCACCGCTTCATTGCGAAAACGTTCCATAAAATTAGTATCGCGCAATAAATGTGGGTGTAGCATTTTTATCGCAACTGGGCGACGCAAAAATGTATCAGTGGCCCGATACACCGTTCCCATACCGCCTTCGCCCAGCAGCTCTTCGATATGATAATTATGAAGGGTACGGCCAATCATCTTAGTTAAGGTTAATGTTTTTATTACTTAGCAATACGCGTTAGGCAGTAAGCCATAAGCTGTTTTGCTTACTCAACGAGTCTTCTCTAGAATTGCCTACTGCTTCAAGCTTAAGGCTATGTATTGCAATACGCGTTAGGTGGTAAGCCATAAGCTGTTTTGCTTACTTAACGAGTCTCCGCTAGAATTGCCTACTGCTTAAAGCTTAAGGCTATGTATTGCAATACGCGTTATGCGGTAAGCCATAAGCTGTTTTGCTTACTCAACGAGTCTTCGCTAGAATTGCCTACTGCTTAAAGCTTAAGGCTATGTATTGCAATACGCGTTATGCGGTAAGCCATAAGCTGTTTTGCTTACTCAACGAGTCTTCGCTAGAATTGCCTACTGCTTAAAGCTTAAGGCTATGTATTGCAATACGCGTTATGCGGTAAGCCATAAGCTGTTTTGCTTACTCAACGAGTCTTCGCTAGAATTGCCTACTGCTATTTTATTTCTTCGGTTGGACGAAGAGATTGAAAAACTGCGTTCGATACTCGTTCTACCAGTAGCACTGTGATATTGTCGTGGCCTCCTCTTTGTTTGGCAGATTCTACCAATTGTTGAGCAGACTCGTTTAAGGCAGGAATGAGCATCAACTGAGCGATTTCGTCGTTGCTCAAATAATCGTACAAGCCATCGGTACACAGCAAAACTCGGTCATCATTTTCCAATTTATAAGTAAGAGTTTCTACATCTATCTCCACTTTGTTGTGAGTTCCCATGGCCCGCGTAAGGACATTGCGTTCGGGGTGCTTCTCGGCTTCTAGTGGTGTAATCACCCCCTGACTTACCAGCATTTGGACGTAAGTATGGTCCATTGAAAGCTGTAAAATCTGCCCATTTTTAAGAATATAGAGTCTACTATCACCTACATGCGCCATGTACAAGCTTTGGTCACATACTACCAATGCTGTACAGGTAGTACCCATTCCTCGTTGTTGTGAATTACGGCTAGCAGCTTGCCAAATAGAGCGGTTTGCTTTGGTAAAGGCCAAAAACAAACTTTCTTCTACCGATTCTTCGCGCGAGTAATATGTTTTGGCGATGGTCTCTACCGCTAGTTGTGAAGCTATTTCGCCAGCGGCGTGGCCTCCCATGCCATCAGCTACGATTGCCAAAAAACCTTTAGTAGCCCGAATTCCTAAGTCAGCAGGACGAATAAACCGAGCTGCGTCTTCATTATTTGTACGAACACACCCTACATCCGACACTACCACGGCTCGTAGGTCACTGTGAGAATCTGACACAGGGGCGTCAGTTGATTTGTCAGATAGCCATTTTTTCCAAAACATACTCGTAAGAGTTCGAGATAATACATTAATCATTGTTAACTCTTAACCACCGTTTTACTGGCATTTTATCCACAAAATCAGTGATATTATTTACCCACTCTGTAATTGAAAATAGCGGATTATTGTCGGGATTTTGCAAGGCGACCAACAGCTCATTGGCATTCATTCGAGAAGAGGCATTAGCTTTTAACAATCTTTGAATGAGACGTTTACTTTTTTTTGACACCTCAGGTACCAATAAGTCGGGCGAGGTATAATTTCCTTTTTCTATTTTGAGCCGCACCTCCGTCTCACTTCTACCATCAAAAGGCAAATACCCCGTTAGCATTTCATAAAACAATACCCCCAATGCCCAACAGTCCGATTCGATACCTACTTTGTTTTGAAACTGCTCGGGAGCCATATAATGTGACGTACCCACGATATAGCCTTCTTGGGTAAGCTTAGGAGTATAGGCAGATTTTGCAATCCCAAAATCCAATAATTTGGCAACACTCTCCCGATTTACTTTGACATTGCCGGGTTTCAAATCACGATGGATAATGTTTTTTTCATGCAGATGTACCACCGCCAATACGATTTGCTCCATAATCTTCCACACAAAGCTTTCGGGTAGTCGCCCCTGACGTTTGATGAGTTTCTCGAGCGTGATTCCTTCTACATATTCCATAATGATGCAAGGAGTTCCGTTTTCGATGGTATATTCATAAAGTGCCGCAATGTGGGGATGTTGTACTGAAGCTTGGATATAAGCTTCATTTTTGAACCTTGCTGCTTGGTCGGTTCGATACAAAACTTTTACGGCTGCCAAGCGGCGGGAGGTTTGGTGCTGTGCTTGATACACCTCGCCCATTCCTCCCGACCCCAGCCATTGGGTCAGAATGTACCCTTTGATATTTTGACCTAATTGCATTTGATGAAACTTTAATCGCTAACGCTTTCTTTCTTAAACCCAACTCCTGAGTAATTACCTCGCTAGAAAGCACTCTCAATGAAGATGTTTATTATAACTACCTTTGCTTGCTAAGTGTGGATAAGCACTTAATTATTCGCTTTTAGGTTTTTTGAGAAGTTCCATACCATACTTAATCGGAATCGCAAAAGAGATAATTCCCTGACGAGCATCTCCCCCACCTGCATAATAGATTCCAATCACGTTTCCTTTGTCGTCAAACATAGGTCCGCCACTATTGCCACCGCCTGTTGCATTCAAATCAAGCTGATAGCTATCCCCAAACCCTGATTGTTTGGTCGAAAATTCTGACGAACTCTCCACTACTTGTTGGATATGCCCCGGTGAAGTAACAGGCGAAGCTACTTCAAATACCTCAGGATTAGGCTTAAAGGGGTCATTTGACTTACGTACGACTCTTTGCTGTGGTGCACCACCCGGATACCCCATCACGATGATTTCTTCACCTGCCTTCACACTTCCGTAGTTATCTTTTAGATTAACAGGGGCCAAATCGTTAACGTCTACTTTGATAAGCGCTACATCGTGGCTTTGTGAAGGAGTAATCAAACGAGCTTCGTAAGGCTGAGATGTATTGGCAAATACTACTTTTAGGTATTTGTTTCGGCCCTCTACTTGTGCAGAACGACCATTGACCATTGTGGCTTCTGAAGGTACCCACCCAAATATTTGCTCGGCACCTACGGTAGGCTCTTTGGCCAAAATAGGCTGTCCATTTTTGTCAAGCCCTTGTACCATAAAACCCGGGAAATTGTTCCACGCAAAACCTGAGTATCGTGTTTTCCAAGCTGCTCCTACGTGGCGATTGGTGAGAATCTGACCATCAGAACTTACCACAAAACCACTCCCTGTACCCGTCGAGCCTACTGGCAAGCCCGCAAGCGATCTTTTTTTGGTAACAAGATAAGGCTCTACTCCATTTTGGGTTTGTACAAACAAAGGTCGAAACATTCCTTGGGCATCTGGGCGATACTCATGGTATAGTTCTTCATTTTCTTGTACTTCGTATAATTCCCACGAAATAAAAATCTTGACAACTTTGTCGGTATTAGCGGCGGCGATAGAAGCGGTCGAAATGGTTTTGCCTTGTTCCAGTTTTTCTTTCAACAAGTCCATCTGAATTTTTGACTCTTCTTGTTGTTTTTTGAGTGCTTCGGTGTATTGGTTGTTTAGCTGCGTATTATCTTCCTTGTTTTTTTTCCAAAACACAAAGCCCAAAGACGAAAATATCACCAACACCGCTACTATACTGGCCGTAAGCGTACGACGTGATTTGGTACGTTCGCTGTTGATTACTCGCTCAAAAGTTTGTTTTCCGATGCCCGTTTTAGCAGGCGCTGTTTCTGATACTTCAAGAGGCACAAATTCGCTGGTAGGTTTTACGACTTCTACCAATCGAGTAGCAGGCATCAATTCGGCGGGACGAGGGTCGATGTCAAAAACAAAAATAGGGCCATTGTTTCCCAATTGGACTTCATCTCCAGGAGTGAGAGTGATGCTTCCTTTGACGCGGGTTTTGTTGACAAAAATTCCGTTGCGGCTGTTGTTGTCTATCAACGAAAACACAAGAGGGCTTTCTTTTACAATCTTGCCGTGTTCGCGGCTTACTACGGTATCTATTTCGGGGTCAAACTGAATATCGCTATCGGAAGAGCGGCCAAAGGTAAGTTCATTATGACTACTAAAATCAAACTCTTCGACTTGGTTGGCTTTGGCTCCGGCCAAATGACGAATTACAAAATGTTTTACTGGAGTGCTCATTTTTTTAATGTTTTTGTAGATTTTTCAATGATTGATTCTTTAGGAATGCTGCTGAGATTTGAGGCTCATTTTCAGCGAATTATTTTGTTTTTGGATGATACAAAGTTCCGCTAAAACGCCTCATCAGTAAATCCAGAAACACCTACATTTTGGATAAGGGGAAACCTGTATTTTGGATATACAGGAAAACCTATACTCAACCCAGCACCGTAGCTGCCAAACGCCCAATATTGAGGGTACGGGCATTAGAATCAATGATTTCGCGGTATAGACCACCTGCGGCATAGAGCGTTTCGTGGGTACCACTTCCTATCACTTCTCCCTCTTGCATGACGTATATTTTATCGGCGTCCATGATTTGGCTGATGTTGTGAGAAATAATAAGTACGGTACGGTCTTTTTTGATGGCGTCTATGCTGTCTTTGATTTGTTCGGTAGTGATGGCATCCAAACTAGCGGTGGGTTCGTCCAGAAAAATAATGGGAGGGTTTTTAAGAAAAAGGCGGGCAATCGCAATCCGCTGTTGTTGCCCACCCGAAAGCGCCCTGGCTTCCGTTTGATACTCTTTGGGCATTTGGAGGATTTGGTCATGAAGGCTGGCTTTTTTAGCAGCTTCCACTATTTCCTCAAAAGAAGCTTCTAAATTACCATAGCGAATGTTTTCTTCGACGGTTCCCGAAAAGATGTGGTTTTTTTGCATCACAAGTCCCACGTTTTTACGTATCCATTGGGGATTGTATTGATGAAGAGGTTGATTATCAAGCAAAATATCGCCCTCAGATGGCGAATAAAACCCCGCCAAGAGATTCATAGCAGAACTTTTTCCCGCTCCCGACAGCCCTACGATAGCCGTTGTTTTGTGGGGTTCCAGACGTAGCGATACATTTTTGAGGGCTTTTTTACCATTAGGATATACAAAATCAACACTTTTCATTTCAAAAACACCCTTCAACGTATCAGGCGTTTTGAGGTCTTTTTTGCTGGTATTTTCGAGATAGCTGTTGTTTTCTATCATATCAAAAAAACCTTCTGCATAGGTAAGTGCTTCGCTGTATTCATCATAAATACGATGTAGATGTCGAACGGGTGCCGACACATTGTTGAAGAGCATCAGATGCAACAAAATAGCCCCGATTGTCATTTGTTGGTTCAATACAAAATAGATTGTTACCACAAAAACCATCACGACTCCTAGCTGCTCGGCAATACTTTTAAGGCCATCAAAAAGATAATTGGTACGGTGGTGCTTTACTTCACTATCCGATAGCTTTTGGGTCAAAGACCACTGACGTTCAGACTCATAATCTTCTCTTACAAAGGACTTTACCACAAAAATAGATTCAATCAAACTAAAGAGTGTGTTGGCTTTTTCTTCTCTAAATTGCTGAATATTACGCCTCACTTGCTTTTGGCGCTTTGATTGCTCTCGGCTAATGAGCGCATAGAGAGGCATGATGATTGTAGCACACACGCCCACCCACACGTTTTTTTTGTACATCAATAGCAAAGCCAAAAGTGCGTTGGCAAACATCGGGACAATATCGACGAAGATATTCTTGACCGTTTTGGTAAGACTTTCGATGCCTTTGTCGATACGCTTTTCAAGCTTGCCAATTTGATTTTGAGAAAGTGCAAAAAAAGAGAGGTGATAAGATACCATCCGCCTAATGGTATAGTTGTGCAAATCGGCGGCCAAACGAAATCGAAGCCTATCACTCAAAAACTTTTGCCCCAGTTGCACCAATAAGTTGATGATTTCTTTGGCAAATAATACTAGCACCAAGCCACCCACTATCCAAGTGATTTGTTCGTTAGTTTGGTTTCGTTGATTTAAGATATTCTGAACCGTATTTACGGTATATTCCATCACCAGAGGGGTAACTTGAGCCAACAACGCCCCCAAAGCAGTAAGCACAAAAGCACCTACTAAACTTTGACGGTATTTTTGGACAAAAGGCCACAGTTTCTTAATAAGACCCAGGGTTGACATTCTTATGAAAGTTTTAGAAGAAGAAATAAAATGGTGGACTAAATCGCTTACGATAAGTTATTTTTTCACGATATGCTTCATCTTATAGCTTCTGCATAAATTCCCTCGTGTTGAGCGTAGCGTCTGATTCATAATCATAAAACAGCTCTACCATAGAAGATACAATGTGAGGGTCGTCGGTAAGAAAGGCCGTTAGTTTGGAAGCACGACCGCTAGAGTTGGAGCCGCTTCCCAAAATACAAACACACAGGCTCTTCTGAATGCCGGGGGTATTTTCGCGGGGAGTACTGATAAACAATTGGATAGGCAACGTTTTGTTTACCTTTGTCACCCTCACGCCCAAATCTTGCATTTCGCGCATGGCTTGAGAATGTTGATTGTAAAGTTGCCGTATCAATACAGCTTGCGCGTCCGTATCTTCCTGACCGCTTGTCGCAAGCATAAAGCGATTGTGATGAGGCACCGACTCTTTCACGGCCAAGGGAGCGTTGCTTCCACTGCGATAGGTTTCTACGGAGACGTGTTCGTTGAATATTTTGCCCAAGTATTTCAAAAAAGCATGGCTTGAGCCTTCGTTTTGGTCGTTGAGTGTCACAAATTCCACCCGCGCTCCGCTGCCTATTTTTTGGAGATAGATAGCCGTTTCTTTGAGTTTGTTTTCTACCTCGGCCCTCCGTCCATAGTCAAATTGGGTAGCATGACGCAACTCGTGGGGTTTGAGGTCGGCGTGTTTGGCCACCAAATCCATTCGGAATGGCGATATAGCCTCGATTTTGGCCGTATTTGAAAGTACTAACAAGCTGTTACCTTGGACTTTAGAGAGGTCTATTACTTTATCGATACCTTCCAACACATCCTTTGTACCCTCCATGAGTTGGACTTTTTCGTTGACTTTCCCACTCACCTCCATCATGATTCCGTTGAGAGATTTGGTGGCTTGCACCAGCAATCCCGTCTGCGTCTTGATGTTGTCCATTTCTTGTTGGTTAAGACGCTCTTTTTGGCGATTCATTTTTTCGGTAGTTACCGTCAAAAACAAACCGATAAAAATCCCAACAATCCCTCCCACAAGACCCGCAATGTCAAGTTCACGGATATACTTATCGATTCCAGCACTGAAATAAGTCTGAGGGTCTGTCCATTGGCTACCTTGCATTTGGAAATCGGTCAGATAATGCGAAGTATCATAAAAAATATAATACCACTTTAGGCCCAGTGATATAAGCAGAATAATAAAAGGAATTAGAAAAAAACAGGTAAAAAGCGAAGGATGTTTTTTAGTAATATCAAATAGCACCGCAAAAAAACCTTCATCTTGTATTTCGGTAGAATGAGTTTTGGTTTTCAGGTGCTCAGCTTGCAAAACGTTGGGTTCCATGAGTGTAAGGGGGTTTTACCGTTGTGATTTAACGATACAAAGTTCCGCCAAAACCCAACACCCGTAAATCCAGAATCACCTACATTTAAGATATAGGAAAACCTACATTTTATGACATACAGGTTTTCCTGTAGATGACTGAATTTCAAATAAATCCCCACCAAGCAAGTCCAAAACTCAGGATATTTGCCAAAAAACTTAGCCCAAGAGATAGGGGCCAGGAAACAGCCCACAGTTTTCTTATCCACACCGCTTCCACTAGAGCCACCAATATTTCGAGAAGATAAATATTACCACCAAACTGATAATAATAGTAGGAAAGGAAAGTCCAAGTAGAAGTATTGATGAGAGCTCCTATGACAATAATCGCAAGGAATTTGTCTTTTTTATACAAAAACAACCACAGGATTGGTAATTCTACCAACCATGTTTTTAAGAGATTTTGCCACATTGTTATTGTTTGTGCTTAGCTCGACGATAGCGGACAAACAACAAAGCCGCAATTGCTACCACTCCTACCACCAACAATAAATCCGAAACAGGCGCGCCCGTAGGAGGCTCTACTACGTCGGCCAAGACTAAGTGCGTCAGGCTCATTAATCCTAAAAAGACGGAAAGCTTTTTCATGATTGATTGTGTTTTCAGATTGAAAAAAGTTTTTTGTGCAGTTTGAAAGCATAGAAATACAAAAGCCATACCCCCATGCCCCAAATAAAAAGCTGAGGTAGATAAAACAGATTTTTTCCTAAAGAAAAAACGGACGCACTTCCACCCAATGCAATAGCCAAACCAAATGCAGCTCCACTCATAGTGGCGGGCCATTGAGGAAAAGCACGTTGTAATGCTATCACACTCACTGGAGTGGTTGATTGTAAAAGGCCTGTTCCTATCATCAACCATATCAATTTTCGATGCCCCCACGACAATACCACAATCGCCATTGCGAGTGATACCAACGCATACAGGCGCATCCCTACACGGTCAGAGAGCCATCCTCCTAGAAGCTTACCCACCATCGCAGCCAATGCGATGTACAACAACCACTCGTATTGATGATTATACAAAAGTTGGATGTAATTCCATATCGCTGACCGCGCTGCAATAGCCCCTAATAACAAAATCATCAAATAATCATGGGTATCTAGGAAGGTAGTTTTGGGAGTATCTACTTCAAAAGGTAATGCTTCGGGCACTCTGATAACTAGTACCAAAAACGCCACCATTCCCAAACCTACCACTAAAACCTGCTGTATCCATAGCACTTGAGTGGCGCCAGCCCAACCCCCAAGGGCCAATCCAAATACGCCAAAAGCTGAAAAAATACCCATATAAGATGCTTTTTGCGGAAAACTTCGCAAAGTGATACCTCCTCCTGCTACATGAAAAATGGCCGAACTCACCCCCGCCAAAACCGTACCGACCCAAATCTGAAAACCCATACAAATACACGCCATTATCATTCCCACCAAAGCCAAAATAGCGGCACTGCGATAGTATTTAAGGCGGTCGAGATATATCCCGAGGGGAAACTGTCCTCCAAAAGCTAAAATATTATAAATCACTACCGCCAAAGCTACCTCTGATAATGCTACTTCTTGAGCCAGAGTACCCATCAAATAGCCAGCGGTAGCATCCGAAAAACCATGCCCTATGCCTAAAGCCCAAATGAGCGTTTGGGGCTTTTCTAAAATACCCTGTTTTTTTTGCTCCATTGCTATGATTTTCAAGACCTTACCAAATATCCAATAAAAGAACGTTTTTCACAAATACTTCCTACAGCTCTTGATTCATACAGATTATGGTTTTATGAACTATTGGTAGAATCATCCACACAAAAATCTCTTGAAAACCTGCTATTCTCAATCTATACATACCTGTATTTTGACTATAGGAAAACCTAGATATTTGGGTTTTCGGCTTGTTTTTGTTCAAGTTTTGTGCTTATTTTCATGAAGTTATGTACTCTTTTACACCTATTTATGAAAAAGTGGTTCTTTTGTTTTTGGATACTTTCTATCTGTGCATACGCCCAAAAAACCGACTCTTTACTCCGACTTTTAGGGAAACTACCGGCTGATACAAGTAAGGTCAGTGTTTTGTATGAATTAGGGCAATCTTTCTGGCTACAAGGAAATGATTCTCTCTCTCGCCTATACTCTAATCAATCTGTCTCCTTAGCCCACCAAGTACACGATTTGAAAGGTGAAGTGAAAGCAAGGCTATTGCTTGTACGCATCGAAAACGAATATCTTTCTGACTTAAAAACCGCCTACAATCATTTGGATAAGGCACTAGAAATCGCCAAATCAATTCCCGATAAATTGTTGGAAGGTCAAGTTTACTTTCGGCGGGCTCAGATTTATACCAGCTTTTTTGAAAAACAGGCCGAAGTCCAACCCCTATTTCAAAAAGCCTTGGCTCTTTTTACTGAAATCAACGACAAAGCTTGGCAAGGCTACGTATATGCCGAGATGGCCTCTTTGCTTGTCACTAGCGGCAAACACGCCGAAGGCATCGACCTGATGCTCAAGGCCCGTAAGCTTCAAGAAGAAACCAACAATATCATGGCCCTCCGCTCAGTAGTTCCCAATTTGGGTAGTTTTTACTCTACCATAGGTCGTTATGAAAATGCACTTGCTTGTTTTAAAGAAGCTGAAATAATAGCCGAAAAACTTTCAGACAATCGGGTTAAAGCATTTGTTTTGAGCCAAAGAGGCGAAATTTTTGAGAAGCAAGGCAAATACAAAAAAGCGTTAGAGACTTTTGAACAAGCTGCTCAAATTCATCGTATTTCAAATACCATACAAGCCCTATCTCGCACTTATGGCCGAATTGGAGGCGTATATATACTTTTGGGCAACTACGACCAAGCCTTCAAATACACCCAAGCTGCCGATAGCCTCTACAAAAGCCAAATCGACTCCAACGAATCTTTAGACCATCTCAATCAAATTAATTTTGGAAAAATTTTCTTGGCAAAAAAACAGTACAAGCGTGTTATCCAATACGCCAAAGAAGGAATTGAATGGGCTTCGGAGTCAGACCCTCCTCTTCGACGAGAAATAGCAGAATATCATCGTCAATTAGCCGAAGCTTACGAAGCCCTCAAACAGCCTCAGCTATCACTCTATCATTTTAAACAATACAAAACCCAAGCAGATAGCTTGCTCAACAACGAAGCCCTCCAAAAAATTACGGTTTCGTCCATGACTTATGAATTTGAGAAAAAACAACAAGGCAATAAAATACGCATACAAGAACTTGAAAATCAACAACTAACCCGTACTCGAAATTTCTTGTTGGGCTTTTCTTTTATTGGCGTTTTTGGGGTGGGATTTGTAATGTGGTCTAATCGAAAACTTAAAAACAAGAATCAGCAACTAAAACTTAAAAACAAAGAAATAGAAGAAGCCCTTTTTAAGGGACAGCGAATCGAACGGAAACGAGTGGCTTCAGAATTACACGATAATCTCAATACCAAACTTGCCGCTGTAAGATGGCATTTGGAAGCTATGCAAGAAGAAAATCTCAATGATTTCAACAAGAAAATTTATACTCGACTGCTTGATATGGCCAATGACGTCTATGCGGACGTAAGGCTTATTTCTCACAATATGCTCCCTGCCGAGCTCGAAACTCAGGGACTAATTCCGGCCATTGAAAAACTTGTTGAAAAGCTCAATATAAACACAAAAACTACTTTTCATCTTATCGCTCAACCTTCCTCTGATAGACTTCCTTCCGAAACAGAACACCAACTTTATAACATTACACTCGAACTCATCAACAATATCATCAAACATGCTCAAGCCTCAGAAGTGTGGATAAGCTATAGCCACACCGATATCGCTGCTTGCTTATCTGTAAGCGATAATGGCATAGGAATGACCGATGAACTCCAATCAGAGGGCATTGGGATGACAAATCTCAACAACAGAGTAGCAACTCTTTCGGGAAAGTTAACTTTCCAAAGCAAACCAGAAGTAGGTACCAAGGCCACTATTGAAGTTCCCATTTAGATTTTTCTTTTTCATGAAAAAAATCGTATGTCTTTTCATTATTTTTTTGCTAAATGTGGGCTTTTCAAAAGCACAAAATCCCTTGTTGGATAGCCTTATCAACCATATTCATGACTTATCCACCCAAAAACCTTCTGTAAATCGTGATACCAATATCGTATTGAGTTTGAGCCTTCTTACGGAGCGCTCTATCAATTTAGGGGATTCACGTGAACTGATGTTTTTGGATTCTCTTAAAAGATTCACAGTAGCGGTAGAGTGGCCCAAGGGAATAGGACTATATCAGCGTGCTTTGGGTAAATACAACGATATAAAGGGAAACTATACAGAAGCTTTCCAACACTATAATCAAGCCATTCAAACCCTCAAAAAAGCAGGAGGAGACCCTTACGAATTAGCGTATGCGTACGTATTAGCGGCATTTGTTTTAAACAACAATGGCCTCACCAACAAATGTCTAGAACTTTTATATGAGGCTTTGCCCTACGCTAAAGCTACTACTAATAAAAACAATCTCGGTTGGATTTATGATTTCTTGGGAGACTATAATTACTATGACCCATTCGGAGTCAGAAATTATAAAAAAGCTCTTTTTTATTACAAACAAGTAGAGCGGCTTATCCCCTACACTACAAGCCCTACCCTCAAAGCGGATAATCCTCATTGCTTGGCCAATGTATATATGAAACTCGGCAATGAAGCCCTTGCCACCCAATATCGCGACAAAGCATTGGCATTAGCCAAATCTTACAACAATCGGGTTGTCATTTTTGCTACTTATGCCGATTTGGCTGATATATACGATCAAAAACAATCTTACGCCAAAGCCCTCGAATACCGCAAGGCTAGCTTAGATTATGCTCGTAGGTCTGGATGGAAAGAAATGCAATCACGGGCCGAAAATTATATTTATCGAACTTACAAACGAATGGGCGATTACCAAAATGCCCTCAAATACTATGAACTTCATAAAATGCACGAAGATAGTCTTGGGCGATTTTCAGTCCAGAAAGCTTATGCCGAACTACAAACAAAGTACGAAGCCGAAAAACAACAACTTAGAATCAGTGATTTAGAAAATGAAAAACTCATCCAATGGCGCAATTTTTTAATCGGGCTTTCGATTTTGGGGCTTTTTGTGGCTGGTTTTGTGTTTTGGTCAAATCATAAATTAAAAACTACCAACAAACAACTAAGTATCAAAAACAAAGAAATAGAAGAAGCACTGCTGAAAGGACAAACCCTAGAACGCAAGCGCGTAGCTTCTGAATTGCATGACAATCTAAATACCAAAATTGCGGCACTTAGGTGGCGACTAGAGGCACTTGACACTTCTAAATACCCTGAAACAGACCAAAAAATTCACGCCGGAATTCTCCAAACCCTTGAGGATGTATATGCAGATGTACGTCTTATATCTCATAATCTGCTTCCCCCTGAACTCGAAACCGAAGGTTTATCCACAGCTTTACAAAAACTAATCGAAAAGCTTAATCTAAATACCAAAACCATGTTTCATCTCATTGTGGATGAAGCTTTACCGCGCCTCAACCCCACCACCGAATACCAGCTTTACAGTATTATTTTGGAGTTGGTAAACAATGTCTTGAAACATGCCCAAGCCCAAAAAGTATGGATAAGCCTTTCCGAAAAAAATCAGTCGATTTTTCTTACTGTGAGCGACGACGGTGTCGGGATGACTACCCATAATAATCCAACGGGGGTAGGTTTGCGTAACATAAGTGCGCGGGTAGAATCACTGAAAGGAACTTGGTCTTTAGATACCAAACCTAAGGTTGGCACCAAAATAAGTATAGAAGTACCCGCCTAAACCAATTTGTTTTTTACGGCATACTTGATAATACCTATTGCGTTTTTTACCCCCAATTTTCGTAGGATATTGTGGCGGTGCGTTTCGACTGTACCCACGCTGATAAAAAGCCGCTCCGCAATTTCTGAAGTTGAAAGTTCTTGGGCTATCAACCTTATGATTTCGAGTTCGCGAGCCGTAACAGCAATAGGCTCACTCGGAATTTCTTGGTTCGAAGTAGCAGCTAAAGAGGCCGGGCTTAGCAATTCTTTCATTACTGCCTCACTAAAATACTTCTCGCCTCTTGCTACGGTGGTGAGCGCTCTTTCTAGCTCGGCACGGTTTGCTTTTTTCATCACATAGCCCGAAATCCCCGCCTGAAACGCCTGTCGGATATTATCGGCATCTTCCGAAACGGTGAGCATCAAGATTTTAAGATTAGGAAATTTTTGACGCACTTGGAGCGTAAGTGCTACCCCCGACAAATACGGCATACTCAAATCCGTTACTAAAATATCGATTTCGTGGGTATCCAAAAAACCCAAAACCTTGCGGCTATCATTGAGTGTTCCGACTACTTCCATTGCTGGAATCGTAGAAATCAAGAGAGAAAGGCTGTCCAAAACAATCTGATGGTCGTCAGTTATGAGTACACGAATAGACATTTTTCATAAACGATTAGGGTTAATCAAAAGTAAGATAAGATTTTGAAAACCCAAAAGCCTGATTTCAAAACCTTTCTCTCTTTGCCGAACCGTATTAAAACCCTAATTTTGCAGCCCTTACTACTTTGGGTGGTTTTGACTGATTTGGGTCAAACCCACTATTGAAGTAGTAGTCATAAGATTTTTTTAATTTTTATATCATTTATAAACGTGGGTCCGATACAGATTAAACAGATTCTTGCCGAAGCCAAAGTAGGCAGCGAAGTGGTGGTCAAAGGCTGGGTACGCACTAAGCGCGAAAGCAAAAACGCTATTTTTATTGCTATCAACGACGGTTCTACCATTAATAATATCCAAGCCGTTGCCGAACCAGGCCAAATCAACGAAGAAACCCTCAAATTGATTACGACCGGTTCTTGTGTGAAAGTGACTGGCAATTTGGTAGAATCGGTAGGTTCGGGGCAATCCGTAGAAGTCAAACTCACTGATGTGCTTGTCTACGGCACCGCTGACCCTGAAGTATATCCTCTCCAACCTAAGAAGCATTCTCTGGAATTTTTGCGAGAAATAGCTCACTTACGGCCACGTACCAATACTTTCAGTGCGATATTGCGTATTCGTCATGCATTGGCATTTGCAGTGCATAAATATTACAACGACAACGGCTTCTATTATCTCCATACGCCTATCATCACCGCATCTGATGCCGAAGGTGCTGGCGAAATGTTTAGAGTGACGACCCTTGATTTAGAAAAATTGCCGCGCAATGAAGAAGGAAAAATTGACTTTAAAGAAGACTTTTTTGGCCGCGAAACCAACCTTACCGTGTCGGGTCAGCTAGAGGGAGAGTTAGGGGCGATGGCTTTGTCAAAAATCTATACTTTTGGCCCTACCTTCCGTGCCGAAAACTCCAATACGACCCGCCATTTAGCGGAGTTTTGGATGATTGAACCCGAAATGGCCTTTTTCGAGCTGGAAGACAACATGAACCTGGCCGAAGACTTCGTAAAGTATGTGATTCGGTATGCTGTCGAAAACTGCCAAGAAGATTTGATTTTTTTACAAAAACGCCTCGAAGAAGAAGAAAAATCAAAACCCCAAAACGAACGCTCGATGCCTTTGCTCGAAAAACTGCGTTTTGTGATAGATAATTCTTTTGAGCGCATTAACTATACGGAAGCAATCGACATTTTGTTGAAATCAAAACCTCACAAAGAGAAGAAATTCCAATATCCAGTAGAATGGGGAATCGATTTGCAATCAGAACACGAGCGTTTTTTGGTAGAAAAACATTTCAAAAAGCCTATCATTTTGACCAACTATCCGCGCGCTATCAAGTCGTTTTATATGAAACAAAACGAGCCTAATGAGTTAGAGCCTGGCCCAACAGTTCGGGCAATGGATGTGCTTTTTCCGGGCATTGGCGAAATTATCGGAGGCTCCCAACGCGAAGAAAACTACGACAAACTGGTTACGAGAATGCACGAAGTGGGTATCGAACCCGAATCGATGTGGTGGTTTTTGGAAACTCGTAAATTTGGTACAGCACCGCATTCGGGTTTTGGGCTTGGCTTTGAGCGCTTGATTTTGTTTGTGACAGGCATGACCAACATTCGCGATGTGATTCCTTTCCCTCGTACGCCCAAATCGGCCGAGTTTTAAGTTACTTTTTTGAAAGTTAATTCATAAACAAAAAGCACTTTCATGACGAAGGTGCTTTTTTTAGTTAATTTTGCCAATATACCAATTATAGTGAATCCCATGCAAGACAATAAAAACGAAATCGAACAACAAATCAACGTTGAAATCTCGGAAGAAATGGCCGAGGGTGTGTATTCAAACTTAGTGATGATTGCCCATTCTAATACTGAGTTTATTCTGGACTTTATTCGTTTGATGCCCGGTGTACCTAAAGCTAAAGTAAAGGCGAGAGTTATTTTAACCCCTGAACATGCTCAACGTTTACTGATTGCTCTTAAAGATAACATTCGCAAATTTGAAGACAATCACGGCGATATAAGACAGGCCGAAGATCCAGATTTCCCATTTGTAAATTTTGGAGGTCCCATAGGCGAAGCTTAATTCATGATTACTTATAATCCTAAAGACTGGTGGAAACTTATCTTTGCCTTCCACCGAAGCGATACCTTTATATTTTTACTGCCGGGTATCCTTGGAGTTGCTGCCTACACTGGAGTAGTCGCTTATATAGAAAACGACATACTCCACGCTTCTTTCAAAAACACCACAGTTGTACACTCTCTCGTAGGGTTTGTATTATCAATGCTACTGGTATTTCGTACCAATACCGCCTACGAGCGCTGGTGGGAAGGCCGAAAAATTTGGGGGAGTTTTGTGAACAACTCTCGAAACTTGTCTTTGAAACTAGACACCTTTCTTCCGAAGGGAGATTATGATACACGTGAAATTTTTCGGATTTTGATCACCAATTATATCTATGCTTCTAAAGAACATCTTCGTTCTGGCGTAAATACAGATGAATTAGAACAAATCGGAAAGTATAACTCCCATTTTTTTAACCAAAAGAAACACGTCCCTAATCAAATCATGGGGGCAATTTATGAAGAGATTCATGAGCTTTATCAAAAAGGAGTGATTACAGGCGACCAGCTTTTCACTCTTAATGAAGAACTTCGCTCTTTTACCGATAACATTGGAGCTTGTGAGCGCATAAAGCGTACGCCTATTCCCTATGCCTACAGCTTGTTTCTAAAAAAAGTCATTTTCTTGTATGTATTTACCATGCCTATTGGATTCGTGATTGAATTCAAATATTGGGCTATTCCTATTGTCTCTATCATCTTCTATGTCTTTGCGAGTATTGAAGTACTAGCCGAAGAAATTGAAGACCCTTTTGGCACCGATGCCAACGATCTTCCCACGGATACTATTTATAATACCATCCGCGACAACCTTATTGAGATTCTCAAATAATCCTTTCTAAAAGGTTTTTCTGAGGGTTTGTTTCGCAAACTTGCAGGGTTTTGTACCTTTGCAAAACTTTCTTTGTGCTTCTGACTATGTCACAACTTTCTGTACGGCACCTTTTGGGCATCAAAAACCTCACCGAATCAGACATTTACAGTATTTTAGATACCGCGACTCAATTCAAAGACGTCATCAATCGTCCGATAAAAAAAGTACCATCGCTGAGAGATGTAACGATCGCAAACGTTTTTTTTGAAAATTCGACCCGAACGCGTTTGTCTTTTGAATTAGCCGAAAAAAGACTTTCTGCCGATGTTGTCAATTTCTCAGCATCGGGAAGTTCTGTTAAAAAGGGAGAAACGCTACTCGATACTGTCAACAACATCCTTTCGATGAAAGTAGATATGATAGTGATGCGTCATAGCAGCCCTGGAGCGCCTCATTATCTCTCTCAACGAATATCCGCCAATGTCGTCAATGCCGGCGACGGTACCCACGAGCACCCTACGCAAGCTCTCTTAGATGCTTTTTCTATCCGTGAGCAGATTGGGGATTTGGCTGGAAAAAAAATCGCGATTATTGGAGATATTTTACACTCGCGGGTAGCTTTATCCAACATATTTTGTCTAAAAAAGCTAGGCGCCCACGTTCGCGTATGTGGCCCTACTACCCTTATCCCGAAATATATTTCTTCTCTTGGCGTAGAAGTAAGCCACAATGTAAAAGAAACGCTTCAGTGGTGCGATGTGGCCAATGTGCTTCGTATTCAACTTGAAAGACTTCAAGTCAAATACTTCCCAAGCCTGAGGGAGTATTCGCTATATTTTGGAATCAATAAGAAAATGCTAGATGAGGTAGACCACGATATTGTATTGATGCACCCGGGGCCCATCAATCGTGGAGTAGAACTTACTTCAGATGCCGCCGATTCGCGTCAGAGTATCATTCTGAATCAAGTAGAAAATGGCGTAGCAGTACGGATGGCTGTATTGTATTTGCTCGCCCAACAATAGCAAAAAAGTGAGGTAGAAGAACTCCTCTACCTCACTTTTAGATTTAAGCCGAATTTCGAGCTGCGTTGATGATACCAAACATTGCTCTTATTACCAATTTATTATAAACTTCTATTTCTGAAGGAGATACCTCTCCGCTTTGAAGCTTCTGAAGGGCGTACTGCTGAATCGTCATTAAAGGCAATACGATTCTTTCCCTAACTTTGATAGAATCTTTGGTCACCGGGTTTTGATTCATCAATTCTTGCTCCCCCGAAAACTCCAACATCAATTTGA